>JACLAB010007562.1_pt1 | contig 19573 bp, 14 predicted proteins | sample 8027921 | NCBI WGS metagenome assembly JACLAB01 (sample SAMN15725117, study PRJNA655200) | protist metagenome | isolation source: fluorescence activated cell sorting (FACS) single amplified genomes of... | place: USA: West Boothbay Harbor, Gulf of Maine | collected 2000-07-19 | reverse complement strand
AGGTTTAGGTGGCTTGCGTCGCATGGGTGTGCGCGAGCTTTATTACCGAATGGTATTTATTGCTCATTCTGTTGCTGTTAACACGACGGGCAACCTGAAGCCTGACGGCAACGATCGAAATGTGGCCGATAATACTGATTTGAAAGTACACGAAGCAACTGACGCCGTCCAGAGCCTTACATCAGAAGAAAGAAGGGACATAGCTTTGATGGCAAAGGATCCTTCTATTTATGAGAAATTTGTATCGTCCATTGCACCTGCAGTGCATGGGCACACTGATATCAAGCGTGCCATGGCGCTGATGCTTTTCGGAGGCGTGCATAAGGAAACGAGTGATGGTATCAATCTTCGGGGTGACATCAACGTATTAATTGTTGGTGACCCTTCTTGTGCTAAGTCCCAGTTCCTCAAATATGTATCTGCCTTTCTACCACGGGCCGTATACACTTCCGGAAAATCATCGTCAGCAGCTGGATTGACGGCCACTGTTGGAAAAGATGTCGAAACTGGGGAATACTGTATTGAAGCCGGTGCGCTAATGTTAGCAGATAACGGAATATGTTGCATAGACGAGTTTGACAAAATGGATGGTAAAGACCAGGTCGCTATCCACGAGGCCATGGAGCAGCAGACTATCTCTCTTGCTAAAGCTGGCATTAATGCCACGCTGAACGCACGGACCTCTATACTCGCCGCTGCTAATCCAAATGGTGGGCGATATGATCGGAGCAAAAAACTCAAGCACAATTTGAGTCTTCCACCTGCCATCTTATCACGTTTTGACCTTGTTCATGTCATGATTGATGAACCTGACGAATTTATAGATTACAACCTTGCACGTCACATTATCGAGCTGCATAGGCAAAAATCAGAAGTGAGCAATGCACACTTTACGCTAGAACAGCTCCAGCGCTACATTCGTTATGCGAGAACTTTGCGCCCTAAGCTGACCTCTGAAGCACAAAAAGAGGTTATAGGTGCATACGTGAAGCTAAGACGTGGGGATAGTCAGCCCGGATCACAGACGGCATATCGTATAACAGTTCGACAGCTTGAGGCACTTGTGCGCTTGTCTGAAGCATTGGCTCGTCTTCACTGCCGAACCGACATACAGCCAAAACACGTGAGAGAGGCTTGTCGGTTATTATCTGATTCAATTATCGCCGTTGAGGCAAGGGATCTTGACCTTAATGAACCCGATGCAGTCTTCGAAGAAACTAATGAACACAATCTTGGGCCGATATTGCCACCTGTCCATACACATAACCTCGTTGTTCCAGAAGGCCACGCATCTATGGTCTCACTCTTGTCATCTGAAAATTTGAATACCAGCGGCTACAAGGTCACAAAACAATTAAAAGTTTCTTTCCAGAAATTTCAGATGGTCCGAAACATGCTTATAAAGCGAATTTTAAATTCTGATTCAAAGTTAGAAAGGGGAAATGATTGTCAAGTTGATGGAAGGGGCAATCCTGAAGTGGACACAGGTATTTCTCAAATAGAACTTACAAATTGGTATCTCAGCGAGATCGCGAAGACCGAAGAAGTGAAGGACACTAATCAATTAGTTACAGAGCTGAAGCTTGTACGCTCAATCATCGGACATCTGATACATAAAGATTGTACCCTTGTTGTGATTCAGGATGTTGAGCCGGCGGAAGGAAATACGGTGGATATTCGTGTCTTTGATCGCAAGAATGCAAGTGAAGTAGCCAGTAAGAACAGGAAACTTCACTCAGTTGAAACTCGAGTTTTGGCAGTGAATCCTAATTTTCCTTTAGAAAATTGATAAGAAAATTGATACCGCATCATCCAATCTCCGAGAGCCAATACTTTTGGTTCTCTGCTCACAACATCGCACGACGTACAGACCGAAATTCGATCTTGCAAGTTATTAATGCAGCTTCGATTCGTGCAAATATCGATTTCTTATTGGGACTTTTGATCATCCGGTTCGATCGTGCATTTCGCCATGAAAACAACCTGATGAATGTTAAAGAACAACTTTGCTCAAAAACCATTATTCTTTAGCAGATCCATTGGTCAGTACTTTTGAGGCTTGATTGCAGCAGTGGCTTGGAGTTCACAACTGTTGTCTAAACTACCTTTGCCGCCGACCTTCATGCGACACTCACCTACCACATTTATAAGTTCGCTTGGAAACGACGTGCGCACATGACGCATGAAATCGATAGCTGATTGAACAGGGGTTAGTCTAATTTTGCCTGTCTTCTTATCATGTAGCGTTCCCCAGGTATTCCCTGCCCAAAAGGCAAGTGACTAAAGGTGCCCAGCGATCTTGCCCCCCTCATCTTCGAAAACTGTCGTCCAGGACATGTGTTTTCCAAGCAACCCGCGCTCTTTATCTCTGAGTCCGGGAAATTGAGATGGTTATTTTGCGTTACATGATTATGAAAGGAGAAAAATATGTTCAAGTGACACAATATGGTTCAAGTACGGCCCATTTTGCTACTGTATTTCGCTGGATCACAGTCCGCGCAACTTTGTAAAGGAATAACTCAGTCTTTAGGGGAGACCAAATGCTGACTATTCAGAATGAGTGCACGCAGCTTTCCGACATCCTCAATGTAAGGCACGAGTTCGGTTGTCGATGACCCAATCTAGCTACTAGCTCGGTGGCTGTTCAGAAACTGCCCACCGCGAGCAGTCGAAAGCCAGTCCAAGACATCGTCCTTTCCGCAATCTAGCATGCGCTGCAAACTTCCTTCGTCCGCCGGATAGAACGTATTTGCCCTTGTCAGTGGCTGTGAAGGTAAAAGATCAACACACCACGACAAAATATCATCTGCATCGAGACCAACGCGCACAGCATTGTCAGATATTGCTGGAAGATTGTTGGTTGCACCCCCATCAATGCACATGTTGCCCTGGTAAAAGCATACGCCCGGGTGAGTCCATGTGGGTATGAATTGTGATGCAATCACTGCATCGATGAGATCTTCCCGAGATATGAATTCACTTCGCAAAACATTGTGTGGGAATGGCAACAGCAAAGAAATTGAGATAAACAGCCGTCCCTTGACTAGTAAATGCGCGTCTTCTGGTAGCAATGAATGCAAGAGGTAGCGGCAGAACTGTCCAACTTGTGAGAAGTGCCAAACAAAGTGGCGCCGATACCCATCAGCGATAGCTGGAATGTGAGCCCATATGTCCGCAGGATGAATTCCACAGGCAGCAACAGCTGCGACAAGAGCACCTATGCTCGCACCGGAGAAATACATCTGTCGGAGACCCAGCGCGCCAACGCTGTCGTATAAACCCCAGTACACGCCAAGATGATACCATGTTCGAAACCCTCCTCCGCACAGCTCCAATCCAACTTTTCGTGGCATTCTGGATGGATCAAGAATCGGTTTCCATAGAGGCTGCCGAGATACTTCCCAGAAAGCTAACCACAGCCCGAGCCAGCAACCGAATAGAATATTTGCCGGAAGCCCGAAGAGCATCCGAACTGTGACAATGGTAACGTTTTGCCTTCGGGGTCGTTTCAATGGGTTTCGCTTCGGAAAAGTGAGCGCATGCAGCGTGAGGATAAAGACATAGAGCGCAAAGCACGATTGGAACAGCTCGCCCCGCGTGAAAACCATCTTGAGGACGATTCGGGTAACTAACTATGGGACAACGATGTTACGGCTAGGTACAAAACCAATAAGTAGACGGTGTTCTCAGCAGGATATTGACTGCATGTGCCTTGCTTCGTCCAACAAAATACTCTACATAAACACTTATTACGTAAGTTTCGAAGGTAGGAACGAAACAGCAAGCAACCTATCAATAAGCAACCAAGCAACCAATCAATAAGGAGACATGAGGTCCAAATAAGGACGCTTATGACAATGTGGAATAAAGATGATCAGTTTGGAAATTTCTGGCTTGAAAGGCATTTTGATCGCGAAAAAGATTCTGAAAAATATCTGAAGATTTCGCTTTCAACCGATCGCTTTGAAAAATGCGGCTTAGAAGGAAGGTTGATCGAGAATGCCTTATTCCTTATTTACGCTGACCCATAAACCGTGACGGTAATCTGAACAGGGGATATATAAATGCAAAATTCTCTTACGTAATTAAAGCGGCCGCGATGATCCTGTTCATCATGGTCCTATCAAGCATCTGAATCTCACTTTCAAGTCCACGATCAAGACCATCATGTCATCCTCGATCAAATCCTTATCGTTTCCAGCGCCGCGAGCCGAAGAGAGCGGTTTGATAGGAGATCTATCCTATCAAATCTAAGTTACCTATCAACCAAGAGACCACAAGTAAGTTACCATAGAGACACATATGTGATATATGAATATCATTATTATTATATTATTCGGCATATAGCCGTAAATTACATTATTAAATTACACGACTCAATGTCAACAACACATTGAAAAATGTCCGGTTCACCTGGTGTCGTTAATCAAACACCACGGTCTATTCGTTCCATACATTGTAATAATAATAAGATCCTAATAATAATAATAATAATAAGGCTCCAGAGACCGGAGAGTGGGTGTGTGGTGTTGGCGTTGGCGTGCGTCGGGGTTTGCGTGGTGCGTCCGTTCCCAGGTGGTCGGCATAGCCACGCGACGCGGCGCGCGGGACGAGACCGGGGCGCGTCCGGCGCAGGCGATGCGGTTAACGGCTAATACGAAAAGACAACCGTGAGTAGTCAGTTTGGTTGAAGCGCTTAACAACCGTGTTTATTACGAAGGTGAAGTAGTAAGCGTCGGACGGGCGTATTTAGTTTTAACACGATACCAGATAATAATAAGATGAAGGAACCATTGGATCGAGTAACATGTATGAGGACAAAATACCCTTGGATTCAGTGACGTGAGTGAAGATTCAACCAAGATTTACGAGTTAAAAGAACGTTGGATTGGGTGTAAAAATGACAACAATGTATGAGCGAATAGACCGTGGTGTTTGATTAACGATACCAGGTGACCGGACATTTTTCAATGTGTTGTTGATGACATTGAGGCGAGTAATTTACGGCTATATATGCCGAATAATATTCGTCTATTATATGTTTTATTTAATTTATCGTTTCGGCCGGCGCCGGCCTCTCGTCCAATCAAACTTCAGTGATATACCGATTGGCAGGACTTTTCTTCGTTCACTCGGATTTAATTATCGTATGATATCATAGATAGTTTGTACCGGCGGGTAGTGCTACCATACGATATAGATAGATGCATTCGTGCCTCACAGATAGAGATCGATTTAACCTTCGTAACTTATTATGGGAAACTCAAAAGTGCTAAATATAGTCTTCCAAAAACAACTGGAAAAGCCTGTTGTTGTGGATCACTAAAGGCTGAATTGGTGGCGTTGAGAATAGCGTACATAATCGTAACACTGAAACTTTCGGCTCGCATTTGGGTCGACGAACCACTCGAGTGTTTCCATACGACTGACAGCAAGGAAGAACTATGTTCAGTGAGTAAACAATCCGCAACCTCACTCACCACTCGCATTTTGACGGGGTCACGACGCCCTTAAACCTTTCATGCATTGAGAGTCATTCCTGCTGCACATCGTACTCAACTCCTTTTTATTTCAGAGAATACTTTCCAGGTTAGAAATCCCCGAGACGAGAAGTCTTCATGTGGCGCCAAAATTCATCACTGATCTTCTGTTCCTGGGGAAAGAATGGATTCCTTTCTATCTTATACAGCATCGGAAGCCAACCACTTCAAATTTGGGACAAACAGTGCAGAAATGGGCACATCAAGAGGATAACAGACAGTGACATACAGTCGTCGGTGCTCGAGATCATGGGTACCAATGTAGGGATACTGCCTGCGATGTCAAGTTGCTTCCCATCTTCACAAAATATCCCTTCAATTTTTTAGGTGTCGACCATATACATTACATGTCCTTCCGGTTCGAAGCAGACTCTGGGGATAAAGTTACCGTTCCTCGTCATGATTATGAAAAACTTGAAAAAGTACTTTTCTTTTGAAGTTCAGGTGCTAAATTTTTTTGTTTGCTGCCTGTCTAAATTTGGCGGTTCTGTTCTAAGTGACGTCTCCACGACGTGAAGGTGCTTGACGACAAAAATGTTCGGCGAAGATTTCGGGCTTCCAATTATCAGGTCTACATCCATTGAATCAGACTCACAATGATCAACATGAGGATCCTATCTTTCAGTCAACGACGCGTGTGAAGCCATTTATCTGTACCATGCCGATGCGCTTAGACGAGGGCTGGAATCAGATTCAGTTCAATCTTTCTGACTTCACCAGACGAGCTTATGGTGACGTCAACTCATCTGCTTGCCACGATTTTGCATGTTTTCACTTCATGGATTTCTCATGTCTAGCACCTTGACAGGTACAAACTATATCGAGACACTCCGTGTTCAGATTCACGCAAATTGTCGAATACGTCGTATCTACTTTTCTGATCGCTTATACACTGAAGATGAGCTTCCACAAGAGTTCAAGCTTTTCCTCCCTATTCAGGTTTGTTCAAGTTGTGAAAACTATCTTTGATTTATAAACGTATATCTTGCACAGAAAGATGGTGGGCTCGTAAACTCTTGAGCCTTCTCCGAGGCTTGTTTATTTTGTCTTATTTAAATATGAGTTCTTATTACCTGCTTGAAACACTCTGAACGAAGTTTTGATACAATCAAGCAAGCAATCAAGTATCATAGATAAATATTATCGTATGTACGTAACCTTATTACCTTGCTTACTTCGTACCTCTTATTATTATTTTTAGTTCGCTTTTACCTTCATATTTATATACCTTCGTAATATATTGTAGCTAATAGGACTAAATACTACGAATGAAGGTATTCTGGATTTCAACCACCCTCGGAAACTTTAGTAAGATAAGCCCGAAATATATATTAATGTGACTGCGTTATCATATTTATTAAGTGGTCACCGCGCTAATACCAAATAGACCAATCACGTGACGGTATTTGCTACCTCTAATATTTCGCCGCGGTGACCAATATAAATCAATGCGGTGACCAGTGACCCCCTGTCCGTTCTACATACGAAGGTATCCAATCAAGGTCGAAGATTTATTTGCTCCGTACATTGTCTCCATTTTCGACATCGTTAGCACAGGAACGTCGGTTCAGCGCTACATATTTGAAGCCTTCATTGGACGAAATAAACAAGTCCCGAACCAGCCGACCGCGTCAACCCAAAACCCCGTCATTTCTCCATTCATAAATCGTGGGTCATTCATATTATTATTTGGTATTTCTTCCTTATTACTCTCATTTCAAGTGCAAAACAGTGTTATTTGTTATTGGCGTGACTACCTTCGTCCAAAGGTAATTCGCGACCTGAACCGAGGACGTTCACCAACGGCGGGAAGGTTCTCTTGGCAATTCATGGGCGTACTCAAAAAGAGAAAATCTGGCGGGGGCGGGGATATCTTCTTTTCTTCGGCGGAAACATCGCAGTTGAACAACCTATTGCGAGGGTCTGCGCCAGGGCTAGTCCAGAAAGGCGAGGACGTTCATGGGTTGAACTCCCAAGGCGCTAACGATGTGAACGGCGCGCAGGTAAAGCCGCGGCACAACGCGCGCATCCGAAATGCCAACATATTGTCCGACTTTTAGATCCCGTCTTGCATCACCCTTCATCTTTGCCGACCTGCACTTTCGTCTCTTCTCCACTCTCAACACCGTGGCGAACTGCCACCCCAAAAACAGCGTTTTTCTCACTCACCGTGTCTTAATGATCGCGTAGGGCCGCCCGAGGAGATCAAATGCCGGAGGGCGCACAAAAGATATTGTCGACGACGAGCGTCGAGTGGTTGATGCTTCTGCTATGTCAACAGACAATAGAATCAAGCTGACACAAGAACAACAAAACAAACCTGCGAGGCCGCCTCCTGACTCGAACAAATTGCGCAAGACACGAAGGGGCCGGAACGCAGCTTCCAGTGGAATGACACCGTCTTTAGGAGAATCTCTAAAAGACGATCTTGGCATCAATCCACCACCACTATCGACAGTATCGGGGGGTATGACACAGTTGTCTGATGACTACCTCCAAGGTCTTAGCATTGATAGTGGCGGCACTCCAAACTTCTTTCATGACAAAAGTCTCAACGATGATACACACACAGTAAACATGGGAGTAGGCCAAGGTAGAGGATGGGGTACTAACCTTGGCAGCATGCTATTAGCCACACGAAGCACAGAAAGTGGGCGAAGTGGCGGTAGCAGTGGTGGGAAATCTCCAGGTTATTTCAACAACAATGAGCTCTCAGAGCTTTTCTCAATTGTTAGGGGAAAACCTATCTTTGGAGCAAGTGGCACGCATAGACGTCAAACACCTGTTGCCCCCAGATCAGCGGCTCCTACGAAATCACAAGCGAATCAAGCTGTGACGGTGTCGCCTTTCGAACAGCTTGCCGCTTTGCCAGAGCAGTTGCGGGCACTTCCTCCTATCCGAACAAAATCTATGGAACCCCAAACTGCGCATGTGCCCGGTAGCTCTGGCCGTTTTTTCTCCGGTCTTACACCTCACGCCTCTGGTGGAAGCGGGTTTACTCCTACGGGGCTGACGCCAGGGAGCATTGCAGGATTTCCTGGGGTGGATCACTTTGGAATGAACTTAACAGAGGGGCATCAAGGTGGTTTAGTGCCAGGAATGCCCGGTTGGGCAAGTGCTTCACAGCAAGCACAAGGAGCTAACGAGGAGCCAGTAAGTGCAGTTGGTGCGAAAGCAATCAAAGCAATCATTAAACGAAAGTCGGAAGATAGTATGGAAGATATCAGGCCATCTAAGACCTCAAAGCTGACTGAAAAGAATGGGTCTACAGGAAAAGGTGGCAGCAAGAAATCGAGGGGCAAGCCACCAGATGATCGACCTGACGACGTTGATGACATTCCCCTCAGTGGTTTGGTAAAGGGTTCAAGCGTTGCCGGTGCAGCAATCGCTGCAGCTGCTGCAGCTGCCAAGCTCGGGATCCCCTTGCCAGGAGCAGCAGATGGAGTAACAAATGACGAAGACGATTATGAAATTGACGAAGAAGCAGGTGAAAAGCCAAGCTCAACAAAATCCCGTTCCCGGAGCTGGCTTCCATCTGAAGATGAACTCGTTCGCGCTCTTGTTGCGCAGCATGGTCCGCGAAAATGGACGTTGATTGCTTCGCGCTTGAAAACAAAGACGCAAAAGCAAGTTTATGCACGTTGGCGTGATTACCTTCAACCTGGTTTGACCACAAAACCTTGGTCGAAAGAGGAGCAGGCAAAACTAGTTGAACTTCAAGCGCATGTCGGAAACCAGTGGGCTGTTTTGGCCCGGCTGATGCCTGGACGCTCGCCAAACGCAATCAAAAACAGATTTCATGCCACCAAGCGAAAGATGGAACGTCATAACAAGCGAGAAGGCTCCAACCTAGGACCTTCAGGGGGTGAGCTGAAGGTAGGCGGGAAGACATCAAAGAGCACAAGCAAATCATCAAAAACGCAACGAAGGCAGGGTCATCAAAAGTCTGGACTAGGAGAGGAAGAATATAGCAAAGAGGAGCAGATGGCGGTTGAGGGCTTACTTTTAGCTGATACTCCAACCTCTCTCATAGCCCACAATGAAAAAGATGCAGCTGCACGGCAGTTTGACATTGCAAATGCTATGGTCGAGGACAGATTGTAAAAAGAGGCAACCAAAGCGGCTCAGATAGCGGATAAGTAAGTCAAAGAGTCGTTGATATTACATATTGTGCACACGGTGTGCCTCGTTCGTTCGTCCATATATCAAAGTAGTACCTTCGTAACATTGAGTAGTAGTAACATTGAGGGTCATACTGATGGGTCATCATATTCATTCGAGACCATGCACGTCTAGTGCCGCGTCCTCCTGTTGCTATTCCCAATGAAGTACATAGTTATTGTCGGACAGGTCATTTTTTGACTCCGGACAAACCAGTGGTTTTAAAATAGCCTGACGTTTTTCATCTGATCTGCGTTCTGTATAATTTATCATCACGGCCCGCCCATGCCCGTACTTTGTTAAGTCCCCAGGAAGTTGCTGCCTGCTCCAGTAACACGCATGCTGTGAAAAGGAAAGGCACGACATTTTCATGAGATTTCCACGAAAGATGGAGCGCGCAGACCGCCGTGTTCCTCCTAATGGCACGCGTCCAATTTCACAACTTGCCAGTATCTTCATAGCGTCCCGGCCGCGCGTGATGAAGCACTCCGGAATGTCCACGGCTCCAAGAGGTCTCTGCTTCCACCAGTTTATCAATAGAGTGACCTTGTTAAATGGGCAATGAAAATAATGGAACAGCTATTAACTTTTGGTCCAAGGTCAAGAAAAGTACAGAAGAACGCGACGGGATATAGCACAGCCCTGCCCTACCCGCTGTCCTTTGGTGTTCGCGTGAGGTTGAGAGGGATGTAGTACAGCGTGATACCTGTCTCCTTCAAATAGTAGCAAGCGGTTGCGACGAGGGTGAACGGTGACCACTTCATGAGGCACTCTGGGGTGCAACCGAGGTATTTCCCTTTCGTGCTTTCGAGTTTGGCCGAAAAGTGCAGTAGCACCTCCAACGTTGTCAAGATAAAATACACTAGCGAGAATTGGGTGAGCAAAGAGTGTCATTTCACATTCACAGCCTTCAGGAGAAATCGTGTCACAGTCTGTATGGAATACTTTGGGCTCCTCCTCTTTTGCCACATCCTGAAGCCACCATTCCGCGCCAAGGAATGCCTGAGAGGAAATGCCAAAGCGGCCCCAAAATGGTGAATATGACATTGCAGCGACAAATTGCTCCACTGCGTTCAGAGGAGCGTAGATGCGTTCAGAAGGCATCCAAAATGTCCCTTAGCACGTGCAAAAGTAAGTTCTCATGCAGAGCGTCATTGGCGAGGAAGGCTCGTACTGACCAGATGAGAGCGAGCCAGGCACGCTCGGTGGTTGGTAACCCGCGTCAAAAGTGCTTATGAAGTTTTGAACATCGCTCGCGAGATCATCGAACATTTCGCCCGCTAGAACATCATCTACTACAGCAGCCCCGGTCGCAGAATCGGTTGCCGTGAGCATCACGAAATGTCCAGGAGACACTTATTTTCGAGAGCATCCCTCTGGAACTAATCTTTACGAAACTGAACTCTGGATTTAAGATCTTATTGTTATTCGTTCGGAAAGGGGTATTTATTTACATTATTCTTTATTACATTTTATTACCTTACTTGGACTTTACGAGCGAGTGAGTTATAACTGATGACCGAAATCGGGTCCGACCGCGACTGGAGATATTTATTTGTAATAACATATCTATATATCTATACTTAATATACTTAATCTTATTATTACATATGATACTTATGATATGATATTACAAGCAAATATGATCCGATGAAATCATAGTTCATATCATCGAAGCAATAATCAAGTAAGGTACAGATATGTATGGGTATAATAATGATATGTGAAGACCTGGTACCGAAACATTATATGGGTGATATGGCTCAGGGATATATATTCTAGTTGTCATGCGCAGTAGACGCTACGATATCTACCATTTAAGTTGATCGGATAATCGGTGAAGGACTACAGATCTAGAACAGAACAACCCATAAACCAAAAAGGATCCATATCATTCGAGTATATAATATGCGAAACAATTACCACTTTGTTCACTTGTGAACATCTGTTAAAATTGGAACGATACAGAGAAGATTAGCATGGCCCCTGCGCAAGGATGACACTGCAACTCTGGGAAAGGAACCATATTTTTTTTTAGATATTCAGGAGAAAGATACCTTCATTCGTTTCGAACCTAACTTATTAAAATAAGGACCCATTTAAAGCTCCATATTAAATAGACTAAAAGGTTATGAGGACCTTAATAATATTAAGCTACGAATGAAGATAAATATAAATATGATATTATTTATGAAACGATTATAATATGAAAACGATAATAAACACGAAAACGATTATGAAAACAACTTGCGTTGAAAACAACTTGCTTGCGTTGAAAACAACTTGCTTGCGTTGAAAACAACTTGCTTGCGTTGAAAACAACTTGCTTGATTGGGAATACCACTTTCATTTCCGTTGTCATATAGCATAATCTATTTATAATAATAGTATAATAGTCATATATATAATACCTATTTATTATAGATGATATCACGAAGATATATATTAAGATATTCACATCGTCACAAAAGGATGCGAAAGGTGTTTTCGGGTGACCACCAATTACCCTTCTTCATCGATTCAACCAATCAGCTTCGTGAAAACACATCGACACGTCTACGTGTTCACACAAATACGGTTTAAGGCACTGTCGAAGTGCCATATTCAACATCCTACCATGGCATCGTGCGCGTACATCACACGAGGCGCAGCTCGCCCTTTTAGCCCCAGGTATGATGCCACATCTTCTGTCTTTTGAGCACTTTGAGCACCGAATCCTAATCTCCCCTTTTCGTTTCGTGCAGGCGGGGACTAAAGGGGCCCATCCCGAGTGCATCTGTCGGTACGACCCCGAAAAAAACCTCATCAAGTCGCAAATCAAGACGCGGCGTAGTGCGACTTCGTGCCCACTCGGTCTTTGGTTCTTCGTTACGGACGATCTGATATCCATGGGACCTAATATTATTTTGGCTCCGCTTGGTCAAGCGACAGCAGAGTTAACTTGATATAAAATGTTTTCCTCACTTTCTTTGATTCGCCTACATTTCTAATGCTTTCTTTCGCGCAGGCATTCTCTACCGTAGCTCGATAAATCGCCGCAAGTGCATCGCGCAGTCAAGTCCCCGTTCGAAGTTTTCCATCCACGCTGCGATGGCCAAGAGCTATGATGATTTACCCCCATCTGGTTTACATGGAAAAGCGCTGGAGTTTCCACCCAAAGCTGACTTTCCAACTCGAGCTTCAGTTCTTGCCTCTATTCCTGATGAGTGTTTCCAGAAAGAAACGCTTAAATCCCTCTTCTATGCAGCATTGTCGACTAGTATGACTGTCGGATGTGGAATTCTGGCTTACCTGTACATACCCCTCAAGCTTACCTTCTGGCCAGCCTGGCTTGCTTACGCCCTCGTCACGGGTACTGTAGCCACCGGTTGCTGGGTCATCGCACATGAATGTGGCCACAACGCCTTTTCGGATAATCGAGCTACCCAAGACGCCATCGGATACGCACTTCACTCACTCCTCCTCGTGCCCTATTTCAGCTGGCAGCGTTCACATGCTGTGCACCATTCTCGCACTAACCACCTCACAGAAGGTGAAACACATGTGCCCTATGTAAAGGGGGACGCCAAAGGGACCCTGAATCTCAATTTGCACAATACCATAGGAGAAGGTCCTTTCGCCGCGTTGCAGCTCGTGGCCCATCTGGCTTTTGGCTGGCCAGCCTATCTGCTCACAGGTGCAACGGGTGGTTCAGCTCGCGGTGTTACAAACCATTTCGTCCCAAATGTGAACACGGGACCTGTGGAATTGTTTCCAGGAAGCTGGAAAAGGAAAGTCTGGATTTCTGACATTGGTGTCGTAGGCGTTGTTGCTGGACTAACGTTCTGGGCGTGCAATGCAGGATTATCGACTGTCGCCGCTCTTTACTTCGGTATTCACCTTTCTCAAGTGACACGCTCCCTCAATGATGAAACTCTTTACTTACCAATGAAATTGCCGTTCGACCCTGCCCTCTGGCCCTTATATGTTCGTAAACGTTTGGCTTGTTCTTTACACATGGCTTCAGCACACCGACACAGATGTACCCCACCTTGCATCATCTGAGTGGTCTTACATCAAGGGGGCATTTCTGACGGTGGATAGACCATATGGCCCTATTTTCGATTTTTTGCATCACAGGATCGGTAGCACACACGTGGCGCATCACATCGAATGTGCTATTCCACACTACAAGGCCGTTGCTGCAACCAGTGCGTTGAAACAACGGTACCCTGACCTGTATTTGTTCGATCCAACACCAATTGCGTCAGCTCTTTGGCGTGTGGCATCTAAATGTGTCGCAGTAGAAAAGCGAGGCGAAGGCAAGCATGCCGTGTGGACGTTCACAACAGCATAGACCTCCTTTTCGGAATTTAACTCTGGCATCCTCCGACTTTGAGTCATGCTACAATTTTCTACTTTGTTTTCGCGTTTTCAGGAGTGAAAAAGCGAGGAAACAAAAGTTTGCAGGTGAAGTCTTTCATCTCTTAGATTGAAATAACATTCTTAGCTTCAACTGTCCCCACCCGAGTCAAAGATAGACAGACATTGAACCCCCCCCTCAGTTATCACGGGATATCCTAAGTAGAATGTTGTAAAATAGATACCATCTACGATGGAAAGGAGAAGGAGTCTGCTAAACCTATTTCTCTTGTCCTGCTCACTTGGGATTTCGAAGCACTAGGACGACAGAATCTCCCCGAAGAAACATCTTACTGATGAATCGATCCCTGTTCACAGGTTTGGCTCTACCCGACCCTTTGCCAGTTTTGTTTACCTCACTCCAGATCTCCTTCACATTCTCGAGAACCATATTGCAGTGACGATCAAAGGCCTTTACTCTTCCGAGAAGTTTTCTATTGTTTCGGCAATTGATCAACACTTGCGTGTTCGTCTTCACACTATGAACCAACACGGACAATGGTCCACTGTAGCTTTGAAGATCTTTCTCATCCATCTAAGAAACCGACAGGGAAAGTTAGCGGACAGAGAAATAGGAAAGATTGAAGTAGCTCTGGAAAGAATTATACTGAGGTTACTCCCGCCTACTAAATCATTCGCACCTGTCCGGACATACTCAACAGTATCGATTTCTAGCTAGACGCGTGCAGGAAGATCGGCTTACCGAGTCAGCCTATCAGATATTTACTGCTTTTGAAGCTGCGAGGTTTTCAGACAAGCCTGACGTGCGTGGGTAATTATTGTCTTTGCTTCGACACAAAAGAATCTCGGATAAATAGAGTCTTAGGTTAACCTCGATTTTTTTGCTACTGACCAGAAATTCGATACATGTATGTTATTATATCATATTCATAATAACTCATTATATATATTAATAATAAATATATATATATAATCTTATATATGTATTATGATAATATGATATTCCGAATTTCATCAGGATGTGACACTTTTAACGTAATAACTTATTAACTTGATTATAGTTGAGGATAAGTCGCTTACGTGAACATAAGCGGAATCTTTATACTGTTTGCCCACTGGAGTGATTGTGTGGATCGTAATGATAAAGTCTTCACGTTCGTTATTAAGATCTTAATATATAAAATCGTTATGCATAAAAAAGTGTCACACCCTGATGAAATTCAGAATATCATCATTTATGTTTATATATGTTGAATTTCAAGATACTTTTTTCGTATCTAATAATATGATACCTTCGAAAACTTACGTACGAACGAAGGTAACTTTTAACTTGATTGATAACCGATATCATAATGATAATATAATAAAAGTCGCTACGTGAACATATGCGGAATCTTTATACTGTACCAACTGGAGTGATTGTGTGGATCGACCTTGATTAACGATACCAGGTGAGGTGGAGATTTTTTTCGGGAAATCCCCGTAAGATCGTTACTTGATTGCTTGTAATAATATATAAGATTATATGATAACATATATATATACATCTATCAATATATTTAGGCATTACAACCCCAGCACCATGTTTAATAATATTAATATATATATATATACATCTATCAATATATTTATTATAATATCATAATATGCGTATGCATAAAATTAATGTATCGTTTGCTGGTGTATGTAAACTTTCGACGGTAGCTAGTAGACAGGCGTAGTAGATCTCGTCGGTCTGAACCTTTCAAACAAGGCGAATTGGCGATCGTAACAGGGATTCCTTCTGTTGAACTCGTTATCTCGAATTCGTCGAGCTGTTCGCCTTTCGTTTCCATGGTCAAACGTTTAGGGAAAATCGAGGCAGGGGAAGAGACGACTATTATTCCGTTGGATGCCGACGACATTGCTCTTCTTAAGACGTATGGACTTGGTCCATATTCCAATTCAATCAAATCGCTCGAGGCAGATCTCCGTGTCATAAGTCATAAAGTGAACGAACTGTGTGGGATCAAGGAATCAGATACCGGCCTTGCTCAACCGAGCCAATGGGATTTGACCCAGGACAAGCAGGTCATGCAAGAGGAACAACCCCTTCAGGTTGCGAGATGCACAAAGATAATCAACCCAAACACTGACGACGCTCAGTATGTCATTAATGTCAAGCAGATTGCTAAGTTCGTCGTTGGGCTCGGCCAGCACGTCGCGCCCACTGACATTGAAGAGGGGATGCGGGTCGGTGTCGATCGCACTAAATATTTCATTCATATCCCTCTCCCTCCAAAGATCGATCCCTCCGTTACAATGATGACGGTTGAGGAGAAACCGGATGTGACCTACAATGACGTGGGCGGAAGCAAAGAACAAGTCGAGAAGCTCCGTGAGGTTGTAGAGCTACCCCTTCTTCACCCTGAGAAATTTATTCAGCTTGGAATCGATCCACCGAAAGGCGTATTATGTTATGGACCACCCGGAACGGGCAAAACTTTGCTTGCACGAGCCGTTGCAAACAGGACTGACGCATGCTTCATCCGAGTAATTGGCTCTGAGCTTGTCCAAAAGTATGTTGGGGAAGGAGCACGCCTTGTTCGTGAGTTGTTTCAGATGGCTCGAAGCAAGAAAGCTTGCCTGATTTTTTTCGATGAGGTTGACGCTATCGGCGGTGCTCGCTTTGACGATGGACAAGGCGGCGACAACGAAGTTCAACGAACAATGCTTGAGATCGTGAATCAGCTAGATGGCTTCGATGCTCGAGGTAACATAAAGGTATTGATGGCGACAAACCGACCTGACACGTTAGATCCAGCGTTACTCCGCCCTGGCCGCCTAGATCGTAAGGTTGAGTTTGGTCTTCCTGACTTGGAGTCGCGTACCCAGATATTTCGCATCCACACCAGATCCATGGCTGTTGAGCGGGACATTCGTTATGAACTTCTATCCCGCTTATGTCCGAATGCTACCGGCGCTGAAATTCACTCAGTGTGCACTGAAGCAGGTATGTTTGCTATTCGGCAGCGGCGGAAAACCGTTGGCGAGAAGGATTTCCTTGATGCTATTGCTAAAGTGATCAAAGGATACCAAAAGTTTAGCTCCACGGCGAAGTACATGGTATGGCGACCTAATTTATCCTTTATTTTTCATGTTTTCTAAGCATCGGCGTCCTTTACGTGTGACTCTATCTTCGGCAATACAACTGAATGTTAATGAGCGTGCGCACACTTGGAATTCGTATAGACGCGACAGATATTTTGGGCGGTATATGGATGACTCAACTCGCATTATTTGTGCTACTCACCAGAAGTTGTCATCTCATAGGGTGCGAAGGTCAGCTTTCAAAGCCCTCGCCGCGCCTTACTAGTGAGATATCAGTTGAAAATCCTGATTTGTGTATATCTCATGTTTTTGAAAGTATAATAAAAGCTGTTACAAGATGAGTCCTAGTTTGCCGACGATAAAGCGAGGTCAAATTGATGTGTAACCCGGGCCGCCGAAACAGTGGGCAAATGCCTAGTGTGCATTCATTCATGATCTTGCTCGTGAGTGCAAGCCCACATCATACACATCACACATTTTCAACGAAGGTGGTTAGTAAAACCCGAAACCAGAGGCAGCGTTAGTCAGTACGTTGGCATGCACGGGGTCGGCAACATGGGCCTGCCAGTTGGCAATAGGTCCTTCTTGTGTGGCGAGAGCCTGAAAAATGCAACCCAGCCATGCAAACATAGAAAGGCGGCAGTGCTTCAGCTCTTTAACCTTCAGTTCTTCGAGATCACCAGCTTCAGCGAAACCAAGTGGGTCAAATCGACCACCGGGAGTAACTGAGAGCTCAAGCTCAGGGAAAGGGTTTTCAAACAGGCCAGTGCGGTAGCATTCAGCGGAACCGACGAGAAATATTTCGATGGCAAGGACCGCCCAGAATGATGGATATCCAGATCCTTCAGGCGCAAGAGGGGCGACAGCACCCGGAAACTTGTCTGCAACAGCGGTGCAGTCGTCGGGTGTGCAGAGGGTGCCAGCAGTGAACCAAGGGATACCCGTACCGTTTTCAGCTGCCCACGCGCCCGTCACGCCGAGCATAGCCCAACGTCCGTGAATGATTTCGCGCTCTGCATTCTTGTCGTCGTCGAACGGGATAATAGGGGACTCGCCGCCACCAGGGTAGACGCCAAACTCTGGATAAAGGTCTGGAGGGGCGGTGGAACCGAACTTTGCAACCTGGACATGATTTTGAAGGCCCGTTCTCAGAGCGATACTTCAACAAAAAGAAAGAAGTAAACACAGTTTCGAGCGGGAAATGATAATTGGTTGAGTAAGGCCTGGCTTTTTGCAGTCCATCGGGGGACACGCAAATTCTCCGTGAGTTGTCTGTTGAAGATGGTACGCACCTTGGCTGCGGAGCGGGAGGGTGCGGAAGCCTTCGTGCGGCGAGCCTCGACTATCAGGGATGAGCGGCGGCTGCCTTTAGAAACTTGAGTTGTTCTGATGAGCCGAGCACCAACGAAGGAAGACTGGGCGAGCATATTGTCGGTTGCGGTGGAGTGCGGTTTAAAGTGTGCCTTCCGTAAGCCGACCATATCTGCCGAAGCCAATCAGATCGCTCGCTCGATACTCGAGACTATATACCTTCGTAATATAATTAAAGATACCTTCGTTCGTTCATTCGTAATAATTATTGCTAATAATAATGTATAAATAATGTCAGGGAGGTTATTGCCATACATACACGATGCAAACAAATACCAAGGAAATCTCACCCTTGAAGGTTTTAAAACAAAAAAAAACTAATATCCCTGCCTGAACAAGGCATTTTATTATTATTATCACATACATTGAAACATATAAATTTGTTCCGAAGCAACACACGACGGCGAGTCCCGCACGCCCCTGTGGGCCACTCTATCATTACTTTTTCGACCAATCAGGAGCGATTATTATTAACGATTTGACTGGTACGGAAACATACACAAGAATAGACGAGCTAAGAATAATTAACCCAACCAGTTTTTGCGGCGGACAGCCACTGCGTACACCGCTAATCGGACGATGTACAGCGCTCTCCGCACTTTTGTAAAACGTGCGGCCCCTGCGGTCACCGCGGGCCAACATGCAGCAACGGCACCAAATGTACAGTCGATATGGCTCAATGTCTGCCGCGGAATGGCAACTGGTCCCGCGGCAGGAGGCCACATTTCAGACGAATTGCTCGATAAGCTCGGCTCGCTGTCCACTCAAGCCCTGATTGACGGCCTCTGGGTCATGGGTTGGCCGACATCTCACATCATGGGCGCTCGTCCTCTGACAGAAGGTCAAAAGAAAATGATTGGTCGTGCCATCACTATCCAGTTTGCTGCTGCCCGCCCCGATATTGCGGCCGACAAGCCCGGCGGGACTGACTCTCCCGAATACGAGGCTTTCGAGCTCGTGAACGGAAAGGAGGTCATCGTGATGTCTTCAGTCGGTCCATGGGAATCTGTCGGCGGCGACATCAAATTCTTGCGATTATTCCAGCGCGG
>JACLAB010013463.1_pt1 | contig 19577 bp, 12 predicted proteins | sample 8027921 | NCBI WGS metagenome assembly JACLAB01 (sample SAMN15725117, study PRJNA655200) | protist metagenome | isolation source: fluorescence activated cell sorting (FACS) single amplified genomes of... | place: USA: West Boothbay Harbor, Gulf of Maine | collected 2000-07-19 | reverse complement strand
CACGTGCGCCGTCAGTCCAACAATAGTACCAACAAGTGCGACCATAACTAGAAAAAGCACCGCGACTGCTTTCGCCAAACGTTTCACCATATTCTTACTATCTTGGTACAGCTCAGCCGCTCGCGCCAATTCAGCCGTCCCAACCGTCCCGTCGCCGTCCACGTCGAATACTTGCAACGTTTTCTGAAGATCCTGTGGGAGAGATTTCAAAGCGATACACCCTTCCTCGTTTGCTTTCTTCGCGGCTGCGTACATCTCGAAAACCTCCGTCAATTCGTCCGTTTCTAAGCTTCCGTTCCCGTCTGGACCATCGATTTCCTTTAGCAAAGGGTGCAAACTCTCCGGGAACGTGGTTATCGGGATGGAAAAGGCCTCTTTCGCTCGTCTTCCGAACGAGGACATGGTGATGGTGACGTGAAGTGATCGAGTTTCGCGGCAGGGAATTACTTATTTATTTATACGTAGATCTTTTCGTCGTGTACTTTTTTTGTCCTCCTTTCGAAAGGTCGCACCGTTTACAGGTTGAAACATTTCGTCGCGCTGGTCTTTTATCCTTTATTTAAATTTTTGCTTTTATTTAAACCTCTTTCTCATCATCTCGAAGAAGGTTTTCGAGCTGTATACGCAGCTGCGAAGAAGCTACTCTAACGTGGGAAGCGATAATACGTAGCTTATCCACCACAAATTATTGGATTCAACACTATGGTACCATTGTGATGGAATATAGAGGAAGTTTCCAAGTTCTAGTACGACCTTCTTCATCCGATGACTCTTACAACGCACATCTCTCATTCGCAGCTGTTGTTCCTTGAAACCAAACACGTTGATTCGGGCACACAGTTGTCTGAAATCACTCTTATGTTTATTCATCTCTGTCGGTATGTCACAAATCGGGTGTAACAGGAATATCTCTCGCTTACCATGCAGCGGTATAATGATAGACCCTGTGATATCGAAGTGAATCGATAAATGCATTAGACCGCCACCGTAACGAAAAGTGCGTAAATAATCTCCCACGAGCCAGGGTAGCGATGATGACGATTTCACCCACGAAAGCAAAGGTTTATCCACCCTTTCCGCTAGGAATTCCGAAGAGTCGGAGATAACTTTGGAAGCGTAATATCCCCCACGAATGCGTCCACTCTTAACCGTGTTATTCATAGCCTTCACGCGGTCGGCGAGTTTTTCTACCCTCGTACCGTTCCGACGGTGGCAAAAATCTTTCCGGTCTAAAAACTCGTGCATACTCTCCTCTTCGCCCTCGCCATCTTTCTGTATCATCGATAATGCAGCCTCTTGCAAGATATGCAGCACGTTTTTATCTTCTACGTTCGCTACAAACGGTTCGTCTCGCGCCAACATTTCTGATTTCTTCGTCAACTCTAGAAGCTCGAACCCCGTTAATGGCAAAAACGTAAACACAAGCACCCCTGCAAAAAGTGTCAACAACAAGAATACTTCGATCTTCTTCCAGGACCCCGAAAACCACGAAACCGGCCGCGATCTTCCATTTCGTTTTCGTCTCAATATGCTCGCGCTCAGAAGATCAGTTCCCCTGTCCCATCCGGGCGTCGTGGGCATCGGCGTGTTCCTTGGCGAAGTGAAAGCAAGTTCAAAAGCCTCATCACCTCGACACTTTTCTCGTATTTGTCTCGTCATATTTTATTACACACCACCACTCGCAAAACTCCTCGGGCGCGTTTTGGGGTGCCTCCCGCGCGTTCTTTTTTGCGTGGACGATGTTAGGTTTCTCGTGTGCACGTTCACGCACGCGAAGAGATATCGAATCGTGATAACCACCCCATAAAAGAAGTGTCGATATGGTGGGTTGCAAAAACCAAAGCAAAAAAAGAGAGCAGCACTTTCAGTTTTTCTTCTTGTGTGTGTCTGTTTCAAGAAAAAATAGAACCCTAAATCATAACTCTACGAAAACAACTATGCCCTTTAAAACGAAACTACGTTACATATAGAAGCGTATCGTGCAAGTTTCCATACCTTTTTTTAACAAACACGGGATAGAGATCGTCACTTCTCGGCTGACGACCACCACCATTCTTAAAACCATGCTCGGTAAACGCCGCGAAACAACGAGAAGAAATCACGTCGGCAACAACGACGACGCAGAAAAGAAGACACTTCCAAAGAGGAGGAGGATTTTTTTTGGAGCGAAAGAAGTAGTCGCAGTCGTCGCCTTTTTTTCGTTCGTGACTTGGCTCGTTCGACGGTACTGTTCGCTTCACTTCATTCCTCCCAACAAACGGTTAAGCAACGAGCTTTCTTCGAGAGAATCTCGCAATAATGGCATCGGAAGAGATCCCGTCAAAGGTGGTACGGGTACAAAATTGTACTCGATGGGACCCAAGAAAGGCGTGTGGTCCAACGAAACGCACTTTGCAACTGGGTATGACTTTATTAGTAAAGCGGATTTCAAAACGGCGAAGTTGGATCGAGCCGATGACCTTTTCTTGGTGATACGCGGGGAAATCGTCATGGCTCGCGATGAAGAAAGGTACATGAAAGCCCTTGCGAAAGTAATTACGACTGGAAATGCGAAATCGGAAGGGGACATTCTCGAAATTGGCTTTGGTATGGGTATATCCAGTGGATTTATTCAGGATTTTGGGTGTAAGCGACACGTAATTGTAGAAGCGAATGCTGAGGTGCTCCGACTTGGTTTGGCCTGGAGAGAGTCACAGAGAGCGCGGTCATCGGTGGAATTCCTCGAAGGATATAGTGAAGATGTTCTTCCACGCTTACCCTCTTCTTCCTTTGATGGCATCTTTGCCGATCCTTTTCCAACTACAAACAACATTCAGTCGCATATGGAGTATCGTAGACTTCTTCGTCCTGGCGGCAAACTAGCTTTTTTCCTCGAAACGCTGGCCCCGGATGATTCAGAAAAGAATTCTATTCTTCTCCTTGATATCGTAGAACTTTTACATAAAGCTGGTTGGGAAGATGATGAAATTGGACTTGAAAATTGGGAAATGATTCGTTTGCCGATAACGGAAGATTGCAGAAGCCTGACATTTGAAGATGCCGAGCTCGGTTTTCACGACAGAGTGTGCCCTGACCTAGATTCGGGATTTTATGTCACTAATCTTAAGCGAAAAAATGAGATAGACCATGAAGAAATTTAGTTAAATAAAGTTATAATTACAAGTTGCATAGTTTGAGATGCTAGAACAGTTATAAAAATTCAAGAGTAGCATCTCTCGTGCGGCTTACCGGTATATTTTCTATCTTCTTCACAACTATGTTTTTTCGAAATCTTGTAGCGAAACGCGTCCCAATTCCTTGGGCGTCGTTTAAACCACACGTCCATCCAATTTATGTCATAAATGTGCCGAAAAAGTATGCTCACCGCTAGATTGACACTTCCCTTCTTACTGTTCACTTGGTGCCAATAACAGCTCGGTATGTATATCGCATCACTCTCACGCATGATTCCTTTCAGAGCTCTGACAGATTTAAACCGTGGATATTTTTCCAAGTCGACGTAATCGTTGCGAATAGGAGATGTGCCAGATTGTAAGTGACCTGCCGTGCTATCGTATGCTAGTTTGGGGCTCTCGTCTTGATGAATTAACACAAATCTTTTTTCTCCTCTCAACTGTAGCAATATACTGTCGAGAGAATCGATGTGTAGCACTGATCTCGTTCCTCCTGAACTCATCCAAAACACATGGTCTTCTACGCAAATCTCGGGACACTTTAGAAAAGATGGTAACGCGAGATCTCGTTTCATCCCTAAATTTTGAAGAGTATGTGCTGCGTACAGTTCGTCGGGTCGCTCGCGCATCTGTTGTAAAAACCGTTCAATGCTCATGCTTGTTTTAGGTGCCTCTCGATCTTCATTCGTTTTCGTCTCAATAGTGAGTAGCTCATTCTCAAATCTGCGGATCAAATACGAGTCCGTCCACGTATTAAACGCCTTCTGTTTACGCGCTAGATTGCGAATGATTACCGGACGATTCTTCAACATGTAGGAGAGCTTGAATGCGTTGAAATCCGTGAGTTGGTCGGCATCGATCTCATCCACGCAGTCAAAGTTTGGAACATCCTCCAAGCGTTTACCGTGAAGAGATGAAGTGACGTCGTATTTTCCATCCTCTTCGCCTTCGTCATCAATATATTCGGTGGTCGCACACCGTGACATATTTCTGCGTTGATGATGATGCATGTGGAGCTGTGAAGACCCCACGACATTCTTCTCCCCGATAGTTTTGGGAGGCTTTGCAAGAGGTATTCGTATACTTCTAAAAACAAAGATTCCCAAGATGAAGATATTGGCCGGCAAGTTAAAGACAACTTTACGACGAAACAGACGACTATACATGTGTTCTTTTTTCATATCGCGTTTAGGTACGAGTACTTGTTTTGAAGTGGTGTCGTACGCGCTTGAAAAGTGAGGATATTTCTTCGGGAAAAGGTTCTAATTGTTGAAAAGACACACGACAAAAAGAAGGAGGAGGGCAAACCAAAAATATCTGGCCAGAAAAATGTTTCAACAAATACATTTAGGGTTTTGATACACTTTGTAAAATAGGGTCTAGCGGTTTGAAATAGGCTTAGTTGCTGGAGTACCAAATAGGTACTAAGAGTAAGAGTTATGCACTGCATACCTTCTGCATACTTTCTGCATACTTTATTAAGAATATATATAAACGGAAAGAAAGAGAGAAGGAAAGGAAGCGCTCTTCTTCGCCTCGCTCGGACGTGGGATGCGAATACAGCGCTGCTCGAAAGAGCCGCCCGCCGCCGAGGATACGCATCACGCGCGCCGTAAAAGCGAGGTGAAGGAGGAAGGACAAAGAAAAGAAACCAAACCAATTATAAACTTATTATATAAACAGAAAGAGAGAGAGAGAGAGAGACTGTTGTGTACCAATATTTTAAATCCATAATATCTAAAACTCACATGTGTGAAAAGATTTTCCTCCGTCCTTTATCCACATAAAACGCCTTTAAGGTAGCGCATTCTTGAGAGCGCTTTATTCCCATTTCCTCTCGAAATGTCGACGACGACGCAACGTTGTTCGTTCCTCTCCGGGTGTTGTTCGACGTCGTCCAGATCTTCCGCGTTTACGACGGCGAGTACGCGGGAGAAGAAGAAGAAGAAAACCAATCACGGACAAAGAAGAAGAAAAGCCATCGTCGTTGTGGTCCAAAATGCGATATCTGAACCACCGGAAACGGAGGAGGAAAAAACGTACAACGGCGCGTTATTCCCGGGCGTGGAAATCCCGAGGGATAACACCGAGGCCGCGTTGAAGAAGTTCTCGCGGATTTTCCCGTGGGGGAACGGCGCGCCGATAACGGAGAAAGTTTTGTTTGATTTGTTAAAGGAGGAAGTGCGGAGCGCGCCTTTGTTTGTGCCTTTGTACCAGTACTATCGAGACTACGGCGGGGTGTATAATCTCGGCGCCGGACCGAAATGGTTCGTGGTGGTGTCGGACCCAACCGTGGTGAAATACATGTTCAAAGACAACGCGGATGCGTTCTCTAAAGGCATTTTGACGGACATCATGCAACCGATTATGGGCGACGGTTTGATCCCGGCGAATAAAGAGTTGTGGGCGAAGAGAAGGCCGGTGGTTGGAAGCGCCTTTCACGGGACGTGGTTAAAACACATGACGGACTTGTTCGGGAGGAGTGCGATGAATTTGAGCGATAAGTTGGAAAAACACGGGGAGACGGAACAGATTGAGATTGAGAGCGAGTTGTACGCGATGGCGTTGGACGTCATCGGCGAGGCGGTGTTTAATTACGAGTTTGGCGCGTTGAACGAAGAGACGCCGATTATTAAAGCCGTGTATAGAGTTTTAAGAGAAAGCGAACATAGGAGCACGTTTCCGTTACCGTATTGGCAAATTCCCGGGGCAATGGAGGCGGTGCCGAGACAGAAACAATTTAGCGAAGATATCGAGATGATCAACGCGGAGTTGACGAAACTGATTCGAGAGGCGTTGGAGAATAAACAAGACGTGGATTTGAGCGAATTTGAATCGAGAGATTATAAGAACGTGTCGGATGCGTCTTTGTTACGATTTTTAGTGGATATTCGCGGGGACGAGGCTTCGGATAGGCAATTACGCGACGATTTGATGACCATGCTCATCGCCGGACACGAAACGACCGCCGCGGTGCTCACGTGGACCATCTTTTGCCTTTGCAAACACCCAGACGTGATGAAAAAAGCAGCACAATCGATCGATGAGATTGTGCAAGATCCAAACGGTATCCCCACGGTGGAAGAAATACGAAAACTTCGCGACGTCCGCATGTGTCTCGTGGAAGGCATGCGCCTCTATCCGGCGCCTCCCATCCTCATCCGCCGTGCGATCGAAACCGTCGACTTACCCAAAGGCGGCATGGGGAAATCCATCCAACTGAAGAAGGGCACGGATTGTTTCATCGCCGTCTGGAATCTTCACCGCTCTCCTGACCACTGGGAAAATCCAGACCTTTTCGACCCTTCGCGATGGGACCGCAAATTCACCAACCCAAAAATCGAAGGCTGGAACGGCTACGACCCCGAATTAGTCACCGGGTTATACCCGAACGAAGTCGCCACGGACTACGCGTACGTCCCATTCGGTGGCGGGCAGCGCCGGTGCGCCGGCGACGTCTTCGCCATGATGGAAGCGACGGTCGCGTTGAGCGTCTTGCTGAAGAAATTTTCCTTCGAGCTCGCGTGCGACGAGAAAGACGTGCAGATGATCACCGGCGCGACCATTCACACCAAGAAAGGTTTGCCCGTCAGAGCTAAGAGAAGGAAGCAGCCGTGATCTCAGAGTTATTCGCGCGAGTAGAAGGGTTTAGCGTTTTCATATTTCTATTTATGTATTATCGCGACTGACGAAGAGCAGACAAAGCCTCTCGCACCCTTTTTTGTTATTTTTTCTCCGCCCAACTTCCCCATAAAAAGAAGGAGCCCGAAGAGCGAGAGGATGATGCGTTCTCTGTCGTGGATCCGCGCGTTGCTCCTTCTCTCTTCGCTTTTAAGCAGCATCGGTGAAGGTGTTGTTGGCACCATCCCGCGAGGCGCAAGAACAACAGCGACGACGACGGGAGCCGCCTTTGTCGAAGAAGGAGAAGATCGTCTTTTTTCCCCGTCGTGGTCGTCGAAGAAGAAGATAAACGACGACGTACACGACGAAAAGCAGCCGCAGCGATACGAGCGCGAGCAAAGAAGGTCGGTGCTCTGGTCGCACAAAGCGCCGAATTTGAATTTACTCGACGACGGTTCGAGCGCGTCTTCTTCATCTTCATCTTCAGGAAAGTCCTCCTCCATCGCGGACCAACTCGTGAAGGAATTGGATACCGTGGTGGACGGAACGTTGCAAAACGCCGCAGAAGCGTTCGTCGCGAATGGCAACACTCAGAAAATCAGCTCGAACGAGATTGAAAACGCCATTTTGGACAGCGAATCGTTCCGAGAAAAACTGGAACAAAACGGCGGGAACGACCCGGGATGGACGGACGAAGATAGACAACTCGAAGAGAGTTTAGAAACGAAGTGGGTGGATAATCCGGAGGAGGATATTTCGCCGAAATGGCACGACGCGTACGAGGAGAAGTATTCCGCGGGAATCGTCGATGAGAAGAAAGAGGAAGTGTTGGAAATCGAAGAAGAGATGGAAAAAAGCGGAGGAGAGTTAACGTTCGGGGAGTTAATGGCGAAGAGCGCGACGAGCGGGAAGAAGAATAGTAAATTGAAAAAGACGAGGAAGGAGAAGTCTTTGAAAAGTAGCAGCGACGTCTTAAACGTCGTTTTAGTCGGGAACGGGAAGTCTGTGTTGAAGAAAAGTAACGGGAAGAGCATCGATAGCGCAGATGTGGTTGGTAGATTCAATTACTTCGAAACGAAAGGGTTTGAGAAGAAAGTTGGGACAAGATTGGATTTGTGGTTTTTAGGCGAGTTGAGACAACCCGGACCGCAAGGTTCGCGAGGGTCGAGATTGAGCACCGGGAGGATGGATATGAAAGTGAAGCCGACGTTGAGATACATCGTACCGGTCGTGTATGAGACGCCGGGAAAGTGCTCGAAAGAAAGTTGTAAGCCGAGTAACGCGAAATTGAAACAACGGTTACAAACGATTAGGACGGTCAAGAAGGCGTACGCCAAGTACGGCATTCGCAAGATGCTGGAAATCATGCCTATTGAAGTACAACATAAATTATCCACAAAATACGGATACACCGCGCATTGGCCGTCCTCGGGGATTTTAGCCATCGTGTATTGTTTAGAAAAGTACCCGAAAGCGACGGTTACGATCACTGGATACGATTTCATGGGTGGAAATTTAGGCCACTATTGGGAAAAAGTGAAGAAGAAAGGTACGGTGCATTCGATGAAAGGCGAAGCGTCGTTCATAGCAAAGTTAGCGAAAAGTGGGCGGGTGAAAGTTATGTAGTACGTATAGAATGTCGGATATCCGCGGCAACGCTCCTATTCTAATATCAGTGTGATTATACATGAAAGAATAGATAATATTACAAAGTATTTCCTTCCGTTTTTCGGCGTTTAAATAATTAATTTGTTGGTACAATAGTTGCCACGGATTGTTCTTGCGACGACGACTTCTTGGTATTATTGTTTGTCGCGACAGTTCGTCGTCCTCTTCGTCTTGTATCTCCGAATTTCTTTTCCAACTCCAAAACGTCAGCAAGCAAACTCATCGGCGTCTCTCGCTTCCGTCGACTTTGCGTTGGAAGGTTTGCCAACTGCAACAAGTTGCGCCATTTATCTTTCAGATCCATAGCTGTTCGGCGACCGAGTTTCTTCAACGTCTTCTTCTCGATGGCATCGGCTTCGTCGCGCTTTTTTATTGCCGTCCAACGGCATCCGCCGCACGTGCGCACGCCGTCAACTAACGCTTGCGATTCTTCCAAGGTCCACGGGGAGTGATGTTTCGATCGACGTTGTCCCTGGACGTACGGAGCGTGTTGTTGTTGTTGTTTAACATCCGATTTTGAGACAGTAACGGTGTTACGTTCAACGAGTGCCGTATTCTTTTGTTGAGACGACTCGGCGTTATTATCGGTGACGAACGCATCGTCTTCGCCGTCTTCGTTGGAGTTGCTATCGTTGCCATCGCCACTCGTCGAGGGTGACGTAATTGCCGCGGTGTGCGTAGTGTTCGTCAGTTTCGCTTCCATGGCATTGTTGGTCGCCAGCGTTTCTTTTTCCTTTGCCGTCGCGAGCGAACGAATATCCTCGAGCATGTTCTCTGGAATCTCCGTCGCCTCGCGTTTCTTATACAACACAGGCGATAAAGCCGTTCGCATGACGTTGCGCCACTTATCCTTCAAGTCCACCGCAGAGCGTTGGAGCAAAGCGCCCGAAATTTTTTCGTCAGACAAGGATTTAATATCCGCCCACTGGCCTCGACCGCACCGTTTGACTCCGGCGACTAAAGCTTTGACTTCCACCAAAGACCACGGTCTGTGTACCTTTTGACGTTTGTTTTTGCCGTTCGTAATACCGCTGCTATTGCGTTGATGTTTTCTCTGGTTTTGTTGTTCTTCCGTTGTGGCTTTATTATTGTTTACGCGTGGAATCGTCGCAGTATTAGTGCTCGGCGCGGTATTCTCCCCATTGTTACCCGTCGTCGTCGCTGTCGTCGTCGAGATGCCGTGCAGCACAACCGCCCCACTCTCCCCCCCGATATCTTCCAGCGACGATCCAGACGAGGACCTTCGCATGTTCTTACACAAACTCGTTCGTTTTCTTCTCGGACACTTCAAATTCAGCGGGAAAATTTGCCCGGTACACGTCGTCTCCGCGTTTGAATTTCGTCGGCTTTTTTGTTGTCGGCTGGTGGCGTTCGCGTTTACCGGTTTGAAGTTTGCGGCGGGAGCGGCAAATAAGCCTCCTCCGTCGCCGTCGCCGCATAAGGACATGAGCACGTCCGCAGCCGCGGAAGGCGAGTTCATGAACGGCGTTTCCGGTCGTTTTATGTTTTCTCCCACCGCCGGTCGACTTCTTTTCTTTGCGTCGTTGCTGTTATTGTTGTCGTTATTTGTTCGTTTCGACTGTTCCATGTCTTCTCGGTCTTCGCAAGGCTCTTCTTGAAACGAGTCAAAACCACTCCTTTCTGAGTTTTGCCCTTTCTCGTCCTCTGCTTCCTGTTTCAAATTCAGCGGTGGTGGTGGTGGCATCATCATCATCATCATCCCCGCCTGCGCCGCGGTCAAAGGCATCCCGGCCAAATCTGGAAAGAATCCGTTTTTAATCCCGTATTGCGCGCGGGGTCGAGTCAAGTGCACGTTCGGAAGCCTCTGAAACGCATCCACTCCGTGAAGATGATGATGATTGGAAATCTCATTTTCTCCCGCCGGTTCGTTAACTTCCCTCGAAATGTCGTTGGTGCTCAAAGAGGAAACTCGCGCGAACAAATTGCGAGATATCTGTGAAAGAACAGGAGAATACGAGAGAAACTGTCAGTAAAAGCACACATTCAAACGAGAAAAACACTTTGACGTTCGATTCCACCGAGAGATCGAGCAAAAACGAGTCGCGCTCTCGCCTTTGACCGCAGAACGTTCTCCGTCTTTCGTTCCGATGTTTCGACAAATATCACAGGGTATTTTCGGCGAATATACTTTAATTAAAAAGAAAACGAAAGGACGCACCGGAAACGGCATCAGCGAATATTGCAACGGGACAAACTTCGCGGGATCGCCCGGTATTTTAGCGAACGTCACCGGCGTCCCCGCGAAAACGCGCGTTTCGAAGTCCACCATGCTCTGTTTTCGTGGAAATATATATGCGGCACGCGCAAATTTTTGAGGAAACAGAACGAAGAGTCGCCAAAGAAAGTTCTGCGGTCAAAGCCTCTCGTTATTTGAAAGATTTTTCGAAAATATCACATCCTCGCTGGCAAAAATTCTCCTTCTTTTACAGGGCGGCAGAGGGCAGAACCCTCCACCGAACGAGAGGGAAAAGGACGACCGTGGGACGCTTTTTCGCTCGCTTCCTCTCCTAAAGAAAAAAAGCAGAGACACATACACTTCTATCCCATAGAAATACTGAGCGTAATTGCAGCGGGGAAGAAGGTAAACGTCACGACGGAATTCTGTGCCGCGATTGCAACGTGTATTCGGAAACAGAGGAAGATATGCTTCTCGGTTGAAGCGTTTCAATCGCACATAATTCTTTCTTTGGTGAATCACCCTCTGCATCATCGAAATGGAAGAGAGGCGTGGGTGAGTGGAGTCGAAGGTGCTCCGAAACGGATTCCCAACACCCTTCGAAAAAGAAGGGAAAATTGCACTCGCACTTACGCCACTACTTTTTATCTGCTCTAAACACGTTTGCCCGTCGTCTCTCTCTCTCTCTCTCTCTCTCTCTGGTTGTTTGAGCTGGCAAACGCGCGGTGCACACTGCTCTCGTCGTCGTCGTCTCTCTTCTTATTAAACAACAAAAACGCGCAGATGTTGGAAGCGGCGAGAACGAACTACGAGAGAGTGAAATTCGCCCACGAGGCCAATCAAAGGTGGGAAAAGGCGAAAGAAACGTTGTCGTTTCGAAGGAGTGGGAGTGGTGAAAGTGACGCGAAGAAGAACGAGAATAATAATAACAGCAGCAAAAACGGCGGCGGTATCGTTTCAAAAGAAGACGTGAGGATGGCGGATGAAAGTGACATCGCCATCGCGGCGAGAAGAGGGTGCGAATTTGGTTCTTCTTCTCCGTCTGCGTCGACGACGATTCAGACGACGACGCGGGAGGAAAGAAGACAAAAAGATATCTTTTACCGCGCGAAAGCGTGCGAACGGTTCGACGATTTAGGCGGGAGAGGACAGTTATTCGCGTGTTTTGTCGTCCAACCTGCACACGAAGAGAACGTGTTGTGCGTGGTGGACGGGAAAGGACGGACGATGTGGAGAGAGGAGATGAGCGAAAGACTGGCGGAACGACGCCGAGCAAGAGAGGATGGAGGAAAGTTGAGAGCGGGAGAAGTCGTGGACGTAGGGGCCTATCAGTGCAGAATTACCAGCGAAGGCGAAGAGGACGGGCCGTTCGAGTATAGCATCTCGGATGGTGAAGGAGGCAAGACGACGTCGAGCGAGTACGGGTCGGGGGAGTCGTCGTCGGCGTGTTTTTCTTCTTCGGAGGACGAGGCGGAGAGGACGAAGAGAAAACCGCCGCCGCCGCCGGAGATGGTCGTCGAATTGAAAGTGAACGAAAAGACTGGGAAACTTCAACCGCCACCGGGGTACGCGTTAGTCGCGAAACCGGAATACGATGAGTTTGGAATAGCTATTGAACACCCAGGCGTGGAGTACGAGCCGCAGAATTGGTGGCAGTACTTTTGGGGGTACGCGAAAGTTCCGAAACCGCTCGAAGTGACGCACAAACAGAGGAAAGGAGGTGAAGTTCTGTCGTCGTCGTCGTCGTCGTCGTCGTCGTCGTCGTCGCGAAGGAGAAGATCGACATTAAAGGCAGGCGAAGAATATCGAAAAGAAAGGGACGATAACACGGAAACAACGATAAAAAAAGAGAAGAAAGAAAAAACGAAATGGATGCGAGACGGATGGCCCGGGAAATCCGAAGGCAAACCGCGTCCTCGACCGTTTACGGACGAGGAAGTCGAGCAGGCCCGCTTTGAACTCTTATCGAGAGAAGCCGAAGCGAGACAAACGGCCTCGAAAATGGAAACGAGAGCGAAACTGGAAGCGGCGAAGGCGGCGGAGGCGGCTTTGGAAGCGGCCAAAGCTGCTTTGAAAGTCAAAGAAGCAGCGTTAGCCAACGCTAAAGTGCAAGAGGCAGTCATGCGCGCTGAACAAGCGCGAACGGCGGTGATGATGGCAAAAGAAGCCGAACGATTAGCGAAAGTCGCGCTGGTATCCACCTTGCCGACGCATAAAGACTACGACAACGCGCAATACGCGACGCGAAACGTCAACTTAGCGACGAGAGAAGAGTTTGAGCGCTTGTACGGATTGGAGGTGAACGCGACGAACTATCCCGTGTTGGAGGCGTATCGCAAGGCTTACGAACATCAGCGTCTGAATATGCCTCCAAGTTCTACCTCTGCAGCACCTCTTACTCCTGAAATGATGGCGTCGGCGGCAACGAAAAATAATAACAACAGCGCCATCATGGATTCGTTGAAATGGCTCGCCAAGGGTGGTCCTTTGCAACAACAACAATCCGATCAACAACACGAACGACAACAAAGGCCAACCATCGTTTCGCCAAAAGTTGATCCGGCTGTTTTTGCTCCCGTTACGCACGAGTTTCAAAAGTTCATGCCTCAGCCCGCGGCGGCGGTCCCTGTTTTCTCTCCCACGGTTCTGGAGCAGCAACAAGAACAAAGAGTCCCTGTCGTCGCTACTACCACGGAACACCCGCCCGAAAAGGGTGAAGAAGACGAAGGAGTAGACTTCGATAATGGTAGAGATTGTGAACTCGAAAAGCCGCCAATGAAGAATGAATCAATCTCTGTCAAGAAGCCGTCGACGGCAAACGGCGTCAAAGTTGTTCCGACCAAAAACAAAAGAGAAAAGAAGTTGAGCCGAAAAGAGAAAGAGAAGGTGCATTTGCTGGCCAAAATTGCAGCTTTGGAACAAGAAGCCGCGAGGAAAGGTTTCGTGAAGTCAGGAAAGAAATCTGTGCCCATAATTGAACACAAAAAAGAAGACATCTTCAGCTCTGTCGAGAATAAGAACAAGAAACAACCGACGGCGTCGGAGGCAGTTGTCGTTCAAGATCGAGAGAAATGTACGCAAAAAGAAGTGTCGCTTGTGAAGAGCCGCGCGCAGTTTTTCGCGTTTCAAAAGTGCCAAAATCAACATCGAATTAACGACGACGACGAAACGTCGAAGAGACCTTTATCGACAACTGAAAAAGCGCGCTTGGAGATTGAAGCCGCGTCTGCGGGATTATCGGTCGCAGACCGAGCAAAGCGCGTCGCGAACAACTTCAAACCAAAAGCGCAGCACGCGTAATTGATATTTTGATCACGACGATTGTTGCCTCGCATGTTAGATGAACATTTGTAAATAAATATATAGAGAAAGACTTCGTTCCAAAGAGGAAAGTTTACTTATATTATTATACTTAGAAAACGAAACCGACGCTTTTTCGGAGTCTTTATAAATAATATTAACCCAGGCTTTGTGGTGAATAAATAACAATTATCCATTCCTCCCCTCTTCTTCGACCAATCATACATAGGCTTACATTAGAAGGTATGCCACGGACGCAGTGAGACCAAGAATCAACTTGGATACGATGGCTTTGGTCGCCGGCGAACACACCGAAGTATCAAGCGTGAAGGCCGCCGGCGAGGTGTTGCACAAGTTGGCTTCGCACGCCTCCTCGTAGTCGTGAAGGGTCCTTTCGAGAGCCGTTGGAAGCTGGTCTTCCTCGCACGTGTCGTGCGCCATGAGCATCTTTTGATACTTTTCTTTACACGTGGCACTCGAGCAAGTCGTATCGCAATTCGCTTCGGACATTTCGGTCACGATGTTACCCATATCCGTCAAAATATTATTACAGTCGATGGTCGGACAAGCATCCAAGTCCGAATCGAACTGTCGACGAATTTCGCAATCTTCGTAAAAACTCTCATAGTCGTGAATCTTTGTTTCAACTGCCAGTGGCATATCCTCGTGCGCGCAGTGATCGTGGTGCGCTTGCATGACGTAGTAATTGCTGACGCACTGCGCGTTATCCTCACCGGCGGCAGTTTTGCACACCGCGTTCGTTTCGAGGTAATTCAACGCCGCCGTGGTCGTCGCGCCAGCCGTCGCGCAGTTAATCGTCAATCCAGGAACGCACTGGCACTGGACGTGATCATCGTGGTGATCGTGATCGTGATCGTCTTCCGCGCGAATACCACCACCGCTAAAGAGGGCGGCGGTTATTAAGACAAGTTTCGTCGTTTTGCTTTTCCTATATTAAAGTATTATTATTCGTAGTAGTAGTAGCAGTAGTAGTAGTAGTAGTATTGAACACAACATTTTTTGTCGGTTATTTGTGTGTATTTTTTGAGAGAATCAACCAAAAAAAAGGTGAGTTTTTTTTTATGCTTGTTTGAAAAAAAAAAAAAGTGCCGGCGCGATCGAAAAAAACTCTGTCAGTGTGTTTCGCGTCTTTGAACAAAAAAAAAGAAAAGGCGTGTGCCGGTTTTTGAACCCCGATCTGGCAACGCGCGACACCGGCACACGTCGACACACAGGCACAAAAGAAAAAAGCGAACAACGATCACAACAACAACAACAACACGCAATAATAATACTAACGAAAAGTCGAAAAGTGAATAACACAACAATTAACGCACATCAGCATCATTTTGTTGGAGCGACTGATAATAGAAAGTTCTTTTTTATTATATGTCGTGTGTGGGTTTTGATCTTCGAGTCGTTTGTTGTTGTGACGAACAGGTGATGAGATCCAATTTTTCCAGAAGAGGGAAGAGTGTCGAAAAATTTGAGGAGAGAGTGATTTGAGAGGATTTTTGAACCTTTCTTTTGATGAATTTTTTTTTTTTTGATTTTTTCTTCTCTTCTCTTCTCTTTTTCTCGGCAAAAAAAAAACGATCGCATCTTTTGTCGAACACAAAGAGCGACACAAAGAATCACACACGTCTCGCCGCCTTTCGCGCACGAGAAAAGAAGAAGGACTTCTGACTACACCAAAAAGGCAAGAATAGTCGTCATCTTATCGTTACTCTTATTATAATAGACTCGCGTGTGTAGTGTGTAAATTAGTGTCGACAATTGGGTAGAGCGACACAAAGAATCACACACGTCTCGCCGCCGCGCACGAGAAAAGAAGAAGGACTTCTGACTACACCAAAAAGGCAAGAAGAACGCGACAACTTTTTAAACGGCGACGACAAAAAATGTTTAGATCTTCTTCGATCTCCTTTTTTGTGCTTTTCTCGTCGTCTTTCTCGTCATCGTTTTCGGGAATGATGGCGCTCGGCAGTCGAATAGTCGACGGGACGTCCCGAGACAGAGACTGCGAGTGTCGATGTGGTGAAACCCTAAATACCACTTCTCTTAGTCATCTTTTCGTCGGCCATCCGGAAAAGTGCACGAAAGAAGAGTGCGAACTGAAATTTCCGGAGACGTGCATCTCGACGCAATTCGTCGAAGCGACGTTCGTGTCGTGTTTGTGCAGCTGCGGAGGACACCCGTTGGTGGAAAATCTCTTTGAGAGTGAAGATTCGAGCGAATGTACGGAGGCGGCGTGCGCGACGCGATTTTCAGAGTTTTGCCCGGGAATAGCGAGCGAGACGTCTGACAATGAAAACTTTGCGACGTTCTTGGACTGCTCCTGTGGCTGTCAAACTTCCACGGCATTCAGTGAGGTGGAATTTTCGAAGCGTTTTTTGGCCGGATCGACGGCGGCGTGTTCGCCGAGAGCCTGTCGGACTCGACTTTCTGAGGATGCGTGCTCGAGCGACGACGACGTGATTTCAAAATATACCGGTCCTCCGCAAGAGCCACGCATGGGATATGATTGCGAGTGTGGATGCGACGAAAGCGTGTTTGAGATTAATGTTGGAGACGCGGTCATGTGTGTAGAAGCGACGTGCAAACAAAAGGAGGCTTTTTGCGCGAACGCGAAAGCGGTTGAAGCGAAATACGTGGATTGCATGTGTGATTGTTGCCGAGGGAGCCAATGTCCAAATCTCGTTCACAATTTATTTCATTCGGGTAATATGGAGAGTTGCACACCGTCTGCATGCGCATCCGCGTTCGACGAGTGTCCTCAACCTCTTGGACCGTCGAACGAAGAAAATTACGCCACTTACCTCGATTGTAACTGTCAGTGCGTGGGAAGCGACGAAGAATATTCTCGATTCTTCGCGGGTTCGAGTGACACGTGCAGCAGAGATCAGTGCAGGACATGGCTCTCCCTTGACACGTGCTCTAGTGGGTCGGAGATTATAGCGTACTACACGGGGTCAGCGAGCGGCCCGAAAACGACGATAAAATTATCCCGAGAGGAAGTGGTTGTTATAGCCGTCGTCCTCGCGCTCGTCGCGTTCTCACTCACGGGGTATTTCGGATACCGATATTATCAGCGACGATATAGAGGTTATAAATGGATGGTGATGGATGATGAAACGCCCCCCGAGGAGCTGAGTAGTAGGACATTGCTCGAATTTAAGTCGCTGCGGTCGCAGCATGCAAGCAAGTATTCCACTAATGTTGAAGTTTCCGATTTACGAGTGGTAATACCGAATAACGATCCCGGCTACGAAATACAGAGGGAAGAATTCATATCGCGTAAAATCGGTCTTGTTCCATGAACGGCGGAGCTTTACTCAAAGCGCATACAAATGATGCGTATTCATGATTCCTGTTGGTTCTAACTCACGATTTAGATGTAAATGAAGGCGTTCTTCTCATTTTCAAGAAAGTATGCCGCATGTGTGCGGTACTAGAACCTCTCTATCTTCCAAGTTTGTTTGCTTTTCTGTTGTGGTAATGATACAAGTATTTACACTTGAAAAAATGTAATTGAAAAAAATGCTCAAAATATTATTTAGTCCATCTCCGTCCAGATGTTCATCGGTTCGGTTATATCGTCTGGGTAATCGTTCATCAGTGCAAATGTTAAGCACTCGTGCTGCTCGTACATGCGAGCGAAGCGAACGACGTGTCCGTTCACTGGAGCGTGGTGTTCGTGTAAAAATTGTAAACAATCGATGTGACCGTTTCTTGAGGCGTTGACGGCAGAGTGAACGCAAATAGGAGCATCGTTTTGAAAACACCATTCCAGTACCTCTCTGTGTCCTTGCAGCGAAGCTAGGGCTGGGGTACCGCTATCCCACGGACATTTGAGTTCGTTCCTGAGAAATTTGAGCAGGTCGAGGTGACCGTGAAGCGCCGCTTCTGAACACGCGTCTTCATTCAACGGGCAACCGAGTTCGTGAATGCGTTCCAGGATTTCTATTTTGCCTGCTTGTGATGCATAAATAGGGACTTCTTCGGACCAAGGAACGCCTATTTGATGTAAATAGTTGAGACACTCGATATGCCCTCCAAACGCCGCAAATATCATTACATTTGAATTGGATGTCATCCGGCATTCTTTTTTAGAAGCGCAATACCGCAAGATCTCGAGTTGTCCGCCTTCAGCCGCTGCGCACGCCGTCTGATCACACCAATCCACCTTGGCGTCCTCGATCAAAAACTTCAAGCACCTCAAGTGACCATTATGTGCGGCGCAAATCGCCGTATAGTCATCGAGAGGACATCCGTGTTCAAAGCAATACTTCAGCATCTCGAGATTTCCTTGTTCCGCGGCGGCGCTCGATACCCACTTATCCCACTTCAGTCCTTTCTCCTCTCGAGCCCATCGCAAAAAGGTCAAGTCGTCCAGTTCCGCCACTTTCCCTAGGAAGAACTCCTCCCCGTACTCTTTCACGCACGGTTCCATCGCCAAATTCAAGGTCGAAATCGAACTGACCTCCGAAATTTTCAGCTTGGTCTTTTTCAATAATTCGTCCCACTTGTCTCTTTCTTCTCCTTCTTTGTCAACACAAAAGAAACTTTGCTTTAAGATTTCCCGACTCGTTCTCGACGCGCTCGCGAACAATTTTTTGTCCGTATCGTTCAAGCGCTCGACAATATTCGAAAAGATGTCTACATTTCTTATCGCGTGCCACAGATGCGTACATTTTTCCTCCTCGCATTGAGGATGATCTTCTTCCTCCTCGCAATCAAAATCATCCCGCCTTTTTTTATTAAATAAATCTTTTTTTATCCTTTCTTCTTCTTCTTTAACTTCTTCTTCTTTCTTTCGATCGTCTTCATCAAATCTTCTTTTTGACGATTTAATATTAGTACCACTATTTGGAGGGGTAGTACTCATCTCTGCTTCTTTTATCAAAGAGATTGATGTGAGATTCTTCGTCCACCGTCTTCTTCGTGTCGGCTGCGTCTTTTTTTTTTGTCGTGTGCCGGTTTTTAAGAAAAGCGTGTGCCTGGAAGAGCCATATTATTTTAGGGTTTGAAAAAAAAGAAAATTTTAAACAACAACAACGTCTCGTCCTCAAATCATCATCACCAAAACAAAAGAAGTGAAGAAGAGAGACCGAAATCAACGTTTTGGCACCACCACGGAAAGAGAGTTTTTGAAAGAGAGTGCGCAAAGAAGCGTAACAACAGTAAGTGTTGCGCGCGCGTGTCTTCTTCTTCTGAGAGAAAAGCGCTCTTATTCTGTGCTCTATTAACAACAACAACAACACAATTATTATAGTATTCCCATCTCCCCCAAAAATCTCTTCTTGCACATATCAGAAACCTCTTATAATAATAGTGCGACGACGATGACGAAGACGGCCCCGACGCGGCCGGGGATGATGCCGACGACGACGATTGGAGGAAAAGGAATAAAGGGATCCAAAATGCCATCTCCGTCGTCGCGTTGTTCCGACCACGGCACGTTTAAGTTCAACTGTTCAAAACCGTCGAAGGAAGATCCAGAGCAGCCGTGTGGGAAAGGATGTTGCACGCACAGAAATCCGAACAACAACTCGGTGTTTATGAAACGAAGAGCGTGTAAGGAATGTAAAAAATTAGGCGAAGGCGGGTATGATTTG
>JACLAB010010932.1_pt1 | contig 19589 bp, 19 predicted proteins | sample 8027921 | NCBI WGS metagenome assembly JACLAB01 (sample SAMN15725117, study PRJNA655200) | protist metagenome | isolation source: fluorescence activated cell sorting (FACS) single amplified genomes of... | place: USA: West Boothbay Harbor, Gulf of Maine | collected 2000-07-19 | reverse complement strand
ACTAGATAATACAGGCAGCGCCAGCGTTGAAATAATTACTAGTGTTAGCGGAGATGTAGTAAGGCTACCTGATCCAGATTACATAAGCAAAGAGGACGACTACAAGATATGGTTATGGTCCTCAGACATACTAGAATTTTACTTAGACCAGACTAATGGCCGTTTAGTAATGAAATCGATATAAAGGAAGTAAAATATGCCACAAATAATTGAACTAGGCAAATTACGCTTTTACTTCGCAGGGGACTATAACTCAGCTACAACCTATGAAGTAAATGATATTGTTAAATACGGAGGTAACCTTTACGTTTACACCTCAAACATATCCGCGTCCGGGAATGCTCCAACTGACACACTTTACTGGCAGTTAATGGTAGAAGGTCTCAAGTTTGAAGGAGGCTATAATAACACCACCGCTTATGAAGTCGGAGACGGTGTTTCTCATGACGGACGCGTGTATATCTGTACCGCTGATACCACAGGTAATACACCCCCTAATGATACTTATTGGGCGCGGCTTGCGGACGGTATACAATGGTGGTTAGCGGGAACGGATTACGAACTTAATGACGTTGCCTCTTATAGCGGTAACACTTACAAATGTATTATTGCTCACACAGCATCTTCTAGTTTTGATGCAGATCTTACTAATTCAAAATGGGAAAAATTTAATGGTGGCTTAGACTACCTTGGTAACTGGACGACAGGTCGCTCTTATAAGGTTGACGATATCGTTAAGAGCGGAATCTACACTTATATTTGTGTTGTAGACCATACTAGTAGTGCAAATATTCAAACAGACGTACTCGCCTCAAAGTGGGCAGAGTTTGCAGTTGACTCTCTTTCTATTTTGACAGAACCGAGTGCAACAAACATTGGTCAGTCGTGGAGTGTCGCGGCTAACGGTCTTGATTACGAACTAATTAATGCTACAGGCTCGGACAGTGTATTTTATGTTGCCCCTCATGGTACAGACACAACAAACTCCGGTAAGTCTTTAGCTACACCTTTCTTAACAATTAAATACGCAACTCAAAATTGCGGAACTAACTCAACAATTTTTGTTAAAAACGGCACCTATACTGAACAGTTGCCTATTACAGTTCCAGATACTGTAGCAGTTATTGGTGATAATCAACGTACAGTTATTGTTCAACCTGCTTCAGGCTTGAGTGATGATGGTTTAACCAATAACAACGAAGCAGAAATGTTCCGAATGAGTAACGGCTCGGTGCTTCGAAATCTTACCTTAAAGGGTATGACAGGGTGGGTACCAGCTGCTTCACCTAACCAAGGCAGCTTGGCATCTTCTACGCCCAAGGGTATAGGTATCTGCTTAAACCCCGACTCTCCTATTACTACTAAGTCACCTTATATTATGGAATGTTCCGCAATTGGTTCAGGAATGATTGGTGCTTATGTTAATGGTGGTGCCCACGATACGGGCAATCAGAGTATGCTATTCCACGCCTATACAGTTATCTCTGATAACGGTGTTGGTTTCTGGGTAGCTAATGGCGGCAAAGCAGAAATTGTTTCTTGCTTCACCTATTATTGTTATTTTGGTTATGGTTCTGATCACGGTGCACAAATTCGTGCATTGAATGGTAATAACTCTTATGGCACTTGGGGTGCAGTTTCCGAGGGCTTTGATCAAAGCGAAACACCCTTAAATGCTTTAGTAAAAGGCGAGAGGCTTCATCTAAGAAATATCCAAGGCTCTTGGAGTCAAGGCGATCTTGTAATAAGCCCGACTGGTCAAGCTACTATTACTAATATGCAGACTGCCGCAGGGTATGCTTATGTTAAGAATGTTGTAGGGTCATTTACTTCTGGTCAAAACATATTTAAAAACGCCGCCGCTATTAATACATCGTGGTATATGTATACAGACAATAACGTAGAGACCTTTTATTTACGCGGTGGCTCCCCTCTTATTACTGATGATAGCACTAGACCTACGCTTACACTTGAACGGGGTAAAACTTATACCTTTACACTATTCCAAAGTGAATATGGGCATCAACTTGCATTTAAAAGCGCAGGAGTCCCATATACAGACGGAGTTAGCTACGGGACTAGCCCTGCCCCGGGAGTTTCAGGGCATGTAGTAACCTTTACTGTACCTTTCAATGCACCGAATGAGCTGACTTATTATGATTCAGGCGCAAATAGCGATGGGGACGTATCGGGTAATACTATTACTGTTGTAGATACAACCGATTATGCAATTGTTGATACAAATGCTCTCCAAGATCAAAGAGGGTCCCTAGTCGTAGTAGACGCGCTTCAATCCGAACCACGTCCCGGTACTAGTGTTTCTTTTGCGGGAGATCCTATCTCTTATGTTATACAAAGTGTATCTGGAAACTGGGTAAACACCGTTAGCGAAATTGGCCTAGTGCTATCTCAAGAAAAGACAACAGGAGTTGCCGATAATACTCTTGCTACTATCAGAGAGGGTTTTTCTCAGATCCGCCTAACAGGGCATGACTTTTTGAACATAGGCACAGGTGGTGTTACCACAACCAATTACCCCGGAGTTCCAACTCAACCCGCTTCTCAAGGTAATGAAACTAGCGAGTTGTTCCCCGGTCGTGTTTACTACGTGTCAACCGATCAAGATGGTAACTTCAGGGTTGGTGAATATTTTAAAATCGATCAGGCCACAGGTACAGCAACACTTAACGCCAATGCCTTTAACCTTGCAGGGTTGTCCGAACTTCGACTTGGATCTATTGGAGCGCAACTTGGAGAAGCTATTAATGAGTTCTCTTCTGACGCTAGCTTATCTGGTAATTCAAACGTTGCAGTGCCAACGGAAGCTGCTGTAAAAGCCTATGTAGACAATAAATTCGCTAACGCAGCCCAAACTGATATACCTTTTTACAGTTCAGAAATCTCAGTTAGCGAAACCCTTAGTAACCGTATGCGTTTTAGCATGGAAACACTAACTATACCAAACGGCGTAACTTACACAATCGGAACAAATGGCATCCATCATATAATGCCATCAGGTGCTTCCCTCGTCATGTTTAACGCATAAAATTTAAGGAACACAACTTATGTCAAAAATTATTGTAGATCAACTTCAAACAACAGGTGGTACTGCCTTTACATTACCAACTACAGACGGTGCTGCTAACCAGTACCTCTCAACTAATGCCGCTGGCGTATTGGGTTGGCAATCTCAACCAACCCCGCCAGTAAACACTGTCCTACCTGACGATGACTATCGAATTGTCGGTACTCTTCTTTCAGGCTCATCTAGAGATAACATATACTCTACGGGTGAATGGAGCTCAAGTGGCCCCTGGACAACTTATTATAACACTTGGCAGGACACTAGCTCCCGTATTCAAGGTATTAACATGTTTATGGGAGACGGGAAAGGCTCTAGCGCCTCCTCCAGTGATATTTTCTATGTAAACGATGGTATGCACAATGAAACAAGAAAACTAGAGTTTGCATACTCAGATCGTGTTGGACATCATCGTAAAGACTATTTTGAATATGACAACAGTACAGGTAACTACTCTGGTATTCATATTAGAGCCTTGCCTATTAGAAATACAACTGCTGTTAACATAACTCGTAGTATAAATGCCTACGCTAGTGCAAAGGATGATGGCTACGGCGGATCGGCAGTTTATCTGTTTACGCCAGACAACACTGATTATTCGGCGGTTACAGGTGGTACCTGGACAGACGTAAATACTACCGGATCTAGTGATAGTGACACTAACCACGGCACTACAAGTATAGTAATCCCTGCTAATAAAACTGTAGTTTTATTCTTAGTAAGTGCTACAAGATACCAAACAACCTACCGGATGAAGTCAACAAATATGTTTACAGACTTAAACACTTTCTTCCCCTCAACGGGAGATTTAGTATGTGACTTAAGAATGCTTTATGCCCTTCGCCAAGCAAGAGTCCCGTCTGCGGGCACACAAACAGACACCTTCTTTAATGTCTACAACGTTTGCGCCTCCCTTTACGGTGATCGTTAACAAATTATTAATTCGGGCTACTTAGGTTTAATTACTTAAGTAGCCCTAAAGAAAAGGAAATATTATGTCAATAGATGATAAACACCTCGCAAACGTACAAGAAATGATTTGCGCAGGGATTAAACAAGAAACAAAAGAAGCAATTCTAGAGGCCTATAGCCTTTCAGATCAGCTTAATGCCACTGGCACTGCTCTAACTGCAATGCGCTCTGAAATAAAAGCCTTGATTGATGCAGGTAAGGCTAAACAAGCTGCAGTTAATGCCTGTACTACTTTTGCAGAGTTAGAAGAAGTTGTCCCTAAACGGGATTAAATATTTTTGGCATAAAAGCCATTAATATAATTTTTAATATTTTTAGTTTATTTAAACGTAGCTAAAAAGCATGGAGGTAATAAAATGCCGAGTAAAAAAATAGAAGTTAGCAGTATTAGGCTAACTGAAAATTTAGATGTTCAAGGTACTGTAACAGTTGGCACTACTACCATTAGTAACAATGACTTCGCAAAATCTGTACTTACAAACACTACTTCGGGGTCCGTTCTCTTTACGACCCCTGGAGCTTATACCTGGACAGTTCCTGCAGGTGTTGTTAAGATTTCTGCATTGTGTGTAGGGTCCGGTGGTGCGGGCTTCCCGAGTTGGGCGAATGGTGGTGGCACTGGCGGCGGGCTGGCCTATGCCAATAATATTGATGTATTACCAGGAGATGTCATAAATATCGTTGTTGGTGGTGAACGAGCGCAAAGCAATAGTGGAGGGAGAGGACTTCCTTCTTCCGTGGGGTCTTATATTAGCGCAACAGCAGGAAGAGACTCTAATGGCAACTGGACCGCTGGTGACTCCGACAGAGGTACTTTTGTTAGCGGAACAGTTACAGCGAGCGGTGGCTCAGGGGGTTTAAACTCAAACACCTCTGCCGGAGGCGGCGGCGGCGCGGCAGGTTATTCTGGTAACGGCGGAAATGGTTATTACGGGTCAAACGGAGCATCGCCCTACAATGGCGCTGGCGGCGGAGGCGCTGGAAGCGGCGGCTATGACTCATCGACTTACGGTTTCGGTGGAGCAGGGGGAGTTGGCTTAAACGGCGAAGGGATTAGCGGTACTTGGGGGTCTCTACCTTCGCAGAGTAGTGGTCCCAATAACAACGGTAACGCTTTTCAAAATGACTACCGCTATGCAGGTCCAGGGGGTTCTGGTGGCGAACACGGAATGGGCAATAGAAACGGTTCTACAACCCTTCATGGACGAACTATGTACTATGCCGAAGGTGGCCGTTATGGCGGCGCAGGTGGCGGCGGCGGCACATCTGTTGACAGTAACGTAAACTTCTGCAAAGGTGCCCAAGGTGCAGTAAAAATTGTTTGGTCTAGAGACAAGAATTTTGACATTAGTAGTCCACATTAGAGAGAGAGAGAGAAATATCATGGAAAAAAGTCAAATTTATTATGCCGAAGTTGATTCAGAAGGAGACCTTGTCAACGGAGGCTTTGTTATGATTGAGGCTAACTACTTCGAAGCAGTTAATAGCCATGCTAAGGCTATTGAAGGTAAATATTTTAAAAAAATTGATAATAACCCCCCTGAAGTTGCAGAAAATCAAACCTTAAATTATTTAGGTTGGTCTCAAAAATCCGAACAAATTGGAAAACCTATCTCGACTGACTGGTCAGTTGACAATCAAAGCAATGAACAATGTATAGAAAGTTGGATCAGACCTGCTCGCGCTATGCTGTTAGCTGAATGTGATTGGACTCAAACAAATGACTCTCCCCTTTCTACTGAAGCAAAAGCAGAGTGGGCGGTATACCGTACAGCCTTAAGGAATATGACAGATTCTTTTACTGAAGAAAATCCACTGACATCTTATAGTCAAATTGTTTGGCCTCTAAAGCCGGGGCTTAGCTACGTGGAACCTGAATAGTAGATTGGATTAGTAATGGCACTCAGAGATCATATCAAGAAAAATCATGATCTCGCCGAGGAACACCCTTTTGTAAAACTTTTGTTTTCGGGGGGTGTTTCAACCCCTATCTATGCAGACTATCTATTGAATCAGTATTTAATGTATGTAAAACTAGAGACTTTGTTAGAACACTATGGGTTGCTCCAAGGCGTAGAGACTGTTAAGAGATCAAAGTTAATGTTAGATGACTTTATTGAACTCAGAACTACTGCAAAGGTCTATAATGTCACTTACGAATACGTAAGATATTTAGACACAGTATCAAAAGAAAACCTAATGGCGCACATGTACGTGCGGCACTTTGGAGATTTATTCGGTGGACAACTCATGAAGAAAGTTGTCCCCGGTTCAGGCGCTATGTATGAGTTTGAAGATAGATCCAACCTTATTAAAGAACTAAGAGAACGCTTGGATGATAGTCTAGCGGATGAGGCCAATAGAGTAATGCTATGGGCTATAGAGTTATTTCAGGAGTTAGCAGATGAGCATGATATTCGATAGCTTAGAGCTATTACATAAGGATATACTAAAAACACTTTCTAACTACACTGAATATAAAGAAGAACATGAATTTTCATGGCCTAACTATGTCTATACAGACACTAAGTTTAGGCGAGCACATTTGGATATTGTAGATGCAAGAGATACAAAGAATCTTTATATGTTACATCTTTGTGTATTTCCACATATCAAAGACCCTGCACCGATATTTGGATTCGATATAATTGCAGGACCAAGAAAAGTAACAGGGGCTTTCCATGACTTTAGCCCTACTAGTAAGGACCACTGGATGTTAGAGTGGTTTTACAATAATAACAAAGACTTTAAACCCAAAAAGGAAAGAGAACTTCCTGACTGGGCAAAGAGTATTTTTAGTGGCAACATGATAGCGGCTGGTAACGTTAGCTCTGAGGAAGAGCTTAGTAAAATCTTATCACTAGTTAAGACTAACTTAAACTTCTACTTAGATAACATCGGTGAAGCCACTGAACATGACTACACTGCAGAGCAAAATTTTTATTGTCAAAAACAAAAAGAAAACCCTCACACTCCAAAAGTTATGACGTCTTTAGGGCTAGACCCCGAAGAAGTACAAACTTTTATTCAAGAGGGGTTATTTCCAGAAGTTAGTTAGAGAGTTATACTATGTTTAAACATATTCTAAAAAAGAAAGAAATAGTACTGGATTGTTTTACCAAAGATACTGTGGCTTACGATTACGCTAAAATACAGTACGGGTATCAAACGATGCCTCAATGGTGGAAAGACATGCCTACGGGTATGATAAATAGAGACGGTAAGGAAATACCTACTATTAAAGCCTGTAGAGCGCTCCGTAAGCACTATGAAAGAGCTATTGTAATGCCCCTTTGGGGGGATCTGAATTTGAAACTAACAAGTGAAAAAGAAGCAGATCATTTATACGAATGGAGTTGTGCTAATAAAAATTTTAACACAAACGAAAGTCATAATGATGTTGGATTTGAAGGTTACACTCAAGGCGATGGTTTTAATATTAAATTTTCTAGCCCTTGGCTCTTTAAATCTAAAAGCAATATTGAATACGTTGTAACCCAACCTACTTGGTCTAATAGAGAACTAACAGATAATTTAGTCTTATTACCGGGCGTAGTTGATTTTAAGTATCAATTTAATACAAATGTAAATTTCTTTTGTAGAAAACAAAGTAAGGCTGTAAGTTTAAATATACCCGCTCAGACTCCTATAACAATGTATTATCCTTTAACGGAAGATAAAGTTATAATCAGAAACCACCTTGTAAATGACTCTGAGTTTAATCGCATTCATCAAGACTTTGGTTTTTTCTCTAACACTGGAAGAAAAGACTTTTTCGGGCTATATAACCGAAGAAAGCAATTGATAGATTCTTCGGAGGAAGTAAAAATAAAACCCTTAGAAAGCTCATGCCCTTTTAAACCAAAATAAAGGAATACAATGTCAAAACGGAAATCTCGTTACGCTGTAAAGAATGACAACATTCACAGAATTGGCTTTCATGTCATACCTAAGAATGAGAAACAAGACTTACTAATTAACTCTATTAAGATGAACCCTATAACAGTCACTATTGGCTGTGCAGGGACAGGTAAGACTTATTGCAGTACAGGGACTGTTGCACAAATATTTATGAAGGGTAAATACAAACGTATTGTATTAACTCGTGCTAACGTTCCTACAGGTAAATCTTTAGGCCACTTTCCAGGCTCTATTCAAGAAAAGATGACACCGTGGTTATTACCAATGTTAGAGGTCTTAAAGACTTCTTTCGGTAAAGAGAAATACCAATACTTGTTAAACAAGGGGGATATTGAGATTCAGCCTATTGAGACTATTCGTGGGCGTTCTTACGCAGACGCTTTAGTCTTAGTAGATGAAGCTCAAAACCTTAGTATAGACGAATTAAAGGCAATTACAACAAGGCTAGGAGAAAACTCTAAGTTAGTACTTATGGGAGACCCTGCGCAATCAGACGTTAAGGGTGGTAAAGACTTACTTAAGTTTTGTAGTGTTGTAAGAAAGGCTGGTATTCAACTACCAGTCGTTGAGTTTAATGTCGATGACATTGTAAGAAGCGATATAGTAGCAGACTTAGTAAGAGTTTTTATTAAAGAAAAACTGTAATATTTTTAGAGGATGAATACCTGACGTTAAAGAAGGATCATCCTCTAATATAATTAAAGGTATAGTTATGTATTATGACAAAGAAGAAATATATTCTGCTATTATTAAAGCAGAGACGATAATCAGCTCTCGTAGTAAAGAAGTTGATAAGTTTACCAGAAATTATAATGATTGTTTTTCTTTTATTGTTGAGTACACAAAAGCACTCCATAAAGTAAGAACGCCAGCTGAAGACGTAGTTGATTCTCTAGATTATTCCTGCTCCATTGACTTCTTAATGCAGTTGAGACGCAGGGGCTACACCCTAGAGAAGTTTGCAACAGTAAGTAATTATGAAGTTATACTAAATTTTAGACCCCAATTTGGTGATATAGGCTATTTCGAAGGCACTGCTTTAATAGCAGAAGATGGTCGGTGGGTTACAGTTAATGAAAAAACGCTAGAGATAGACCGTTCTCGCAAGCTTAATTTCCTTGAAAGACGATTAAAACTTTTAGCAAGACCATTAAGGATAGAAATATGAAATACACTTTTGAAGGGCATGATATACTAGCCCCTTTGTCCATTGTTTCAAACCAACCCGTGTTTGAAACCAATACGGTGTCTCTAAAGATCCAAAGAACAGCTCAACCCGCCCAAAGGTGGGAGCTTTCTTTTAGAGTTTTAACTGATAGCCCCTCTGATCTAATGTCTAGTATCGCTACCATGGATACTCCTAAAACTATGATAATGCCTCAACTTAACGATGTTAACGAAAGATTAGGCGGTACTCCCCCCTCCACAACTACCTATGTAGTTACAGCAGCAGGTGGCAAATATTACATTAACGGAGCTCAGAACCCCCCTTTGACCTTTGTAAGGGGCAATACTTACATATTTAACCTAAGTGATAGCTCTTTGTTATCTCACCCTCTCCGCTTTGCTACTACAACAGACGCCGTTGGCGGCACCCAGTATAGCACGGGTGTAACGGTGAGTGGTACACAAGGTGCATCAGGTGCAAAAGTTACCATTGTTGTTTCAGGGACTACCCCTAATCTCTACTATTATTGTACAAATCATTCGGGAATGGGTAATTCTATTTCTGTTGTTTCTGGGGCTTCAGGAATTCCTTACCCCAAAGGAGCATTTGTAACAGGTAGCAACAATAAGGTCTACATGGTTAAGGCAGATGCATCAACTATTGTTGAGAGCAATCTATACCCAACACCTCCTAGCAGCTTAGTCTATTCCTCTGTTCCCGATGCTACAATAACTTATCTTAGAGATGTTAACAGCTTAAGGGGTGTAACCTTTAATGATGGTATTTTAGCCAGTGCTGGAACAATAGATATTATTGAGGCATTGTAATGAGAACATTTTCATCAACAATTCAAAATATTTTTAATCAAACAACCATAGAGTTCTTTATTTTAATAGAATTAAATTTTAGTAACAATTATTATTTATCTTCTCTACCATACGATATTGTATATCCTGCAGGGGCCGGAGGTAACACTTATACTGCTAATAGCGGTATTATTGAATATGACTCCCCTAAATTTTCTTCAGTAGTAGATAGAGAGTCATACAAGATAGTAATTTCGGATCACCTTGACGCAATGAAAACAGAAATTGAAGCTAACGTTGTAGGAAAACCTATAACTGTTAGAGTAGGGTTTTTAGATAGCAATGGTGATCCTATTCTAACAAGCAATGAAGTTTTAACCATCTATAAGGGCACAGTGGATTCTCCTTCAATATCAAACTCTTTTGACAGCAAGTTAGTTGTTCTTGAAGGAACCTCACCCATGTCAGACTTAGATATAGTTAACTCTTTTATATCATCTAAAGATGGGATGAAAAACAAAGTTGCTAACCCTAGTATAACAGATACAAGTTTTGATAGAATCTACGGTGAGAGCCGAATAAAGTTAAAGTGGGGTAAAATCTGATGGGTACACCATTCCAAATTATAATGTTCTTCTTATCGACTGCCTACCAAATTAACCAGTCAAACAAGATGAAACGAGAAGCCGATAAAAGAAAAGGCTTTGCTATTAATAAGCGTGGTGAAGCTAACCACATACCAATTGTCTATGGCAAGGCTAAGGTAGGTCTAATAGAGGCCAATCACAAAGTATCTAGCAGCAGGATCTATGCTGCAAAGGGCGCTTTTGGTACGGAGTTTAACTCTAAGACAGCCATAAATAGCTCGGCTGTTGGATCAAAGAATGAATACCTAATCATGAACGGTGCTTTCTGTCAGAGCGAGTCCAATACTACTGGCATCGACCAAATTGTTTCTATAGAAGTAGACGAGTCTATTTACGACAGGAACAAGGATCACAGACATGTAATCCATGCCTATGAATCAGGGATGTCAACCGCAACAGCACCTCTTGGAGCCGCCAACTCGTTACCTGCTAACAACAAGTTTACAGGTTGTTCCCACGCTACTCTGCTGTTTCAGCTTAATAGAGACGACTACAACTACAATGGTATACCCAGCGTTGCAGCCTTTGTAAGCGGTACAAGAGTGAGACCCATCATTAGGAGTGGTAGCGTAGGTAGCTATACCTATGCCTTCGACACTAGTAGGTACTATTCTACAGACCATTCTAGCGGCTACTTTGACAATGAATATAGAAACAATAATAGAAACCCTGCCTTAATACTGGCCGACTACTTAACTTCTCCTATGGGCCGAAATCTAGCCGATTCTGAAATAGACCTAGAAACCTTTTATAATGCCGCCCAAGTCTGTAACTCAATACAAGACTCTCCTACAGGTTCTACGGGCTTTGAGTACTTCGGTACTGTCAATCAGCAAAAGAGGATGGAGGAGTTTGAAACTTTCTCAGATTTCCCCAATACTGGTGCCGATGGTGATGCGAGCGAGGCAGTTCTTTATAAGGCCTTAGATACCGGGAAGTATTACAATTTTTCAGGATCTTCTTATACTGAACAAGTCGGAGGTATTTCTACTAGGGCTTTGCCTCTATATGAGTGTAACATCGTGTTAGATTCTGAGGCGAAGGTAAGAGACAATATTGAAGAAATCTTAAACACCATGCCTCTAGCTGTGCTTCACTGGAGTTCTGAAGGTAAGTATAAATTAAAATTAGAATACCCTACTAGCCAGTCAGAAGTAGATGCTTTAGTAGTTAAAAACCTAAATAGCGACAATATAGTGAGAGAGTCAGTAGACTTACAATGGTTATCGGCAAGTGACCGCCTTAACCAATGTACTGTTACTTACTTAGATGAACACGAAGATTTTAAAGAAAACAGTGTTCAGTGGCCCCCTACCGGATCTTCTGCCCATTCCACCCTCTTAACACAAGACGGTGGTCAGCCAATGAAGACTGATATTAATTTAAACGGGGTCACAGACCCTTACCATGCCTTAGCTAGAGCAGAGTTTATAGTACGCTCTTCGAGAAGTTTTCACGCTATAACCTTTTCAGCTACCCGTGACGCCTTAGGGGTAGAGCCGGGAGATTTTATAAGAGTAACTTTACCAGAGTCTAATATAGATAATAACTATGTAATTAAGTCTGTTGAAGTTAACTCTGACTTTACGGTAAAAATTGACGCCTCTTATTTTGATCTAAATGCTTTGGCTTGGAATGTTGAGGATCATATTGTACCTACTGGGGTTTTAGTACCTCCAATATTTGACACCGAAGCTCCCTCTAATATAGTTTGGACTTCTGGTCAGTCAGAGCTTCTAGGTTCTTTTTCAGGTAAACTCAACTGGACGGCAGCAGACGATATTAATGTTAGAGACTACATAGTAGAGGCCTCTACTGATGGGGGAACTACCTTTATACAGCTTGGAACAACTGTATCAACTTCTTTTGATGTGGCAGGTTTAAAGGCAAACACCTATATATTCTCAGTAAGGTCGAGATCAACAGTGGGTAAATTGTCTACAAGAAGCATTACTTCTGCTCAAGTTCTAACACATGTCGGGGTAGATAATCTAGTTATAGTCTACGCTTCTTCCGAAGACCAAGCAACAAACGTTCAGACCTATGACAATACTCTGTCTATGTCAACTTACCCTTACTACGCCACCTATGTCTATAACGAAGCTAGTCAACCTGTACTACCGATAAGGCCAGCTACAGCTACTCTTGTCTTTGCAAAGAGAGAAGCAGATGACCCTAGGTTACAAGTATTTGTGTACTGCTATCAGAGAGGATATACGACCCCTTCAATTCCTACAGGGGGTAGCTTTAGTTTCTCAACGAATACGCTAACCCCACCTACTGGGTGGTATGACCAACCACCTACTGGATTTGGAAATGTCTATATATCTACATCTTACGCTACGGGTCTAGACGGTACAGTGGATAGCACTTTATTATGGTCTACCCCTACCGTCTTAGTAGAAGAAGGTACTATTGCAAGAGAGTTGTCTGTATACGCAAGATCCTCGTCGACACCTAACACTCCGACTGGCGGTAGTTACGACTTTTCAAGTGAAAGCCTAGTTGTACCTTCATCTGGTGGCTCTCTTATCTGGACAAGGTATGTCCCTGCAGGTACGGGCACTGTTTATGTCAGTAACGCATCGGCATCGGGGCCGCATAATAGTATAGATACAACTCTAACATGGAGTTCTCCTGCAGTCTTAGGTGCCGAGGGGGCAGATGGTTCCCAGAAAATTACGGGAAGAGTTTACTACCAGACGCTAGCTGCCGCAGGAAGTGCCCCTGCTGCACCTACGGCAACCAGTATTGACGCAGCAACTGGGGTCTTTACGGGCCTTACCTCTGGATGGTCAACAACACAACCGACAATAGTAGGTACAAACACCAGTGATCTTGAATGGTCTAGTCTTTTTGTTGCAACTATTCCTGCAACGGGTTCTCAGTCAATTAGCTTTGGAACTCCTGAGGGAGCGATACAGGTTGCCTCTACCATACAGTCCGACAATTATCAAACAGGAGTATCGGGTTGGTCTATAGACAGGGCTAGTGGTACCGCAGAGTTCGGCGCGGCAAATATAAGGGATCAGCTATCTATCGGTCAGATACCAGTAAGTTCTATAAATACTAGTGCAATAAATAACAACTCTGGGTTTATAACGTCGTCTGCCCTTAATGGCTATGCTACTACAACTCAGTTAAATGCTAAAAACCGCTCAACGGCAAGCTCTTCTAACCCCTCTGGAGGGGCAACTGTAGGAGACCGCCACTATAACACCTCTACTCAAAAGAACTGGTTTTACAGTTCTAGTGGGTGGACTCAAGCCAACCTTATTGCCGAGGGTGTAGAAACTAATTGGTTGTCGGCTCAAACTATTAGTGCTGATTCAATTTCTGGCGGGACTCTATCGGCAAACCTAATCGAGTTAGATAATATTACACTAGACACCAATGCTAGCAATGAACTTGTTATTAAGACAGGTGGCGTTTCTACTCCTTATATTGCGACCAATGCGTTGTCTGACGCAGTTTTGGCCTTCACTAGTTCTGCTACTGTTGCAGACACCTACCCAGCCAATGTTGTTACTAGCTTAAATATATCCGGAACTTATGGCGAAAAGTTCCTACTTACTGCCAGTGTTCAAAGGTTCGAGATGGCTTCTTCAATTCTTTCTAACGTAGCTTTTAGGGCAAATTTATATCTAAACAACGGCTCAACTGTAAATATAAGTGATATTGGCAGGGGCATTTCCAGTACAACGAAAGGTGGTTTTACATTAGCTGGGATTCAAACATTGAACGGGAACGGGACAATTCCACTACAGTTTGCTATTACACATAATGCTGGATCTGCTGGTCTCAACACCATTACTGCATACCAATGCAAGCTGCAATGTGTGAGGTTAAAGAAATGATTAAATATGTTATTTACAACTCTGAAGGTAAAATTCTTCGGTATGGCTCTTCACAAGAAAATGTAACCCAAGCAAATCAGGGTGAGTTTCAATTAAACATTGATTGGCCCAGTGATATTGAAGACTACGCCGTATCTGATGGCAATCTAGTTAGAAAACCCCAGTCAGAATTAGACGCGGAAAGCCTTCAAAGAAATATCATTGAGCTGAGGTCGGATCGAAACCTTTTGCTCACTTCATCTGATTGGACGCAGGTACTTGATGCACCTGTAGACCGCTCTGCTTGGGCAGCCTACCGACAACAACTAAGGGATCTGCCAGAAAACACAACAGACCCAGAAAACCCAGTGTGGCCTACGCCACCACAGTAAGGAGAAATATTATTATGAGTTATAAACTAAGCCAGCGCTCTCTAGGTAAACTAGAGGGCGTTGACCCTAGTCTTGTAGCCGTTGTAAAACGAGCTATTGAATTAACTAAAGTAGACTTTGGTGTAGTCTATGGTATGCGTACTGTAGAAGAACAAGAAAAGCTTGTTGCTGCAGGAAAGTCTCAAACAATGAAATCAAAACACCTAGAAGGTCGTGCAGTAGATCTTATGGCTTATGTAGATGGTAAAGGATGTTGGGAACTCAACGTCTATGACGATCTTTGTGATGCCATGAAGGAAGCCGCCAAAGAACTAGGAGTAGCAATCAAGTGGGGTGCTGCTTGGTCAGAAGGTGATATTCGAGACTATCCGGGATCCTCTGAGGATGCTATGATGGCCTATATCGACTTAAGACGTTCACAAAAACGTAGACCATTTATAGACGGGCCTCACTTTGAACTTATTTAAGGTGAGCAAAATGGCACATACTATAGTTGATGATTGGAAAGTTATCCCCAGACTAATGATGCTGGCAGTAACAGTTTTAACATATCAGGCAGTCCATTGGTATATGGCACTCCCAGACCCCACTGTACAACAGAGCGGATTAGTTTCTGTTTGTATGGGAGCCTTAACAGGCTGTTTTGGTATTTGGATGGGTAAAGAATCTAAGACTAGTGTAACCAGTACAGGCTCAACATCTAAAGTAGAGTATGAGGTAAGTAAATGATACAAGCACTTATAGGTCCAATTGCCGAACTAGCAGGAGGCTGGCTTAAAGGTAAAGCAAGCGCACAAGCCGCAGCTGTAAACCTTAAGTTAGTTGAAGCCGAAGCTAAGGCCACCATAATGAAGTCAGCAGCTACATCTGAGGCTGACTGGGAAAGAATTATGGCGGAAGGCTCTAAGGAGAGCTGGAAAGACGAATGGTTAACAATACTTTTCTCTGTCCCGCTTATCCTAGCCTTCTTTGGTGATTGGGGCAGGATTATCGTAGAACAAGGCTTTGCAGCTCTTGAAGTAATGCCAACGTGGTATCAATACACTCTTGGTGTAATTGTTAGTGCTAGCTTTGGTGTTCGTTCTGCAACCAAGTTCTTTGGTAAAAAGTAATAAGTAATTTTTAATTGTAGATGAAAGGAAAATAAAATGTTTGTAGCAATCTTATTAGTCTGCAATTTAGAAACAAAGACTTGTGAAGTAGTTAGTCAAAAACAAATATTAAAGACTGAAGAACAATGCTATGTTCAATTAGGCCTTGGTATGAATTATTTTGAAGATCTGGGTTATGAAATCCCCGTATATCGATGTTTACGGCTAATTGAAGACTATGAAAAAGCATAAGTGTGTCTAAAAATAAATACGGACCCCTTATGATATAGAATCGGGACAGACTCTCAAGTCTGACAGTCCCTTAAGGTGGGGTGGGTCATAGAACTCACCCTGCTGCTTATTTTTATACTTTTCAAAATAGGGTCCCCTTATGACCCCGGGGGTCTTCCCCAATGTATTTATAAATATATTTAAGGATAATATTATTATTGGGTATCTTTTAATATATTAATATTACAACAACAACATAAAGGGCTTATAGCCTATTAACCAAATTAATGAGGTAATAATATGGCTCTAGTTAAGACAGCAGCTAATACTTTTAAGCGTGGGGTAGAAACCCCTAGCGCTTCCTATATGTCTATGAAGCCTTTGTGGAAGAAAGCTCGTGCTGTACTTCAGGGTGAGGCTCACTCTAAGGCACATGATGAGTATGTTGAACGTGATTACTCTAATCTCCTTCTACCATTCTCTCCCAGCATGACTCAACAACAATATGATTTTTATAAGTCTGAGGCAGAGCTACCTGGGCTAACCACTCAGTATGCCCGTGTGCTAATCTCTGCTTTACTACGTAAACAATCACAATTAACACTACCAGAAGAACTTGGTGAAGATGCCTATAACTGGATCACCAAGGATATAACCCTTGATGGTGCATCCTTATTTAACTTTTTAGATTCGGCTATCTGGGAAGAACTGCAAACCTCTCGTGCTTGGGTTTATATTGATAGGCCTACAGTCTCAGACAGCGAACTAGAGATGATGTCACCCGAAGAGCGCATGACTATCTCCCCTTATCCTGTGTTGATTAAAGCTGAAAATGTTATTAACGTACAGGTCAAAACCCACCCTGTAACTCGAATTAAAACTCTTACCCGTTGGGTAACTCGCTACATTACCGAAGAGTATGATAACGACAATCCTTGGCATCCTAACTATATTGATACTGTTTGTGATCATTATTTGGATGAAGAAGGTATGTTGGTGCTAGATTACTATCGTAAGGAATCAGGCTCTCATCAAGTAAGCGCTATTAACGGTGTTATCGAGCAGGAATACGAAGATTCTGCGGATGGGGGCTTTGTACTATACGATACAGTCTATCCAATGAAGTTTGGTCAACGTCTACAACGTATTCCGGCTTTCCCTCTCAATGGTCAGATAGAGCCTATTGAGCCAGTGCTCATGCCTCTTATTGACAGAGAAGTGTCACTCTACAACAAAGTATCTCGCCGCAACCACCTGCTATACGGTGCGGCAACCTATACACCAGTTGTACAGTCTGATATGACTGATGAAGAGTTTGAAGAACTAGTTAATGCTGGTCTTGGAACGTGGCTGCGTGTTCGTAAGGACGAGTCGATTACAGTCTTAGAAACCCCTACTGGTGCCTTAGCCGACATGGATCGTGCTATTGAAGCTACCGTTGCTGAGATGGCTAAGATGGGTATTCGCATGTTATCACCGGAACAAGCAGCTTCAGGTGTAGCTCTAGAAATACGGAATGCTTCGCAAACCGCTCAACTAGGTACTATGAACGCTAAGATCTCCGGCAGTATGCAAGAAATTCTAGCCTTCATGATTAACTGGAAGTATGATACTGATTACACTGGTAACGATGTTCAATTCCAGCTTTCTTCTGACTTTGCCGCCACTGTCGGCGGAGAGGGTGCAATGCGTCTTGTTTCAGAATGGTACCAAAGTGGTATTATTTCCCGTGAGACTTGGGTCAATATTGCAAAGTACAACGACTTTTTACCTGCTGATTACAATGATGATGAAGCCATTGAGTCTATTCAGACTGACCCGCTAGTCAATCAAACTCCTAATGAGGAAATCAGCCTAGACGAAGAATAACTATTAAGGTCTCCCCTTCGGGGGAGGCTTTCTCACTATCCACGAATTATAGTAATGGAGAGACTGATGTCTATTAACGAAAAAATTTTTGACAGGATTGTTGACCATGCTGGTGACGTCCGACTATACGAGAATGGCGTTCAAAAGGGAAACCGAACCATTCTTAAAAAGCATAGAAATAACTTGAGAGGTCTCCTAAAAGGGGATATTAGAGCTGATGTAAAACCAGAAGTAACACGCTTTACAAAAGAACTCCAGGCTCACAATACAAAGAGTTTGTCTGAGTTCTCCAACTCGCAGAGGATCTTTCACAAGAACAACCTTGATGCCGAAATTCGGAAGTTTTATAGAACACAAAAACCTACAACTACTGGGCTTTTGGAGGAAATAACTGGACCGCAAATAAAGGGCATAAGTACACTAAAAGGTAATATGAAGAATATTGGCTCTGGTGAGCTAGTTCGTATACAATCAAAAGTTAAGGCAGGTCTTGCCAAGGGGCTTACTCCGGATGTAATTATCCAAGATGTAATGAAAACTACTAAAATAACTGAGCATCAAGCAAGAACCTTGACAAGAACATCTATCACATCTACTCAGACTAGTGCTATGAATCAAGTGATGAAGGCCAATGAAGAAGTTCTTGAGGGGTATATGTTTACCGCTATACTAGATGGAAGAACAAGCCCTATATGCGCCCATCACAATGGTCAGGTATATAAAATTGATGATAAACGATTTCAACCACCATTACATTGGAACTGCCGTTCAACTATGGTTCCGGTAGTAAAGTCTAAAGATGACCTACAACAAATAAAGTCTAAAAACATTAAGAGTCGCAATCTCGACAAGATGCAGAGTGCAGACCTAACAGGCACACCTTCAAAAGTTAAGACCTATAGTGACTGGCTACGCCGCCAACACACTGATACTCAGGCTAAAATGCTAGGTGGAGAACGCCAAGCTTCTTTGTTTCAGAGAGGATTGTTAAAGGCTAATGAGTTCATATCCCCCGAGGGGAAGGCCTTAAGTATCCGTGGTTTAATGCGCCGTGCTAACACAACTGTTAGACGTCCCACAGCCACTAATATTTCTAACACCACACTCCGCTTTAATACCTCAGACCAGCTAATGTCTTCTAAGACAAATACGGCTGCTCTTAAAGATTTCTTTAAGGGAGATGCTGCGGAGAATGCTCAATCTTTGTCTCTAGTAGACTACAAGGGCAACTCTTTGGCTCAGAAACAAAGCTCTAGGCGCTACTTTAAAACAGACCGTAATGGTTCTGCTTTTAGTTCTGACGGTACTGATTACAATGCTGGACCTTATAAGCACTTACAAGCTCCTGACCCTGAATTTCTTCAGGAAAGGTTGGCTATGCTTTCCTATGAGAGATACGGTCTTTCCTCTGCGCAACAGTCATACATTACTCGCTTTGTAAATGACTTGGACAAAGATTTGTCAGTAAACCAAAGAGCGGCTGTGACAGATGTTATGCGCCAAACTTTTTCCCGTGCCAATAAGACGGGCGAAGAATGGGGGCAACCTGTTTCAGTATTTAGAAAGTTTATGCT
>JACLAB010004783.1_pt1 | contig 19608 bp, 22 predicted proteins | sample 8027921 | NCBI WGS metagenome assembly JACLAB01 (sample SAMN15725117, study PRJNA655200) | protist metagenome | isolation source: fluorescence activated cell sorting (FACS) single amplified genomes of... | place: USA: West Boothbay Harbor, Gulf of Maine | collected 2000-07-19 | reverse complement strand
ACGATGGTATAGCATTTGCAGGGGCAAGCAGTCAACTGCCTGCTCCTGCTGATCTAGATGATTATCTGGAAGATCTTACCATCCGTAGCACACAGCGCATAAATCAGAAAATCCGTGCCAGCAGTGCCTGGCGCGAATATATGAATCATGTGGGCATTGAAAATGACATCAACAACATACCAGACATTAATCCAGATCTGATCATCGATCGCAAAGAGGCATTCACTGATATGTGTGTATACTACACATTTAAGGAATACTTAATGCCAAAGATGGCAGATTTTACAGAAGACTCGCCTGAACTGGTGAAGATTCGTTACTATGAAAACAAGTTTGAAGATTTGTTTACAGAACTAACTAGTGTTTGGGATTGGTATGATGTCAATGGAGATGGAACTGTGAGTGACTCAGAGAAACTAGTAGCGCAAATCAGGACTCGCAGATCGCGTGGCAGACGCGCTAGGACTTATGTCCGATGACCGACTACCGCGCATTATTGCTAGCAGATATTACCACTAAATTAAGTGGTAGCAGTTTTAATGTTAGCTCTGAACTACCCTGGGAATCAGGGGATACTCCCCTGTTTCTCAAAAACCTGAAAAGATTTTATCTGGATGTTCCAAATACAAGTCTTTCAGAGTTCATACTAACATTTAATGACAATTGTGATGGCTATTATGAGGAGACTCAGATAGAAGGATATTTGGCAATGAATGCTAAAAATCTTAAATCAGATCTGCAACAAAGCGTAAGATTGATCATGCAAGCCAAGGATTCGATACCAGACCAAATATCAGGTATTGTAGAAATGTCAACAGAAATCACAGGGGATGTATTGGTGTATAATTTTGTATTTACTTTTACTACTCTGTATTCATACTAACAGGAGAAAATAATGAGTTGTTTTACTAATCTAGCACTCACTACAAACACAGCAGGCTCCGGTCCAGTGGTTTACATCAATGGTGATGCTGTCCTGACGTATACTCAAGGTGCAAGCGCAAATACTGCATTTACTGGCGGTAACGCTAGTGTGCATGCTGCCAATAACCTTAAGGTCAGCAGTATTCAGGATATCACTATTAATGCAGCAAGTTCACTCTTTGAGTGGACGCAGGCTGACAGCACAGCAGTGCTGGTAACTACTACGCCCACCAGAAACAGTGTAGCAATGAATGTAGCTCTCACAGAAGAGTTGTTCAACACTGGCAAAGGTGACACCGGTAGTTTGTTTGAACTAGCCAGTAATCAGACACCAGTATTTTGGAGAGCATATCTCCAGGGAGATGGTAGTAATTTGACAACGGCTGGAACATATGAGTATGTAGAAGGATGTGCATATGTGAGTGGCTTCGCCGCCGCAAACTCACCAACAGCACCAGTATGGGTAACACCATTAACACTGGAAGTTGTGGGTGTATACACAAAATCAAGCGTAACCGTAACTTAAAACTCGGGGAGAGCTGGGTCCCCTGGCATATGCTGGGGGTTTTTTAATATAAACAAAGAGTATAAATATGAGCATAAAGGATATATTGCAGAACCATTCAGAATCACAGATACATCAGAGTATAGAAGCAGAGCTGATCCGCTCACACAACGAAATCCGTTGTGCCAGAGGCGATCTAAATAAAGCAACTAGCAGATTAAACTTCTGCATAGAAGCCATAAAGAGCATACAGGAGAATCAAAGTGAAACTAGAACAACTGGCAAGTAAACCTCAATTAACTAAATTAACCATCGATAATCCAGACATTGTAGAAACATACGGCGAAGAGCTGGAGTTTTATGTCTGGGACAGACTAGACATGGCCACATACACCAGACTCGCAGGCATGGATAATAGCAACGTCACAGATATGTATACCGCACTCAGAGACATGATCCTAGACTCTGAAGGCAAACCAGTCATGACAGATGAGCAGGTGTTGCCCATGGATGTCATGACCGCGGCTGTGGAAAAGGTAGTAGCAAGCCTGGGAAAGTAACTGAGGTTAATCTGCTGGAAGACCCTGGTTGTAGCTCCATGGTTGCTTTGTTCGATCAGATGGCCAGTAAATATGGTATGTTGCCATCAGAAGTATTAGATCGAGCTACAACATTTGATGCGCAGGTCCATTTAAACAGTGAGACCTACCAAAACAGGGAACAACGCAGGGCTAGGGGCGATGATATAAGTGAGACCTATAGTCAGGCAGAAGCAGAGTTTATACTCAGGAGGTCACAATGACAAGATTTGTCAATGTTAACAGCAGAAAGTTTAAGCGTAATATACGCAAGGCAGAAAAGTTTTTTAATGAAACATTACCTAAAAAAGCTCTGAAAGAGTTTAAGAAATTAACTCCCAAGGACAGTGGTTATGCTAGATCTAAAACCCAGGGCAAACGAACTGCTAACGGGTATGAGATCACAGGCAATTATGCTTACTCTGGTGTCATAGACCGTGGCCTGTATCCCAATCCTCCCAAGGGTGGCAGTAGTAAAACTCGGGGAGGTTATAGCAAGCAAGCGCCAGAGGGTATGGTCAGACCTACGCAAAAGTATCTGAGACGACAAGTTCAGAAGTTTATCAAGAGGTTACGATAATGGCATTACCCATAGCAGCTAGTTTAATGTTGAACACCAAAAACTTTACAGCCGGTCTGGGTGCGGCTAAATCAGGCGTGCTTGGTCTGGGCAAAGCGTTCACAGGCATAGCAGGCACACTTACCAAAGCCACAGTGGGTTTTGCAGCCCTGGGCACAGCGGCAGTGGGAGCCATTACCGCAATCACACTAAAACAGACAGCATTAATTGCTGGCCTGGAAGACACCAGACTCAAACTGGGTGTAACAGCAGAGTTCCTACAAAAATTTAGATATGCCGCAGAGCAAGCTGGCATAGGTTCAGACACCACTGACATGGCATTACAACGCCTAACCAGACGCATGGCAGAAGCCGCCAAAGGCACTGGTGAAGCTCGTGAAGCATTAAAGACCATGGGCATCAGTGTAAAGGATAGCAGTGGCAACCTCAGAAGCGCTGAAGAAGTGATGTTCGATATAGCAGATGCTTTCCAAAATACCACAAACAGCAGTGAAAAACTCAGACTAGCATTTAAGTTGTTTGACTCAGAAGGCACAGATTTTGTCAATGTGTTGAGTGATGGCTCTTCAGGTCTGAACGCCATGTATACAGAGGCACAAGCCCTGGGCATGGTAATGAGTAACGAGACTGTGAGTGGTGTAAAAAGTTTCGATGACAGCATGACCAAATTAAAAGGCATCATAGAAGGTGTAACTAACAGAATTGTAGCCGCGTTTGCTCCTGCTCTGGAACAAATGGTTAACCAGTTGGTGGGTTACATACAAAACCTAGCAGAAGTTCACGGTGGTTTTAAAAATTTGGGTCTATACCTAGCTAATGAGTTTTTAAATACCATGAAAGCGGCTGGTTTAAGTATTTTAGCATTCTTCCAGATGATAGAACAAAGCATATTAAGTATGTATGATAAAATAGCTGGTTTGCCTGGCGCTGAAGCTATATTTGGATTAACAAAGCGTGAGAACGCAGACATCTTGGCCCGCATCAATGAAATCAAATCTGAAATGGAGGCATTACAAAATCTGCCTCAAAGCCAACGTGGACCATTGTTTGCCGAAGGCATCGCAGACCTACAAGCTGAACTACAGACCCTACAAAGTCAGATGCCAAGTATGTTTGGTGACATGGCTAACCAATTTAGCACCATGATGGACAATTTTATAGTCAAAGTAAACCAAGCAGCCACTGCGGTCAAAGAAATAGTGCCTGCAGAAACCGTAGAAAAACAAGTGGACTTCCTGGATGAGTTATCAGAAAGTCTGGGAGGGTATACAGAGAAAATTTCCACAGCTGGTGATGCATATCAGGACGCCATGAGAGCCATAGAAGAAAATGCCGAGCCTGCTAAAAAAGTCAAAGACCAATTCTCAGAAATTAAAGATGCCATAGATGGATTTACAAAAGATTTTACCAACAACCTAGTTGATGGACTCATGCAGGGCGAACTTAAATTCAAGGATTTTGCTAAAAATGTTTTGGCAACCATTACTAAAATGATGTTGAACAATGCGTTTAGTAACTTCTTTGGCATGATCACCGGTGGCATGGGTGGTGGTGCTGGTGGAGGCATGATGGGTAGCATAGGCAAAGTGTTTGCTGGATTGTTTGACAACGGTGGATTTATCGGAGCAGGCAAAGTAGGTTTGGTGGGCGAACGCGGACCCGAATTAGTAACTGGACCAGCCAATGTCATAGGCAGAGCAGACACTGCCCAGTTAATGGGTGGTGGTGGTAGCACCACAGTTAACTATAATATATCAGCAGTGGACGCCCTGAGCTTTAAACAAATGGTAGCACAAGATCCAGAATTTATATACAGCATTACCCAACGAGGAGCAAGGGGGATACCTAGATGAGTTGTTTTTACAATGCCAATGACACACAGGGCCTGCAAGGCGTGATTAACACTGCCCAGAGCATAACCTGGGAACGCAGGAAGATAACTGGACACACCATGAGCCGTGGTGGCAGAACCAGAATATCCAGCATAGCTAGTGCTGTGCCATGGAACTTCACGGTCAAAGCTAGGCCCAGAATGAAATACTCACAGACCAGAGAACTCATAGAAAGTCTGGACACCTTAGATCTCAGCATACCCACTACTATCAATATTGGATCAAACAATACAAATTTAAGTTATATCACTGAGTATCAGGGTGTGTGGACACCAGCGCAGTTAGATCAAATAACATTTACAAGTCAGAGTGGATTAAATTTTACTCTGGATGTGTCAGGTGTTGCCAACAAGAATGTGGGAGATGTAGTGTTCCGCAAGGGTGATTTTATTCAGCCCGGCGCACCCATAGGCGACAGCTACAGATATCCCTATACTGTTACAGACACCGTGACCTGGTCCAGTGGTGCCACTATTACGGTGCCAGTCAACAGACCTTTTATCACAGATGCACAAGGCGACCCCACAGGCAGATCACTTACATTTGGCAGTGATGTTACCTGGAGCGTGGTCATGGTAAGCAAACCCAGCTACAGAATATCAGGCTATGACATTTTAGATTTTACAGATGATTTTAGATTTGTAGAGGTGATAGTATGAGCACAGCCATAACGGCCGTAACTGGCACGGTAAGTATCAATCATTGCGTTGCTATAACCCTAGACCTGGGTCCTGGCAATATATTTTATATAAGTGATGCATATAAGCCTATCACGGTAAATGGCAATGTGCACACAGAACTAGGCGCATTACTTAACATCAGCAGTAGCCAGGAGAATCTCAGAGCCGCAACATCTGACATACAGATCACACTGAGTGGTATACCCGGAGATGAAGATTATATCACGCCCATGTTAAACAGACCCATCAAAGGCGGTTTGGTAACCATAAGCAGAGTGTTTTTCGATCCTGAGACCATGCTGGAATTGCCCAACCAGGTGTATCAGCGATTCTCAGGCGTGATTACTAATTTTGCCATAAGTGAAGATAGTGATTATGGTCAAGGCAAACTCACCAGACAAGCACAAGTAAGTTGTAGTAGCACACTGAGTGTGTTAGAAAACAAAATATCAGGACAAAGAACAAACAGCGCTGACAGAGAAAAGTTTTTCCCATCAGATGTTAGTTTTAATCGTGTCAAAGAATTACAAAACACTGAATTTGATTTTGGCAGAGAGTATACAGGTGGCACAGGTTATGGCGCTACTACTACCAACATAGATTTTACAGATATAGATATTGGACGGTTTATGAGATGACCATAAGTGCTTTAAATATTAACCATCATCCAGAAGTATATGGTATGCTGGAACAATTTACTCTGGAGAATCCACATGTGCAATTACCTCCGGACATGGGTAACTTCCGTCATGTCAGCCTGGTATTGTTTGGCATACAAAACTCTGGTGTGGGATATGTCAGCTATAATGATCAAGGTCTGACTGGTATGATACTAGCACAAACCATAAGTGATGTATGGATACCTGAGCAACGGTTTTTAGTAGAACTGGCCTGGTGGGTAAAACCAGAATATCGTGGTGGAAGTGCTGGCGCTAGATTATTAAAAGCATATAGTCGTCGAGCAGATCAGATGTTGCAAAACGGTGATGTAGTTGCCGCAAGTTTAAGCACACTAACTGATTCGCCTAAACTAAAATTATCAAAGCATGGGTGGCAACCCACGCAACAACAATATATGAGAACTCAGGAGGCATAACATGGCGATCTTTACAGCAGCTGCCACAGCTTTAGTAGGCGCTTTAGCCACAGCAGGCACCATAGCAGGAAGTGTCACACTGTTTAACATAGCAGTGGGTGTAGTAGCAGCTGGTTTAGCAGCCACAACTGCTAAACTCCTGGGTGTGTTTGAGCCACCCAGCGCGAATGGAAGTGATCCTGGTATAAAAATACAATTACCCCCAGCTACTGATAACCGTGTGCCCAGGATGTATGGCAGAAACTTTACGGGTGGTATTATCATAGATGCTGAAATAAAAAATGAAAATAAGACCATGGCATATTGTATGGTGATATCAGAATACAATGCCATCGATACCTGGGAAATAAGAGACATCTATCGTGGTGATAGTAAACTTAATTTTGATCCCAGTAATCCATTCAGAGTTGCTAGTATCACAGATCCCAATGCTACCAGTTCCACCAATGTTAATAATAAGATTCGTGTCAGAGTGTATGCTGGCGGTAGTTCCAGTGCCAATCAGATCTTTCCCACAACAAGTAAAGCCAATGCATATGCGGCTAGTGGCACCCAAGGATTTTGCCAGTTTAAAAACTGGACTAGTGCTAACAGCATGGATGATTTGGTATTTGCCATAGTAGAGATAGATTATGATCCTGAAAACGGTCTGACTGGCCTGGGAGCATTTACCTTTGATTTGCACAATGACACTGACAGGCCCGCAGATGTATTACTGGATTATCTCACCAATGATAGATATGGTGCAGGATTAAGTTCAAGTCTGTTAGACCAGACCAGCATTACTGACTGGGCAAATTATTGCAATGAAACAGTTGATTATACAGATAGTGACGGTAATGCCAGCACACATTTAAGATATCAGATCGATGGAGCACTCAGCACATTCAATGACTGCAAAAGCAACATTGACAGAATATGTCAGAGTTCAGGCGCCTGGTTTACCTATAACAATAAAACAGGTAAGTTTGGCATAGTAGCACAGAGACCTGCCACAACATCTGAACAAACATTGGCATTTGAGTTTACAGATGAAAACATCATTAGCAGTGTGGATATCACCAGCACAGAACTATACAGCCTATACAACAGCGTGGAAGTAGAGTTCCCTAGTGTAATTAATCGTGACCAGACTGATGTTTATTTTGCAGACATACCTTCAAACATCAGACACCCCAATGAACCAGATAATGTGTTAAAGACCAGACTGGAAATGGTTAACAGCCGCAGTCGTGTTAGTCAACTAGCCAACATCGATCTCAACCAGAGCAGAGTAAGCACGGTAGTTGAAGTAACTGGAGATTTTAGCACACTAGTGGTAGATGTGGGCGATGTAGTCAAAGTCACCCTGGCAGATTATGGATTTAGCAACAAGTTATTCAGAGTAATGAGAACCACTGAAGATAGCAGACAGGGTGTTATAACCGTCAAGCATACATTATTGGAATATGATAGTGATGTATATGGTGACATTATTACTCAGGATGAATTACCACAAAGTGGCAGTGGCATCACTAACTGGTGGATAGAAGCCACCAAGGCCACAGCAGATGTAGGTAACATATATGTGCAAAGTGATCCCACTAGCAATGTAGTGCAACGCTGGGAACCCACTGGCACCAATTTGCCCACAGATTTACCAGTTGCTACAATCCAGGGGTTGTATAATAACATATATGACTCCAGTGGCACATACATCATGGTGGAAATGACACCTCCGGGAGAAAGCACCTATGACATAGCCAAAGTCACGGTCAGAGATGTCAATAACATTAACAACCAGGGCAGTGAAACATTTAGTCAAGCACCCAGTAGCACTGACAGCGGAGATGCTAATTATTTTGATAATTCAGAATATTATCCCTTTTTAATTAATAGCGCAGGATTTAATCGTGATAGTGACCTTAAGTTGTATATATGGTTTGAAGACAGTCAGAGTGGTGCACAGACACCCAAGTTCGATACTCGCGTTTTAGATATAAATTTAAGCAATGTGGTGTTTACGGATGATCTGCAGGACAACGCTGTCACAGAAGACAAACTGGATGATGTATGGCTGGCTGGACTGCAAGCAGAGTTCGATAACGCAAATGCTAACTTTGCCATACTCACATCAGATTTAAGTAATCTGGATTCAGAATTAACTACTCTAGAGGGTAATTTAAATATACTAGATTCAGAACTAGATACGCTGAATAATACTACTATACCAAATCTGGAAACTAATTTAGCAACAAATAACACTGCGATCACTGCAAATCAAAGCAATATCACTACATTAAACACGGTGACCATACCAGCGCTGGAAGCCAATCTCACTGCTAATGAAAGTGCTATAAGTAATAACCAATCTGCTATCAATACCTTAAACACGGTGACCATACCAGCACTGGAAGTAGATCTCACATCTAATGAGACTGCTATTAATACTCTTAACACGGTAACCATTCCTGATCTGGAAGCAGAGATAGCGGCAGTAGAAGCCAATGCTATTACTACCCCAATTACCACAACTGATATAACTGATAGTGCTATTACTACACCTAAAATAGCCACAAATGCTGTGGTTGCATCTAAAATAGCCGCAGGAAGTATTATAGCTGGTAAGATAGGAGCAGGAGTTGTCACAGCATTAGAAATTGCTACTGGCACTATCACAGCTAGTAAAATTGCCGCAGGCACTATAACTGCTAATGAAATTGCAACAGGAACTATTACTGCATCAGAAATCGCCACTGGCACTATCACAGCTAGTGAAATTGCAACTGGAACCATAACTGGCACACAGATTGCCGCAGGCACTATTACTGCTAGTGATATACAAAGTGGAACTATAACTAGCACACAGATTGCAGCCAGAAGTATACAAGCATCAGATATTGCTGTGGGAACATTAACAGCTACAGAAATAGCTACAGGCACTATAACTGCTAATGAAATTGCAGTTAATACTATTACTGCCAGTGAAATTGCTACCAATGCTATTACAAGTAATGAAATACAGGCTGGTGCTGTGATTGCTGGTAAAATTGGTGTTGATGCTATTGTTGCTAACAACATTCAGGCTGGACAAATTACAGCTGCTAAATTAGGCACTGGTGAGTTGATTACCCTGAGTGCACAGATTAAAGATGCTATTATTATATCTAGTAAAATACAATCTGCGGCCATTACAACTGCCAAGATAAATGATTTAGCAGTTAATAATGCTAAAATTGCTGATCTAGCAGTCGATACTATCAAGATAGAAGACAATGCTGTTACAATCCCAGAAGGTATGACAGGCCAGCGAGTAGGAACATCTAATCCTTTAACACTAGTTCAAACCACATGGCGACAAGTTAATATAGATCCGTTGATCGTAGAATATACCTTTGACAGTGCACCTCAGGGTTTGATTGTTTTTGGTAATTTTGATCTAGATGGTAGTGGTAATGAAGCTACATTACAAATGAGGTTAAAAGTCACCTTTAATAGTGGTAGTGGTGGCACAGCATATGGTAGTATTTTTAATCACAGTTTACGAAAGGGCTATGGTGCCAGTTTAGCAATACAACATTTCTTTGATATGAGTTCAGGCAGAACACCAGATGCTTATGTTAACATGGAAGCCAGATTAGCACCAGGCTGGAATACCACCAGAGTAGTAAATGCATTTAGTTTGTCAGCTATAGGAGCTAAAAAATGAGTTTAGGTAGATTTGTAACATACGGCAATTTAGGCGTAATTGCAAGTGTATTGACCGTGTCACCCAATGTCATAGCCAATGCCGTGAGCGCTAGTGGTAGCGATTATATAGATGTAAGTAACAGCAACATAGAAGCACAAACATATATAGACAGTTATTATGTTGCAAATGTAGCTACATCACCAGCTTTAACAATCAAACCTGATCCACCCACCGCACCAGGTTATGATTTTAACACTTCCACTGGTGTGTGGGACGCAAACATAACATTAGCTAGGCAATTAAAATTAAATGATGCCAGAAATGAAAAAATTGTAGTTAACCAAAATGTCATAAGTTGTGGTTTTACCGTAACTAGCAGTGGCCAAACTGAACTCATGCCCTGTGATATTGATAGTGTAAATGAATACAATACTGCTCTGGAAGTTATAATAGATGAACAAGATTTTACTGCTAATAATAGTCAGCATTTTGAAACCGCCGCAGGAACTATTCCTGGCGACGGTGTGCGCACTGCAAATGTAATATTATTTGCACCTTTAGAGATAAGAAGCCTGGTAAAACGAATAAAAGACAGAACAAAATACAATAGCAATGTGTTTGCCACGCTAAACACAACGTTAAATGTTCAAACAACACCAGAACAAGTAGCAAACATAACATATACATTTGACGATTTTGTATAAATAAGACATAGCCACATCGCTTCTGCGATGTAATGCAACGCCTTCAGGAGGAGCACACAATGGCCGGCAGAGTATTAACCATTAGTCAATATCTGGGTGGAGCTGATAATGTAAAATGTATCAACTGGACACCCTGGAATCAAGATAGTTTCACCTACAATTTCTCAACACTTAATATCTCAGGCTGGACATTTAGTGCAGACTTTCAAAGCATATTATTGGATGAGGTCACATATGACCGCACTGATGGTAATGCAAACTTTACTAACACCAACGTTATCGGCAGTTTTGCAAACTTAACTCCACACACTGGCTGGGGCAGTATTGCAAATGTAACTACACCCACAGGTGGTTTTATAGATACCACCGATCAGGCCACTGGACTCATAGTTTTAACCATTCCCAGTAACAGATACACTGGTCCAATGTTTATTAATGCCAGAACCAATGTAGTAGCAACCATAGTAAGTTTCCAGTGGCAGAATGCAGATTATACAAGCCAGGGCATGCACAGATATTGTGTTTTGGAAAGATATGAACCTGGAGCAGGCGTAGGCGATCCCAGGTTAAGCACAAACCCTCAATTCACAGCATTAGACAACTCGAGCGCAGCATAACATGGATATCACGGTCAATACCAATGATTATGATTTCGATGTAACTGGCAATACAATCAACGTAAGTTCCAGTGTAAATGAAGTCACTGTAGTTGTCAGCAGTGTAAATCCCAACGCACAGGGCATAAACATCATAGGCGAAGTAGCTACCGTAGCAGATTTGCCTGATCCCTATTCAGGACAATTAGATGACGGATATGTAGTAATTGCTACTGGTGATCTATATGCCGTAAAACAATTAAATCCCACCGTATGGAGTCGCATAAGCAGATTCGTGGGATACACTGGTAGCCAGGGCTACACTGGATCACAAGGCATTCAGGGCATTCAAGGTTTTACTGGTAGCAGAGGATTTACTGGCAGTGCTGGATTTACTGGATCACAAGGCGCCACAGGATATGATGGTAGCATAGGTGGTCTGGGATACACTGGTTCACAAGGAACTGATGGTATTATCGGTCGTGATGGATACACTGGCTCACAGGGCGGCACTGGATTTACTGGTAGCGTAGGATTTACTGGATCACAGGGTATACCAGGAGAAGCAGCCAATATTGGTTACACTGGTAGCCAGGGTGATTTAGGATACACTGGTAGTCAGGGTGATCAGGGATACACTGGTAGCATAGGTGTGCAAGGACCTCCGGGAGTCAGAGGCTTTACTGGAAGCATAGGAAATATAGGATTTACAGGTAGCATAGGCGGTGTAGGATTCTCAGGAAGCCAGGGAGACTTAGGATATACAGGTAGCACTGGCGCTGGATTCACAGGATCACAGGGTGCCATAGGATATACTGGTAGCGTAGGTCTAGAAGGACCCGAGGGCGATCCTGGTAATATTGGTCCAGAGGGAGATCAAGGGGTCATAGGTTTCACAGGTAGTATTGGACCTGAGGGGCCAGCTGGACCACCAGGACCAGGCAGTAGTAATGTAGGATTAGCATTTGCAACTATCAGACCATTCCCTGGCACTGGCACCGTGACAGGTAACGCTGTTATAGCAGACCAACAACAGGATATTGTAGATTTTCAAGCAGGCAATGGCATAACCCTAGATTTTAATTCAGGCCTAGACCGAATTACATTTAGTGCAAGCAACGCAGGATATACTGGTAGCATAGGACCTCAGGGCTATACTGGTAGCCAAGGACTCAGAGGCGAAGGTGGTCCCAGAGGATACACTGGTAGCATAGGTGGCATAGGTTTTACAGGAAGTCAAGGTAGTATTGGATATACTGGAAGCATAGGTTTTACAGGAAGTCAAGGCAATACTGGTTACACTGGTAGTGCAGGAACTGACGGCACAGATGGTGCTAATACTTTAACTGCTCTGACAGATGTCGATATTTCATCCATAGCAAGCTTTCAGATATTACAATATAACGGCGTTACTGGAGTATGGGAAAACGAAACTGGCCCACGCGTGTATGATGAAATACTAGATGGTGGTGCACCAGGATTTTTAACAGGAACTTTTGCATTTGAGGCTGATGGTGGCAACAGCATTATAGCCTCAGGTGATTTTATATATGACGGAGGAACAGCCTAATGGCTCATCAAATTAAATTTAGAAGGGATACGGCCAGCAATTTTACTAGTAACAATCCCACACTAGCAGCTGGAGAGCCAGGCTACGAAACTGACACTGGCAAAGTTAAGATTGGAGATGGCACAACTGCCTGGACAAGCCTGGCTTATTTGGTAGGTGCTAGTGGTAGTGTTACTAGTGTGGGATCAGGCGGTGGTTTAAGTGGCGGCCCAATTACTATATCAGGCTCACTGGCTGTGGGCGCTGGCACAGGCATCACAGTCAATCCAGACAATGTTGCTGTAGACATGAGTGTGTTTAGCACTAGTGATTTGTCAGAAGGCACTAATTTATACTTTACAACTGATAGAGCAAATAGTGCTATAGAAGCACATACAGGCAATATAGCAAATTTAACAGGCAATATCACCACAACAGGCAATGTAACTACCAGTAATTTATATGTAAATGGACCTCAATATAGTGCAGGTGATATCACATTAGAAAATTGGCCTGAAAGTGATTATGAAATAAAAGGTGATATAGATGGTGCTGTGAGATTTACGGTTCAAGCAGGTGAAGACTTATCAAAAGGTAATGTTGTTTACATATCAGGCGCCGCAGGTAATAACACCATAGTAAGCAAAGCAGATGCATCAGATCCAGCCAAAATGGCAGCCTTCGGATTGGTGTTAGAAGATATAACCAGTGGTGGTAGTGGACAAGCAGTATCATTTGGTAATTTGTATGGTTCAGGTGGTGCGCCTTTAGACACATCAGGTTATACATTAGGTGATACCCTTTATGTAAGCACAACTCCAGGTGTTTTAGCAAATGTTCCTCCCACAGGGGAAGGCACATTGGTTCAAAACATAGGTAGAGTAGTAAGAGTTCAGTCAAGTAACGGAATTATCAAAGTGGGTGGTGCAGGCAGAACAAATGCTACACCCAATTTAAATGATGGCAATGTGTTTATAGGCAATGCCAGCAACCAAGCAGTAAGTGCTATACTGGATACCAGCATAGTGCCAGAAAACACCAATGAATATTTTACAACAGCCAGAGCCAGAGCTGCTATCAGTGCTACTGGTGACATAAGTTATAACTCAGGCACTGGTGTAATCAGTTTTACAGAAACTCCAGCACCCGTAGATAGCGTAAATGGCGCTACTGGTGTAGTTGTATTAGATACTGACGATGTATCAGAAGGCACAACCAACAAGTATTTGAGTGCAACAAATGTATTGGCCACTGACATGACCCTGAAGCAGTTCTCAGAAACTGTTAACACAGTAGGCAATAGCAGTGGTAGTGTAACTATTGATCAAAACTTAGGTAGTATTCACACACTCACACTCACAGGAGCAATTACACAGTTAGCGTTTAGTAACTTAGCCGCAGGAGATAGTGGCATCCTGGTATTAACACAGGATGTCACAGGTTCACACACATTCGCTAGCACCAATATGATATTTGCTGGTGGCGCACCCACACTAACAACAGCAGGTGGTAGTATTGATGTCATAAGTTATGTGTCTGACGGCACTAGCGTATTGGCAAGTTTCAGTGGTGATTACAAAGCATAAGGAGCTCACATGTATAAGTGCAAAGGCAAAAAAGTTAAAAGAGGTAAGTAAATATGCCATTTAGTGCTAGACAAGGTTTATTTGGCCAAGTAGCAGAGGCCGGCGTAGATGCAGATGTAGCTACCTGGGCAGCCAGTGTAGCCACTGCTGACGGTCAGGCTCTGGAAGCTGGTGTTATCACAGCAGTTGATACCTATGTCAAAGGTATTAAGGCTGATGGTAATTGGACTAACATAGACCAGTTATTATTATTAAGCTGTGCCAGAACACTGAGTGGCGCCGCAGTGGCACTCAAAGGCAATAATCCAACATTTAATAATTTTGTGAGTGGTGATTATAACAGAACCAATGGATTAACTGGAAATCTATCTAATAGTGCATTAATTACTACAAATTATAACATGAACACCTGGAGTGCCAATGACATATTTGTGGGTGCATACCAAACTCAGGACAGAGTTAACAGATCCACAACTGGCCAGGGCAATGAAGCATATTTTGGTGCTCTGGAAAATGTTAATGGTCAGGGTAGCTTTAGTTTCCATATATGGAATAACTGGGGTAATGCAGGACAAAGATTAGTGCCTGGTAGATTTTTTAGTAGCACTGTTACTGGCACAGGTAGCGTAGGCACATATCTAGCACCTAATTTATTAGGTTTATACAGTTTAAGCAGTGACACAACAGGAGTGCACTATTATAATGGACCAGGTGGCAGCAGAACAGAATCACTAGCTCAGGGCACCCCAGATGCCAGAAGTTTACAATATTATAGTGAAGAACCAGGCACATATTATACTGGTAGGTTGTTTATGGGTGTAGCAGCTAGTTTTATAAATTACTCTCAAATGAATAGCAGGACAGATACTCTGTATTCAGACATACAAGCATTGGGATTATGATATGAATTTACAAGAATTTGCAGATAGTGTGACAGAATTTAATGAACTTAATACAAGTAATCTAGTTTTAGTTGCTAGCAGTGTGGAAAGCACAACCATAGAAAACCATGTTAACACAGGTAGCATGGCTATTAAATTTAGAGATCTAACTGACGGCAATAGTTATTTAAGTGCACAACTACTGACCGAAGATACCTATAGCTATGGATTATTAACTTATCCAGATAAGCATAACATAGAAGTTGTCAACAGATCAGACATAACTGACAGAATACCAGTCAGATCAGAAGACGAAATATAATATGTCAAACAAACGCACACAGAAAGCAACAACTATAGCATTTAATACACAAACAGATGTCATAGATGCCATTGCTGAAAACAATTCATGCATACATCATGTAAAGTCAGAAGTAGCAATAGTCAGAGAGGTGGAGTTGCCCATGGTGCATAAAAGGCTAGACGATCTACAGCATGATGTCAGAGAGAATCGTAAAAGCATATCAGACCTTAGCAACAAGATGGACAAAAACACCTGGCTCATAGTGGGCACGGTGTTGTTCAGCATCAGCATACCCTTAATCATAAGCATAATTAACTCATAATTGCCCATAAAACATCCTATTTGACATATTAGCATAAATATGTTAAAATATATAAAATCATAGGAGGATTTATGGCTAATAAAAAAGGCACTCGATACACCAAACGCACACCCACGAAGTTTATGATCAACTGGGGCTGGGATGTTCAGGATTTTGCGAAGGCAGAACACACCACGTCCGATGCTATTCATATGCGAGTCATGAAATTTGGCACACCATTGATAAGAAAGTTGACACCCAATATATTTGAAGAGGCCACTGGCAGGAATCACAGTGAGATATGCGAACGATTAAATCTAAATCGTAAGACCGTTTTTAGTAGATTTGTCCAGTTCGGTGATCCATTTATAATACCCAGAAAATATACGGTCAAGATGGATTTAGAGTTTCAAGCAGGTGTTGACGACCATCCCAAGCATAAGTTTTGGTTGCATCCTGAGCATCCCAACTATCAGACCGAACGCAAAAAATGGATACCGTTTTTACACAAACTGGACCCTGATGGATCCCGCAGACTAATCGAATTATATGGAGACCTATAATGAAGATTGATACCCCCAGACTATGGCTGTATGAGATTGAGCAACGCTGGAGTGCTAAAAACTCTGAACACTATTTAGAGTGCAAACTCTGGAACAACACCAACGGTTATACCTATATAACCTATTTGTCAGACCAGAACTATAATATGTTCAACTGGCGCAACGTGTTGGATCACTACAACAACAAACGAGCAGTATGCATAAGTGGTGACTTTAAGACCGCCAGAGGCAGACCCAATATAGTAAATGCTGATTGCAAACCCATTTACGAGGGAAATATAAGTATATCAGACTTTTGCTATCTGGTGTATGGCGCCTGGGCTCGAGACATAGATCCTGCACTCAACGGCTCTGAAAAGGTCATAGATCTCACAGATTATTTTGGGTAAATTAGGTATTCAGGGGTTGACATATCACAGAAATGTGTTATTATATATACATAGTATGCAATAACGCATACAGACATACCCATGGTGGAGGTGGCGTAATGAAATATTTAATTTTAATAGTTGCAGTTCAGCTTTTAGCTGGTTGCACTACGATGTCAGTTGGTGATCGTTTGCAAGCAGGCGCAGATCAAGGTGCCTGGCATTTGTGTAACTATACTTACCCGTATGTTAAAGGCACCGCCCCTGGCACTCAGTGTGATAGGCTATGGGATAAGTTTAACAAAAAGGATTAGCACTGGGCAATGTTAGCCCTCCAAATCAGGTTGCCACCCGCCTGAGTGCGAAAAAGGGTGGTATCTACTTAAAAAAATAAAAAAAGGATAATTAATTATATGGCAACCCTTAAAGTTTATATTACCAGTGTGTTAGACAACATTGTTGATGCTAGATATGTTTCACTGAGTGTTGAAGAGATATCAGAGCTAAAGTTGATGTTTGAGTTGGCTACATTTACACCTAGCGTATATGGTCGATACCATTTTACTCGGAGTATGAATCCAGTAGACATGGTGTTGGAAGTTGATCCTGACGATTATCTAGAAGTCATAAGTATGCTACCTGAACACTCACCATACATACCCCGGGACGATTTTGGTATAAAGTTTGGTGAGCCTTTTGATCAGTGCTAAAAACTCACCGTTATCTGCAAAAAAATTTACTACAAGGATAAATAATATTGTCCAGCTAGCCATACTGGGCAGGCGGATCGCAAAGATCCCCACCTGACAATTTAACTCCTAAAATTTAAATTAGTCTCGGCCCCCGATCACTCCACATGACGGGGGCTTTTTATTGCATCATAGATTTAGTGCTAGCTTACTTAACAAAAGAACCACCAGGTGTGTAAGTTGTTGATTTAACTTACAAATTCACCGTGCTCTATACTGAAATCTATGTTTTTGAGCAAGATATTAGCTTGTTCACGCTTGTATGCCTGCAAATTTGCTAATAGTTTGGGATCTGATTCAATCTCTGGGATCATCTCTGGGTTACTTGCACATAGTTCTGCTAGTTGTTGTCCCTGCGCTAGATCTGCGCTAGTCACAAAGGTATCAAACACGGGTCTGGGCTTATTGGCAGTTTCTGTGTCGATCATGTTGCTATGGTAGTTCATGGCCAGGGCTTGTTCATGACCTATGCGTTCCAGATGCTCAGTGTTTTGTTCCTGATAACGCTCATATTGATCTACATTATGGTATGAGTCATGCTCAGTGTGCTCCAGTTTGGCATACTTGCTGATAGATTCCAATCTCAATACATCATGTATGCTGGAAGTGTCTAATTTATGACTCACATACATACAGTCGTGTATTTGTAACATTATTTTGTGCTCTGGGTGTCTTTCACGGATGTATAGGGTGATTTCACCCATGACACGACTTTCCCAATCAGTATACATTTCACACAAATGCTTTCTGGGAGCGTATCTGTCCTTTTTGTGTTTTACACGCCATTTATGCTGTGTTTCAGCTGATGTGTTATTCCGCATATAGTCAAGTATGCCTGATATTTCAGACTGTAAACCCTGCATGATGTCTGATTGGGCTAGATCTGCTCGGGCCTTTGGGCTCATGAGTATTTGACTCAGTGCGCTGTTTTGATAATCACCATTGGCATCAGTGTATCCCTGAGTTTGTGTAGCACCAAATCCCATGGCTGTGATGTAGTTCTTTATAATCTTTTCCGCATTTGCTTTTCCTACGTGAGGTTTGATTATGTTAGCCAAACTCTGTCTGATCTGCTTGGTATTCTGAGCATAGTTTTTGATGTGATAATTAGCTATACCTTTGTCTTCACACAGATCAGCATAGAATGTATACACACTGCTACGCAAGTCATAGCTATGGCATTTGCCCAGTGCCGCATGTCTGACTTCACTCAGACAGTTCTGTAAGTTGAGTCCACCCAGGTAGTATGTGCGATAGTTTTTTACTGTGGGGAAGTGCGGCAACTTGGGGTTGACAGTAGCGCCATCCAATACTTTCACAGCTTGTGATATGTTTTTGGCTTGGCACATCATTCTGACCACCTTGTCCATGCGATCAGTGTTGTTTTCCTGATATGCTTCCCGATACCATTTAGCATAGTGCGTTATAGCGTTTTCAAGATTGGTAACATCTATCTCAATCATATCCATTTTTGGATTAGTTGTTATCTGGTCTTCTTCAGCTTTTTCAATGGTCTTTTCAAATTGCTCAATTATTTCATGATCGTCCCATAAACGCTCACTTATGTTGTTATTCATAATGCTCCTCCAAAGATCGTTATGTAAGATCTTGACTTCTGATAATTCACCGGGGCGGCCTTTTCTCACTATCTGCCACACTGGGAACTTATCCCTGAGTATGTATGCCCAGTATTCTGCTTTGCCTTGTATTACGATACGATCAGACACCATGGACCTGATGTCCATGATACTGACTACAGTATCTGATCGAAGTGTTTTACCAAAGCCTCTAAACACTACTCTGTGACACGCAGTCAGATAGCGTTCAGCAATTGCTTCATAGTTTTGTTTGCTACTGCGTTTGTGAGGATTGTTTTTTTGATAATATCTGGTCATCCAATCGGCCATGGATGTGATATGGTCAGAATATTCGGGATCTCGCATAGTTTAAACTCCTTGTATACATTATATTACTTCGGCTTGTATATGTCAATTTATTTATGTAAGTCAATGCCTTCACTGCGCAAATTTCTGGTATGCTAACTGCCCTTCACTGCGCACCACGATGGATATATGTTATCCC
>JACLAB010009083.1_pt1 | contig 19612 bp, 14 predicted proteins | sample 8027921 | NCBI WGS metagenome assembly JACLAB01 (sample SAMN15725117, study PRJNA655200) | protist metagenome | isolation source: fluorescence activated cell sorting (FACS) single amplified genomes of... | place: USA: West Boothbay Harbor, Gulf of Maine | collected 2000-07-19 | reverse complement strand
AACACTGAAATTTTCGTCTCGTCGTACGTTTCGTCCATGGACATGAACTCGTACGCTAAAAACCTTCGGAAGGAGACTTTGAAATCCTCGTTTTGTGCGGACAATCGCATGCCCCCAGAAGCGAGCTGTTCCGGAGGAATTTTCGATAACGTTTGTCGTTCGTGCGCGGGAATAAACGCAGGCTGGGGTTGTTGTTGAGAAGTGCTGCTCGTCGGAGATCCTTCGGCGGCGTTCACCGTCGTCTTTGGTTTACTAAAACGTGATGACAAAGAAATAGGTTTGTTTGTTCTTCTTCTTCCACTTCTCAAAACCTCGAAATTGTTGTTGTTGGTCGTCCTCCTCCGAAAAGAAGAAGAAGACAAAGAAGAAGAGCGAACAACGCGCGTTACTGACGACGACGAGGACGCACGACTAGCTTCAAAAGGAGTAGTCGCAACCGTCGTCATGATGGTGAGTCGTCGTCCTTTTGTTTGCGAAGAAAGAAAAGAAAAGAAAGAGGGGTAGGTCTCTCACTCTTTTTTTTTGACGGCTTCAAAGCTTTTTGTCAATTTTAACAACACGCAGACCCCCTTTTCTCTTCTCTTCTTCATAAAAAAAAAAATCAACTCGTCAAAATCATCATCATCATGGCCAGAAGAGATGATGATGCAGAGCACACAAAACGACGCACGAATAGCGTTGAGAATAGCAGTAGCGAAGACGATTCAGACGATGATGAAAAGAGTCAAACGTATCTCGGCTTTAGCGGCCGAATGGTCTCTTCAAAAGACGTCTACGAATTGGACGCTTTTGCCACGAAAGTTGGCGGCGAACCAAATTTCAAGTTCGCCAACGATGATGATGACGCGTCCGAAAGAGCGAATAATGTGTTTTTGAGAGAGGAGCAAATGCGATGCAAATCGTGCGAGAGTAAACTCTCGCTGATTTTCCAGGCGTACGCGCCGTTGACAAGGACGAGAGACGGAACAGAGGAAGATATTCTCGAGCGAACGTTGTACGTGTTTTCGTGCACAAATTTTCAAAACTGTTGTCCTCCTCCTAATAGCGAATCGACGATGGGAGGAAAGTGGCGAGCGTTTCGAGTGCAAAAGAGAACACGGAAAGGGAATGAGACCACGAGCAAAAATAGAAGGCATGTGAATAATGCGAAGAAGGAAGAGTGTTTGAATGAAAACGAAAATTTGTTTGGAACGAACGACGATTGGGGATGCGCGGAGAGCAAAGACGATTGGAACGGCGAAGCGAAGAATGGAACGAAGAAAGAAGAGGAAGAGTCTTTGGAGCAGCTGACGAAACAGTTGGACGAGGCGATGTTGAAAGAAAAAGAGAGGAAAGAGGCTGTCGAGTTGCTCGAAGAAGAAGACGGAGGCGATGAAACACTCATTGAATCGTATCACGAAGACGCCCCAAACGCGTTACCAGAATTTTACGTGTGTTCAGATTTGGAGCCTACGAAGGCCGAGGCGAAGAGAAAGGCGTTAGGTTTGAGTGCGAAAGTAGATTCCATGTTGAATAAGTACGCGCAAGAGGAAGGTTTGGAGGTTTCGGAGATTGAGAAGAGTTTGCTCGCGTTGCACGCCGGAGGGAAAGCCGTGGAGATGAAGGACATGATGGACGAATCTGGGACGAAGGAAGTGTCTTCCTCGTGGCAAGGCGAAACGTACGAAAAAGGCGAATCCATCAACGCGTCCGAACAGTATTTGAAATTTCAAAAACGCATAGCTCGAGCGCCGGCGCAAATCGCTCGATACTGCTTTCGAACGCGCGATTGCGATATCGTTTGGCCAGACGGCGATTTGCCGACGAGGAAATCAAAACCGTGCGAGAAATGCAAAGGCAAACGCGAAATGGAGTTACAGTTAACCCCTGGATTGTTAAAAGAAATCGAAGACGCTTTACGATTGCGCGCGAAGGCTGGGAGGAAAGGTGGGATTTCGGAATCCGATGCGATTGCGTTCGATTTCAATTCTGTAGGAATCTGGACGTGCACAAACTCGTGTTTCGATGGGAGCGAGACGACGTGCGTTCGGGAGGAGGAGGTTTTCGTCGCGACGGATGGTATAGACCAATCCGTATTAGCAAAATTAGCCGCCGCTATATAGAAGTAAATAATACGAATATTTAAGAGCTACTATCATACTGTATTTTCTACAAATTCTAAATTACATTACTACATGCGCGAAACTATATCGGCGACGCGCTCAACAGTCGCTTTTCTAATGCTTTCGTCGTGGAAGAGTTTCAACTCGACGCGGTACCGTTTCAATTCGTTCGCCATTTCTTTAGTGACCTCACAAATGGACGAGTTGTTATTTGACTCGTTAATTTCTTCTCCTTCATCATCAACATCGATTTGGGCGTTGTTAAACTTCTCAAATATTCGCGAGCTCGCTATTTCAGCGCCCTCGCTCGCGTCGATCCATTGGAACTGCTTTTCCGATCGAAGCCACGTGAATTGTCTCTTCGCGTACATTCTCGTTTCTCTTTGTAACTCGTCGATAAACTCGAGGAGTAAAGTGGCGTCATTGTTTATCGACGACTCACTGTTATTCTCTTTTTCACGCTTACATTTCAGTAAATAATCGATCGCTTGCGCGTACCCGATCGCTCTCGACGCCGAATTCGTATTCGGCTTCACGCCTTCTCTCAACAAATACGCCGCTTCGTCCAATATGCCGTTTGCAACCATCTCTTCGACTCTTTGATCCATTCTTCGATATAAATCGACTCTGTTCATCGACAACGCGTAACAGTGAAACTGTATACTCCCATCTTTGACTGGTTGAAACGAGCCTTTCGGTTTGCCTCCGGAAACGTCTAAGATTTCCAACGCTCTCGTTAATCGATACCAGTCGTTTCGAGCTAATTTCCCGGCGGTTTCCGAATCCCCTCGCTGTTTTAAGTACTCGATGGCTTCATCCCACGCCTGCGCTTTATTCACATCATCATCATCATCGTTATTACTACTAGTATTACTATATCGATCTCGTATCTCTCGCACTTCCTTTTCTGCTCTCAAACTGCTCTCTTTCGTCGATTTCGGCACGTTCGGCTTCCCGTCGGTTAACCATTTCACGTACATCCCGGTCCCGCCGCACACGATCGGTACTTTCCCTCTCGCGTGAATATCGTCTATGTACCCATTCGCTAACTCATAAAACTCCCCGACATCAAAATCTTCCGTCACAGGTGATTTCAAATCCAACATGTGATGTCGAATCGATTGCATGTCTTCTTTAGAAAGTTTCGCGGAACCGACGTTCAAGTTTCGATACACTTGCACCGAGTCGGCGGAGACTATTTCTCCGTCGACGCGTTTCGCGATGGAGATGGCCACGGAGGATTTCCCCACCGACGTTGGACCTGAAATCACCAACACTCGTTTTTTCTTCTTCTTCTTTCTGTTTTCGTCTGAATCGTCTGAACTACTTTGAATCGTCGCGCTGCTTTTTTGTTGACATCGAATTTCCAACTGTTTTCCAATTCCAATGCCTCGTTGTTCTCGTTGTTGTTGTTGTCGTCTTCTTCCTCCTCTTCCTCTTCCTCCTCCTCTCGTCTGAATCGTCCTATTACTCGTCGTCGTCGTCGCGAGGAGAAAGGCAGCACGAGCAGCGTGAGCACAACGAGCAGCCCTCATCATCATCATCATCCTCAGAGATTAGATGTTGTTGATGTGTGTTCAACGCCAAATCTCTCTCTCTCTCTCTTTTCTGTTTGTTTGTTTGTGTGTTTTTTGGTTGATTTTGATTTTGAAGAAAAAATTTTGCATGAGAAAAAAGAAGCAAAAAAATGTCTCCGAAGCCGCCATTTTTATTGGTGTTCTTGTTGTTCCATCACACTCTGCATCATCATCATCATGTCAAACAACAACACGAATAACGCGATGAAACGCGTCGAACGCTTGAAAACGCACTTTGTCGTTTCTGCGCCTCTTTTAAATAACGAGAGTTCTAATACTAATAACAGTTTCGTGGAACGACAGGAGACGTCTTTCTTTTCCTCTCCGTTCGGGGTGCGTTCGTTTGTTTTGAAGTTGTTTTTTTCTTCATCTTTGATGCGTGTGTTGTTGTGCGCGTTTTTATCGTCATCATCCTCGAAGTCGTCGTTGTGTCGTCTCTCACAGCATATCATCTCTTCTTTCTAAATAAATGTAGTCGTCGAAACACCCAGACGACGTGGTCATCGTCTGCGCGTTAAGAACGCCAATCACTCGCGCGAGAAAAGGCGGATTAAAAGACACCACCGCGGACGATCTCGTGGCAACGGTTTTAGCTGCCGCTTTAAGAGAGACGGAGAATATCAACGCGAACGATATCGGCGACGTGGTCGTTGGATCAGTTTTAGGAGATTCGAGTCAACGCGCGAACGAGTGTAGAATTGGAATGTTTTTAGCCGGGTTCCCGGTGAAAGTTCCCGTGAGAACGGTGAACAGACAGTGTTCGAGCGGATTGCAAGCGTGCGCGGACGTGGCGAGCGCGATTAAAGCCGGATATTACGAGGTTGGCATCGCGGCTGGCGTGGAGACGATGAGTAAGAATCCCATGAAATGGGACGGAGGGTTCAACCCAAAAGCTGCGAGCGTGACGAACGCGCAGAATTGTTTGATTCCTATGGGAGTCACGAGTGAAAACGTCGCCGCGAAGTGGCACATTTCGAGAGAGACGCAAGACGCGTTCGCCGCGGAGAGTCACCGGAGAGCCGCCGAGGCGAGACGAAACGGGAAGTTTAAGAGTCAAATTGTGCCAGTGGTGACGAAAATTATCGATAAAGAGACGAAAGAGGAGAAAGAAATCGTCGTATCTGAGGACGACGGGATTCGAGAGGGCGTGACGGTGGAAAATTTAGCAAAGTTGAAACCGGTGTTTAAAAAAGGCGGGAGCACGACAGCCGGGAACGCGAGTCAAGTCAGCGACGGCGCCGGGGTAGTTATTTTGTGTAAACGATCGTACGCGACGAAAAACGGGTTGAAAATTATGGCCAAATGGAAATCGTTCAGCGCGGTTGGGTGTCCGCCGGAAATTATGGGCATTGGTCCAGCCGTGGCCATTCCGGACGCGTGCGAGAGAGCCGGCGTGAAAGTTTCGGATATCAATTTATTCGAGTTGAACGAAGCGTTCGCGAGTCAAGCGTCGTATTGCGTGAACCATTTGAAGCTGAGCAAGGATATCGTAAACGTAAACGGAGGGGCTATCGCGCTCGGGCACCCGTTAGGGGCGACCGGGGCGAGATGCATGGCGACGTTGTTGCACGAGATGCATAGCAGAGACGCGTCGTGTAAGCTCGGAGTAGTGTCGATGTGTATCGGAAGCGGGATGGGCGCCGCCGCCGTCGTGGAAAGAGAGTAATATACGAATTACTATTATATAATAGAGGTATTTAATATGATATAACGAAACAGGAATGTACATACAAATGATTGATTTGATGATGTTGATATTATTACTAAACATTACTGATTTGCTTCTTCTAGTTTTTGCTATCTATCATTTTAAATATTTTCTTCTTCTTCTTCTTCGGCGTCTTCGAACGCGGCGAGGTCGTCTCTCGACCCACACGAAGCGGAAACGGACGACGTGTGTCCTCCACCAAGGACAAATTCTGCTGCGTCCAACTTTAACCTCGAAACCGCCGCGGTTGCTTTCTCCGCCAGGCCTTTACCTCGTCCTCTGCTGAAACCTGAAGTACCGTCCGGGCCTTTCGAAAGCGTGAATTGAGAACCGACGAACTGTGGTCTTGGCGAATCGCGCCCGTTGTTATCACTTCCCATGGCTGAGTTTGACCTTGTTGGCGTCGAAACTCCAGCATTCGGACCTTCTTTCGTTCGTTTAATACGTTTCGCCGTGTACTCTTTATTCTCGCCTTGCGATTGGTTCACGAAATACGTCGCCTCGTCGCCTTCGAATAAGGTCACGCCGCCATCCACATCCGCGCCGTGGAAGAACGCTTTTCCGATTTCGCCGGTATCTGGATCGCTGTGCGAAAAAAAGCCATACGAACCTTCGCTTTTCGCACTCACAACGGTACCGGTAAATTGAACTAATTTCACTTTCGTCGCGAACTGTTTCTTCTCGTCTCGTTTATCAGTGGCGACGCAAAAAGAAACCAAATCTCCGGGTTTCGGATTGCAGTTTCGGTCGACGACGGTTTTAAATTTGTAACTTTGCGAAGTTCCGCCCGCGTTTTCGACGACAACCGTTCCATTGTTGCTCGCATTGGACGAAAATGAGGATTTTCCGAAACTTCGACCGGAGGCAAATACCAGGCGTTCTTTACAGACGCCTCGAATGCTTCGTTCATCGACGGTTTCAAAGACTACTTTCGAGCCTTCTGGAGCTTCGCACACGTCGTGTGCGACCATTGCGTCTCTTTTTTGATCTCTGTGGACAGTGAATTGAACGATTTTTCCCACTTTCGGGTTTTCGAAATTCTTCAATTGTGTGAAATGGAAAAACACATCCTCCACGCGTTCTTCGCATTTGATGAAACCGAAACCGTTCTTGATGACGGCAATTTTACCCAATTCTAACGAAACCGAAGAATCATTTTGCTGTTCCGACGACGATGCATTTTCTTCTTCCCCAGATGCCGTCGCTTCTACGTATTTTTTACCATTTTTGCTATTATTACTCTCGTCGACGACGTTTACTTTCTTCTTACCCCAGGAATCACCATCGATGCCGTCTTTATCGAGCAAAGCGGCGTTTTTCTCTTTCTCGGCGAGCTTACGCTGAAGTCTGAGTTCCGACTCGATCGCTCGAACGGTTTCCTCGTCGCATAATTGAACGTTTATTGCGTTTGCTTTCTTACCTTTAGCGCTCCCTGTACCCACCTTGACGATTTCAAAACTTACCGCGGTGCCGACGGTCAACTTTCCTACATCCGTCTTGTCTTTTAAAGCCGTGTAATGAAAGAATAAACCTTGTTCTTCTCTCCTGTTGCCGTTGTCGTGCGAAGGCATTCTGCCGTGCGCTTTCTGAATAAACCCGAACGATTGCGAGAGTTTATCGACGCGTCCGTAGGATGTTGGAATCTCTTCGAAATACTCGTCTTCTTCTTCTTCCTCGATTTTTTCATCTTGGTCGTCGTCGTTTTCATCTCCTTCTTTCTTCTTCGTTTTCTTCTCTTCAACGCCTCCTCCTTCTATCGGCGCTATGTCTACGACCACGTATTTTCTCGTCGTCGGTTCTCGACCTAAACTAAACTGAACTTTCATTCCTTGCTTCAACTTTTTCTTACAACTCTCCGCGACGTTCGCGCCGGCGAATTCGAGCTCCATAAGCTTCTTCTTCTCCTCTTCTTTGTTCTCCTTTGTTGATGTTAGTAAAGAACACGACACGCACCCACCGTACGCTTCGTGTTTCGTTTTCCCTTTCAACCCTCTTTTCACCACACCTTCCACCTGTTCCTGTATAATTTTCACTCTCAAATCTCCTTTCGAACATCGCATGACGTCCGTCGCTTTGTGCGTTTTTCCTTCCTTGTTCTCGTTTTGGTGTTTCCCGCCTGTTCCTTTTTCTTGTCCTCCTCGGACGACTTTAAACTTCACCATATCTCCGGCCAGTAACGGTCGATCCTCTTCTTCTTCTCCTTCTTTTTGTTGTAACTCTGGGTTTTTAAAGTACTCGGTGATGTGGAAAAACAGTTGCGCTTGCGCGCGTAGAGTCGGTACACGCTTTGATGATGATGATGATGTTGCATCATCATCAACATCAACAACATCATCATCATCATCACAAATATCCTCCTCGGGGTCGTAATAATCGTGCGTTAACCGTAAAAAACCAAACGAGTCTTTCAAAACGACCACCGTTCCAAAACACGACGACTGCTCTTTTCCTTCTTTATCGTCATCCCTTCTTCTTCTTGTTGTTGTTGTTGTCTTCTTCTTTATCATTATTAGTATTCTTCTTAATATTCTTAGGAAAACACAAAAGAAGGGTGTGACGCTCTTTTCATCATTCGTAGGTGGTCTCGAATAAAAGAAGAAGCAGACAAAAAAAGAAAAAAAAGAAAAAAAAGAAAAAAAAAGGCTGACACACAAACAAAAGGGGAAGGAAGCAAAACAACTGTTTGAGGGGGAAATTTTATCAGATATTTCCTCATTTACTCACACACACACACACACACACATATTCATCATCATGTCGTCACCACTGCTCGAGAACGTGGTGAAAGCGGTCTCACCGTCCATGCACGCGAAATTGTACCCGTTATCTTCGAGTAGTTTTAATACTACTCACGAGAAGACGAAGTCGTCGTCCCCGTTGTCGTCGAATTTGATTTCATCATCATCGGGGAAGAAAAATTCAGTTGCTAGGAAGACGACTTCTTTTTCGAGCGGCGGTGGAGAGAAGAAGATAAAGAAGAGCATAAAAGAGGATTCCTCCGAAGACGAAGAAGACGACGACGAGCCGCAGTGCACGCCGGAGAAAGAGGAAGTGAACGAGATATTGCCGAAATCACCGCACAAATCGGCGCTGAAACCTCTCGAATTACGACTGGCTGCTCGTTTTGGCCAAGACTCGCCGAGACGAAAATCGATATCGTTCGCGAACGAGGAAGAGTTTCAAGTGAAATTGATTCCAAAGAATCAAACCGGGACACCGGAAGTGACGTGCATGATTTCTGGGTCTATGAAGAGGAAAGTTGGGGAAGCAGAGAGATTGGCGCAAGAGTCCTGGGGGTTATCCGTGTTGAGCGGGAAAAGAGAGAGGAAGCCGTCGAGGATATCGTTTACGTGCAACAAGAACACGAATACTACTGCATCGACGACGACGCCGACGTCTTCGAACGAAGATAAAGAGAATGAGAACAACGATAAGAACAATAATAACAATAAGAAACCGAGGCGTTCGTCTGTGTCGTTCAAACCGGCGTGTTCGGACGACGAAGATACGACGCCCCCTACGAGAAAATCGGGCGCGAGGAAAGTGCAAGATACGCCGGCGACGAAAAAGTCACACAACACGAACAACAACAACTCCAACATGACGCCATCGCCAAATTCATCGATTGAAACAAACAAGACGAACAAGACGGCCCCGTTAACGAGTGGTGGGTTGAAGAGCCGACCCCAAGCGCCGAATAATACGCCCGCCAATACGAACGGGAACGAGATTTTCAACCTCGAAGGCTTTGATTTGTTTCGATCGACGCCGAACGCGAAAGCCATTCGCGACGCGTTGTTTGAAACCAAAGAGGAGGACGCGAAAGACGACATCGCAGCGACGAAGTGTTTGAACGATTGCGAAAAGTTGTTAAAGTCGCAGCCGCCAGCGATGGAACTCGCCCAAGCTCTCGAAAAGTTGGCGGAGCCGCAAGTGACTCCCGGGAGAGCCGTGATGGAATGGTTGAGCGATGCAGAGAACCACTCCAACGAGGACGAGAACGAAGAGGAAGAAGAATTTGACGAAGGCAAGGAGAACGCGAAGACGCCGCCTTCTTCGACGAAAAGCAGCAACAAGTCTCCGGCGACGCTATGCATCAAGGCGAAAAAGTCAAAGAAAATGTCAAAGAAGATGAAGAAGAACAAGAAAGAAAAGAGCATGTCGTACGCGTTAGCGATGAAGTTCGAGCAATTGCACAACGCTTTAGAGCAAACGCAGCTGGCGTTGCTCAAAGAAAGAAAGAAGACGATGAAATTAAGAAAGCTTTTGCTCGAAGCGGCGGAAAGAGAGAACAACAAAGAGGAAAGAAAAGTGAGCACCAAGAGTTTGACGGAAGAGAAGACAGAAAAGAAAAAAAACGATACGACGTGCGTGATGTGCAATGAAATAAACGACACGGTGAAAGTTACGATGCGATGCGTCAAGTGCAACTGCTTCGCGCACGGCAAATGCTGCAAGCCGGCTTTGCGACGAGCGCCAAAGGAATGGACGTGCCCAAAATGTTAAAGCGACACCTATTTTTAATACATAAATACGATCTCATAAAAAAAATACTGGTAGTACAAAATAACTCCTTTCACTTTTGGCTGTTCTTCTTTCGTTTGCTCTGTTCCAGTTGATCTTGCAACACGATGAGCGCGTCTTGCGCTGCTGCCAGCTTGGCCTTAAATTCTTCGATCGAACTTTCGAAATTTTCCTGAGCGTCCCTCTCGTCCATCCATCCTTTCAAGCGTTCCAAAGGCGCCGGAGACGACTCAGAACGACCAACTTCGACCACATCTTCTTTCTCTTCGACAACTTCTACCGTCGGCAGCGGTGTGGTGACTTTCACTTCTTCCGCTACTTCTTTCTCGACGAGTTTTGTTTCTACCGATACCGCTTCTATTTCTTCGTTGCTACTATTACTATCTCTAGTACTACTACTACTACTACTACTAATACCACTACTCTCTACTTCGAAACCCACTTCTTTCTTCTCTTCTTCTTCTTTTTCTTCTTTTCCCTTACCATCTCGACCGATATTTGTCGCTACCAACGCCATGCTCAACACCGCCGCCCCGACGCCAACTCCAAAAGATGTCGTAAACGGCACCGAGGCGGTTACGCTTCGCGGGACGACTTGTATTAAGGATGCAGTACTGGCATCGCTTTTATTCGTCGTCTCCACTTTTAAGCGCTCAATCTTTCTCATTATTGCTTCTTTCGCGTTCTCGGGCACGAGTCGTAAGATTTTCTTCACGTTTTGTTCTTTCTCTTCTGTCGTCGTCTCATCAGTCGGAGACGTCGTCGATGGAGAAGAAGATGAAACGATCTCCTTCTCCTTCTCAACAGTAGTCTTCTCTTCATCTGTGCTGCTCGTAATCATCATCGTCGTCATCTTTGCGCGTTCAATAATCTTATACCCAACATCAGCATCGCCAACATTTCCTTCAAAATCGCTCACGATCAATTCCTCTCCGACTTGTAAAGTTCTCCGCGTACCTAACCCGTTCAATCGAACGATATCTGGAATCGATATCCCGTTCTCTTTGGAGACGATCGATAAAGTTTGCTGCGGTTGGACTTTCACGATGATTTTTTTCTTATTAACAACACTATTATTATTCGTTGATGATGATGTTGATGAAGTTGATGAGGGTGATGATGCGGTCGCACGAGGAGTCACGCATAAAGTAGTCGTGCGTCGAAAAGTCGCGTTACTACTCCTTTTTTGCGAGGAGATCCGCGTCGCGTGAGGAGGAGGAGGAGAGAGAGGAGGTCGCAGAAACAAAGCGTTCATAGGGGTAGTGGTGAACATCTCTTCTATTCTGAAAGAGTATTCGAGAGCTGCTTTCGAGTGAAACTTTTTTTGTGAAGTCGCGAAGAGAGAAAATTCTTCTTCATTTTTTGGTGATTTGTCCACATTCATCATACTTCTCGTGTGGTTTTTTTAACAAAAAAAAGTCGTCAAAACAATTTAACAGAAGACACTCTGTTATTATTATTATTATTATGTTTACTTCTTCTTTTGTGACTGCGACGACCTCCTCTCTCTCCTCCGAGACATCCTCCTCCCGTTTTGCTCGGCTCCATTCGCGGCCGGGCAAACGGAGTACTCTCATCACTCCTTTTCGAAGGGAAAGAAGAAGAGACAAAAATTCGGTGATGATGTTGAGAAGAACAACACCTAGTAGCAACAACAACAAAAGAAGAAGGAACAAAACGAACGCGTTGTTGGAAGGCGAAGAAGCTTTATCATCGTTAGATGTGACGTATCCGATCGCTTTACTTCTAGGATTAGGCGTAGGTTTTGGCATCGCCCGAATAATCGTGTACACGCGCTTGCAATACATCGCGGCGAAATTCTTGACGTTGCGAATATTTCAGCCGGACGCGAGAGTGCTGGAGTACGATTGCGGGAACAGCGGAAGAAACTTGTATTATTATCCAAAAAACGTGAAGTTTGTCACGTATAAAGGTCCAGAGGTGAAAGGAGATCTTTTAGGGCAGATCTCCGTGCAGGCGGAGATTCCCGTGCAGATTGAAACCGCGGCGTACGAGAAGAGTTTGTCCGGGATGCGGGAGGAGTCGATGGACGCGGTGGTCAGTACCGGGGCATTTACGCGAGTGTTGAAGGAGAAAGGAAAAGAAGTTTTAGGAGATGTGCTGAAAGAAAGCTCGAGAGTGTTGAAATCAGACGGTCAAGCGGCGATGATTTTCATCGAGCCGAAATCGGACGAGTTGATGGACGTTTTAGAAAAGAACGGCAGAGCGCTCTTTAACCCGATGGAAGTGGACGAGAAGTGGGAGACGTTACCGCTATTTCCGTATTTAATTGGAACGATGACGAAGAAAGAGAGAGGTAGCAGTAGTAATATCAATAGTGACGGAGAGAAGCCGAAGAGTGAATTGCAATCTATTCGGAGCAGACGCAAGCCGAAGAAATAATTTCATTTAGGTATTAGGTAGGGAGCGCGGGTAATAAAACTATATCGAATAAGAAGAAGACATCCTCTCTACTATGCTTGCTCCATAGACGCTTGCTCCTCTCCTTTCTTCTCTCCTTCTTTCTCTCCTCCTTCTTTCTCTCCTTTTCCATCTTCTACTACGAGTACTTCTTTTTCTTTTTCTAACATCTCTCTAAAAGTTTGACACAAGTGATTCTTCCTTCCGTCGGTGATAATCTTCTTGTCCAAAAACGGGTTCACGCCTAAACTCGAATCTGACGACCCACACGCCGGACAGTAATTCGATTGCCCGACGATCATCTTCGAGCTAATGCACTGGAAGCAAAACGAGTGTAAACATTCCGTCTGTTGTTGTTTTAATAGAGGAGAGAGAGTTGAGAAACATTTTTAAAAATCATCATTTAAAAAACAAAAACAAAAACTAATATAAAAAACATACCACCGTGTTCGCCTCTCTGAGTATATTCTTGCACAGTTCGCACGTTAAGCTCGCTCTCAAAATATCCGCGTCCACTTCGATGTGCTCCAACGCCGGGTTTATGCTCGCGTTTTGTCCTCGCCGTCTTTTCAACATTATTATTTTTATGCAGAAAAGCACAACTTTTTTCAGCACGACGCAGAGAAAGATTTTTTCTTCTTTTTTTTCGAAAGTTTGGACATCACAAAAAAATCACCAAAAAGGCTGAACAAAAAAAAAGAGTACGACGAGTGGATGAGAAAAAATTATGTCCACCTCTTCTTCGAACAACGCCTCTCGGTTACTTCGGAAATCAGCTTTGACGACACGATTTTCCACGAACAAAACGCCGTGGTTTTTCGCGGCTGTGTGTTTTCTGTGGGCGTCGTTTTTAACCGTCACCATGCTTTCGTCGAACGAACAAAGTTTAGAATTCAATCGAGAGCGAATGAATCGAGAAATTGAAGCACGAGTGACGCGCGAATTGGTGAAACGAGAGAAGAAGTTAAAGAAGAAGAAATTGTTGGTTCCTTCAGCAGATGAAGAAGCAGACGAAGAAGAAGAAGAAGAAGAAGAAAATAGCGGTAATAAGAACAACAGGGAGAGAATCCGAAAAGGCCCGTTAGCCGGGGCGTACAGAAGTAGAAATCGCCAAGCAGCAGCGTTAGCAGCGGAGAAGAGTGATAAAAATAATGAAAAAAGAGAGTTTAAAGGTCCGTTTGGTCGCGTGGAACGTCTCATATTCGAGAAAGGCCAGGCGAAGAAGAAACTGGAACTGGAACACCTGGAGAAAGAGAGAACGAGGCGGGCGTTGGACGCGCACTTGGAAGACGCGGACGAGGACGAAGAGAAGACGCCGGGAGATACGTTGGACGTGGAGGAGAAGATACAAGAGGCGTTGGGCGGAGCGCTTGAGAGAGAGAAATCGCACGACGAGGAAGAGGACGAAGACGAGAAAAGGAGACGATTGATTGAAACGGATGGTAGTGATAGTGCGACGGAAAGCGAGCCCTCAACAACATTTCCGCAAAGCGTATACGGGCAAGCGCACTTACTCAAAGATTTACCGGGCTTTCCGGAAATGCCGCCGTTGGTGTTGAGCGCGGTTAAACCGAAAGCGTATTTGTTTAGAAACTTTCTCTCGGCGGAAGAATGCGATCATTTGATGAAGTTGGCTAAAGCAGAGTTGGCGCCGAGTACCGTGGTTGGCGCCGGTGGTACCTCGGTGCCTTCCACCATCCGAACTTCAGCGGGAATGTTTCTTCGCAAAGCCGCGGATAAAACTTTGGAAAATATAGAATATAGAATAGCCGCGGCTTCGGGGACGCCCGAACCGAACGGTGAAGGCATGCAAATCTTGCGCTACGATGTTGGTCAGAAATACGATCCGCACTTTGATTACTTCCACGACGCGGTCAATCCTTCGCCGAAACGAGGAGGCCAACGCATGGCCACCATGCTGATTTACTTGGAAAACACCGAGGAAGGCGGAGAGACTATATTTCCGAGAGGTACGAGAGCTGAGACGTTTGATTTAACGGAAGAAGGTAATCCTCACGAGTGGTCCGAATGTACCAAACACGGCTTACCGGTGAAATCTGTCAAAGGCGATGCCCTGTTATTTTGGTCGTTGACGGATGATTATAAACTGGACATGGGAAGTTTACACGGCGCGTGCCCAGTTGTCAAAGGCCAAAAATGGACCGCAGTGAAATGGATACGAGTAGCTAAGTTCGATGGGATGTTTACTTCACCGTTACCGATGCCGGCGTTATCGAGACGCGCGGAACAACACGGCAAGTGCGTGGACGAATGGGACGAGTGCGCGAAATGGGCGAAAGACGGTTGGTGTGAAAAAAATAAGGACTTTATGGTTTCAAACGGTGGCGCGAGGGATAGTAAAGGCCCCGCGTGTCCAGTCTCCTGTAACGTCCCGTGTCCGGAACAATAGTAATAGATACAATAGAAAGTGCCGAACAAGATTAAACTACTACTTTAGACAGTTGCTGTAGTATGTGATTTGAAAAACTTGTTTGTAAAACTTATATTAAAAAGTAAAGTAAAAGTGTTGAATTCTCTTCTTCTCGTTCTCTCAAAATCTTCTTCATTTTACCGCACGCTAATTAGTACATCATCACCGACAAACTCAGAGAGAGAGAAAGAGAGAGAGGGAGGGAGGGGGAGAGAGAGAGTTCATAGTTGTAAACATCTTTTTACAAAAAACGTTTATCTGCTTCTCTTCGCCTTCAACTCGGCCGCTTTTGCCTTCGCCCACGCCTTGGCGTCTTCGCCGTTGGACGAAGTCACCGCCCTCGCGCCGCCGCCAGACGGCTTGTATTCGTGATCCAAAATCAAGCCAATCGTGTTCGCGTTCGTAGTCATCGCCGCATTCGCGTCATCGTACGACACCGCCGCGGTATCGACCCACCCTCGGTCCGCTTTACCCCAGGAGTTTTCCGAGATGTTCGTCAAACCGACGTACGTCGTCGCTAAGATGGTATCGCCCACCGACACTTTGCCGAGCGCTTTGCCCCCAGGGCGAACGGTTTTCACCACCGGTCTGCCGTCCTCCCCTGGTTTCAACAGTAAACCGAGCGCGATGTTCGACTGAGAGCAGTCCAAAACAACCTGTAATAGTTTGATTGATGAGTACGAAGGAAAAAAAATGTTTCATTTTAAAGTTTTTAGTTTTATTTTTGAATGAAAAGGAAGCAGAGAGGAGAGAAGAGATTTTCTCGTATCTCTGCTTCGTCGTCGGCGTAGGGCAAAAAAAATGATCAATTGGAGAATGCAAACAGCTTCTTCTTCTTCTCTTTCATCGCCAAGATCAACAGAAGACATTGGTTTTGTCGATGATGAATCGTAACAACGGAACAAGAGAGAGGGAAAACAGAAGGAAAGGTTCAAAAACTTTTTACCTTGTAAACGCTCCCTCCGACGGGATATTTCGCGTCGATTTCCGCATCGCTCATCGCTTTACACGAAAACGCGTGAGAATTTCTTGAATTTCTTTTGTTTTGCTTCTTGAGAGGAGTCGAGACTCTCGAGGAGAGCAAAGAGGAAGATGCCACCACGCTGAATGCCATTTTTGAGATGTATGTATTAGGTGTGTTAGATGTTGTGTGTGTGTGTGTGTGTGTGTGTTTATTTATGAAGACAACTCTGATGAGAAAAGCGTCTCCTAACGAGAATTAGAGAGAGATAAAGGGAGTTTGTGGGCAAATTTTTGTGTTTTCGTGACTAGACATCGGCAGACGTGTCTCAATCTCGTTTGATTTTCTTGATTTCGTCGTCCTTCGCGTTTCAAGAAAAAGGAGGAGAAAGCAGGAAACGAAATTTTTGGTTTTTGGTTTGTCTGTTTCGAGAGACCAACAAATTTTGGCAAAAAATGAAAATTCGTCTCCTCCTCTTTCTTCTCTCTCTACGAGTACACGTTCTTCACATTAAAACTTGGTGGTAGCTTGAGCGATTGATATTAGAATAAAAGAAACACCCAAAGAAGAGATAGATCATCATCATCATCATCATCATCATGCAAGCGATAGAAGCCATCTCTCAAAACTACGTGGACAGCGCCAAGCTGATACGGTTCCAGTTCATCGCGGACGCTCTTCTGAAACGTTTGGAAAAAGACGACGACCAAGAAGAAGAAGAAGAAGAATTTAAAGAAGAAGAAGAAAAAAGTCGTTACGATGTTGAGATCGCGAGAGAAGCGCTGAGAAGAGCGGGAGAGATTTGCAAAAGAGGCGGGACGAGGAACGCGGAGATTTTCAAGTCCATTCGGGAGAGGAAGATAAAGTTGAAGGAGTTAAGAGGAGGAGGAGATGTGAACATGGACGACAACGGAGGAGGAGGAGAAGAAGAAGAAGAGGGAGAAGATTTCGTGGAAAATTGGTCACGTCAGATGGATTTGGAAAACCAAAACGAAAGAAAACGATTGGACGAAGGGTTAACTTCCTCGAAAGCGAGCTCTTTGAAAGAGTCCATTCGATTAGCGCACAACGATTTGGGCGATTATTACTACAACATTGGTGACTTGAAAGAAGCGTTCCAATGTTACGCGAAATCCAGAGAGTACGGGACGTCCGTGAAACACACGTTGGCGCTGTGCGTGAATAGCATTAGAGTTGCTTTGGAGTTGAACTCTATGGCGCAGGTTTTGCTGTACGCGAACAAAGGATTGGCGATTTTGAAGAACGTGGACCAGCAGTCGGCGGCGGGCGAAACCGAGAAGAAAATGGCGCAACGACCGTCGATTATACAACAAGCGGGAGGCGGCATCGAAGGGATAGGCGGCGCGGGAGAAAACAAAGAAGAACAAAATTTGACGAGAGCAAAGTTTACGTGCGCGGCGGCGTTGGCGCATTTGCACTTTGGCAAGTACGCGGAAGCCGCGAAGCACTTTACGAGCTTGAAAACGGAGATTGGAAACTCGTACGCGGAGGTTATCTCTCAACAAGACGTCGCCGTCTACGGCGGCTTGTGCGCTTTGGCTACGTTTGACCGAGTGCAATTGAAGAAACGCGTCGTCCACGAAAACTTCACGTTTCGAGACATGCTGAGTACGGCTCCGGAAATGCGCGATATTGTGGAAGATTTTTGGAATTCGCGATATCCGCAATGCTTATCCAAACTCGACGTGATTAAAAAAGAGTTACTCTTGGACATCCACGTCGGGAAACACGTCCACAAACTCTTTTCACTCATCCGTCAAAAAGCGTTGATTCAATACACCAAGCCGTTTTCTGCGTTGAGCTTAACTACCATGGCGTCTGCGTTCAATTGTGACTCGGTGGAAAACCTCGAAAAAGAAATCGCAGACTTGATCACGGCGGACAAAATCCGCGCTCGAATCGACTCTCGAGGCGAGAAAATTTTACGCGCCAAGGAGTTTGATAAGAGAATGGAAACGTTCGAACACGTACAAAGTACCGCGGAGAAGTTCGTCGAGAACGCTGGTGAGGCACTGTTGAGATCCTCCTTGAATAGATTAGACTTAGCTTTATAATAAGAGAAGAGAGAAGAGGAGAGAGAAGAGAGAAGAGAGCGCTTCGATTGTAAAAGTAATATCAAACACTTCCCACACAAAATTGAAAAAATGGCATGCATGCAATAAAATCTTCTCAAAAAAAAACATCATCTCATCTCTCTCAAATCATCTTCGTCGAAAAGTTCGGACTAAAAAGCGTCAAAAGTCTTTCGTTTTGTGTAAGAACAGAACGACAAGAAGAAGAAGAAGAAAGTAGCAGCAGCGGTAGTAGAGTAGTAGTAAATATACGAGACAGATAAGATACATGGAGGAGTACGAGAAGGTGCGCCACCCAGTTTTCTTCTTCTTCCTCTAAAAAAAATGTCTCTCTTCTTCGACACAAAAATTTTTACTTCTCTCTTTTCCGTCCGATGAGATTACTAACAACGATTTAATACTAATGATAACTTCTCTCGTCGTATTATATTATTAAAATAAAACAAAATATATCAGGTGGATACGATTGGTGAAGGCACGTACGGGGTCGTGTATAAAGCGCGGGTGCGCTCGACCGGAGAGATTTTAGCCTTGAAACGTATTCGTTTAGAGCAAGAAGAAGAAGGCGTCCCGTCAACTGCCATTCGAGAGATCTCTTTGTTGAAAGAACTCAGGCACGAAAACATCGTGAAACTGGTGGACGTGGTGCACTTGGAGAAAAAGCTCTACTTAGTGTTTGAATATTTAGATTTAGATTTGAAAAAGCACATGGATGCGAGTCCGCACATATCGAACGATCGAATGGTGATTAAAGGATACGTGTATCAAATGTGCGCCGGCATCGCGTTTTGTCACTCGCACAGAGTGTTGCACAGAGATTTAAAGCCACAGAATTTATTAATCGATACGGAAACGAACTCGTTGAAGTTAGCGGATTTTGGGTTGGCGAGAGCGTTTGCGATTCCGTTGAGGGCGTACACGCACGAGGTAGTGACGTTATGGTATCGAGCGCCGGAAATTTTGTTAGGCGCGAAGCAATATTCCACGCCGGTGGACGTGTGGTCGATTGGGTGTATTTTCGCGGAGATGATTAATCAGTCGCCGTTATTTCCTGGAGACTCTGAAATCGATCAGTTATTTAAGATATTTCGCGGGTTAGGGACTCCAGTCGACACCGTTTGGCCAGAAGTGTCGCAACTGCCGGATTACAAGGAGGAGTTTCCCAAATGGAAGGCGAAGGAGATGAAGGAGTTGTGCCCGAAAGTCGACGAGTTTGGTTTAGATTTATTGAAGAGGATGTTGGTGTATCCGCCACACATGAGAGTGTCAGCGAAAGATGCGTTGAGACATCGATACTTTGAAGATTACGATCCGAAAAGTCACGTGAAGAACGTGGAGAGAGCTTTGAATTCTTCACTCGATGGGGGCAACGAATAAAAAAACGTTGACGATTTTTGTTTTGACAAAAAGCAGAGCACGCGCGCGCGAATTGTGAAGAAGTCATTTTTATACGAGAGAGAGTAGAACAACGCATGTAATAACAGTTTTGTATTTGTAAGAAGTAAACGGTATTTGAGCAAGCAATGATAATGATAAAATGATAATAATGATATTATAACAATAGCAACGCAACGCCAAGAGAGAAAAAATATTATCGCTTCTCTTTCTTCTCCGCGAACAACCCTTTAAACACATTCTTCTTTTCCGGGACGCCAACAATGTTACCGTCGCCATCAATTTGTGCCGGCAACGCCGCCGCCGTGCTCGTGAAGAAGTTCAACGCCGTAAACGCGAGAATCGGAGACAGGTCGATTCCGCCCAACGGCGGAATGATGCCTCGGAACAAGTTCAAGTA
>JACLAB010002062.1_pt1 | contig 19621 bp, 31 predicted proteins | sample 8027921 | NCBI WGS metagenome assembly JACLAB01 (sample SAMN15725117, study PRJNA655200) | protist metagenome | isolation source: fluorescence activated cell sorting (FACS) single amplified genomes of... | place: USA: West Boothbay Harbor, Gulf of Maine | collected 2000-07-19 | reverse complement strand
CATCAAGTTCATACTCGAGGGGCACGTTGCATGGTAAGTCCGCCCGGTAATCAGCATTGTTGATGCGTCGAGAAAGGGTTTCGACGGAGGGTGATGAATGAAAAAGGGAATAATTGAACGTCGAGGCGGGGTTTAGGGATGACGACGGGTCGGCGCGTGCGGGGCGCGGGCGTACCGAACGCAGGGCTCCGTAGTATCCCCCCCCCCGTGCGGTACCCGCTGTGGATGTACCGGTTATGCACCGCCCACGCGGGCGCCTCGGTCCACGCGCACACGTTACAGCACCGCCGCCGCGACATCGCCGCGCCGACGCTCGTGTCCTCGTCCGAGCTGTTGCCTCTCGCGTGCGAGGACGTGTTCGGGGCGGCATCCTCCACGGAAGGGCACACGTCGCCGCCGTCGGAGGATCCGTCGCCGTCCTTCGCGCGGCGCCGCCGCGCGATGCGCTCCTTGGCGCGCTCGAAATCCGACCCGACGATGCCCCGCCCCGAGGGCCCGGAGTTCACGGCCGCCTGCGACATCGCAGCGCTAGTGCTACTCCGAGTGGTTGTTGCCCGAACTTCGAGCCAGCCACAAAACGTTGCGACGTGGACGAGCCGCAATTTTGGCAATTTTCGGGGTGCGTATGAGTATTCAGTGATGAGCGCTGAGACCGGTGAGCCGATCACGTCGGCATGTTTGTACACGCAAGTAGTTACCACTCAGTTCCCAAATAGATAGTCGCAACGGTGAATAGAGCTCTCCATTCACGGCTATAAAAAATAAACGTTTGAGCCACAGGCGGTGCCGACCCCCGGCCACTGCCAATGGCGCCGCCCGGGGCGCTATCGCCGCGTGATGCGCCGCCGTTCTGCCGCGTCACCCGCGCTCCCACCGCGGCGGTCGGCGACCACCAGCACGAGGTGGAGGCGACCGTGCGGCACTTCCAGGAGCTCTCCGCGCGAGAAGACGTGCGTGGTGCCATCACTCACGATGCCCCCCTCGGACCAAACAATCAATAACAATCACCAACCATCGTCCACGTCCATCCCCCGACGTTGACCCACGAGCTAAACCCTATATCCGATATGACCACCAATCACAGGCGCGGCGGGACGCGTTCGATCGCGAGTGGAACGCCAACGTCGCCGCGTTCCGCCACCAGCGCGACCGCGTCGAGGGTAACATGCGCGAGCGGCACGAAAACCAGGTGGAAGACTTGCGTGAAGAACTGGAACTCGCGCTCGACGCGCCGGATGCCAGACCCGCCAAGTGGACCCCGCAGCTGGTCGACATGCGACGCCAACAGAAACGCGCCGTCCGCGAGCGCAAGTTCGGCGAAGCACTGGACCTGCTCAAGTCCGCGGAGGAAAGGGAGGCGGAGGAGGTCGAATGGCATCGACGGAAGATGAAGGACGGTGAGCTTCTTTTTATTTGGGACTGAGTTTACTCCTCATTCCGTTAGATCCGTATGGGCAATTGTACTGACGTCGTGTTTTTAAAACAGACAACCTCGCGATTCTCGAATCGCTCTTCGCGAGACAAGCCGAAGAACGCGCCGTGTTCCTCCGCGAGTGCCAACGCGAAGAGGAAAGAATCGAAGCGAGACGCGCCAAAGCCGCGCGTGGGCTGACCAACGACAGGAGCAAGGCGGTGGAAGATGAAGCGACGCGCGCGGTCGACGCCAAACGCCCGCACTTTCCAAAACCAAAAACACAAAAAGACAAAAAGCCGCTGCACGAGCCAACCGCGGAGGAACGCAACAAGGCGATCGGCCGGCGCGTGCAGACCAAGCCGTCGCTCCCGGACGCCGCGCGGGGTGCCGTGGACCGAGCCAAGGGCCCGGTGCTGCCCGCGTATCGTGTAAAACGCACGGGACGCGAGCGTTACGGACAGCGTCCCAGCGAGAACAAAGGATACGACTCTTGGGACGAGGACGAGCCCGGTTCTTACCAACCGAGTTCAACCCAGCGCCACTCCGACGATTCGTATTCTCACGGCGAAAACGAGACACGTGCACACTCCGCGCGTGCGTCCTTGCCGTCCACGCGGATGACCGACTCCCCAGGATCCGTGTACGACATCGAGCCGCAACGAGCTTCACCCCCGCCGACTTCCTCGATGTGGTGAGTTTTTTTTTACGCATGCGTGTACTCGTATGGGCAATTGTACTGACGGGTGAGTGTTTTTTCACAGGTCCCGGTACGGTGGTGAGTCACCGGCTGGTACGCCGGATAGGGACGCGTTTTACGACGATAACGGCGGCGTGGCGGACAGGCTGGTGATGCGTTACGAACTGGACTCGGTCCGCGCGCACGAGGTTGTCCTCGCCGGCCTGGAGACTAAATACCCGTACGCGCCGCGTTCGTCGGTTCCGGTTGCGATGCCGGTGGCGGTTCCCGCGGGCATCCAGCCGTTTCCTCCTCCCTCGCGACCGTCCACGTCGCTATCCCAGCCGTTTCACCAGCCGTTTCACCACGGAGTGTACGCGTTCGACGCTCAGCGCGCGACGCACGAGGCGTGGATGGCGCAGCAGCGCGCGTGGATCGCCGCTGGGGTCCCGCCGCCCCCCGCCGATTTCATGCCATTCCCGGGAACAACGTCTCTGGGCGGTGAGTTTCTTTTGGTTATTTTTGGTTATTCCCACATGGGCAATTGTACTGACGGCGTGTTTTGTTTACAGACCCGCCCGCGATATCCTCCGTCGACACGAAAGATTCAGAGTCATCTGTCGACACACAAACACCGGAGCCGGAGGACGGCTTGGAGGGTGTGGAGGCGAAGATGGCGGCGGACGGGTTGATGTCCGCGGCGCTCGCGATGGCTGGCGCGGGGGTTCACAAACGAAAGTCAACCGCGGCGATCCGAAAAGAGGTTCGTTTATTTTTATTTTTAATCCTCGTACATATGGGCGATTAGACTGACGGGTACGTGTTTTGTTCACAGGAGACGCGAGCGGAGTTGGAGACGGCGGCTGCGGAGGCTGGCGAGGATCTGTCCGATGACTCCCTCGACGACGGCATGGACGACCTCGACGACGTGGATCTTGTCTCCCCAGGGTGGCAAAATCGAGGAAGAATAGACCCTATGGATCCCAAGAACCGAACGAAGGGCCCCGGGTTGAACCTCGGCGGCGTCGGGGTGAGTTTATTATTAATTATACCATCGTAATGGCAATTAGAATGACGTCGTGGCATGTTTACAGGGGTACGTCACCGGGGTGTCATCGCCGGGGCCGTTGGCCGCGCCTCGACGCATGGCGGTGAGTTTCTTTTCTTTTAATCTTTATACGGGCAGTTAGACTGACGGCGTGTTTTGTTCACAGGGCCCGTCCCAGTTCGACGGCAAGGGCGCCGGGACGGACTCGTCCGTCCCTGTGTCCGTCCCGGAGGTCCGCGCGGGGATCTGTACGGGTAACGTGAGTAAACCGCCGCCGCCGCTGGAAGCCGCCAGGGGTGTCTCAAACACGAAACATCCGGAAGGCCAACCGGATGACGTTCGAGACGTTCCAAACGTCGCCAGGGGTGCCGCGATCTTACGCAGGTTCCACGGCCCGGAGGATGGGTACAGGAGCGTGCGGGAACGCACCGGGGACCCGGGATCGCACGGCGCGTTGGGCCGCCTCGAGGACAAAGACTTATACAAGCGTGAACCCGAGCCGCGAATTCCGGTGCGTTTATTTTTACACCTTCGTATAGCCAATTAGACTGACGTCGTGTTTTGTTTACAGGAAAACGACTTCGCCGTCGAAGCGTTTCATAAAACGCATCCAAAGTCAATCGACGTCGCCACTCGGACGTCGGAGATGAGTGGCATGCGCGCCGCGTTCGCGCACATCGCCAACGCGCGATCGCCGCTGCCTAAAAAGGCACACGCGAACGAAGATCCCTTCGCGCCGTCGCCGCCGGTGCGTTTATTTTTGGCAATTTTTGGCAATCTTTTGGCAATTTTTGGCAATGGTCCGTAAAGGCAATTGGACTGACGCCGTGTTTTGTGTACAGGTGAACCGATCCAAAGCCAAAGACGCTTTTCACGGGGACCCCTTCGCGCCTTCTCCGCCGCCGCGCCGGCGCGAGGTCACCGTGCTGCAAACCGCGGGTCTTTCCGGAGCCTTTCTAGACGCCGCGAAGAAAGACGCGAAGGTCAACGCGCGAAGCCACAATCCGTTCGATACCAATTCGATCGACTCCGCACAAACCGGGGGGTTAACGGCGAATAACTCGGCGGTGATCAAAGCGACGGTGAGTTCATCTTAACGCTCGTACTCGTACGGGCAACGTGACTGACGTGTTTTTTTGTTGACAGGATGAAGCCACGCGAATTGCGAATTTAGACACGTCCTTCGCGGTCACGAACGAAGGCGCGACGGGCGCCGCGAAGGCGCGGCAGGACGCCGCGATGGCCGCCGCGAGATCCGCCGCGTTTCGGTACGGCGCCGCGGATCGCCCGCCGCCACTGGACTCGTACGGGCAACCACTCATTGCCAACGCCGCGAGCACCAAACTGCGTCTTAACCTCGCATTGTTGAATCGCACCGAGGGTGAGGGTCTTGAAGAGAGGCGACTTCCGGTTCCCGCCGTCGGCGACGACGTCGACCTCGTCAGTGGTTTACGTAAAGAACAGCTGGACGCCGCGGCGAGGCGCGCGATGATCGACCAGAAGATGATGCGTCAGCGCGGCGACGCCGGTTTGGCCAAGGGCGAGGTGCGTTTATTTTTTAAGAGTATTTACATAATGGCGATTAGACTGACGGGTAAGTGTTTTTTCTTCACAGGTGATCGCTCCGAATCCGCCGCTTCGGGGCCGAAGGATATCCAAGCGGGATAAAACGGCTGGCGAAACGGCTGGACCTCCCGCGAATTCCCCCGGTGGCTCGTCGGTTCGATCCGACAGGTCGAATGCTGACCTACCACCCGCCACCGCCGCCGACATCCCCGCGCTGTTCAAGCTCTTTCGGAAAGGTTCCTACGAAGACGCCCGGTAAGTTTATTTTTATTTCTATATGGGCAATCAGACTGATGATGTCGTGTTTTGTGTACAGTGGTTTACTCAAGAAACCAGGGTTATCCGTGGACGTTCGGGATAAGTTCGGCAACACGCCGCTCATCGTCGCGTGCCAGAACGGCCACGGGCGCCTCGCGAAGATGTGCGTGCGGTACGGCGCGGACGTCAACGCCGTGAACCACAAGAAGAACACACCTTTGCACTTCACGGTGCAGTACGGATTTAACGCCCTAGGGGACTTTTTAGTGGACAAAGGAGCTAATCGGGACGCGCGTAACGACGAGGGTAAGACGCCGTACGAGGGCCTGTGAGAAGTAGGGTTGGAGTTTTAAGTCCATCGCGCCGTTGTCTTATTAATAAGGCGTCAGTATGTCACAGCCGTGTCTTGCTTCGCTCTGCCTCTTCTTCGTCCTTCTTCGTAGTGCTATGTATAATAAATGCGAGTCTTCCCTCATCTTGGCCCGACACTGCCACCCTCTGTATAAGTCACCGCGTCCCTCAGGCGCACGCACAACGCGCTCCCACTCGCGTACCACAACGCACCCCACACCGCCCGCGGCCCGTGCACAGCCGCGCACAACGCAGCCGCCAAATCCTCACCCAACTCGGGCCTCGCGTCCGATACCAACCCGGCGCAGTGGTACAAATCCCTGGTGTACACCCGACCTTCAACCGTCACGTCAGGGTTCCCGTCGTCCCCGTCCCCCACGGTGTACTCCCCGCATCCCTCGTCTTTACAGCAGATGATGTGGTTCCCATCCGACCGAGTCATCTCGCGCTCGAACGCGGCGCGAATGCAACGCTTCAACGCCCAAATCAACGCTCGCTCGCCCCTGTAAACAGACACGACGTCAGCGATGTCATTCTGATTGCCTATTTGAATTAAAATAAACGTACCCATCCGCCAAGGCGTCGATGACGTCCGCGTTGAGGCTCCGTAAACATCGCACGGGCGGCGTCCTGGCGCTGGGCGGCAGGAGCATGGGCAGGTCCGGCCCGTGCATCGGCGCGCACTCCACCGCGAGCACGAACATCGTCTCGGACCCGAGGCACTGTCGCAACGCCGCGACGGCTTCGGGGGATTGCCGGGCTAAAGGTTCACCGGCGATGGCGGCGGCGAGCGCCGCGCCCGCGGGGTGCGGCGGGGGCGGCACGGTGACCACGCGGACGTCCGCCTTGGTCGCGAGGTGTCCCCACCTGCCGAGCCACGTGTCGCCTTTTGATTCGCCTTTTGATTCATCCCCAGGCTTTGAGTTCAGCCGCGTTCGCATGACCCGCTTCGCTCGAGCCATCTGTGAATATGAGTTAAAACATGACGTCAGTCTAATTGCCCGTACGAAGATTGAAAGAAACGCACCGTTCGGACGCCGTCGGCGGTGTCGTGACCCCACAAAACCGCCACGAGGTCCACGTCGCTCACACCCGCGCGAGCCTCACCGCGCGCCACGCTACCGCGCGCGTACACCCCCACGACGGGGGTATCAGTGGAGTGCTGCACGCTCGTGGCGAACTTTTCGTCGCCGTGAAACGTCTCGGTGATCACCTGGTTAGCGAGGGGGCGAATGGTCAGTATTTGGATGGTAATTGGGTAATTGGGTGATGATTGGAAGGGTGTGACCGCTTGACAGGCGTAACACTCACCTCCGCTGCGTCGTTGGCGGCGGCCCACCACTGCGACGCCCACTGCGCCGCGCCGCCCCTCCCGTGACTCCCCCCGTCGCCACCGCGTCTTCTCCGTAACTCGTAAACCTTGCCCATAGCGCAGCACTCCGTCACCACGCGCCCTGCGTCGTCTAAACGAAGCGGGATGCCGATCGGTCGCAACAAACCGGCGGATACCTGAAAACAAAACACGACGTCATTCTAATTGCCCACACGAGAATTAAAAAGAACTCACCAACTGCCTCAGCGCCCGTCTCCCTTCCGACACCGTCGTCGACGCGTCACCGCCCTCGCTCATGGGACCGGCCGAGCTGAACGGGTTGCTGACCAGCCCTCTTCGTTCGATCCACCGCGCGAATCGGGCGCTGTGATAAAACACAAAGTTAGTATGGGCAAACAGTCAGAGAACATAAAACACTCTCACCTGCGCTCTAGTGACTCTGGTGTCACGCCCGTCGGCCAGTCCTGCGACGACGGCAGGGGATGCGGTGACGAGTCGGAGACGTCGCACCTGTGTGCGTGGGTGGAAGGGGTGAGCGGTCAGTACCTTATTTGGGTGGTAATTGGGTATTTGGAAGGGTGACTGAGGGTAAATGCTCACCTCGGCGTTTCGAATCGCCGCGTGACGCTGGCGCACATGTTGGGACCGAGCGACTCGGTGTAGTGCGCCCACCGCGGGGGAAACACCAGGACGTCCCCGGGACCTAGGACAGCCTCCCACGCGCCGGGCGGGGACGCGTGGGAGGATCCAGCCGTTTCTTCAAACGGTTCAGAGTCATTCGAAGAGTCATTCGACGGTTCATCTTCATCCCGGGAAAATCGCGAACCCGTCCACCGCGGAAACGCGCGCCTCGCGTCGTCCACGTCGACGTCCGCGTCCAGCCGAACCTTACTCCGCCTTCGCAGCGGGTGCCAGTCGGGGTATAAGTGCGCCCTGGACAACGCAGAGGGCGGGTAGAGCAACATGCGCTTAGTCCCGGTGACCTGCGCCAGCACCTGTGAACAAAACACGGCGTCAGTCGAATTGCCTATACACGATAATTAAAATAGACTCACAGAAGCGCTGGAATCGAAATGCAGCGGTGAGGTGCTACCCGCGGCGGAGAGCCAAAGCCGCGGCGGTTGCGTTTCTCTCCACCCCGCGCGATCCATGCTCCGCCACGGCTCCGACGGTTCACCTTCACCTTCACCTGATCGCGCCTGTTCACCTTCCGTATTGGAGCGTGAGCTCGGCTCCGGAGTCAGTCCCGCTTCTTTTGCCAGTTCGTCTGTGATGAGCGCTTGCACGTAGACGCCTGTAAAACACAAAGTTAGTATGGGCAAACAGTTAGAGAACCAAAAACACTCACCGCCTTCGCCGTCTCCGTTGCGCACCATCCTCGCCGCGGCTTCCCGCAGCGGCATCTTGACCGTCCGCGACGGCGAGTTAAACTTGCCGGAACGTACCGCCTCGTGTGCCTCCTCCACGTACGCGTAGCCGTCCTTCGGAACTCCGTTCGCCGCGCTGCCCTCGGGGGATCGAACTCGAACATCCCCTGTTGCATAAAATAGAAAAAATAAAATTAAAATAAAATAGAAAAAACACGACGTCAGTGCAATTGCCCGTACGAGACATACGAAAATAAACTCACCGGCGAAGGATCCGTGATCGGCTACGAGCCTGGAGAGCGTCCACGCCTTGGACGCGTCGCACACCGCGGGCCACTCGTCCGCGGCGCCGCGCAGGATGCATGGCTCTCGAAAGCGCCCGGTCGCGAGTGACGCGATGAGCTCGCGCCGCTGCGCATCGGTTCGCGTCGCTCGATGCCAATCGAGCTCGGGCGCGGGCCCTGCGATCGTCACCATCGACCCGAGCGGCGGCGGTCGGCGCGCGGGAACCCTGGCGTCGAGGTCGCCGCCCAGGAGGGACACGAACGCCTGGTGCACCGCGCCGTCCGCGCGAGACAGCAGCTGGGCGATGGAATCGATGTCGCCGCCACTGGTTTCCTCGGGGTCGGCGCGTCCATCGGTTGGATCTTTTTCATTTGGATCGGGTCCCATCGGAAGCTCCGACGACGACGCTCCTTCCGCGACGGAATCCGCGCGTGTTCGTTCGCCCCGTGCTGACGGTCCCTCGGCGTTCAACTCGGCGACGCGACGCGTGAATCGATCGCCCCGTGCGGATGACGGTCTGTCCCGCGCAGGGGACGAGAACGCGCGCGTCTCGGCGCCGCGGGCCAGCGCCTGGCAGCATCTTTTTTGTTTCCGTCTCGTGCGGCGGTCCCGCGTGGCGACGCACGCGGGCGCCGCCACCGCTTGGCCCACGCTGCTCGCGAACATCTCTCCGCGCTCTCCCTCCTCTCACCGGACGCGCGCGAAGCTCCCTCTCAGATCTCCGCGCACCCTCCGGCTCGCACTGTGCACTGTGCGACACGTGCACACCGAGGCTTTTATTTATTTCGAAAAGTTGGGCGCGAAAATGCTGCGTGGAGAGATTCAAATGAATCGCCTGCATCGCACAGTGAAGCAGTCAGAGATTTACTCGTAATTGCAGATCGCTGACTCAGACCCAGGACAACTGGCAGCCACATCACCAGAGTGCGTCTGAGCCATCAGAGGCGGTCAGACGGAGATGGCCGCAGAGATGGCCGTGGCCAAACTGTGTGTTGGGCACGAGTTTTTCTTTCGTGGAAGAACCCGCGCCCTCAACCGTCGGGCCAGGCACACGCGGGAGGCGCGAGGGACGAAGGCCGCCGATCCAATCGGGGTAGAGGGGAGAACGCGTCAGTGAGTGAGAGGGACGCGGACATGGGCGTCGGAGATGGCGTCGCGCATGGGCGAACGTACACCGCGGAAGAGGTGGCGCGCCTCGCTTCGAACGGCGCCGATCTGCTCATCTGCGACGGGCTCGTCGTCGACTTCTCCGCGTTCACGCACCCAGGCGGTCGTTCGGTGTTGACGCGGCACGCGGGCGAGGACGTCAGCGACATGTTCAGGGGCATCGCGGGCACGAGGTCGTCGTCGCACAAGCCGATGGCGCACATGCGGAGCGACGCGCACGCGCACAGTGCCGCCGCGTTTTCGATGCTCACACGGCTCGCGGTCGGCACGATCGATGATGCCACCGCCGCCTCGGAGACTGGCGCGGAGTCAGACGGGCCGTTCGCGCGAGTCAGGGCGCGTCGCGCACAGCTGGCGATGCACGCGGGTGCCGAGGGTGCCGACACAGCTGTGGACGATGAAAAGGGCGAGGGTGGCATCAGGAGCGGCCTCGGGTCCACCGTCGGATCAGACGCCTCTTCCATGGATGGAGAAGAACCTTCCGGCTCAGAGGACGACGAACGCGAGCCGGGCGATACGAGCGGCGTGGACCTGCCAGGAAAACATCATCTGGACACTTCGGATACCACCGACTTTGGCATCGACCGAACCCGCGCGCTCGTCCACCAGGTTGGGTCCTTGGGCACACGGTACCACGAGTGGGTCCACACACCCGAGGTGAGCGACGCGCCGCTGCGATTTTTCGAAAACGACTGGGCCGAGGTGAGTTTGTTTTACTTTTCGTACGGGCAATTAGTATGACGTCGTGTTTTTTTTCACAGGCGGCGACGCGGACGCCGTGGTGGCTCGTGCCGTGCGTGTGGCTCCCACTCGCGGCGTACACGCTTTGCCTGGGTGTTCACACCGGCATTAACTCAGGATTTATCTCGAGTTTAGCGTTAACGTTTGGCTATGACGACGAGGGCGCTTTTGGTTATTGGTTTGGTTATTCGATTTGGTTATTGTCGGCTATGACTACGTGGTGCGCCGGGTACTGGTTCTGGGGTGTGTTGGAGTACACCTTCCACCGGTTCGCGTTTCACGTGGCGCCGTGCAGTTACTGGGGTATCACCGCGCACTTTTTAATGCACGGGTGCCACCACAAGGCGCCGCTGGATGGTTTGCGATTGGTGTTTCCGCCGACGGCATCCGCGCCGATTATTTTTGGTTTTTGGAAAGTGTTCAGAGCCGTCGTTGGGGGGTATTTAGGGTGCGGCGACGCGGCGGCGACGTTGTTTTGGAGCGGGTGCCTCGCCGGGTACGTCGCGTACGACTGCACGCACTATTTTTTGCACCACTGGGAGTTCGAACCCAGGAAGGAAGGACCCCGTTTAGGAGGCCTATCCTCCGTATCGAGCGCTGTGTCTCAGTGGTATACGGGTACGCTGCGAAAGGCTCGGTCCACGCACATGGCGCACCACTACGACGACAGCGACACGTCGTTCGGGATCACGAGCGGGGTGTTCGACCGCGTGTTTGGGACGGCGCCGAAGAAGCCCAAGGCCAAGACTACGTGAGCGAATCGCGTGGGCGGCACTAACTCTTAGCACTACCGATATTCTTTAAATTTATTCAACCTATTCGAGGACGGTCTCGCTCCAGTCGCCCTGCTCCCTGACCTCCGCCGCGGCCGCTTCGACCGCCTCCGTCGCCGCCGTCGCCGCCTCCGCCGCCTCCGCCGCCATCCGCGCCTCCACCCTTTGCTTGCTCAGCTCAATCGCCGCCCGTAGTTCACTCTCGGGAAGCCCCGCACAGTCCCCTATCCCGAGCCTGGATTGTTTGAGGCAGTTGGAAGATTCCATCTCCAACTTTCGTATCTCCTTGTTCGCCTCCGTCTTGGCGAGGAGGCCTTGTATGTACGAGTTGCCTTCGGAGTTGAGCTCGGGCGGGGGCGGTGAGGTGACGCCTAATCCGAAGGCGAGCGCCGGCGACGCAGCGAGCGACACGGACAAGGCTGCGATGCCTCCCACGATAGGGGCCAACGCGGGGTGATCGGTCCGCTTGGATCCCTTTGGCTCGGGGCCGGGACCGGAACGCGTTCCGGTCGCGAGGACGCGGCGGACCGCGCGGGCGCGGGGCGCGCGCGCGATCCGCACGTCGGCGGGCGAGGTCAAGGCGTGCATCGACGTATGAAGACCGCAACCCTCGATCTCGTTTTATAAGAGCTACAAGTATAAACAATCGACACGGCGAGTCTTCAGTGTTCAGTGCGAGGAGGCGCCGACGTGGGGTATCGGGCGGCGATGGGTAAGGACAAAGGCGGGTCATCGGGCGCGCCGGTGGTCACGTTAGAGCAGTTCGCGGACTCCTTAGTCGTCTCCGCATCGTCCTCGTCATCGTCGGGGGGTAAGGGCGGCAAAGGGAGCGGCGGCGGTGGCCACAAAAAACACGCCTCCAAGTCGGGCATCACGAAGGGCGTGGAGTCCCTAGGCCTCGCGGCGAACCCTTCGGCGACGAACTCCGGCCCACAGGTGGAGGTATCGAGATGGGACAGGAACCACAGAGTTTTACTCCTGCGGTTCCCCTCCGCCGCGGCGCAGCGCGACGCGATGGGCCGCCCGTCCATCTACCTCGAAGATGCCGACCTTCACGGCACCGTCGTCGAGCGCGTTCCCTCCGGCCAACGCGGCGGCGTCGCCAACTACTCCGGGCACAACATGCGCACACGCGACCTCGCGCGGTTCCTCAACACGCTCCGGCTCGAGAAACCCGGCGGGTCCGCGGAGAACGCGGCGGAGGCGGCGATGGTGGCGGCGTTGACGAGATGCGGCGCGTTGAGGACTAACAAAGACGGAGCCGTTGAGTCTTCGCGAGACGATCCCGTCGTCGCCGCCGTCGCGGGATCGAGCAACCGCGCCGAGATTCGCGACGCGCTGCTGCACGAGGCGATGCACATGGTCTTCTACACCGATCCCGCGTACGAACGCGCGTGTTACGACTATTGGGAAAGCAACGTGACCGAGCCCGATAAAAACGTCTGGCGAAACTTCCTGACTACCCTGCGGTACAACGCACGCGACGAGGAGCTCACCGTGAACGAGCTGCAGGCGTACATGACCACCGAGCGCGTCATGTTCGACGACGGCGCCGGTTCATCTTCCGGCGGCGGTAAAAACGAAGGACGCAAGGGGGGTACTAAGGGAAGTAGCGACAAGGGTGGAGATTTAGAGACTTTGGCTCGGATGCAGCGGGAGTTTGCGGCGCACATCAAAACCCACGTCTCCATGGCGGACCCGCCCTCCGTCGGCGCCAACACCAAGGTGGTGTGGCTGTGAACCGTGTTATCGTGCGTCTTCTAGGATACTAGGCACTAGCGTTACGTATATAGCGTATAGCGATCCAATTCGTTTCATCGGATTTGGTTACTCTGTTTACTCACCCGAATCGGTCCACCATCTTTCCCCGCATGACTCGGCCGTATTTATCCGCGGTCTCGTCGTGCCCGTCGATCGCCCACGGTTTGTCCGACGAGGCGTACGCCGCCGGGGGTACGTGGTAGGGCAAAGGCGCGCGGACGACGTCAGCGCCAGCCGTTTCACCGGCCGTTTCACCCGGCCCCGCGGTCGCGACGACTCGGAAATTGTTTTTATCGTCGGGCCCGTCGCTCGCGGACGCGGGGCGAACGTTCGCGAGGCATAGGCAGCGCGGCACGGCCTCGCGGTGGTGACTCACCGCCTCTGGTGTGCACGTGAACGGAACCTCAGTTCGCGGCCCGATCATTTGCGGCGTTAAAAGCACGCCGAGTTCGTACGATAGGATGGCGATCTGTTTTTCTCCAGTCTCACCGTTTTTCTGCAGTCGGCCCCAAGCGGCGCCCGAGAGGTTATGCGAACCCACGATGACCCACGCCAATTCGTTGCTTTCCTTGGCGCACCGCGCGAAGGTCTTGATGTGCGGCATGACCTTCCCGCGGCCGGCCGGGTCTGTAACGGCCGGTAACGGTCGCTCGGATCCGTGATTAGTCGGCGGCCGCCACCTGTGCAGACGGGAGCGAACGTGCGCACACGTGATATTGTCCACTTTGCCCGGTATGGATCCTCCCGTGGCGTACCCTAGGTTGGAGTCCCGCACTTCGCCCATCGTCGGCCACACCAGCTTCAACGCACCGGTCCCGAGTTGACGCCGCGCCACGTCACTCGCGCGCTGGAAGAAGGTATTCGTATTTTCCGTGGCTTTATCGTCGGTTTTGTCATCGGTTTTGTCGTCAGTTCCATTCGACTCGATTTTTCCCGCCCCGAAGCTCTCGGCGATTTCACCCAGCCACTTCTCCGTCGTCTTCCCTGTAAACAAAACACGACGTCATTCCAATTGCCCGTACAAGCGTTGAAATAAACTCACCTATGCTCGTGAACTGGCACACGATGGGCGCGTTGGCGAACCTTACCGGGAAGGATCGTTTACCGAGCGCGCGGCGTACGGCGGTGTGACCCCTGCATCGGACGTAATTGGGTGGTAATTGGGTATTCGGGTACGTGATAAGGGTGACTGAGTATAAGTACGCACCAGCAGTTCATGTCGCCGCCTGTCCACCGTCCGGGGATGGACGCGACCAACTTGGCGCCCGCGCCGCGGAAGTCGAACCGTCGCATCGCGGACGGCCCGACCGTTACTGCCTGACCGTTACCCATGCCAGGAACCACGCACGCGTCGTCCTTCCACCCGAGCGCGCCGAGGTACCTCGTCAAATCGTGCTCGAACTCGCTCTCTGCGGCGCATGTTTTAAGATCATTTAACGATTTTAGCGGAAAGTCCTGGCACCACATCGCGTTCGTTCGCTTGTGCACATCCCCGTGGATCAAGTTCGCGGTGTGCACACAGACGCGGCACCCGGTGTCGTACACCAGGACGAAGCACTTGGTGTGATGCGTCCCGAACCTTTGCACCGGCGGGGTCACCACGGTCCAGTCTCGATTCGCGCCTGTAATGAGTGTTGACAAGTTTAATTGCCGTCAGTTTAATTGCCAGCTCTAATTGCCCGTACGAACATTAAAAAAGAAACTTGCCTTTGGTTCGATGAATCTCGGCGATGTCTGTGTGCCGCTCGTCGACGATCCACACCACCTTTGGAATCGCACCGAGTTCGGGGCATCCGTCTGGGGAGAGTAGCCAGGGCAGGTCGATCATGAAGTTCATGACGACGCACCATCGCACTGGGCCGGAGACGATGTCGCGTAAGGTGGCGCATCCCGCGTTGCCCGTGCTGTTCGCGGTGAGATCGTGGTGGTCGGTGGTGAAGAGCCTGAAGAGCGGTGGGTCGATGAAGGATGTCGACGTGTGAACGCGTTTGAACTCGGTCTCCATCTCGCGGCGTTCCATGCCGGCGTACGATACACCCGCGGCGTCGAGCGCGCGCTTCATCTCGGCGATGGACGGTCGAGGTATTGTTGGAGCGTCGTTGTTACACAAATCCGGGGCGAGATCTTGGCCCCGTGGTCGCTTGGCGGCGCGGTCGTCCGCTGAGGTCGGGTCCTCGGCCGCCGCGCGGGTCTCCCCGACGATCACCACGTCGTCGTCCGAGTCGCACATCCCCGAATCCTACCGTCGTCGTGTCGGGACCCCGGCGCCTCTCCCTCTGGCTGCGATGTGGACGAGGAACGTGAAAGGAAAGAGTGCGGCGACCTGATCTACCTGAGCTCTTGAGAGTCTTAGACTATTTAAATAGATTAGCAAGTGCGTCACCAGTCAGAAGAGTAATTTCTTAACGCAAAACACGCATAATTTACATGCGTCACCAGTCAGAACCGTTCACTCGCGCCACGGCCAAAAATTGCACGGCTCTGAGCGCAAACGATGGAAATCAAAACGGGAAATCAAACCGAACCCAATCCGATCTGGCGGCCGCTGACCAGTCACAACATCGCATTCCATTCTGACTCATCAAAAAAGCGCGCGGGTGTTGTGTGTGTTGGCGCCCCTCGTTCGCCGCGCCATTGCCAACGACGCGCGAGTCGTCCTCACGTGAGTCGCGCGTTCATCGACCGACGGACCGGAGACACCTTAAGGTAGCCTTCGGAGGAGGAGCCGTGAATCGAACGACGCACGGTCCGGGCGCGTGACCGCACGTCTCCCGCGGTCGCGCTCGCGGTAGAATTTCGAGAGAGGAGTAGGAGCGAGTGAGTAGTCACGTCGCGTCACCATGGGAGGGACGGCTGGGACGGCGGAGAGCCCGAGCAAACGGGACTTACACCGCGTCACCACGCAGGAGAAACTGTTCCAGAGCGAGTTCAACGCCCCCGCCGGGCACTGCTCGATGCTGAACGCCGGGGAGGTGCGGTGGACGCTGCGGGGCTACCTGCCGCCGAAGCATCTGCGGATACCGGGGTACGACTACGGACGGCCGGAGGACAGCGAGTCCAACCTCTTCGACAAGGCGAGCCCGCGGATCATCGGACGAGAGAGCACGCGCGAGCTGATGGCGGGGGTGTTCCTGCCGTCATCCAGCGACGTGGACATGGGCGAGAACGCGTCTAAAGGTGCGCGCCGCGCCCGGCACCCCGCGGCACCCCCGACCCGAATCTTCCCGATATAAAAACCCAGGGTGCAATAACTCTTAACCAGGAGACTGCGGGAGAGCCAATCCGTTTCACGAATAGGAAACCGTTTTTCGTTTTTGCTGACGAGGATGCCCCCACCCACCCGCGTGAACAGTGACGATAACCCTGGACGACACACGGACGGTCAAGGGTAACATGTCCTCGCGGCCGTCGTGGGGCGGCGCGCACTACGCCAAGGCGGCGGAGATGGCGGTGCCCAACTACGCCATGTGAACACGAGGAGGACCGAAGAGCCCGCGGACCGGGAGGGATGTATTTTCCCGGAGAATCCGCGTGAGAAAAAACAAGGCTCGAAAAACACACATTCTTTTCGCCCCGAGAGAGCTACAGGCCCTCTCGACGTGCGACACAACCACTCTATTACCACTCGATTACACTACTCTATTACCCACACCACCGTGTACCGATACCGTGAGGAAGAAGAAAGTCGCGGCTGATTTCAACCGTGTCAGCGCTGTTGTAATACCCAAACCGTTCGACTTTTAAATCGCGAGTTATCAGTCGTCATTCACATCTCCTCTACCTCCGCGGCGGCGCCGAGCGCCATTCGCTTCGTTCCCCCGTCATTTTCCTCGTCGTGAATCCCGTGGGTCCGCGCCCGCTTCCCACCGCGTTCAGCCCCGTCGTCCGCGTCTTCGTCGTATGAGTATTCACCCTCGATCTCCATCGTCTCCGTCGTCTCCCCGTGTTTTAATTCTCCTTTTTGTCCAAACTCCTCTCGAAGGCTGAGCCGCGTCCAGAACGCACTGAACAGCACCCTCCACCGCGTCTTGGCCTCCTTCCGTTCCTTCTCCACCTTCTCCGCGGCGCGCCTCAGTTCCTCCGCCGCGTGAGCTTCGCGTAGCCTACCCTCGAACTCCTCGCAGACAACCACGCCTTCAAACTTTGGCAAAGTTTTCCCGCCCCGCTGAAACTCAAACCCGACGAGAGCGACGGCGTAGTCCACGCCCATGTCTCGCGCGACTCGCGCGATTCGCGGGAGGTTGACGTGGACGCACCCCGGGGGTGGTAAAGCCGCGCCGTGCAGATCCACGTTTCTGTAAACAAAACACTTACCCGTCATTCTAATTGCCCACACGAGAATTAAGATGAACGTACCCGCGCTCGTTTCGGGGAACCTTGCCGTCCTTCGCCCCGGGCGGATCCCACGGCTCCGTCTGCCACTCGCCTGTGAACAAAAGTCTAATTATCATTCTAATTGCCGATTCGAAAATATGTCAACGCACCGTACAAGGCTACGTCGCCCTCCTCCTCTTCCTCTTCTTCGTCCCCTTTATTCCCCGTTCCGTCGTTGCCGTCTTGTGATGACATGGCGCGCGCCACCTCCTCGACGGACCTCGCACCCTTACGTCGCGGCGGGTGCGTCCCGATCGAGTGGCCGTTTTCACGAGCGTTACGGATCGAGCTTTTGGCCTTGGCGTCCTTCGCGATTTTGATCCTCGCCGCTTGGATCCGCGAGTGCGTTCTTTTCGCCGGGGAATTGAGCTCGGAAGTTAAGACGCAGCGCCGGCACTCAGCTTTCCACCGCTCCGCGCTTCGCAGCTCCCGAACGCACGACCGCGGGAACACGCACTCGCCCTGGATGAACCCCTTGATCGGGAACCGCGGGTGAATGCACTGGGTCTTCGACAAGAAGCGTTCAACCGCCCACAGCGGGTGATTGCGTAACTGTAAACAAAACACGACGTCACTCTAACTGCCCATGCGAGTAACTCTTAAAAGCATTAAAAGATACTCACCTCTGCGAAGGACGACGGGACGCGCTCGGTGAGGCACTTGGCGTCCATGTGCACGTCCTCGGCTCGACACGCGCCGCGCGCCAACGACGAGACCTCGAGGAGACCGAGCCGAACCGCGACGTCGTCGCTGTGATGAACAAAACACGACGTCAGTCTAATCGCCCACTATACGAGAATAAAAATTAAGATGAACGCACCAGTCCGAGGCTCGAAATTCATCCACCGCCTTCTCCCCGCTGGACATGAACGCGCAAGTGACACGAAGCCAGCTCTGGTCCACCCGGTGCGCGCCCACCTTGCTGTACGTCTCCGCGTACTTACGCGTCAGGTCTTTGCCGCCCCAGCGGTGGGAGGAGGAGGTTAAAGCTGTTTGTCCAGACTGCCCGGACTGTTTGCCCGTATACATCCTGGACCTGAACCCGAACACGTAGGGCATCACGGGGGATTCGCGACTTCCCGATATGACGTACGGTTCGTCCACCGACGCGGCACCCGCCTTGAAGGACCAACGCTTAGCGTTCACGTTGCGCCTGTTAACAGTAAATAGAACACGACGTCAGTCTAAAATGTAGCCCGCACGAAAATTAATTAAATAGACTTACCCGCACGCGGCGTGGGGCACTACGGTGACCCACCGAGCGCCGTGTTCCCCTTCCCCGTTTTCGTCCCTGCACAACACCTCCGCCCAATGCGTGATGGGCTCCACGAATCGGGATCCCGCGTTGGCACTATCCGTCAAGTTATCGGCCTTTACCTCCCCACTCTTTCGCTTATCGGTGATGAGAGTTTTCTTCCCCTTCCCCTTACCGCCCTTACCCTTTGACCGCTGAACCGCGTCGTTTCGTTTGACGCCGTCGACGGTCCACAGCTCTTTCGGCGGCGGGAGAAGGATCCCAGCCTTCTCCAGCGCCGCCGCGTTCGCGCGTAAAGGGACGGGGTTCAGCGCGACGACGGTGCGGCATTCGCATCCGAGTCCACGCGCGGCGGCGACGAAGAGCCCCGTCGCCTCCTCCTGCGTCGCGGCTCTGTTGGCGAGCGCTGTACAAGTAAACAAAACACGACGTCTCAGTCGAATTGCCCATACGTAATAAATAAACGGAAATAGGAAATAGAAATAGACTCACCGAAGCATAGGCGTAAGACTGGCCCGCACTTGGAGCGTTCGTGCGCGGCTGCGACGGACCCGGCTCGCGATCGCAGGCGCGCGGCGTTGGTGTCCGGGAGCCGCTCGTCGGCATGTTGATGTTGCTGACGTGGCGTGTTTTCATCGGTACCCGGGGTCGGTTCGTCGTCGGACGATTCGTCGAGGACGATGACGTCGGCGCCGGCGGTCGAATGTACCGGCGGCCTCGGGGGTAAATTCGCGGCGCCGCCGACTGGGCAATTAGACTGCCGTTTAACCCCACCCTTCGTACGGGAACCCACCTTGGTTCCAGCCTTGACCACGTCGATGTGCCCGGCGAACCACTTGGCCATGCGGCATACGTCGTCTACGTTCGCGACTGTATCGCCTTCGTCGCAAATCGAAAACGCGATTTCTCGTGGAACCTGTACACAAAACACGGCGTCATACTAGTTGCCCATACGATGATTAAAATAAACGTACCATCGAAGCCGCCATCGCCGACGCGAATGGATCGGAAGCCGCGCGGTCGTACGCCGTCGCCCTGGCGCACAGGCAGAGTAGGTGCGCCTTGTGCGTCTCCACCAGTCCGGCGCGTTCGTGTTTGGTCATGCGCCTCGGCTTCTCCTTCGTTCCCTTCGCTCCTTTCGTTCCTCCCTTGGCTCCTTTTTTCCCTCCTTTGGTTTTCGCTCCGTCGTTCTCGTCGTCGTCGAAGTCCGAGTCCAAGTCTAAGTCTAAATCGAAGGCGTTTAGGTCATCCC
>JACLAB010015805.1_pt1 | contig 19631 bp, 24 predicted proteins | sample 8027921 | NCBI WGS metagenome assembly JACLAB01 (sample SAMN15725117, study PRJNA655200) | protist metagenome | isolation source: fluorescence activated cell sorting (FACS) single amplified genomes of... | place: USA: West Boothbay Harbor, Gulf of Maine | collected 2000-07-19 | reverse complement strand
TTGCGACATTTACCCAAATCAAAAGCCAGATTATAAGCCGTTAGCGTGGGATTGTAGCGCGCCTTGATACCTGCAAGCCATTGATTAATTAAAGCAGGTGAGGAAATAGAACGCTCTCCGCTTTCGAGCATATCGTCATAATTTTTTGCTCTACGATAGGCGGATTGTTCCGACCAAAACGCATCAGCATCAGCATTTGGATCAGAGAAAAGCGGTAATTTTCCAAAGTGTCCCAATACCATTGCGCCAAATTGCTCTACAATCTCACCTTGTTTGGTAACAATAACCGCACCAAAATCAGCAACAGTTTGTTTTTTAGTGGTTTCTGTATCCACAATTAAATAGTAATGTCTCATTATTTAGCCCCCATTGAAGCATTGATTTGAATAGCATTTTTTGCGGTAATTCCGAGATCCTGAGCCATATCCAAGACCGCTTGATTATCATCATAGAAAACAGCGTTTCGAGTCCATCTAGCCAAAGGTACATTTTTAGATGCAAAATAATTAATCAATAGATCGCGTTTCATTTCAGCATCAGCGCGATTATCACCGAGAGCGCGCGATAATATATAGTTAGCGCGCAAATTATTATCTGCTAGATAGCAATGATCATGCACCGATAAAACGCGAGCCGTACAGATAACAACATGATGCCCGTTAGAGTAAGCCGAACGCATCAACCGAGCCAATGGCAAAAGTTTGTCTTGATTAATTTTTTCAGCCGTACAATTGGCAATCCAGTTATCAAGATCGAGTGTACCATCAGCGCGCGTCAATTGGCGGTGGCTTGAGTCTATAACGGTATGATCTAAGTCAAATATATAATTCATAATTAAGCACCTAAAAGGTTAGAGGTAAAGCCGACAATGCTAACAGCATTAAGGGCGATTAGGTTGTAGGTTCTATTTGCTATCGCTTGAATAGTCAAAAGAGACAGCCCAAGCAAGGCGAACGGCACAACCAAAGTAAAAGAAAAGGCGACCATTACAACCGAGCCAACCCAACCTAAAAAATCAAATCTATTCATTATCAATATCTCCAATGGTTAAGCCCTGATTATACAGGGCTTTTCCCATTAATGCAAGCGTTTATTTTATCGCGCTAAGTAGTTTAGAAAGTGCCGAACCTGTAGCTTTTTCTAGTCCTGCTAGATCGTCAATATCTAAGCCGTTACAAATCGCGCTTACAATGTCCGCCTTAGTAGGGGCAGATTTTTTGCGAGCAGGAGCGGGTTTTGAAATGTATTCAATGCCCTCACGTTTTGCCTTAGCAATGATGGATTTTGCCGAGCGTCCCATTTCTTTGCCCAAAGTTTGGGCTTTAGTGTAATCAAGGGGCGCGTTAGCGGTGAGTGTAGCAACCATTTCTGGCGTGTAGTTAATAGTAGTCATAATAAAAAGTCCTAAAAAGTTAAGTAGTTAATTGTTTAATACCTGGGTATTATCTCAGATAAACGCGAATAAGTCAAGCATTTTCGTCGCTTAATAAGTCCCTTTCGTCGCATGGGGCGCTTGGTATTTTGCGCGCCATATATCCCGCGAATAGCCAACCGAGCGCGGGGATTGAAAAAAGAATTGCAATAGTTAAAAAAATCATGGTGGAGCCTCTTCGTTAATATGTTGATATTATAGCCTAAAAATGCGACCTGATGCAAATTTAGCGCGACCCGATCCGCTTTTTTGGTCACGATGGGGGCGGTAATGAGACTCATTCGCATTTGGAGCGGCGGCGGTCCCCCACACGTACAACTTGGGGTATTTTTACAAAGACTAAGGGTGCTAATTGAAAATTACGGACAATTTAAAAAAATTTCTTGACAATTTTTGAGAATCATTGTATAATATCTATTTTTACCAGCACGAGCATTTTTATGAAAAAGTTAGTTGTCAGCCTTAAACGTCGAGAAGATAGACGGCAGCATTTTATCGAAAATAATCCCACTTTAGATAACTGGGAGTTTCTCGATGCAATTGACGGTAATCTTATAGACAACTCTACCCTAATCTCGAAAGGATACGGAACAGATAAATCTTGGCGAGATCCTTCCTTAAACCGAAAACTTACTAAAGGCGAAATCGGATGCTATTTATCGCATAGAAATGCGTGGATAAAGTGTGTAAACTATGATGAGCCCGTACTGATACTTGAGGATGATGCTTTTGTTGATAACTTCTACAATGAAAAGTATTGTGAATGGCTTACAAAAAAATATAATTTTATATATTTGCAAAGAAATGAAATGAGACCTGAACAAGTTATATCTATAAATGACTTTTTAGAAGTTCCTGTTTACCCTTATAATACAACCTCATATATTGTAACTCCAGAGTCAGCAAAAATATTATTAGAAACTGATAGAGTAAAAAATATTATTCCTGTAGATGAGTATCTACCACTTATGATGACGCGATTAAACTCCTGTGCATTTAAAAAAGATATATTTAAACAAAAGTCTCGAGAAGTGTTGCCTTCAGATGTAGAAGGAAACGAAAAAGATATGTGGTTTATAGACTTTACTGCCCATACCGTAAACCCTGATTATGGGCTAGAGTCTTTTAGAGATTATCTAAAAAACTTAAACTCAAATGATGTTGTATTCTTCTCTAATAAATCTGTAAATTTAGATGATACTATAAAAACTTACTTACAATTTAGAAAAAAAGTCGTGTATGGGGAAAATAACTACTGCATAGGCGTTGTAGATGAGCTAAGAAGAATATTTTCAGATCTTGGATCAGACGCTGATTTGTTCGATAAAGCATTTACCTCCGAAAACTATAATATTACATTTGATAGCGACTTATGTTAAAATTCTATATACTGATTTCCAGCGATCCCGGACGCCTATGGCGTCATTTCTCACCTGACTATAGCGCACTTCCAAAAGAGCATACAGAAGTAGTTATCAATACTACTCGTAAGCAGGATGAGCGTGATCTCGTGCAATTTTGCAACGATTTTGATATTTCGTATACTGTAACAAAATCCAATGGTACACCCGGAAAGGGTAAAAATTCTGTTTTGGAAATTTTTTCAAAATCTTCTTATGACCACTGCGTACAGATAGACGGGGACGATCTTTTAACTCCGCACGGTGTGGAGCTTTATCAACAAATCGCAGAAAGTGGTAGCGCACCCGACGCAATTTGTCTTAAAAACCAAGTTGTCATGACTCCGAAAGAATTTTTCTGTTCAAAAAATTCTCAACCTACAAAATTCTTTAAAGCCACCGCTCAACAAATTGATTTTCAAGAACTTTACAAAGCAATAGTAAAAGACGGAATCCCTGAAGAAACTGCCGAAAAATATGTAGCGTATAAAAAAGAGTTCCATAGATTGGCAGATAGATATGTGGAAGATGATGAAACACACTGTAGAGTTGTATTCTTCTCAAAAAAAGCAGCAGAGTACCGATTTTCTCAAAATAGAATGATTGGTGAAGATACTTTATACTATTATGAACTTAAAAACGATCATATGTTAGGAAACTTAAATGTTTTATGTAACGATGAAAGCCCTGCAACATACATATACTATCAACATAGCGAATCTACAGTATCGGTAGAAACAGAAGGATTTACAAAATTAGAGTGGTTAGAGGGCTTTAACAGTGCAGTGAAAGATTTAGAAGATCAAGGTAAGCTCTGGGACGCAAATCTTCCATTACTAGAAATTGAGTACACTACACCACCCTGCATGGAAGACTACGATACCGCAGGCCCTATAGGATATACAAAAGAAAACTATATGGTTGCTCTCCCAGCAAATGCAAGTATGTCTTGTGTAAAGCGACTGTGGAAAGAGTATAAAACCCCCTTAGAAAAATAATACTTGACAATTATTTTGTATTAAGTTATAATTGCTGACATTCAAGGAGAATTTTATGGCGAATATAGGTAGTTTTCGAATAGAGACAACGAGGTCCTTTAATCAGACTTCTCGTCGTGAAGGCGTAACTACAGATAATCAATGGACGAGCCCTAGTCCGACTACAGGACAAGTATTACTGAATCTCACTAGTCAAGCAAGCAGTAAACTTTTTACTCGTGCAACCGGTACACTACCTTCTTCAGCACACGTACTTCAGTGGTATGTTGAGTACGTACCTGACGCTGAAATCAAGCAATGCCTCGTAGTTTTAGAATTAGACGAAGTATTGACAGAAGAAGGTTTCGGTTCTATTATCTGTGATCACAATAGAATGATATTTAATCGTAGTGATGCAGCGTTCTTTCAACAAAAAAGCAGTAGCACAATGTGGGGATGGGCGTTTACTCAGGTAACTGGTTTTGGAGCACCAGCTGAAGTAGTAGATGCTTTTAGAAAATCTTCCCAATATAGAGCTGGTACAGATACTTTTGTTGACCATGAGGCTTTAACGTTTACTATTGTTGATGAAAAGGTTTCGTCAGTAACTCCGGCACTTGCAAAAAGTTTAGAAGATACAAAACCAGTCATTTATCCAGATACCTTTAATATTGATAACTATATTATAGTAACTTCGGCAGACTTTACGGGTGATGAAGCGTATAGAACACAAGATCTTAATGAATATCAGCATATAATAGAAGCTTATTATGGGACTGTGAGGAGAGCGTATAACACGTTTGAAGGTAGAATGGATGAAATTCCTACAACTATAGTATCTAACCTTGACGAATATAGTGGATCTGTGTGGACAAGAGGCACTCTTGAAGATTCCGCAGGTAATACAACAGATAGTACGGGTTTTCGGCAAATATTTAGTATATCAGGAAAAGACCCTAAATTTGAGCACGCGTTGCAAGTAGTAGATACTACTTTAAATACTTTAATTCCTGGACAAGCGCAAGGCATAAATTTCGACCTACATACAGTATTAGGACTAGCTATGCCCCTGAATAGTATAGATAGAGACTTTATTGCTGAAAATACCGCCAATTTAGGACCTTCCTTAGTAAAAGCTACAAACTGTAGGGCAATGTTTAATATCGAAACTCCTTATGAGGTAACTAATACAACTTTTAAGGTGCCAGGTAGTATAGCTCTGGGCGACTTATTTAATAAAGGCAATCCTAACTTTCAACCAGGGTCTGTTGGTTTAAGAAATAAACTAATAAATAAAAAAATTAGATCTTATGATGGCACTTTCAGAGCCACAGTAACTGACACACAATACATCACATCCTCAACAAAAGCACTCGCATTAGATATAGATAAGGATGGTGTTATAGATAGTCTAACGGATGGATTGTTAGTTCTAAGACATGCGTTTGGTCTTACAGGTGAGAGCCTTATAAATCTGTCACTAAGTGAAACAGCTCTAAGAAATACTGCAAATGAAATAGAGGCTTATATCGAAGCACTGGCAAACGAAGAAAACTTTATATCAACAAATGGCGTAACTCATAGTATACTAGATTTTGATATTAATGGGCAAATAGATGCATTGACAGATGGTGTACTTATGCTACGTTTTTTCTTCGAATTAACAGGCGACGCTTTAGCTTCCGGAGCCAAGTCATTTAATAGCCCTCTTACTAATGCTGAAATAACAGCACACATGAATACTTTAAAAGTTTTTGAGGTAAATATAGACGGTTTAAATAGATTTGTATCTTTGGATCAATCTGTAGTGTCTGATGACTCCGGCGAAATTGCTACATTAATTACTTATACTGCTGACGCAGATAGTATAAGAAGCAAACCTGTTACCCAGACTTTAGGATACTCAGATTCAGTACAGCAGGGTTTAAATGCTGAAGAGTGTCATTTATATATTGAATTTGAAGAAGAAATGGAAGTTGCACAACAATTTGATACAGTACAGGCTGCTATTACTCGCTTTGGAGATGGAAGGCGCTCTCGTACCTCTTCTTTTATTTTTGGTGATCATACGAACGGAGAACCGCGAACTTTAAAAACATTAACTCCTCCAGTAATTTTAGAGCCTACTGAAAAAGGGTACTTTGGGGCAACTTTTGCAACTAATATTAATGTAAACGCAAATAATGTAGCAGGACGAGAGCCTAGTATTTGTCATGCCTCAGGACTTTCTGCAGGTTTATCTCATAAACCCCATGCCCCTGATCCAGAGATTTACAAAGTCAACAGATCCTATACTTTTGATAGCGACGGTTTCACCAGTCAAGATGGCAATATTCGGACCGATGAAATTACAAATGTTAAAGTAGCGGCAAATGGAGACCCTATATTAATAACTATCGAAAACCCTACCGGTTTTAAAACCGCTAACTTTGGAACCACCCCACCTACACTAGAAAACTGTGCAATAACAGTAGTTTCAGATAATTTAGGTGCCCCCGAAGGGACTGTAAAAGTACTACTTACTCCAGGAGTATCTGGCAAAAGATTTACAGCTAGAATGCATGCCACCTATACCCTCGAGAATAATGTGGTTCGATATATGATATATGATATTTCAGGACACGTTTCAAGTGTTGAAACACTAGAAGTTATCAACACCCCTAATGATAGTTGGAATTACAATCCTGCAGTCAACGTTGCAACTACTACTCTATCTCAAAGAAATCTTATAGGAAACACTTCCCTACAATTATCATTTCATCTTCCAGATGTAGATGACTTTGCTAGTCCGGCTCAGTTAGGTAGTGGTTATTGGAGCTCTACAAATTTACTTACAAAAGTACATGTAAATACTATACGTAATTGCGAGCTTGAAAATCGAGTAAATCCTTTAAAACTTACAGGAAGCGATAATGAGCTTTTTAAGGGAGCTAGTTATACCTCTCAATATAAAGGAACTTATGCTGTAAACGATATATTACTAACTGCGGGACGAGATAAAGAAACAACTTATCGAGTTGAAGGTTATTTAGAGGTATCTATTCCACGGCTGACAAGCAGGAATCCTCAGCCCCGTACACAGACCTATCCGTTTATCATATCTGGTAGCTGGAATCCTGAGTACGGTTTCGAAGTTTTAAATGATGAAGGAGGGACTAGACTAAATTTATCTTCTCGACCTTTTAGAATTACCTCCCAAGACGGAGGTACTCTCTCGAGGGTTAATGTTGACAACAGTCCTATTATCGGTCGCGATTCAGTGGACCAAACTACCTATAGTTTATCTGGAGGTTATTATTGGAAACACATATACACTCCAACAGGGACTAGAGACGGTTTTCACCCTAAGAAAATGAAGTTTAATCATGTTATAGAAACTTATTGGGAAGGTATAAAACAAAATAGGGTACTATATGGAATATCTTCGAGTGGTAGAAATGTTATGAATTCAGTTGGACATAACCAAACATTTTATAATCCTAGTCTTCCAGCAGGGTCACAAAAGGACACCGAACTCGGGCCTACATTCCATAAAGGAACAATAGTGTTAGCTGACTCCGATAACACTTTTGATAATGAGCAAGCAGGCACAGATTACTATTCAATACGAAAACTCATAAGTCTTTTTCAATGGGAGCATATATATGCTTCTACACAAACAGGTAGTACATTGGTTGATCTACACACTGTACCTTTTTCTACTTTTGAAAATTCAGATACTGCTAAATTTATAATTGTAAATAACTGCCCCGAAAGTAGAGTTACGAGTGTTTTTCACGAAAACAATCAACAAATTATACAGAGACCTGACACTTGGACTATAGATCCAAACACTCAAGAAATCTTTCATGGTGAATTCTTTACAAATACTACAGAAGACTATGCAAAAATAATCATAAGGATAGACTAATGGCATATGGAATAGAAATAAAAAATAAAAGCGATCAAACAATTGTAGGGGAAATACAAAATTTAATAGAAAGAGTTGCTTTTGGCACTAAAAAGGTACGAGTATACAAAGCAGGAGGTTCGGGTTCAGACTATGGAACTGAATACAATGGAGGATCCAATTCCAGAATAGATTATCCGGCAGGTGTAACTAGAGAAAATGCTTTAATTTTTGCAAGACCTGAAATTAGTGACTCTTTTGGTTCTAAAGAGGAGACTTTGTCTTTAGCATCTTGGCCTATGGCCTTAATGATGGAAGAAGATCATTTCTATTTTTTAGCCCCAGACACAAACATAAACTATTATGACTCTAAAAGAGGGGATGTTACACTACCTATTTTCAATTCAGAAACAATGTATGTTTCTAATAGATACAATAATTTTTTTACTGAACAAAACTCTTCAGAAGGATCTGTACTACCTTCTGTGTGTCGAGTTTATTACGAAATATGGACAATAGGTGCTTCCCCTAGTGTCGCAGAATTAGATTATGGAGTAAAAGTTCAAAGGCCTTTTTCAAGTGGCTTTGATGAAATTTTTAACTCTAATAGAAGATTTTTTCAAGCAGATATTATAAATGTAGAAGACTATAATAGCGCAACTCCTTTTTTCGCAAGTGTAGACGGTTATTGGTCAGTGAACGATGATATACTACCGGTTTTACAGTCTGATCTACCTTCAATAGATCCTAGGGCTGCAAATGAGTATTTAAGTCTTATGAATGTTACGGCAGGATTATCAGCTCTTGTACGAGGAGCTTTTGGAGGTAATACAAATACTGTTGAATCACCATCAAATCCTTATACTGCATATTATAAACGATTTATAGAATGGCATTTTGGAGGTAAAGGTAATGCAGGGCATCCTTTTGTAAGACTGGTATCTAGACTTGCTTATAATAAAGAAACTGGAGACAGATCTTTCTATGAAGATATACGATATAACAATGACATGGGAGAAAAACCCGCAATAGTAATAGGAAAAACATCATGAAAAAAATCGCAAGAATACACAAACCCACAGGAGAAATTATAGGAATTTCAACATATCAATCAGCATATGAACCAAATACTCCTTCAGAAAGTGGAGACTTCGTTACTGTAGAAGTGCCTATGGAGACAGACTCTTCAGAATTTTCCGCAAGAAATTATTGGAGAGATGGAGAATGGCATAGTAGAGACCCTCAACCTGGTACTTTCTACCACTGGAAAAATTTCACATGGGAGAAAAACTTAGAGCAAGTATATGGGCAAACTAGGTACAAAAGAAATCAATTAATTGCATCTAGTGATTGGACACAAGTTACAGATTCCCCTTTAAGTGATTCACAAAAAGAAGCTTGGCGAGTTTATAGACAAGAGTTACGAGATATTCCAGATACGTTTTCAACTGTGGAAGAGCCTAATGACGTAATTTGGCCAACAAAACCTTCCTAATAGTTATACAAGAGCAGCTTAAAAAAAGTTCTTGACATGATATCTATACTTTAGTATAATTTGTCAATGGAGGAAATCATATGACAGCCGCTCGTTACGACATAACTATTGATCAAGGTTCAGACTTTGCGCTGGAACTTATTGTAAAAGAATCAGGAAGTGCTAAATCTTTCGCACCCGATGAAAGCAGCAACAATGAAAAATTGTGGGGCGCTCGTGCAGCCTTTAGAAAAACTCTAGAGGATACTACCGTTTACAGTACTACACAAGGTTTTGTAGCTGCTATAGACTTATCCGTTACTGGAAAAATAAAACTAAGCTATCCAGCTACTAATAATGCATCAGTCGATGCAGGAACATATGTATACGACTTAGAGGTATATCAATATGATAATAGTTCTGATAAAACTGATCCTCCAGAAGAATATTCAGTAACTAGACTTATTGGAGGTAACCTTACCCTAAAAAGGGAGGTAACTCGATAATGGCTAATGAGATATCTCTTGATATAACAGAAAATGTTACCAAAATAGAAACCACTGAAAATGTTACTACAGTAGAAATATCTCCTGAAGTCACTACAGTAGAGCTTAGAGGTATCTCCATTGCACAAGCAGTAAATGCTAGTGCGATTGGTTATGGCGTAGCCACAAACCCTTTTGAAAACACTAGCGCAACAGTACAATCCGCATTAGATACTATCAATACAAATGCTCTCAATAAAAATATAAACCAAACTATTGCTTCCCCTGTAACAACGCTGGAATATGGTAGTGCTATTAACTTTACAGCAGGATCACCTGTTTACAATGCCATGAATCTTGGCAACAATAATATTATTGGCGTAAACCACATAACATTTAATGATGCTGGACCCAATGAAGGTTTAATCTGGTCAAATACTAAAATATTCGAATCTCCTAACGATTTATCAACAAATACTGCAGGCAATTTTCAAGTCACTTATAGTGGAAATAGAAAATTAACAGTTGATTCGTCCGGTATTGATGTAGCAGGCTCAATTACCTCTTCTGAAGACATAATCACTTCCAAAAATATAACTTCAAATGCCGTTGTAGAAAAATTGACCAAGTCTGGTTCAGTTACTTTATCAAAAGGAGATGTAGTATATCTAGCAGGATATGCAAATGATTCGGCACTAGTAGACAAAGCAATAGCTTCAGATTCATCAAAAATGCCGGCATATGGAATAGTATCTTCGGTTTCTGGTAATAATGTAGATGTTGCAGTTTCGGGGTCTGTAGACTTTTTACCTTTTTCAAATCTTTCTTCTGGACAAAAATTATATGTATCTGCGGACACAGCAGGGGCTTTAACAACCACTGCACCTGCAGGACAAACAAACATAATTCAAAATATAGCAAACATAGAGCATACTAGAGCCTCTTCTTTTTCTACAATTTCAGAACCTGCACAAGTAACAGACACTCAGCATGTTTATATTTCAAATGTTACAAAATCAGCAGATAGCAGTGAAGTTAGCATTACTGTTTCTTATAAGTCCGATGATGCTACAACTACAGGTATAGGCTTTTTAGTTAATTTTGACGCTAATATTTTGACCTCCCCTGTAGTATCAAACTTATACTCAACAGGCAATGCTTCCGCAGGCGTTGTATCGGGCAGTACAATAAATTTTGCATGGTCTAGTATATCTAGTGATTGGCCTGGAACAGGTGCTGTAAACCTTGCAACAATAACATTTACCTTATCAAATAATGCAGTGGGAGACCCTACTACGTTAAGTTTCACTCCTGTTAGTAATACTAGCGGGAAAACCGCAGCCTATCAAAGTCAGGTAATTAATGGCGTGTATAAATCACAAGATTTTGTAGGTACTGTAAAATTAAATACTTTGGCAAGAAGTAGCGATACTCCCAACCTCAACACCGGAAATATTTTACTAGGAGTTAATAACGTAGCAACCCCTACATCCTTTGATACAACTTTTGGAACTTCTTTTGTAACAAGAAGTGTGGGAGGTTTATCAGATGTTGATATTACAACAACTACCCCAACTAATAATCAAGTACTTGTGTGGAGCACAGATAAATTTGTTCCCGCAGATCAGGCAGGTAGTCAGACAATAACTTTTGCATCTATAACAAGTAAACCTACAACGATTTCTGGTTATGGTATTACTGATGCATTAGAGCTAGGCACAACTTCGACAACTGCACTCGCAGGCAATACATCATTACTTGAGTTAGGCACATCATCAACTACTGCACTAGCCGGCGATACTGCACTATTACAACTTGGCACAAGTTCTACTACAGCATTAGCAGGGGACACAACATTTGCTTTTGCTGAGATAACCTCAAAACCTACAACGATATCCGGGTATGGTATTACTGACGCCTTTGACGGAGCAACTTCAAGTTTGTCGGGTAATATTGATCTTGCAAGTCAAGTTACGGGAACACTACCTGTCAGTAATATGGCCGCAACGGCACTCACAACAGTACAGACTGCCGAAAGTGAATCTGCACAATTAGCACTCACGACAGAAGAAGGCGATGTAGTTGTTCGATCAGACGAAAATAAAACATATATGCACAATGGTGGGTCTGCTGGAACAATGGCAGATTTTACACTTCTTGCGACACCGACTGATGCCGTTACAAGTGTGGATGGAAATACGGGAGTAATCACAACATTACAAATTGGTACTACTGCGGGCACAGCATTAGAAGGTAATACAACTATTGCAGATTTAGGAGGCCAAGCATCTTTAACATTTGGTATCGCTGATACTAACGCGGTTAAAGTAGACCATGACGGTGTTGCAGACGATGACTACGCTAAGTTCACTGCTAACGGTATAGAGGGTCGCAGTGCAGCTGAAGTAAAAACCGATTTATCTTTAAACAATGTTGAGAATACTGCAGTTAGTACTTTTGCTGGGACTTCAAATATAACTACTGTCGGTACTGTCACTACCGGTACGTGGCAAGGAACTGCGATAGCAGATGCCTATATTAGTAGTGCTAGTACTTGGAATGGAAAACAAGACCCTTTAATATTTGGTATCGCTGATACTAACGCGGTTAAAGTAGACCATGACGGTGTTGCAGACGATGACTACGCTAAGTTCACTGCTAACGGTATAGAGGGTCGCAGTGCAGCTGAAGTAAAAACCGATCTATCTCTAAATAATGTTGAGAATACTGCAGTTAGTACTTTTGCTGGGTCTGCAAATATAACTACTGTCGGTACTGTCACTACGGGTACATGGCAAGGCACTGCGATAGCAGATGCCTATATTAGTAGTGCTAGTACTTGGAATGGAAAACAAGACCCTTTAATATTTGGTATCGCTGATACTAACGCGGTTAAAGTAGATGGCTCGGCCACTGACGGCGAGTATGTCCGATTTAACGCAAATGGAATAGAAAGTAGAACAGATGCTCAAGTTCTTAGTGATATTGGAGCTCAGGCTGTTTTATCAGAAGGAGCATTTGCAAATGGAGATAAAACAAAGTTAAATAGTGTTGAGTTAAATAATCCGGAATTTGACAGTGTTATATTAGATAATTCAATAGTCGGAGGTGACAACTGGACAATTCAAGTTGATGCTAGCGGTAGTCTTGTTTTTAAATATGGCGCTACCGCGAAAATGAAATTAACTTTATCAGGTGAATTAGTTGTAGATGACGACATTACGGCATTTGGAAGTGTATAATGGCTACTCCCTTAACAAAAAAATCAGGTAACGCATCTAGTAGTTTCGCTATATCTGCGAGTGATATAAACCATAGACTTGGTAATTCTGAAACTGCTGAAGTAAGTATGAGCGATACTGATCCAAAATTACTGTTTTATCATGGCTTTTTATCCGTAGAATCTATGAACTTTCAAGAGTTTTTAAACAAAACAAAAATAGTTACAGGAAGCCTTTTTGACGTCAACATTGGATATCAAGCTGACTATTCCGGCTCCCAAATAGGAAGTATAACAGAGGATAGAATGGCAAGTGCTAACAATGGAGGCTGGTATGCGGGCGCTTCTTCTACACAATTAACAATAAGACAGATTATGTGGAATCAAAGCTCTAGTACGTTTAGAGTGGCTTTTCAGTTAGAAGAATCAGTAAGCGGTTCGGCGGCTCAGGCATCAAATGGTTGGAGCAGTCTCTCAATACGTGCACGAAATCAAGGAACTAGTTTTTCTAGTAAACAAGTTTTTAAAAATAGTTATTCTAGTTTTAATAGTTCCACAGGTACTTACACTTGGAGCGATGATATAGGATCAGTAAGCTCTCTAGGAAGCAGTTCAGGACTAGAGAGATACATAGAGATAGAGTGAGGATATAAAATGAATTATACATATACTTGGAGAATAACAAATTTAGAAGCAATAAGAGAGCAAGATTCTCTTACAGATGTTGTTGCAACCGCTTGGTGGATACTAGAAGGTCGAGACGAAAATGGTAAATATGCAAGACACTGGGGAGTCCAACAGCTAAACACAGATAATATTAATCCTGACACTTTTACCACATATGAAAATCTTACAGAAGCTCAAGTAATTACTTGGGTTGAAAATACTCTTATTAATCAAGAGTCTGATTTTGGACTCTCGGAGGACTATGAAAATGTTGTAGAAATGATGAAAGCAAAATTGAAAACTATTATAGAAGAAGAAGATGTATATCGTAATACAGGAATACCTTGGTAAGTACTCCAAAAAATACTTCTTGACAACTTTGCTTAAACATGGTATAGTGAGCATATTAAAAATTAACCAAAACTTATAGGCTACAAATGAAATTAAGGTACTTACTACTTCTCTGCTTACCTTTAACGGTACTAGCTGCAGAAGATACAATAATTACAGAGTCGACTTCTACGAGTGACGTAAGCACTACTACTAAACTAGAGTCTCCTCCTCCGTCAGCAATCACGCCGACAATGAATATATCCAACTCCGACCTGTGTACAGTCGGAGTTGCGGGTGCAGTGCAAACCCAGATACTTGGTATCTCAATGGGTACTACCGTAAGAGACATGAATTGTGAAAAATTAAAGAATGCGAAGACTTTGTACGATATGGGTATGAAAGTCGCTGCTGTGTCTATCATGTGTCAAGACCAACGTGTATTTGATGCAATGATGAATGCAGGCACTCCATGTCCTTATGAAGGTCTTATCGGAGAAGAGGCAAAAGCAGCATGGATAGCAAACGTAGAAGAAACACCTGTGGAAATTGAAGCAGAGGAGATACTTGATGAAAAGACAAAACAAACTCTTTGGGGTCTTGGCAGCATCTTTGCTTTGCTCCTTATCTTACTCTGATAATATAGTTTACGGACAATCGAATGTAAATGCTCGTACTTGGGCAATGCAAAATGTATTACCACAACAAGCAGGGCTTACAATCTCTCACATTGTATATGAATATAGTGTAGAGAAAGAAACACAAGATGCGATGTTGGTGCATGTTTCAAACGAAAATGCAATCAACGGAGGATACATCTTTCGATCTACAGATGATTGGACAGGGCAACCTTCCAATACAGTGAAAAAGATTAAGCCAGCATCGCAACTTCCCATACAATTTTGGGGAAACGGATCTATACAAACAGAGGGTTTTGGCACAGTTTCAAACTCTTCTGTAAAATATAACTGGAGATACGAACCCTGTTTTGATCCCCAGTCTGATCCAACATGTCCAGGATACATGATACCCTATAATTTAGAAGATATACTAGTAGATGCTGTAGACCCTCTTGAAGATCAATATATTCAGGAACAACTTGAAAGACAAGCACTACTCGAAGAAGAAGAAGAGTTTGAGCGAAAAGAGCGTTTGAAGAAGAATAAACGTGATATGGAAAAGCTTTTAGGTGGAATTAATACTAAACTTATGTCAGATCTTGCATTAGTTCAAGAGACCGCATATTTTAGTATAAACCTATTTCCTACTTCATACTATAGTCCTTTACAGGGCGGAACATATGAAGATGCCTTGCAACTGATTGATGCAGAGTTGCCAGACAACAAAGAGGGAAGACGAGTGAACTACACTCAACAAAAACTGCATGAAGAAATGATACAATCACAATATGATAATTGATTATCAAGAGTGCCTCGGCACTTAAGAGATATACTATGAAGAAATCTTTGTTAGCAGCCGGACTTCTACTTTCTAGCGCAGCTTTCGCAAATGTACCTATTACTGGTTCAGTAGCGTCAAAATGCGTAATCAATGTAGATACTCCCGGCGTTTATGGTAACCCTTCTGCAAATCTACTGAGCACTGATCCTTCAGACGGTGGAGTTGTACCTGTAGTTCGTTACGATATTATTAGCGCAGAGCTTTACAAAGCCAAAATTAGTTATCCTGACGATTTTACAAGCAGTCCTTCCTTGAATGACGTTGTAAACTGGACAGGCAGTGTAACAGTAAGTCAAACTTCTGACGAGTCAATGGCATCATTTGAGACAAACAAGGTAGAGTATAATAACACTACTGAGTATGACTTAGATGTGCAGGGCAGCGTTTGGTTTGATATTACTTCATCTGCAGACTATGGTTATGATAAATCCTTCCCTGGTGGAGACTATCAAGCAACTGTAACTGCGGAGTGTATTGCACTGTAATGCGATTCTGGGTTGTATTACTTGGTGTGTTAACTCATGGCTTCGTTTGGAGTCATGAGTTAACTCCCACTTACCCTACATTAGAAACTTCTTATATGTCAGGAGTTCTCAAAGCAGAAATGCATCTATTCAATAGTCGAAAGGATATCAACTATTATTCAGTCTCAGTCTATGATAAAGACTGGAAGCCTGTCAAATTTGCTACGGAAAGCAAAATCATACAAATGGATTATCTAGATCATAAAGATATAGAAGTCTATGTTCGCACAAAAGATCAAGAAAAAGCACACTATATTTGCACTAAATCGAAAATCCTGAAAGGTAAGAGTGCACCAACACTACTCGCATCAAGGATTTGTTCAAAAATAAAATAAGAGGCAAGCGTGAAAAAATTAGTTTTATTGGCACTGCTGGTAAGTAGTTCGACATGGGGACAAGGATCACTGAATCTGAACATCCCGCAGTCGAATCAAACCCATGCTCAAGATAAAATTAGATCCGGCAACGTTGATTGTCAGAATGCTATAGGTTCCTCTACAAATTTCGAGTTTGGAGTAGTTGGTATTATTGAGCAGGGTGATACCCCTTTTACTACTCAAATTCAAGAAGTACAAGATCAAGAATATCGAGACGTAGGAGTATACGCACGTATAAATATTCCTATCGGTGGACCAAAAGAACGTATCAACTGTAACACTCTGTATCAGTTGGAACTAACAAAGAAACGTCTAGAAGTAGAAAAGCTACAGCGTGAGGTTATGCAACTACGCCAGCTTCAATTTACAGATGATGTTGAGGAAAATTAAAAATGGCAGAATTTGAAATTGCAGGAATGACATTTAAAGGTGGGAAGATGGCAGTAATATTGACTGCTCTTTCTACACTAGGCGGTGCTAGTTGGGCTGCTTTTGAGTTTTACAAAGATTACATGGATATGAAAGAAATTGTACAAAATATTGATGTAGATGCTATAGACGCAAAAAATACTCAGATAATTCAAAAGCTAGATGATGCTATTGAATATACACGAGATATAAAATCTGGACTAAGAGACGACATTCTTAGTATCGAAAAACAAGCAGATAGAGTAGAAGATAAAACTCGAAACATGGAAGAAAAAGTACGAGACATGATAGACAAGGCAAGTGAGCGATTTGAAACAAGACGAGACTCCTTGATGTCTGATAATGCTAGAGACTTAAAAGAATTAGAAAAACGATTTAGCGATAAGCTACAAAAAGCACTTGATAACCCGCTTGCAGATTAGACCTGCGAAAAATAAGTGTTGACAATACAACCCTAACTTAGTATAATACGAAACATGGCAAAAGAACTCACTACAATTTCACCTGAAGGACTGGAAATAGCAAACAGTTATTTACAGTTCGGTAACATACGCGGAGTGTGTGAGTATCTGCAAGTACCAGAAACACAGGTAGTAGAAGTACTAAATAAGCGCGAAGTAAAGAAGTATATTGATACTGTTTACTTAGACTTAGGATACCGTAATAAGAATAACATTGGATCTTTACTAGATAATATGATTGCTGCAAAGTTAGAAGAAGCAGAAGAATCAGGCGTATACTCTAGCAAGGATCTAGCAGACTTATTGCAAATGGCTCATAAAATGCGTATGGATGAAATCAAAGCGCAAGCAGACTTAGCAAAAGCCGAAAGCGGCAATATCAAAAACCAAACTAATGTACAGATTAATGAAGCTGTTCCGTTTGGTCAAGGTAACTATGGTAAGCTGATGGAGAAACTTCTTAAAGATGGAACAGAATGAGAAAGTAACAGATCTTGAGAAAGGTCTCTTCGCCCATGAAATACAATGTGAAGAGCGTTGGAAAACTTGTTTTCAGCGTTTAGAGGATGTAGAAACGTCTCTTAATAGGATAGAGACGCGTATGGTTAGTATAGGCGGAACAGTAATCATGTTCCTAGCGGGGGTCATTATTACACTGATCACCCAATTGGGGTAAACAATGCCATATCATAGCAAACCAAAAAAGAAAAAACCTAAAAAAGGTAAAAAACGTAGGGGATACTAATGAGGTATAAGACTAAAAGAGCTGCAAGAAAAGCAGCAAAACGTCTAGGGCTTAAAGGTATTCACTCACATGGTAGAGGAAAGGCAAAAATCTATATGGCAGGCAGCACTCATAAAGCATATGAGAATGCTAAACGTAGGAGAAAATAATGGCAGTTCGTAAAAAGAAACGAAAAGTTGCCAAGAAAAAGCCTGTTCCTACAAATAAAAGACTATATGCTACTGTTAAAGCTGCAACAAAAAGAAAATTTAAAGTATACCCGTCTGCTTATGCAAATGCTTACCTTGTAAAAGAGTACAAGAAAAGAGGTGGCAAGTATCGTATGGGAGTTAAGTAATGGCTAGACCTCGTACAAGCGGACTTAGTAAATGGTTTAAAGAAAAGTGGGTAGATATATCCCGTCCAAAGAAAGGCGGAGGCTACAAGAAGTGTGGCAGAAAAAAAGCAAAAGGTAAAGGATACCCTAAATGTGTGCCAGCAGCAAAAGCTGCTCGCATGACAGCAGCTCAGAAAAGATCAGCTATTCGTAGAAAACGAAAAGCAGGTAATCCAGGGGGCAAGCCACGCAATGTTAGTACATTCGTGAAACGGAGAAAAAGCAGTGGCCGCAAGAAAAAGAAAAGGTAAGAAAAAAGACTCTCGCTTAGTAAGAGCAAAAGTTAAAGGTTATAATAAACCTAGACGAACCCCGGGACACGCAAAAAAGTCACATATAGTTGTGGCAAAAGTAGGTAATAAGATTAAGACTATTCGCTTCGGCCAGCAGGGAGCTAAAACGGCAGGGAAGCCGAAGGCTGGAGAGTCTGATAGAATGAAAAAGAAACGTGCGTCGTTCAAAGCAAGACACGCAAAGAATATAGCTAAGGGCAAAATGTCGGCAGCATATTGGGCGGATAAAGTAAAATGGTAGAAGACACTAATTATCATCCAGCAGATACAAATGGCGATGGTAGCGTATCAAAAGAAGAAGAGGCATTATACCTCGAATTTAAACGTAAAGAGTTAGAAGATGCTGATGCTATGCGAGATGCTCAGCGTAATATGACATGGTTTGCACTAGGTGGTTTACTACTATACCCCTTTGCAGTTGTACTAGCATCACTAGCTGGCTTAGACCAAGCACAGGATACCTTAGGAGATATGGCACCTACATACTTTGTAGCTGTTGCCGGTATAGTTGCAGCTTTCTTTGGTACACAAGCAATGAAAGGAAAAAAATAAATGGAAACAATACTAGATTTAGCAGTAACATTTTGGCAATGGACAGTAGTAATTGCAGTAATTGCAGTTAGTTATATAATCAATAAATTAGATAAACCAGACTTGAAACGCGTTGGATTTGAGTTTAATGATATGCCAAAAATGCAACCAGTACCTATCGCAACAGCGAGTAAAGGTTTCTGGGGCGCAATTCTAATGTGGTTAATGGGTAGTCGTCAATGGAAAATTGTAGAAGATTTTCACTATAGTATTGACGGAGTAGGATATAAGATTCCTGCAGGTTTTCAATTTGATGGCGCATCGGTTCCCAAGTTTTTAGCAACTTTCTTGTCTCCTGTAGGAGTACTACTTATGGGTGGATTAGTTCATGACTATGGTTATAAGTACGCCACTCTCATGAAGAAAGATGGTAGTAATATTGGTTATCATGACCAAAAACATATGGATGGTCTTTTTCGAGACATATGTATCGAAGTGAATGGCTTTTATGCTCTTAATTATCTAGCATACTATGCACTACGTTTAGCAGGTTTTGTAGCA
>JACLAB010001785.1_pt1 | contig 19632 bp, 17 predicted proteins | sample 8027921 | NCBI WGS metagenome assembly JACLAB01 (sample SAMN15725117, study PRJNA655200) | protist metagenome | isolation source: fluorescence activated cell sorting (FACS) single amplified genomes of... | place: USA: West Boothbay Harbor, Gulf of Maine | collected 2000-07-19 | reverse complement strand
TTTTTTGGTTATGCTGCATGCGTTCTTGTCTGAAAGATATCAATATATCGCGCAGGTCGATTTTATTCCAGTCGTAAATGAATTGTACTCTAGTCTTCATCTGCAAAGGTCAGCATTTGGGATACTAGCCCTACTTTCTTTTCTCTTACTTTATCTTCTCATAGAGCTAATCGGGAGTACAGTACTTTCATGCATCATGGATTAATAGAGCAACTCTGTAATATTTCAAAATGTCATTTTTTAAAAATTATATTTTATCTGACTGTTTGTGCCAGTTCTTGATGTTACGAGTATCTATATTGAGAAGTATATTCCATTGATACAAGATTTAAATTTGCTAAGTCTCCACGGGAAACAATCTGAATTTGGTTTTATGGTCTTGAATCTTCGTTTCGACATCAATTTCTTCATTGAAGTACTCTTGTTTATTAGGCTGTTCTGATCGCAAACTCCTCTACGACCGTCGGGAGATTCAAGACGACTACAGTTGAATATCATAGTATGCCAATAGCTTTTAAGTTGAAACCTGAAGTTGGTGTAGCTAGTGGCGGGACAACTGTTGTCGTTTTTGGCGTGAATATGGTGTGAAGCACGAATTTCTGATCTATACACAACTCACATGTTTTTTTTTTCCACATTTAGGTCACAAGCAACTGGGGTGCAGTGCTCTGCAGTTTTGGCAGTGTAGTATCAAGTGCCTACTCAGTTTCTTCAACGGTGCTTTTCTGTGAAATGCCTCCAAACTCTCACTTTGTGGTACGATACTTAAGCGAGGTCTCCTACTGCCATCTGTGATCACTGAATTCTCAAAACGGAAATCGAGTGACGTTTGTTTTTTGCAAAGGGGGCAAATTTCCTTGTTCAACATTCTCTGGATACACTGAGCAAAGAGGGACAGGTACTTTTCTAATTGGATTTGAAGGCAAAAGACTTGCGCGCATTCGTCAACTATGCTAAACTTTTTCATTCACAGCATGCGCAGGCGGGCTTACAATTCGGAGTCTGTGAGATTTGTGCTTTGGATTACATATTTCCAGAAAGAGGTCCTTCTCAGTAAGTTCAGCTTTTGTTCCACGCACCTTCTTTACTTTTTAACTTTTATTTGCTGATCCAGTGGTGGGACTGCTCTTCATATCCGCGGTCAGGAACTTTCAAGTAACTCTCATTCGGGCTGTAAACTTGGAACTATTCTTATTCATACTATGTTTGCAAGCGCACACGAAGTTATATGCATCGCACCGGCTCATATGCAAGGTGCCGTTGAGGCATATATCACATCAAATATGAGGGATTTGTCTGGTAATTCCAAGAGGTATCATTTTCTTAGTTCGTGAACAAGATAACTATTCGTGAAAGAATGCTGATTTAACTCGCTTATGGATGATTCACAATGCTACATCATATTTGGTGCCCACGGAGGCAACAAGAGAAAAAGCGTAAGACAAGAAAAAGTACGTGTAGTCCAAGAAGGCATAGTACTATTTTTATGAAATGAGGGGGCAAAACTTGTTGAGATGCTCAACTGGTGAGGGCAAACGGGAAAGCTTAAGGAAGAAACGATATTGGAGGTGTCAGATAGCCAGATAATCGATCATATCTGACAAACATTCAGACTACTATATCCTTCTTCGAGCTTATCTTGCAGAGAATTTCCTTCAAAAGACAGAGTGCAACTCTCTCAGATTTTGGCTTTTCCGAGATATTAAGCACGCGCTGCAAACTTTGTGCTGCTTCGAATGGATTACTTGACGAGCTATAAAGATGACCAGCTCTGGACAGTGGTTCAAACCTGTGTGGCCAACGAGCTACACGTGATGTTGAAGGCCAGGTGTCATCAAGTGACTTTCCGCCAGCAGGAACTTGGAAGTAAAAGTAAGATATTTCTCCCTTGACTACAGAAGTTGTTTTTCCCGCCTCAGCTTGATATACATTTGCAAGCTGCCTCTGTCCTTCTTCCACAGTCCTGGAGTTCCCGGATTCCCTGAAAGTCCAAACGCAGTTACTCTGGACCAAGAGTCCTCGAAGAATATATTTGATGCTGAATTCTGCTGCACGTACTGCTCGATCTGTGAGGTGTTCAATTTTTTCTTGACAGGTGAAAGATATTCTGTACATAGAAAGCTGATTGTCCAGTAAGTGTAGGGCAGATACAGCACTGTGAAACAAGTGAAAGATGTTTCCAAGGACCATATCCGTAGATTCTGCTGTTCTTTCTGGTAAGCCTAAGCAATTCTCAGAGAACTGTTCATATTCTTTGTTACACCGAAATCCAAGCTCCATACTACCTTCGCAAAATAGTAACTGTCTGAAAAGAACTTCGTCCATCTCTGATCCCATCGCGTTTAGAAGTCCATAACACGACGAGCCAAGTTTACCAGACAACATCAACAGGGTGATGAGGGATCGCGTTTCACCAGCCAGGCTACGTATCTTCGGATACCCACACATTTCCTTCCAAACATCATACTGTGCTTTGTACAGCTCTGTACTTTTCTGCTGTAAGAAACCATTTCGAGAGACAAAGGCATTCCCAATTAGCTCCAGCTGAGGACAATGCACGGGGTGTTCGTGCAATATGGCACATGTTCCAGTACCTACAAGTATACTAAATACATGGTGAACCAACTCGCCACCGGCAAGGGTTCCAATCAAATCTATACAGGACAAACAGTCACGCTGAAGATCCTTAAATGCATGACCAGCTGTCCCGGAATCAATAGCCTTTAAAACTGAAGATGAATCGAATGCTAGGGCCACAGCTAAAAAATACTGACATTCTGAAAGAAGTGCACGAAGTTTTGTAGGAACGTATGTCAACCGCTCAATAAACGCCACCAAATTTCCCAAGTATCGTAGGGTGATGACTTGCCACCAGGCTTCCTTTCCTCTGCAAACCAGCTGGTCTTCATCAGACAAACTCGATTGCGCCTCTGCAATTGCGCAGCGTGATGAAGAAATGTTATCCAGACAACTTTCGAATAATTGAAAAACTACTGCGAAACTTTGGCTTGAACAACACATATCGCGGTGACGTGCTGTAGCAATTTGATCCACAGTCCGCAGCAGAGAAGCTTGTAAAGAGCAAAGTTCTGCTACTTCACTGAACGGATCAAAAATGTTGAGGACCTCAGACACACGCGGGATTCGATCAAAGGAGGGAGCCTGAGAACAACAATCGACAAGTTCAAGGTTTGTTTATTAAACAGTAAATGTCAAGTCGAATCTGGTTAGCTTGACTCAGAAAAGATTCTCTTTGGTAGACAACGATAGACAGCGAAGTGACGAGCAAGCAAAGGAAAACATCTGAGATCGACCAGACTTACCTTGAACGGCGCCGGAATCAACGCGCATAAACGTTCGACTGAGCTCTGCGGAAATGAGAATAGTCAGACGAGTAAAAGAAAGGTTCGCAGGTGCTGCTCACCCAGTCGTGAACCATTTCACAGAGCCAACGCACTGTAGACGTAAGTGCTTCGGAAAGGAAAAACCAGTTTCCACCTATCCGTATCACGGCGAGTATAGTACAGTGGCGCCTCTGGGTGAAATACACCCTTCAAGCATTATAGGTCCTCCCTCACCTATTCGTCTTAAACGCGACCTCCCACCCAAAGAAAGGTCAGGGACTGGTCCGGCATACTAGTGGCATACTCATTAGAATACGAAAATGGAATTGCTATTTTAGAGGAAGTTGTTTAATACAGAATACGAAAATGGAATTGCTTATTTTAGAGGAAGTTGTTTAATACAGAATACGAAAATGGAATTGCTTGTTTTAGAGGAAGTTGTTTAATACAGAATACGAAAATAGAATTGCTATTGTACTGTACGTGTACGTGTACACGTACTTTAGAGGAAGTTGTTTAATATCCCTATGCTTTTCGAGGGATGATAAGTTGTTGATTTATTTATCATGATATTCATAAGTTCCGGCTAAATCCGATATTCATAGGGCTACACGTACAGGAGTGCTACAGTACTGGTAGATAAAAGTTGTCTTACACTACACGTACACGTACGTGTACAGCTGTACACATAGAATACGTGTATGAGTCGTGTATGTTGTAGAAAATAGAATACTTCCGGAAAATTTGATAGCTACAGTAGCCTACAACGTACGGAAATACCTTCGGAGGTAGATACTTTCGTACGAAAGTACAACTACTTCCGTACAGTATGTACTTTCGAGAGTACTTTCGAAAGTACGAAAGTACAACTACTTTCGTACCTTGGTACATTTTTACTTTCGAAAATAGATACGAAAGTATCATACTTCCGGAAATACCGCGTTGTACGCGTACACGTACACATACGAACGTACTGTAGACTACTCTACACGTACTGTACGTGTACACGTGTACAACTATGGCTCAACATTGATGAAGATAAACAACTTAGCCCTTTCCTTCCATAGGATTCACTTCGAATTTCATCCACGGCAACACGCTTCTATGAAGTGTGCGCAGAACTCTTATATTAAGAGGGAAGTCCGACAAAACATGAGAACACTCGAACGTATGTCGAGCTTAGCGCTCACGCCAGGGACTTATCGAAGAAGGCTCAGGTGCACATGTTTCCGAGAGACGGAGACTGGCGCCGCGGAGGAGGAAAAGAAAAAAAAACGATCTGTCCACTTCATTGGCATCGGAGGTGCTGGATTGTCTGCGCTAGCTGCTGCTGCGCTTTCTCAGGCGAGTAAATGAATATCGCATGTTAGAGCGCAATAAGTACTCTATTCGCATAGCAGAAATACGTTGTTTCTGGGTCAGACCAGAAAGAATCCGCTTACCTAAAGCTAGTCCGGTCGTTGGTATGTTCAAGATATTTTTGTCGGACAAAAACCAAATACTTGCAAACTTTTCAGGGCGCCACATGTTTTCTGGGTCACTCAGAAACCAACATAGGCTCATATTTTGACAATGATACGAATCCTGGTTCGTGACCCATCTCAAGAAAGTTTGTAATCCCACTTTGCCTTGATGTACCCTCAGCTCTCCGTTCTTCAACAGGAGCAGTGTGGTGCACTGAGTCTTTCCCTGACGCAATCGTCACGTCTAGTGCCGTGCCCAAAGAAAACGTCGAAACTATGTTTGGCAAAGAAGCTGGTAAAACTTTTCGATATGGGCACTCTGTCTTCTTTTGGTGAGTCAACAATTCAGGGATTCCTGTTTATAACCGCTCACAATGGCTAAAGCGCTGCACCAAAAAAAAGGTGAAGTTAAGCCTCACCAAGTAGATTTCTTAAAAGAAATGCTCTGTGTGTTGACATCGCTTTATTTTAGAATGTCATTGCAATCGCCGGAACTCACGGCAAAACGACGACGTCTTCGCTTCTTTCATCTCTACTTCTTGTCAGTTTTTCTCAGACCTTTGATCATCAGTGGCTTTTTATATTATTTCTTCCAGCAAAATAAATTTGATACCTCTGAAATTATCGGCGGTAATGTGTCTCTGATCTCGGGTGAAGCATGAAAATTTATTTTTTACCTCTTATCTTAAGTATAATCTGCAATGTTTTTATTCTTTCGTTATTTCTTTTTTCTTAGGCGAGCCAAGTGCCAACCGTGAAAGAGGTTCTCAGTTACACATAATTGAAGCTGACGAATACGATGGTGCATTCCTTGGACTTAGCCCAGCATTTACCATCATAACAAATATCGAATTTGATCATCCTGACATTTTTAAAAGCATGCGAGATGTGCGAAATTCTTTTCTTCGATTTGTTAGGCGCACCAAAAGGGGGTGAGGACTTGAATTCAATTTATCCGAAGCTGCGTTCCCCTTGAAACTTGCTTCAAACCAGGAGTTGTGTCCTAGCCTGTGGTGATGATGAAAATTTCAGGCGCTTACTTGCTATCTCCACCGAAATGGTGCGTCACGTGCAGCAAAGTTTTGTTTTGTGCGTCGTCCATCCTTTATAATTGGAATCACCGCAGGATTTTGTGACTTATGGATTTGCTGAGCACAACTACTGGCGGGCCGTTGACTTGAAATCCACAGGCGAAGGCGGTGTTGCCTTTTCTGTATACTGTGCACATAAAAGTGTGTGCGATGTTTCTTCAGCGTTGCCCGGTTCCCACAATGTATTGAATGCACTGGCTGCGCTCGTCGCTACCATAGGAATGGAACGGACGCGATGGAGCTACCCACAGTTTCAAGTGGCTACGAGTTTCACAGCTTTTTCACTCTTATCTGAGCCCAGTCCAACTGAAACGAATGCCCTTGAAACAGCTGTTGCTGCTCTAGAGAGCTACGAGGGAGTTGCACGCCGCATGCATCGAATCGGAACCATAGAATACTGCGTGGTGTATGAGGACTATGCACATCACCCTACAGCTATACGTGCTGCGATTCAGGCGATAAGGTGCAGCTTCAGTTCAGCTTCCATTGTGGTGGCATTCCAACCACATACTTTCATGCGAACATTAGCTTTACTACACGACTTCGCCGACTCGCTTTCACTTGCTGACCGTGTTATAATCATGCCTGTGTATGGTGCTCGCACCTGTTATAGGGATCGTGTGCGAAATCGGGTTGGTGGACAGGACTTGTCTAGGCTTTTAGGGAAGAAGTCTACATATTCAGACTCTCTCAATGAAACAGTCCGGTGGCTTCAGGTAGAGGTTCAGGCAGCAAACACCTTTTTAGAGAGTTACTTAATGGGCGGCGATTCCGGTGATGCGGGCCTCAGGAAATTGAAATTACCTCGTAATGATGACATTCGCACAGTTGTTCTGTCGCTTGGAGCAGGAAGCTCTGATGAAGTTTCGTCAGCGGTCACCTGTCTATTGGAATTCGCAGAATTTGCACCTAGGTAAGCCCATGAAAGCTTCACAGTCGCTCGTGCTAGGTGTGATAGATTATGAGGCACAGCACGCCATGTACATCACCGTAGAGACTGGTCGCGGCTCACGTAAGATGTGAAGAAAGATGGCCTGTGGGCAGGTTCTACAAAATCTAAAACTTGCTCGTTTATTTCCGCCACATCTTTTCGGAGTGAGAACATATTCTTTATAACTATGAAGAGCACCTAAATATTCAGCGCATTTTGAACAGTGCTTTCAAGACACGGATGATCATCGTCAACCACAGAGGTATGGCAGAACTCACTTTGACAACCCTGCTCAGATTTCTCTTCTTTACCGGAGGCGTCGGGCCTCTCGCTCTGACTCCATGAGGGTGAGAATGTCTCCTGTCCACGGGGAATACATTTAGGGAACAGCTCGAGACCATTCTAATCCGGAAGCAATTCCCGATAAAGCTTATTCAATCCTACCTTCTCTGACTGGGCCCTTAACATTGCGCATGATCTGACGATTTTGATCGTCCAGGAACTTTACTCGCACTTGTGTCACCTGACACAGGGGAGTCATATCAGTCGATGAACAGCATGAAACAGAGCGTGGTGTTAATCACGCCGATGATGAATCTTGGAATGCACTGACCTGCCCTCGTGAGCCCGTTCTTCCGATCACCTTCATTACAATGGCACTGTAGAATAACACAGCAAGTTAGTATAATTCGTCAAAGCCCTAGTTGTGTTTTTTGTCACGAAGACGCTTTCTCGGGGAAAAGCGCTCTCGCGCCGAGTCGAAGCGAGCATATCAAAACCGAGATTGGTGCAAGAATACACACAGCTTGATGGGATCCTGTGATGAAAAATGCAGAGATGGGGAGTCAAAACAGTGTCAAGCGAGAAGCCGTAAAGTTTAAAAGATTCCGTGGCGCGTGCGATTTCGGTGAAACGCGAACATGGATGGACATATATGCAAGCACGCACCATGTGACTTAAGGTGTATGGGTTGCTTCACGTAGAGTGCGCGTGCTTTCGAAGTGTCGGCCCGAGACTTCTGATGTGCTCCGCGTTCTGAATCGCGCGAAAACTCTCTGCTCAGACTTGACGAAAGAGTCCGTAGCTCAGTAGGGCGCCGTGTAACAGTGTAGTCGTGTACCTTCGAAGGTACTTTCGTACTTCCGTACTTCCGTACAGTACGTTGTACTTTCGTACCTTGTAGCCGTAGCCCTATCTATGAAGGCGGTGCAGTATCCGATAGATAGTGTATGACTAGCTAGCTAGTAGCTACCTTCGAAGGTAGCTAGCTAGCTAGCTAGCTAGCTAGCTCTAGCTAGCTACGAAAGTACGAAAGTACCTTCGAAGGCATCACGGTGTACGGAAATAGATACTTCCGTACATGAAGTAGTTGTACTTTCGTACGAAAGATTGATACTTCCGTAGCTAACATTGATATTCTTGTACACGTACTGTATCTTCGTAGAATACACGACTCCACGAGTACAACGTACACGTACAACGTTTATTTCCGGAAATACGAAGGTACTTCCGTACTTCCTACTTCCAAGAAAACCTTCGAAGGAAGCAAGTAAGCTACGAAGGTACCTTCGTACGAAAGTACGAAGGTACCTTCGTACAACGTTGTACTGTACTTTCGGAAGTATCTTCGTAGCCACCTTCGGTATCTAAACTATCTATTATCTGTCTACCAAAGGTACACGACTACACGAGTACATGTAGTTGTACTGTACACGTACACGTACTTCCGGAAGTAGGGAACGAAGTACTTCCGGAAGTATGACATAGGAAACAAAGGTAGATTTCGATAAATATTATTCAATACATCGTGATAGCTTCCCATAGTTGTACGTGTACACATCGTGCGCAATATATTTCTGCGATTGGAATATTTTTTCACGCGCTCGCGACGAAATGGAGCGCGGAAACGCGCAATCGCGTTAGCAGAATCGCGCTCACGGTGTCTCGCGGGCGAATGCGAACATGCGCGCGAGTGCGAATCAAGGCGGAGTAGCGCGGAACAGTCGTCTCTTGCGCACTATGACCGCGGCGCGGCGCCAATGCCGGCGTTCAGCCCTGCGACGCTGTTTTCTCCGCGAGCTGAAAAATATTTAATTATCGAAATATACTGTACCTTCGAAGGTACACGTACAATGTACACGTAGTTGTTATTAAGTTTATGTTTGTTTCCTTTGTCATAGTAAAAGTTTTATATTTCCGTACTTCCAACAAGAAAACCTTCGAAGGAAGTACAACTACGCGCCCTACACGTACAACAAGGAAGTTCTACTGTACGTGTAGTCGTGTACCTTCGAAGATACTTTCGTACTTTCGTACGAAAGTAGTATGGAAGTATGATACATTGTACTTCCGTACGAACGTACATAACTACCTTCGTACCTTCGAAGGTACGAACGTACGTGTAACTACCTTCGTATGCAACATTAGCAGTTTAGCACTCATGTGGCTCGCTCTACGAAGGTATAATACGGAAGTACTGAAAGTACTTCCGGAAGTATGAATAGATACCTTCGTACGGAAGTAAGTACGAAAGTACTTCCGGAAGTAGTACTGTAGGGCTACTGTAGATAGCTATGTTACCGTAGCTAGCTACCTTCGTAGCTAGCTAGCTAGCTAGCTATCATAGCTAGCTACCTTCGAAGGTAGCTAGCTAACCTCGGAGATAGAATACTAGGGCTGTGGAAGTACGGAAATATCTAGCTAGGCAATTTTCCGTACTTCCGCATCTATCAGGGTTCCGTGTGTAGCTGTATGTGTAGTTTGTGTACGTGACACTACGTGTACACGTGCTGCCATATCATATCTACGTGCACAGCTAGACTTGTACAGCTACAACAGTACTACAACGTTGTACTTCCGGAAGTACGAAAGTACTTTCGAAAGTACTACGAAGGTATTCTATACTTTCGTACTTTCGAAAGTACGAAAGTAAAACGGAAGTACGAAAGTACATTGTAGTGAAGTACGAAAGTACTTTACTGTATCATACTTCCGTACCTAGCTAGCTAGGTTCAATCTTTGACGGAAAAAACCACCTTCGTATCATAGAGCCTATGATAGTAATGTACAGTACGGAAGTACTTCCAGAAGTACGGAAGACTATGAAGTACTTTCGTACTTTCGTACGAAAGTATTTTCGTACGAAAATACTTTCGTACTTCCAAAAAGTACAAAGTACATTTGTACAGTACGTAACTACGTATTGATACTTCCGTACTACGGAAGTACTTTCGTACCTTCGTATCAATCTTCCGGAAATAGATATCTATTCCGTACAACATATTACGTTGTAGTGGGCAGAAGTGAACTATCAACAGGAAAAATGAAATCTCATTGGTCATCACATTTTTTTATTCCTGCAAATTTCATGATCAAAGTATCTTCATACAGTACACTAAATCTTGGAAAGTGTTCAGTGCGTGATTAATTTATGACGTAGATCAGTGCGACGAAAGCTAGCTTTGAAAGCAATTGGAGAGGAACCTATTTATACTAAGGTGAAACTACAGCGTGACGACACTCCATCGAGAACAAGCAAAAAAAGTTACCTCAAAATGCCTCCGAAGGTTGCCGCGCACCCAAAGTATGAGGATATGGTTAAGGCCGCTATCCTCGCCCTCAAGGATAAAAAGGGCTCATCCGTCCCGGCCATCTCCAAGTATCTCGGAGCGAACTACAAGCTCCCTGCCAATTTCAAGAAAATCCTTTCCACTCAGCTCAAGAACCTTGTCAAGTCTGGCAAGCTCCTGAGAATTAAGGCTTCTTACAAGCTTGGTGAGGCACTGAAGAAGGCGCCCAAGAAGCCGAAGAAGAAGGCCGCACCCAAGAAGAAAAAGGCCGCGAAGAAGCCCAAGAAGAAGGCCGCGAAGAAGCCCAAGAAGGCCGCGAAGAAAGCCAAGAAGGCCACCAAGAAGGTGACGAAAAAAACAAAGAAGGCGAAGAAGAGCGTTTCCAAGAAGAAATAATTTCACAAGCGAACTGGCTCAACAACGGTGTCACTTCGACACCACCTTCGTTTCGAGACTCTTTCACCATCTCCTTCCCTGTGAGAACGTACCTTCAGATAGTCTTCCTACCCCCCCCACTACTGCTTGATTCGAGATCTATAGAAAAAATATTTTTGAGCACTTTTGCTTTACTCGCCTGGTTGGCAAGAACAGCAAGCATCAAATCCTGACTGATGATCCCACCGTCCACTCTAGTTCAAACAATACTATTCGCATGAAGGCCACTTTGCGCAATAACCTCACATAACTATTTTGAGCTCGAGTATTTGAAATCACTGTTTGTCTTCACCTGCGATGCAGCAGCAGCTATTGCGCTACATACTCTGAGTAAAGGTACTCAACTATACATGCACTCTCAAACATTGCCGCCCCAGTATTAGGATCTTCAAGATACGGAACTTGAAATGTTCCTCCCGTCCGACGCATGAGCCGCTTGCGCCTGGGGCTTCCCCGTGAACAAGGAAGCAACACATATTGGATTTCGAGCTCACTGAGTACCTCACGAACTAAAGAGCAAAATGGGGAGGCCTCATAAGCCCATAGATGAAGTGGTTGCCTCGGAACAAGCGAAGGCCTTACATAGAACGTACCAGGGGAGTTCCTGGACAGAGCAGAACTCCTGGTTGTCGAGTCATACTGTTGCCGACCCCTCGCATCAACAGCAAATTGAGCAAGGCTTTTGGCAAAAAAACCAGCAGCAACGAGTGGCGAAGGAGTAGCACCATCAAGATACTCGAAATATAAGTAGCTGATTATTGTATCAGCTCCGGAAATTTTTGCACCTGTACGAGTATCTTCCAGATACGGAAGTAGTGCATCCCCAGAGCTTGGCTGTTCTTCGACAGGAGTTTGTGAAGAACTTTGTGACAAAGCTGCCGCCGTCCGATGTCGAGTTGAACCATATGGACAAGGACACATGGTGCATACCAGGTCAAGCATGCATATTACCTCTCGAACGCGACGACTCTCACCACAACCCTCAATTTCGTACAGTTTCAGAGACGAAGCCGGGATATCTGCATCGTAGTCCTCCTGTTTCTGAACAAAGACTTGCGTGTCTCGTGCTGAATTATGTTCAATAGCATCTTGTTGTCTGGTTCCGAGTGCAGAGTCCTCAGTGAGGCGAAATCCGAATGCGCGAAATAAGGCGTATTCGTTTGAATCATCGTTCGAGATGCACGGGCGCCACCCATGAACAAAAAGACCTGCAGCTCTGCGTAGTATGCCTGTCTTTACGGACCCAAATAGTGCACCTGACTGGCCTTTTGAAATGGAATAAGGCCTTGGTTGCGATTTTTTTCCGTATAAACTCGCAGTACCATCACTCCTACTCGATCGTGTAGTCCCATCAGTTGTACTCCGGTGATCGTTCTCAGGGACACGAGAAGCTTCCTTTGAAAAAATACCGATTTGACTGTTGTTTGCTGGGCACCATAACGAGTGTGCTCCATATGGCACACGCGAAGGGAGGACAATTCGCAACAACGGTCCAGCTTCAATATTTTTGGCATCTAGTATCACGCACTCTGTCTTATTTGTTGCCGCCAGACCACATTCACTTTCATCGTGAACGTAAAGAATCAGCCAGCCGTCATCCTCAACATTTTTTGAGTCACTGGGCGCGTGTTTACGAGGCACAAACTGAGCTTCCATGCCGTAACGACCTTTGCCATGTTCATAGATCTGCGTTTCGTCGGTCTCTAGATCATACTTAATCACTGCATCAAACTTAAGCTGCGCATCCATCCTAAGTGAATCCGAGTGAATGCGACCCCCATAAGCAAAACGACTCCTCACCCCGGTAAATGCATCATTGATTCGTGGCACTTCAACGAGGTCATCAAAGAGCCACCTTTCAGAAGTAACTTCATGTCGAATAGGATCGATACGCCACTCGTGCATTCGAGGAACAGAAATTCCCTCAACTAACGTCTGATCGATCCATTCTCGTGTTCCCTTGGGAGAAAGAGCACCGTGAAAGAATCCATCCTCCCTGACGCCGATGACTATGATTTCCCCCGTACTTTCGTCTTCCCATGCGTTTACGAAATGATACACCATTTGGGCTGTGCTACATACACACCACTCGACATCACCGACGGTATCACACCCACTTCGCTTTAAAATCCCGAAACGGGCTAATTGACATTCATCATATTTCAGCGGGTGGTCACCGTTAAGCATCCGAAGAGGGCGAATGTTCATGGAACCCTCAAACAACACCACGTAGTTTTTAGTGACACAAAAGTCATGCATAAAGGTTGCTCCCTGAAATGCATTGTGCCAGAGAGATTTTAGTTTCACAGCGCTACCATTTTTATCAATCGATCCAACTGAACAATGCGGTGGGTGTACTGGATTAAAACCAAAGAACATGAGCTCGTCGCTACCCGCAACAACCTTGGGATGAGCTGTGAAGGGTACGTAGAACGGAAGTGTCCCGTCAAAAGTGCATGCTCCCTTTGTCTCAAGCGTATCACTGTCAAGTTCCCAAGGTGGCATCGTATCTTGTAGCGCAAGGAGCTTACCAGAAAAATATGTGAGTGCGGTGTTCGCAGAATCTTTTAAGAAGTTTCCACCGAAGAGCAGGTTAGCAATTGCATTAGGAAGAAAAGAAGTTCCCCCTGAATTCATCAGAGGGTGGAAAAGGCGTGATCCGTGCCGCAGCTCATCGTGCCAACTGTTTGTGCGCACGTAGCGGTTACGGTATCGTAGACGACGAGAAGCGGGTGAGCGCGTGCACTTTGCACTGTCAGCGGGATCAACTTGAACAACTGATTCAGGATTCAAGTGGTAGGATTGGTAACGGCTTTGATTCCACTCGAGTCCTTCAAAGTCCACAGCATAAACCATTCCGTCTCCCTCAAACCAATGGTGCCAGCCATTTGCAAGGCCAAGTGGATCTACTTGTTTAGGACCTGCGCCCCACACCTTGTAGTGTTTACGTGCAAACTTGGGATTCGGCCCCACATAAATAAATTTTCCATCTGGGAAGTCGTTGGGCAGCTCCCCTATAATTTCAAGGGAACTACACTTCACCGTTTCGCATCTACTGGCAAGTGAGTCCTTAGCTTGGCTCACAGGAGTAATGAGGTAGTCAGCAGTGATTTCCTCAAGAACTGGCTCAAAGTTACCACTGAGAAATGCCGCGGCGTGCTCACCATATGTTTCATCATTCAACAATGGGCGAGAGGGTCGGTCAGCAAGTAGTCTTGAACGTGAGGTGTCTTCAGGCTTAAAGAGTGGCCACGGCGACACTATCGTTGAGTGGACGTCATCACGTGAAGTCAAGCGATCGGGCTGCGCTCGTGTACCAGAGCGACGATTCGCCGTACAAGAAATGGGCCTCTTGCGCAATGACTCCTGTCAAAAAGAATTTGGCGTCTTAGCAGTTCGAAAGGCAGCGAAGGAGAAGTTCATGAAGGGAAATGAGCAGTTAAGAGTTACGAGCGTATTTCGGTGGTAGCGCTCAACAAAGGAAGTCCGTCGTCTCACCGTGAGTGCGGAGCGAAACTCCCACGGGTAAGGTTTACGCGGTGCAAAGCTGCGCGATGGATCATCAAGTATGGATGGCATCTCCGAACAAGTGTTGACCACACAGACTCAACAGTTTCCTACCGAGTGAACAGCACTGAAGAGGATCTTGAATAAGGCTAAGTAGTAAGTATCATACGAAAATACGAAAGTACTCTACAGTACGTACATGTAGATCTGCCACGTGGCATTTCACAAAATCTTCGATTACGAAGGTAAGTACGAAAACTTTCGTACGAAAGTACTGAAAGTACGAAAGTACGTGTACACGTACACGTACTCCCGTACGAAAGTTTACGAAAGTACGAATAAGTACGAAAGTAACGTTGTACGTGTACAGCTGTACAACGTTGTACACGTACACGTACAGTACTTTCGAAAGTACTTTTAATACAATCAGAAGTGTACAGTGTACACGTACTGTACGTAGTTGTAGTTGTACTTCCGTTATTGCTTGTACGAAAGTACCTTCGTACCTTCGTACATACTTTCGAAAGTACTTTCGTACTTTGAACGAACGAAGGTATTATCTATCTATGTCTGAACACATGAAATGTACAATGACTTGTACTGTAATATATCTTCGTAGCTACATTGTACCTTCGAATGTTACATACTACATAGGCCTACATAGTCTACTACATAATAGCATACGAAGGTACATAATAATATTCATAAATAAAAAGTCATAAAATGTGTACATGTACTGTACACGTACGAAGACAACTTATGGAGGTACGGAAGTACGGAAGTACTAGTTGATATGCGACTTCAGAACTCAGACTTTCATGTTACGATCACCATGTATTTCTAGGTATATATTTGAGAGACCCCCTTGATAGGTACTTGAAAGACTTTTTCGTTGCTCTGTAGACATCTGTAGATGCTCGACTGAAGTCGAAGCAGCGATACGACTTTGTGTCCTCCAACCACAAAATCATTAGCCCTATAATCATTCGTAGTTACACGGACGTGCAACACTTTCACGAAAGTATTCAAGATTTCCAGCAGCACTTGTTTGATGTCTATTCATGTAAAGTCACATTGGCACACTTTCTGACCCAGAGACAACAACTTGACCGAGAAGTCGACGTTTCTTTTTTGTCACCTCGATAGGTTTTCTTTCATTCACGTCGTCAGCTTTCGCGACATTTGACAGTCTGCCCGTGACGAGAGGAGTTGCTCCTTGCGCTTGAATTGAACTGTTTTCACACGGCCAGATTCGCTCTTTTGTATTCGTTGACTCATTTGCAGATACCATGACCACTAAGGAATTGTTCCCACCCAGCACTGCCTTCTTTGAGCCCATCGCATAAGTCATCCCTTCATCACGGCTATCAAGTGTTTTAGCGATAATTGATCGCGTTCCCTTGGAACTGGTGCCATATTCCGCACAAACCGGTTTCTCATCATATGTCCTAAAAGATGAATCACGCTTTGGGATAACAGCTTTTAGATTTTGAACGGCAACGTGGTTCACAACATAAGTTTCAAGTTTATGCCCACAGCTCATAAGTGTATTCATTTTGTCACTTTGCTCTTTACCTTTATCTGCGTCTATGAAAGCAATTCCAGAATCAGACGTGCTGGCAAAAAGGTAGTCATTCGCCCCTTGAGTTGCTTGTACGTTTTCCAGCAAATATTCAGGTGTTTTGATGGGGATAGTAGATACTATCTCTCGAACTTCTGAACAAGTTCGGTCATGTTCTTGTCCCTGATATTCCTCTTTGCAAGTTGAGTTTGCTCTATCGATTACAGAGTGAGCATATCTTGCGACCAACGCAATCTCTTTGTTTGCATCAAACAGTCCTGCTGCTGCAACTTGGAGCTCCTTCCGCAGAACGGAAGTCTCAAGTTTCAGCGCATCACACGATTTCTGTTCCTCTGATAGTTGTGAGGCTAAAATCTCATATTCAGTGCGCAAGGACTCCACGTCATCTGCAAGTGAACTTCGCTGAACTCGAAGAACATTAATATGCTGCCGAGCTTTCAATAGTTCCAGCTGAGCGGATGCAACGCTGTAGTCTCGCTCGGTCAAGTTACACCTGTAATCGTGAGTAGCCTGCTTGGTTGTGTGAGTGTGGGTGGGACTGTAAGCGAAAAATCGACAATAATATGCTCGTATGCAACAGCATCACCGCGGTCACATTTAGCACACATATGCAATCAACGCAGCTATATACAATGGCTTCCACTTGCACATATTTGACAAGAAAAGCTGGAGATAGAGCTATGTACACACCTTCAAGAAAACACTTTCGTACTTTTCTCTTTCAGATGTGAAAGAACCAACAACGACGCTAAGCTTCCTCCTTAACAATTCTATCTCGCTCTTGCAATATTCCCCGACGGTGCGCGACTTCGCTAATTCCGATTGGAGAACACGGCAAAACGCCTCGAGCTCCGACAATTTCTCTTCATACATGGTGCCAGACAAGTTGGTGTAAGTTTTGAAAAGAAGCAACCATGCTCTTGACTCGAATTTCCTTCTTGTGTACACGTACATTTACGGAAGTACGGCAGTACTTTCGTACAAATAAAGTACGAAGGTACTCCCGTACGAAGATAACATAGATATTCTATTGTACAGTACGTGGTAAGAGTGTGGTAAGTGTACAACTGTACACGTGTAGCCCTACGTGTACAGATGTACACGTTGTACAGATGTACAGTTTGTACAGTTTGTACAGATGTACAGTTTGTACACCGCATAGTACACGCATACTATCAATAACATTGAACGAAAGTACGAAAGTACTTTCGTACTAGTTGTACAGTAAAGTACAAAGTACTTTCGTACGAAAGTAAATTTTCCGTACCGTACGTGTACAACGTTGTACGGAAGTACGAAAGTACTTTCGAAAGTACAAATGTACATGTACTGTAGTGTACGTGTACGTGTACAGTTTTATGTGTACAGCACTTGTAGGTCTATTAATTAAAAACCCTTTTTTTATGTACTGTAGGGCTACACGTACAACGACGTCACGTACAGTACGTGTAGTCGTGTACTGCAGGGCTACCTAGCTAGCTAGCTAGCTACCTGAAGGTACCTTCGTACGAAAGTACTACGAAGGTAGCTAGCTACTAGCTAGGGCTGGGCCAGTGCTGGGCCTACGTTCTTCTTTGAGGTGCGAGATTTGTCTTCGTTGTACAACGACTAAAGGTACACATACGTGTACAACGCGATATTTTATGTCCATAGGGCAGTCAAGGGCTATGGCAGTGCATTGGCAATAAAAAAAGTACTTTCGTACTTTGTACTTTCGTACTTTGTACTTTCGTACTTTCAAAGTACTTTCGTACTTTCGTACGAAAGTACTTTCGAGAGTAATACTTTCGTACTTTCGTACATGTAGTTGTACTGTACACGTACAACTAGTACGAAGGTATGTGCTTTCGTACGTGTAAAAAACCCCAAAGGCCACGCGGCGGCTTTTGAGTGGACAGGTGACGCTTCTGGCGGAATTCCTCAAATGCGATTTAAATAAATAAACGACACACTAGTCATTTCAATTCACATCGTATAAATATTTTCCGCCATAGTACGTTTTGATCTTCAACCTTCACGGACAAACATTTAGGAATACTTCATTTGCACATAGGCTCGTAGGCACGCAGTAACCCGGCAGAGCTGCAGGCCTTCGTCACTGTGACTCGGTGAACATTCAGACGCAATGATGCGTGCCGTCACCCGATCGCTCCTTGGTGTGCATAGTTGTCGTTGATTCATTCATCACATTCAAGTCGCTGAAAAGCATCTGAACACTTTCTTTATTTCACAACAGTCGTCTTCCTCGCCACGCTCGTCGGCGCCGCTTGCGGACAAGAAGCAACTGACCAGCTCGGAACCGTGATCGGCATCGATCTGGGCACCACCTATTCTTGCGTTGGTGTTTACGTGAACGGCAAAGTTGAGATCATTGCCAATGACCAGGGGAATCGCATAACACCTTCTTACGTCGCTTTCACTGACAATGAACGCCTGATTGGTGATGCTGCAAAAAATCAAGCCACTGCCAATCCGACACGCACTGTATTCGATGCGAAGCGGCTAATCGGCCGAAAGTACGTCGCCCTGCCCAGCCCCTTTAGTATCGGATGGGAAACGTTTAATATTCAGAATCCTCTTTGAAATATTTCCAGGTTTACAGATAAGGAGGTTCAGCGTGATGTCAAGATGTTTCCCTTCAAAGTCGTGAACAAGGACAGCAAGCCTTGCATTGAAGTCGACTTGAAGGAGGGCAAAAAAGTATTTCAAGCTGAGGAAATCTCAGCAATGGTCCTCGTTAAGATGAAAGAGACTGCTGAAGCATATCTCGGGAAAGAAATTAAGAACGCAGTAGTAACTGTACCAGGTTCCACAACTCTTTCCTGCTACTTCTTTTATAGTTGCCTAATTTTTTTCTTTCGTTCTTCAGCATACTTCAACGACGCGCAGCGTCAGGCGACAAAGGATGCGGGCACCATATCTGGTATGAATGTCGCTCGAATAATCAATGAGCCCACTGCTGCAGCAATTGCGTATGGTCTTGACAAGAAAGGAGAGAAGAACATTCTCGTTTTCGATCTAGGAGGGGGCACTTTTGACGTGTCGATACTCACCATTGACAACGGCGTGTTTGAAGTTGTCTCTACGAATGGAGACACCCATCTCGGAGGTAAGAACTTTTTATGTACACCTAATCTTTTGCTGGCGTGCGGCCGTGAAAAGGGAACAAAACTTAAACTTGATTCAATAAACAGGTGAGGATTTCGATCAGCGTATAATGGAATATTTCATGAAACTTATCAAACGCAAGCATGGCAAAGACGTTTCTGGCGACGTGAAAGCCGTGCAAAAGCTCCGAAGAGAGGCCGAGCGAGCCAAGCGCTCGCTTTCCAACCAGCACCAAGTCCGCGTGGAAATAGAGTCTCTCTACGAAGGTGTGGACTTTTCTGAGCCCCTCACTCGTGCACGGTTCGAGGAGCTGAACAATGACCTGTTTCGAAAAACTATGGGTCCGGTCAAGAAAGCGATGGAGGATGCGGGAATGAAAAAGTCACAAATAGACGAGATCGTCCTTGTTGGTGGCTCAACCCGCATTCCGAAAGTGCAGGCACTTTTGAAAGAATACTTCGAAGGGAAAGAGCCGAATAAAGGGGTCAACCCAGACGAGGCAGTTGCGTTCGGGGCTGCAGTCCAGGGCGGTATTCTCTCAGGTGAAGGTGGAGATGAAACAAAGGACATACTTCTCCTCGACGTCGCCCCTCTTACTCAAG
>JACLAB010014731.1_pt1 | contig 19647 bp, 30 predicted proteins | sample 8027921 | NCBI WGS metagenome assembly JACLAB01 (sample SAMN15725117, study PRJNA655200) | protist metagenome | isolation source: fluorescence activated cell sorting (FACS) single amplified genomes of... | place: USA: West Boothbay Harbor, Gulf of Maine | collected 2000-07-19 | reverse complement strand
AACTCAGGTAACGCTTATTGCTGCAACTGAGAACGAGATCCTGGTCAACATCGACAAGCACTACGAATACTCACGCTTCATTGAGGACATCGTTGAGACACAAGCACTTAGCTCTCTACGAAAGTTCTACACTGATGACGCTGGTTTTGCTATTGCTAAACAAGTTGATACTGACTTGATTCAGCTAGGTCGTACTGCTGGCTCAGGTACTGCGTACTCTACAGCAGCAACAACGACTAACGCATTCATAGGTACTAACGGTACTACTGTCTATAACAGTACATCTTCTAACGCTGCTGCGTTGACTGATGCTGCTATCAGACGTACTATCCAACGACTTGATGATGCTGACGTACCAATGACGGATCGTTTGATGATCGTTCCACCTACAACAAGAAACACCCTTATGGGTATTGCTCGCTTTACTGAGCAGTCTTTTGTTGGTGATGCTGGTTCAGCTAACACCATCCGTAATGGTCAAATTGGTGATGTGTATGGCGTAAAAGTCTATGTATCCACCAATGCTGACTCAGGTGCTGGTAACTCTGGTGCTGACCGTATTGTCCTTATGGCTCATAAAGATGCTTTCTGTCTTGCTGAGCAGATGGGTGTACGTTCACAGACCCAGTACAAGCAAGAATGGCTTGCAACATTGTTCACGACAGATATGCTTTACGGTGTAGCTGAGTTACGTGACAGTTCTGCTGTTGCTCTAGCTGTTCCTGCTTAATTAAGTAGGTATCTCCCCGGGCTTACAAGGTCCGGGGAGTTTTATTATTGTCGTTCATCCATTAGGACGGAAGTAGGGAAACCGAAGGAACGCATCTTTCTTTATAGGAGGGTGTTATGACTTGGCAAGACTTCTGTCGCAAGCGTGAGCTAGACAATCACAAGAAACAACAACTACTTAAACTACGACAAAGGAAACATTATGTGGACTAAACCTGAATACACTGAGATGAGATTTGGTTTTGAAGTCACGATGTACATTGCAACTAAGTAAGGGCGTATAATGGCTATATATAGAGGTCCAGGAGGGTCAGGAGATGCAACAACAGACGCTGCTAATCAAGCCTCTGTAGCCTCTGATAAGGCAGCACAAGCAGTTAGTTCGGCTACTGCTGCTGCTGGTTCAGCTACATCTGCTGCAACGTCAGCATCTGATTCTTCAACATCTGCTATTGCATCCGCAAGTTCAGCTACATCTTCTGCTAATTCTGCTACAGCGTCTGCATCTTCTGCAACGGCTGCTGCAGCTTCTTATGATTCATTTGATGACAGGTACTTAGGTGCTAAGTCATCTGATCCGTCTACTGATAATGACGGTGACGCGCTAGTTGTTGGTGCATTGTATTTTAATACAACCACTAACATCATGATGACCTACACAGGGTCTGCGTGGCAGTCTATTAATACAGGTGGTGCTGGTTTACTAGCTTCTAATAACTTAAACGATGTTCAAAGTGCAAGCACATCAAGAACTAATCTTGGTGTTGCTATAGGCTCTGACGTACAAGCACACTCTGCTGTACTCGATGCAACTACTGCATCCTACACAACTGCTGAAGAAACTAAACTAGTTGGTATTGAAACAGGTGCAACAGCAGATCAAAGTGCTGCTGAGATAAAGACTGCCTACGAGAGTAACGCAGACACTAACGCATTCACTGATGCTGACCATACTAAGTTAGATGGTATTGAGACTGCTGCAACAGCGGATCAAACTGCAGGTGAGATTAAAACAGCATACGAAAGTAATGCAGACACTAACGCATTTACTGACGCAGATCACACAAAGCTAGACGGTATTGAGGCTAGTGCTGACGTAACAGACGCAACTAACGTTACTGCTGCTGGTGCGTTAATGGATAGTGAAGTTACTAACTTAGCACAAGTTAAAGCATTTGATTCAGCAGATTATGTATCTAAGACATCTGCTACAGGCTCTGCTGTAATGCCATCAGGTACAACAGCACAGAGAAACGGATCACCTAACGCAGGTAACCTACGATTTAATACAACTGATACTTCCTTTGAGGGCTACGATGGCTCTGCGTGGGGAGCTATTGGTGGCGGTGGAGGAGCTTCAGGCGGTGGTTCTGATGCAATCTTTTATGAGAATGGTCAGACAATAACTACCAGTTATTCTATTACAGCAAGTACAAACGCAATGTCTACAGGACCACTAACAGTTAATAGTGGTGTTTCAGTAACAGTCCCTAGTGGCTCAAGATGGGTGGTGTTATAAATGACAATCACATTAAATGGATCATCAGGAATACAGTTTCCTAACTTTATAGAGAACGAACAAAGCATAGACGCTGACTACACGATTGCTGCAACTAAGAATGCTGCAAGCATAGGTGACATAGAGATCAGCACTGGCGTTACAGTAACTGTAGCATCTGGTGGGAACTGGGTGATCTTATGAGTACGCTAAGAGTTGACACGATTGCTAACATTGCTGGTGTTGCAAATCAAAGAGTGTTGCAGGTTGTTAACGTAAGTGGACCAGCATCAGCAGTTTCTAAAACAGGTGCTGGAGCTTTAGAGGTTGTTAGTGCCTCAATAACACCAAGCAGCACATCTAGTAAAATTTATATTATGACTACTCTTGCTGTGACAGGTGTTGGAGGTTCAAATACTTGGATTGCGTCTTATATATATAGAGATAGTTCCCAAATAAAAGCTGGTCCATACGAGGGCGACGCAGGGATAGCTAATGCAGCAGCCAGTATAGCAACAAACTTTTTAGATTCCCCAAGTAGTACAAGCTCAATAACATATAAATTAATGGGCGAAAGAGGTTCTTCTGGTACAAATGGATGGAATGCTTATCAGGATAGGTCATCAATTACACTTATGGAGATTGCTGGATAATGACTAGAAACGAAGCAATTTTTCAACTTAACGCAACAGTCGATCACATTCGAGGTGACGTTGCTTATGATGCTAATGGCGATGTAGTAACAGTAGACCGGGACGCAGCACAAGCATTAGCAGACTCAAAAGCATATCAAGAGTTACGAGCAGCAGCTTATCCATCAATACAAGAGCAACTCGATATGCAGTACTGGGATAGTGTGAATGGTACAACTACTTGGAAGGATGCTATTGCTGCTGTTAAGACGGAGAATCCTAAGCCATGAGTACAATTAAAGTAGACACTATCAAGACCACCAGCAACGTAGAAGTATATACCTGCAAGGCGTGGGTTAACTTCGATGGCACACAAACAGCAGCCAGTATGATTAGAGCATCTGGGAATGTCAATAGCATTACTGACAACGGTACGGGTGACTACACGGTTAACTTTACCACTGCTCTGGTAGACGCTAACTATCAAATTAGCATGAGTTCAGTAGGCTTCAGTAACACAAATAACTCAATCCATGCTTATGTAAAAGGTAGTGCTAGTACATCAACAGCTCCATTTCTTAAATCAACATCGCAGTTACGGGTGGTATATGGCAACGATGGCGGTGCTAGTACACTTTACGATTGTGCAGAAATGAACGTAGCAGTCTTTAGGTAAATCAAATGAGTACACTTAAAACAGGAAAAGTAAAGACAACAACAATAGCTGACGAGTTAGACACAGAGTCTACTGCGGTCACTAATGTGATTAACGGATCTGCAAAGGCTTGGGTTACTTATATTGGATTTACAAATATTATAGACGAATCTTTTAATGTAACTAGTGTTACTGACGTATCAACTGGTAAATTTACAGTGAATTTTACTAATCCAATGGAAGATATAAATTACTGCGCTGTTGGGGCTGTTGGAAGATACTCAAGTGCTAGTAATACTCGTTTCCCAGTTCAAGGGCCAGCATTACATAGAGAGAGTACATCATCTCTTTTTGTTACTACTGGTTCTAATACAAGCACTGTCGTAGATAGTGAGTTTTATGTGGCAATTTTTAGATAAGGAGCAGTAATGGATAAAAGAATTATATATCCTACAGATGACGGAGGAGTTGCAGTCATAGTACCTGCTCCTAATTGTGGACTAACAATAGAACAGATCGCAGAGAAGGATGTGCCTACTGGTGTAGCGTATCAGATTGTAGATGTAGCTGATGTACCTAGCGATAGAACTTTTAGAAATGCTTGGGAGTATTCATAATGCCAATAACAACAAACTTAACTAAAGCAAAGACTATTGCACATGAGATGCGTAGAGCTAATCGTGAGGAAGAGTTTAAGCCACATGATGACATCATAGCCAAACAGATCCCCGGTGCTGATGCTGACGCTGCTGAGACTGCTAGGGCTGCTATCAGGACTAGGTACGAAACAGCACAGACTAACATCGACGCTGCTGCGGATGTAGACGCACTGACAACTGTTGTGGAGAATATGTAATGAGTAAAGTTGTTATTCAGGGACACGCTAGTGGGACAGGTAACTTTACCATTGCTGCCCCTAATAGCAATACAGATAGAACTCTGACGTTACCTGATGCTGGTGGGACTTTAGATCGTCTTGATCGTGCTGGTAATTTTTTGCAGATTGTTAGCACTACTAAAACAGACGTTGGAAGTTTTGCATCAGTTACTACAAACAATTATGTAGATATTCCTGGGATGTCAGTAACAATCACGCCAACATCAACATCAAGTAAAATTTTAGTAATTTATTCGGCTTATGTATCTAATAGCACTACTGCAACAGTTCATGTTCGTTTGTACAGGGATTCTACAAGCATTGGTCAAGGAAATGCTGAAAGTAATCGTTTAGGAGATTCAGCAATTTTTAGACCTGCGTCTACTCCGTATAATTTTGATATAGGTTGTGTGTCAAATTTATTTTTAGACGCACCAAACACAACTTCTGCAGTGACTTATAAACTGCAAGGAACATTAGGTGCAACCTATAACGGTACTTTTTACATAAATCGACCAGTTGATAATCTCAATGCAGACTATTCAGGTAGAGTAGCATCTACAATTACAGTTATGGAGATTGCGCAATGAATCATGAAGCTGTTTATGCACTATATCCTAATGTTGTATCTGTTGATGACACTGCAGGTGCTATGGACGCTAACGGTAATTCAGTTGAGGTTGATTTAGATGCAGTTAATGCATGGGTTGATCCTGACGCATACAAGTTTAATAGAGTATTGGAGTATCCAGCAATAGGTGATCAGTTAGACGCACTGTATCATGCTGGTGTGTTTCCTGAGGACATGGCTGCACAGATTCAAGCAGTTAAAGAAAGGTATCCTAAGACATGAGTACAATCGCAGTCAATGCAATTACAGATGCTAACGATGGTAACACAACAACCATCAATGGAGTCACGCCTAACTCAGCTAACGTAGTTGGCAAGAATAGAATCATTAATGGCAACATGGCGATTGACCAGAGAAACGCTGGGGCTAGTATTACACCTACCGCAGGGGTCTATGCTTTAGATAGGTGGGCTGCTTCTATTAACGTAGCATCAAAGTTTTCTTTACAGCAAAATGCTGGTTCAGTAACACCGCCTGAAGGTTTTTCTAAATATCTTGGAATAACTTCTTTATCTGCTTATACTTTAGCAAGCGGAGAGTTCTGTACTCTTACACAATATATTGAAGGCTCAAACGTAGATGATTTAAATTGGGGAACATCTAACGCTAAGGCTGTTACTTTATCTTTTTGGGTTCGTTCAAGTTTAACAGGAACATTTGGAGGAGCGTTTAATAACTCTGATAGTTCTAGGAGTTATCCGTTTACCTATTCTATTTCGTCAGCTAACACTTGGGAAAAGAAAAGTATAACAATTGCAGGTGATACAACTGGGACTTGGTTAACAACAAATGGTAGAGGTATAGTAGTTCGTTTAGGTTTTGGATCAGGTTCAACTTATAGTGGAACTGCTGGTTCTTGGTCAGGTTCTACTTATTTTACAGCCACAGGAGCAACATCAGTAGTAGCTACATCAGGAGCTACCTTTTACATCACAGGAGTACAACTAGAAGCTGGATCATCAGCTACTGAGTTTGAGCATAGACAGTATGGGACTGAGTTGCAGTTGTGTCAGAGATATTATCAGGACTTTGCAAACGCACTTGGTGTTAGTTTAATGGCTACTAAATACACTCCTAACAACGGGCATTGGCTTACATTAGTGTTTAATCCAAGACTTAGAGCATCTCCAACAATTACATCAAGCTCATGGGCTGCAGTCCAACCATCAGTGTTTGGATCAAATTCTGTAGCTGTAACTTTCAATCACGCTAGTACTTCTTTCCATTGTCAAGCCTCAACAGTAGTTAACGCATCTGCGGAGTTATAAATGTATAAGCAAACTAATAAGTATGACATGGCTACAGATACTGTTATCACTAACGGTGGGGATAATGTTATTCGCATAGCAGACAACGCTTACATACCATTTGACGAAGCAAACACAGACTATCAAGAATACTTAAAATGGTTGGCAGAAGGTAACACACCTGATCCAGCAGATTAATGAAGAACTTTGATCTAGCTACGTTACTTGCTGGAATCATACCAGTAATGCTTGCTGCGATGTGGTGGGTTATTAGTAACGTCAATGATCTAAGAGGTGAGATACAACTGTTGCAAGCTAACATGATGATGTTAGTGGACCCACAAGGTCAGATCATTCCTAGTCCTGGTAATGCTTTTGCTAGACAGGAACTTAAGGAAGAAATGCTAGAACAGTTTCATGATTTAAAGGTTAGAGTTAAATTGTTAGAGGTATACAATGGCAAAGGACAGTAGACTAGAAAGAGCAGGTGTATCAGGGTTTAATAAACCTAAGCGTACACCAAGTCATCCTAAGAAGTCACACGTTGTTGTGGCTAAAGAAGGTGACAAGGTTAAGACTATAAGGTTTGGTCAGCAGGGTGTATCAGGAGCAGGTAAATCACCTAAGTCTGCGTCAGAAAAAGCTAGACGTAAATCATTTAAAGCAAGACACGCTAAGAACATATCTAAAGGTAAAATGTCAGCAGCATATTGGGCTAATAAGGAGAAGTGGTAGTGGATAACGATAAGCAACTAGGTAAGTTAGAAGCTCAGGTAGAGTCTTTACAACGTCAGATGGAGCAGTTAAGTATTGACGTTAAGTGTGTGTCTGATGTCATGACTAAATGGAAAGGTGCTGGTGTATTGTTGCTGATACTAGGTGCCTCCTTTGGATGGCTGGTAGATATCATCTTAGGTAGATGAAAATAAACATATATTTTATTGCTGTTTGTGCTATGCTTTTGCTACAAGGATGTACAGCGTTAGGATTAGCTAAAGCGGTTTTACCGGGTAAGTCAGGCACTAGTGTTAATGCTAATGCCCAGGTAGGTAAAGAGAACACACAGCAAGTTGTAGGTCAGCAGGACAACACCAAGATCGAAGGTGAGAATGTTAATGTTAGTCAGAAGGAAAACGACACCAGCATTAACACATCTAAAGTAGATAGCTTAATACAAAATAATACTAATGTGCCTATGTGGTACTTATTGTTGTTGGTATTAGGCTGGTTACTTCCTAGCCCACAAGAGATATGGGCAGGGTTTGTCAACTCAATAGAAAGATTAATTCATGGCAAGAAGCGTAACAGTCGTAAAAAAAAGACACAACGATAGCACTAAAGATCTTAATACATACACTGTCCCAGCAAAGAACACTGCTGAGATACACATGATTTATATCTTAGCTACTGCTGGTAACGCAAACGCTGATCTTTATTGGTACGACAGTGACGCAGGAGTTGAGTATCCACTAGCTCATGCTAAGTCTTTACAAGCTACTAACGGTGAATATTTATTACTAAAAGACTTACAGATAGACTTACAAGAAAACGATATATTAAGAGTACAAAACAGTGACGCATCAAGCACGATTACTTACATAGTAACTATGGAATTAAAACCATCATTAGCAACACAATTTCATTCTTAGGAGATAGATATGTACGGATATAAACCCCCTAAACCTAGAAAGAAAACTAAACCTAAAAAGAAGAAGTAATGGCTAAAGGTGTAAAGCATTACTTAAAAAATGGAAAGGTCTGGTCAGGCTCTTATCACAAGATGCCTAATGGGATGTTGCATACAAATAAGTCTCATACAGCAACAAGCAAGCCTTTATATCATTACGGTGATCTTTCAGCTACCGCTAAAAAGAAAGCTAAAGGATAGCAATGAATTACTTAGAGTTAGTTAATAATGTAATGGTAAGACTTAGAGAAGATGAGGTAACTGCTCCAACAGATACTGTCTACTCTAAGTTAATCAGTACCTTTGTCAATGACGCTAAAAGAATTGTAGAAGATTCTTTTCAGTGGAACGTGTTGACTGAGACACTTACAGTCACAACATCTGCTGATCTTTTTAACTACGTCCTCACAGGATCTGGTCAACGATTTAGAGTTATGGATGTTATTCACTCTGAGGAAGATTATTACTTATCTCCTAAGAACTCTAGTCAGATGAACACCTTGTTGTTAAACGAAAATCCACAAAAAGGACAACCAGCTTTTTACAACTTTAACGGTGTAGACGCTAACGGAGATACGCAGGTCGATCTATATCCTATTCCTAATGGAATACAAAACATTTACTTTAACTTATACAAACCTCAGCCACAACTAACTGATGCTTCAACAAGATTGTTAGTTCCTTCTGAGCCTGTTATTAAGTATGCTTACGCACAGGCTGTAGCAGAGCGTGGTGAAGACGGTGGTTTAGCTGCACAGGAAGCAACAGCATTAGCTGACTTATCACTAGCAGATCACATAGCTATGGCAGAAAGCAGACAAAACGATCAGTACGTCTGGGCAGCAGTTTAATGGCTGGTAGACTACAGTCATCAACCATATCAGCACCAGGCTTTCTTGGTATTAACACACAGGAAAGCAGTGTTGATCTTGCGTCAGGCTATGCGCTAGAAGCATACAACTGTGTCATAGATAAGTTTGGTCGTATTGGTGCTAGGCGTGGGTGGAGTAAAGTAAACACATCGTTAAACTCTGATCTAGCGTCTAACAGTGTTGACTTTATTTATAACCTACCTAACCCGGATGTTACTTTTGTTGGTGGCCATAACAAGTTATTTACTAGAGCTAGTGGTGCAAGTACATTAGTCACAGCAGTAAGCACAACGGTATCTAACGCAGCAGGAGACGGCACAACAGCTTACAGCATAACAGCTAATGAGTGGATGGGTGCTAGTATTGTATTTGGTGAGGGACCAACAGCTAGTCCATATGCTTACTTTGCACAGGCTGGTCATCTACCTTTAGTCTATCACAAACTAGGAGCAGACCATGCCCACACAGGTGCTTACGGTTTTAACTTACTCAGCGATGCTGGGTCAGTACCTACCACATATAGTTCTGCTTCTGATTTTAAGCCTAACATAGTTATAGGTGCTTATGGTAGAACATGGTGGGCAGACATTGCTAACGATAAACAAACAGTTTACTTTAGCTCGTTACTAGACGGCACTAATCTATCAACAGGTGACTCAGGCTTCTTGTCATTGGTCGATGTGTTTCCTAACGGTGACGAGGTAGTAGGACTAGCAGCACACAACGGTTTTTTAATTATATTCGGTAAAAGAAACATTGCTGTTTACTCTAATCCTATTGATGTAACTCTGCTAAAACTAGAAGACTTAATTGCTGACATTGGTTGCATAGCTAGAGACAGTATTGCTAACACAGGTACTGATGTTATGTTCTTGTCTGAGACAGGTGTTAGAAGTATTGCACGAGTCATCCAAGAAAAGTCAGCACCTATTAACGACATCTCGTTTAACGTAAGAGACGAGCTAGTAGCGTTTGTAGAATCAGAAACTAATAGAGAAAAGATTAAAGGTGTTTACTATCCTAAAGATGCTTTCTATTTATTAACATTACCTACGTCTAAGTATGTTTACTGTTTTGATCTACGAGCTAGATTACAGAATGGCGCAGCCAGGGTTACTGTTTGGGATAGTCTTGAACCTACGGCATTACACGTTACTTATACAGGCGATCTTTTCGTAGGACAGAAAGGTTACTTAGCTAAATACTTTGGGTTCTTAGATGACGCAGCTACTTACAGACTACGTTACTACACTAATTACTTTGACTTAGGTAGCCCTACAACACTGAAGTTTTTAAAGAAAGGTAACTTTGTAGTAGTAGGTGGTGTAGGTCAAGACGTAGCATTGAAGTATGGTTTTGATTATGTTAACTCATATCGGTCTATAACTAAAAAGCTACGAGCAGGTAACGTTTACGAATACAACATTGGTGAGTACGCTATTGCAGAATACTCTAGTGGTCTAGTGCTTGAAGAAGTCAACAGTAACTTAGGTGGATCAGGTTCTATTATGCAATTAGGCTTTGAGGCAGATATTAACGCTGCACCTTTGTCGATACAAAAGATAGATATTTATGTTAAAGCAGGTAAAACAATTTAAGGATAGGTATGTCTGATTATACAAAAGCAACTAACTTTGCAGGTAAAGATGCTTTATCATCTGGTGATCCACAAAAAATTATTAAAGGCTCAGAGATAGATGCAGAGTACAACGCTATTGCTGCTGCTATTTCATCTAAGGCTGATCTAAACGGTCCTACGTTTACTGGAACACCATCAGCACCTACAGCTACAGCAGGTACAGCTAGTACACAAATAGCTACTACAGCTTTTGTTACTACAGGAATTACTACTGCTACAGGAAATCTTGGTACAATGTCTACACAAGATGCTGACTCAGTAGCTATAACAGGAGGTACTCTTACAGGAACTACAGTCAACAGTGTTACTGTAGGTACTAACGCATCAGGAGCTAGGACCGTATCTAACAGCGCTCCTTCAGGTGGTTCAAACGGTGATATTTGGTATAAATACTAATGACTTTATACGTTAACAACTCAGGTACTTTTATAGAACCTGATGAAGTTTTTGTTAAGGATGGTGGTTCATGGAGAACTATTAAACAAGTTCATGTTAATGATAACGGAACATGGAGACAGATTTTTCCTATATCTGGTACTCAGACATTCGCAGCAGGTACAACATCTTTTGTAGTTCCACAAGGTGTTTACTCTTTAAGTATGACCAACATGTCAGGAGCAGGTGGTGGTGCTAGATCAGGACAACACACAGGAGACTGCTTCTCAAGTAGACCTGCATTTGCAGGAGCAACGGTTGCAAACCAATCAATTGCTGTTACAGCAGGTGAAACACTAACAGTTATAGTAGGTACTGGTGGTGTTGGTGGAGTATATCCAGGGTTTCAACAAGGATTTAGATTAGGTACTTCAGGAGGTGCTACTTCTATTAAGAGAGGATCTACTGTCCTCCACACAGCAACAGGAGGAGCTACTTATAACGCTACTTTTAATAGTGGTTCTAACTTTACAACACCTGGTCCTACTAATGGAACAGGATTTGGTACTGGTGGTAGTGGTGCAGCTTGTGAGGGAACAGGTGGTGCAGGAGGAGATGGCGGAGTAGTCTTTACATGGTAACAGAGTTTGTAGATAAACAGACAAAAGATAAACGTAAGAATATTTGTAACGTGTGTGACAAGAAGAAGTTAGGATTCTGTACAGAGTGTGGTTGTGTGGTCATTACAAAAGTTATGTGGGAGCGTAACAAATGTCCGTTAAATAAATGGTGAAGAGGATAAAGAAATGGGAATGTTTTCTAAAATAGCTGGCATAGCTGGTCCTGCTATGCAAGTAGCAGGAATGGCAACTGGTAATCCTGCTTTATCAATGGCTGGTAGTGCTATAGGGCAGTACAGCGCAAACAAACAACTTGGTAAGCAAGCTGATGAAAGCGCTGCTCAGTACGCTGCTCGGATGAGACAGGCTGGTCAACAAGGTTTCTTTAGACCAGTTGATGTCAAGACACTCTATGGTCAATCTAACTACAAGGTTGACCCAACTACCGGGCAATTAACAGAAGCTGGCTACACAGCCTCGGATGCTGTCCAGGCTGACCAAGCAAGATTTGGTGGCATGATGCAGTCAGGATTGTCTTCTGCTGAACAAGCAATTCCTTTTGCTCAACAGTATGGCGCTCCTGCTCAGGGTTTGTTTAACTTAGGTCAAAGTTATCTTGGTGAAACACCAGACCAAATGAGACAAACTTATATGCAGCAGCAGATGGATGCCCTAAGACCTTATGATATTGAACAAGAACAAAGACTGCTTGCTCAAGGCTTCGGTAGAGGTACTACTGGTTTAAGCGTAGGCGCTGGTGGTAATCCAATGTTGAAGGCACTACAAGAAGGTAGAAACAGAAGAGACTTACAGTTACTAGCTAATGCTGACGTAGCTGTTCAAGATAGAATTAACTTCGGTACGCAACAGCTAGACAAGGCTTCTGGTCTGCTAGGAACCGGGTACGACTTAATGCAAGGTTCTCTTGCTCCTTATCAGAGTTATTTAGGTGAGCAAGCTAAGTTAGAAGAACTAGCGCAACAACCGTTCCAGATGGGATTAAACGCTGGATCCACTGCCATGACCGGGCAGCAGTACGGTGCTAATGCGTTACAAGACGCAGCCTTAAATCAAGGTCAGGTCGCTATGGGTAAAGCACAAAACAAGTATGACGTAACTACTGGATTGCTTAAAAATGAAAAACTAAGGGAAGACGTAGGAAGTCTTGTTAAGGGAGGAATAGATAAGATAGGTGGATTGTTTAGCGGAGGTGTTCCTGGCTTTGGCGGTGGTAGTTTTGGAGGAGGTCAAGCGGTCCCTTACTCAGCAGGTATGTCAACTCCTGGGTTGACGTTTGGTCAAAGATCATATTAAGGAATAATTATGGCTACTAATTTAATGGATGTGTTTGGATCTACTCCCGAAGAACTAGAGTATCAAAAAAGACAAGAGCAAGAAAAAGCTGCTAGGTTAGACTACAGAAATAGATTATCTAACGCTGGATCAGGTTTAGGAATGTACGCAGGACTAGCCAGGGCTGGTGTTGAAACCGGGGAGAGTTTAAGAAACCTTAGACTGTTTGGTGAGTCCCCTTCTCCTGAGATGGAACGAGCCACCGCCATGAATCAGGTACTTAAAAAGTATGAGAATCAAGATATATCTAATCCTGAAGTGATTGCTAAAATGTCTCAAGAGTTGGGGCAATCAGGCTACCCTCGTGAAGCGTATCAATTAATGGAACAAGCTAAAGCTATTACAGCGCAACGATTAAAAACACGACAAGACGCAGAGAAAGCTAGACGTGAGGAACTTCAAGATCTTGCAGAGCTAGAAAAGACAAACGCTGAAACAGCCGAAATAAACAAGAAATTAAATGAGGAAGAAAAAGGAGACTACCTCACAGATAAAGCAATGACTGGGTTTAAAGATGACGCTAAACACATAAACACGTTTAAAGCGCTTAATCAAACAGCCGACTTTAATTATTTCCAATTGTCTAGGGTTTATCTTAACCAGGCTAAAAAGTTTCCAGGAGCTGTTGCAACAATCACAGGTAAAAGTGTAGAACAAGTTCAAGATTCAGTTGTATGGTGGACTCAGTACGATGCGTTCTTGGCTATGGTAAGGAATAAATTGTACGGATCTGCGTTGACTGATGCTGAGATCAAAAACTTTGAGAAAAACATTGTTACAGAATTGACAGATGAAGACATAGCAATGGATATGTTAAGAGATCAGTTAGAAATAGCTCAGATAGGGTACAGAAAAAACGCTGAGTTCACACACGATCAGGGAAGAAACATAAAAGGGGTTTATGAGTTAATTGGTGAGGTAAGACCTATGTCTGGGGTGACAGTATCGCCAGAAGAGTTTGAAATCATTAGTGTCGAATAATAGGAAAAAACAAAATGGCTAAATATTCAGTAAGACACAGCAGCGGTAAAGTCATAACATTTGAAGGACCAGCGGATGCTGAACCTGCAGAAATAAAACAAGCTGCTGCTAGGTTGTATCAAGAACAACAAATAGCAGAAAGAGAAAGTCAAGAACAGTTTCCTGAAGAGCAGCTACCAGAAGAGCAACCACAAGAGATGAGGTTTGACCAAGCCTTGTCTCAGGCTGGACGTAATCTACCTGCATCATCAGCCAGGTTAATTGGTGATCTATTTGAAGCTGTGACTAATCCTGTAGACACCACAGTAACACTGAGCCAGGTTATAGGAGGTGGTCTAAGAAAAGGATTACGCAACCTCGGTGTTGATGTGGAAAGCAGAGAAGACTCTGAACAAATGTTTGATACAGTGGCTAACCAGCTTGCTGAGAAATACACAACATGGGATGGTTTTAAAAGAGCGTTAGCTGAAGACCCTGCCAGCATACTTGCAGACGCTTCTCTTGTTCTTACTGGCGGCGCTGTTACTGCTGCTAAGACTGCTGCCACTGGGAGCAAACTAGCTAAGTGGGCGCCAATTGTAGCAGAGGTAGCGCCTAAGCTAGACCCGGTAGTAGCTGTTGCTCCTCTTGTCGGTAAAGGAGCATCAAAGGTTGCAGGGGCTGCTGCGCCAGCTATTCTTAGTTTCACCTCTGGAGTAGGTAGAAAATCTATTGAAAAGGCGTATGAGTCTGGAGTAGAAGGTGGAGCAGCATTAAAACAGTTTAGAGATAACATGAAGGGAGAGGATCCAATATTAATACTTGATGATGCTCTCGCTAATCTTGAAACACTAAGACAAAAAAAGAACGCTGACTATCAGGCAGGAATGAAAGAACTTTCTGAGTCAGGCGCAGAGGTAATGTATAACAAGATAGATTACGCAATAAACCAAATAGCAAAAGGATCTAACAAACTATCAGACGGTACTATGGACACCATTAATAGTTTAGTTCAAAAAGTAAAGCAATCAAAAGAAATGGGATACAACACCGTGTCTCAAATGGATCAGCTTAAACAAGCAATAGCCGAAATAGGAGAAGCTGCTACAACATCAGGTGGTAAGACACACGCAGAGACTGTTAGGAAAGCGGTGGTTAAAGCCATTGAAGAAGTTGCTCCTGACTACATCGGAGTGATGGAGCAGTATGGTAAAGCTGCTGAAGCAATGAAAGAGTTAAAGAAAACTCTAGGTGTTCAAGGAAGTAAAACAAACCCAGACACTGCTTTAAGAAAACTGTTATCAATCATGAGAGATAATGTCCAGACTAACTATGGCAGAAGAGTTACGCTTGCTGAGGAACTAGAAAGCATAGGCGGTAATAAATTTATAAATAAGATAGCAGGACAAGACATGGCATCTGTGACTCCTAAAGGAATGCTAGGAAGAATTGTAGGTGCAGGTGGTGTAGGGTATGGCGCAGTTACTGGAAGTCTGTCAGGTCTTTTATCTCCTGGTGCAATAGCAGCAGCATCAATGGCTTCTCCTAGACTTATAGGAGAGGCAGCACAGTTAACAGGACAAGCAAGTCGTGTGGCTAGAAAAGCAGCTCAAACCGTTCCGTCTACTTCTTTTAGTCAAATAGGAGCAGCTCAACGTATAACTGAGATGGCAGAAGAGGAGAACAGGTAATGGCTAGTGCGTTTGATAACTTGTTAACAAATCTTGTAGATAGACTACAGAAGGTTGGTGTAGGTTCTGGAACAGCAGCAGAGAACAGAGCCAAGATAGATTATATGACAGCGAGCAACAGAGCAGCTCAGGCTGGTCAGGCTACTCCTAGAGACTACGCATACTTTTATGGTAATGACTCACCTCAGGCAACTTCTCTTAGTAACAATGTTAATACATACGGTAACAACCAAGCAGTAGGAACCGGGGGAGGATATAGCTTAGGAAACAAACCTAAAAGAATGTTTAGTGACGCAGAGGTCTTAGCAGGGGCGGTCCCTGATCCTCTTGATGAGTATCGTTTAAATCAATTACAAATAGAACAAAACATCAGAGATCAGGAAGACGCTGCTGCACCTAAAGATCAAGGTTTTGGTCAATCTACTTTAGAAAGACAACTGTATGATGCTAAGATAGCAGAAGATAGAAGAAGAAGACAAGAGCTAGTAGAGAACAACATATCCATAGAAAGAAGAGCAAACGAAGAAAGAAGAATGATACAAGAAGCTGAAGCTAATCAAAAAAGACAAAGTATTCTTGATAGCGGTGGTATGGATATGCCATATAAAGGACAAGGAGAAAACAGCATAGACTTAGATCCTATAGTGTTAAACGTAGATTTAGAGAACCCTCCTACTAACACAGAGATTGTCAGACTGTTAGAACAAGATTATGCAGACCTGGCTGCTGCCGGGGCAGACACCGCTGCCCTAAGTGAGTTAGCCCGGGAGATTGATTCTTATAGAGACAGACAAAGTTCTTTACCTTCTATTGTCTCTGAGGCTGCTGCGTCAGATGTAGTAGAGTTAAATGGAGCTTCTTTGTTGGATCAGGAAGATACTTACAGCCCTTTCGGTAGTCCACGTTTATCACCTGCTTTAATGGAGTCTATTATAGAAGGTGAAGGGGATACGCTTACTAACGATCCTAATGATGAAGGTGGTGCTACTAAATTTGGGATTGCTTATAATTTCAATACAAACGAATTAAAGAAGTACGGGATTAATAGCCCATCTGAAATGGATAAATTAACAGAAGATCAAGCTAATGAACTTTATACTTCAAAATACTATAATCCGTCTAAAGCTAAACAGCTTCCTTTTGAAGCAAGAAAAGCATATCTTAATAGTTATATAAACAGTCCGACTAAAGGAGTTAAAGCGTTACAAACAACTGTTGGTGCAGTAGCTGACGGTCAGTTTGGTGAGGACACTGAAAAAAAGATACAAGACTATTTGAATAATAATTCTTCAGAAGATTTAGGTGTAGCCATACAGAAAAATTATATAAAACAATTAATAGACGCAAGCGGTACGAACACTTGGTCTGGTCATGGAAACGGGTGGGTTAATAGATATCTAGGTTTAAAAGATTACCCTTTTGGGGTAAACAAAGTAAACTTAAACAATTTACAAACTGAAGATGAAGTATTTGATGCAATAGAACAAGAAACAGGAATAGATTTAAGGTAATGGAAAACTTCATCATCAACTTCTGGGAGATTATCTCAGGGATACTGTTCGTAGTGTTCTTAGCAATCACTTGGAAGGCAGAGATTGGGGCGCGCATCTCAGTGTTAGAAGAGAAAGTACGCGCCCTGTTTGATCTAGTTAATAATAAGAAAGATTAGATCTCACAAGCTCCTGCTGTACAAGCCAGAGTCTGCGCTCCTTCTACGTTGTCATCAATCTCTATGAGACTATTCCACTCAATGCTCTTTGGCATCTTATGAAGGAGTTCTTTATACTCCTCTTGAGTGCATTCCTCATAGGGTGCTTGCTTATATGTCCCACCATCATACGGCAAGAAACTAACACCACTGACATCATCAAAGTTCTTCCAGATCCATGACCCTACCTCAGGCCACTCATGCTCCTCAACAGAGATAGTGACTGACGGCTTATGCTCACACCAATGCTTCTGATACATCAACCACAACTCTAAGTGTTCGATAGCTGTGATGTCCTCACGCAGTAGCGCACCATCAGGTGACTTCTTAGGAAAGCTAAAGACAGTAGTAGACTCTGGTCGTAGCACACAATCCTCAGACGGTATACCCTGATCGGTCATGAACGTGGAGAGAGGATCTTTCTTATCACCTCGTACCCTACGAACATAATACTTACTGTGTCTCGTATGAATACCAGAGGCACTATCAACAAGCTGACTAACAGTACCGCTAGGCTTAATACAAGTGATGGCAGCAGATACAGGAATATTAAGCTCAGTGGATAACAGTAAGTTTGTATCAACCGATATGTCTCTGAGTCTCTCAAGCATTGCCTTAGTCTTATCACTGGTTTCTCCCATAAGTTTGTTATCCAGGATACCAGTCAGTGACACACCAAGTAACCTCTCAGCCTCAGTGTTCTTCTGCCACACCTTTCTGAGATAAGGGAAGTGAGTCATCGTAGACTGATACGTTCCTAAGATAGTAGCTAGTCTGACCTTACGTTCTAAGTCTTGCTTGGTGTCTGTGGATCTGACTACTACCTCAGACAGGTTACAGAACTGGTAGGGTCTAAGGATAATCTCTGAACATGGGTTAGTACCATACTCAAAGTCTGTATCCCTACGTCCATTCTTCTTAGCTGTGTTGACAGCAGCCTCACGATTAAAGATACCACGCTCACCACTGTGACTGTGATACAAGCTGGTCCACTCGTTTAGGAACTGACCAACGTCAGGCTTGGTAGCATACACAGCAGAGTTGTTAGCCAACGCACGTTGAGGGTTAGCCTCCCACCACTGACCTACCTTAGCGTGACGCATCTTGTCATCCTCTAAGTCAGACAGTGAGATCATAGCTGAACGTCTAACACCACCCACTACGACAACCTCAGCAACCTTACACATGATGTCGTGACACTCTAGTGTGTTTAGCTTACGACCTGTTGCTCCCTGGAACTTAGCGATAACAAACTTAAACAACTCATGTAAAGGTTCTGGTCCACTAGCCCTACCACCAAACGTCTTGAGTCTAGCACCGGCTGGTCTAACCTTGCTTGTATCCCACCGGGGTATCTCACCAGAGTACAACAAAGCAATGACCTGACGTAGTGACTTAGCCCAACCCTCTTTACTATCAGGCACAACGATAGTTGTTTCGGAGTCAAACAATTGGTCAGGTATCTCAGGTAGTTTGTCAACGTACTTATGCTCAACACTAAACCCTACACCAGTGCCACACAGTAGGATATACATAGCCTCGTCGAACGCCTTAGGATCGTCAACAGGCATGTAGCTACAGTTGTATCCTGCTGTGTTGTCTCTGTCGAGTGCCTTACCAGCAGCCATGATAGCTCTCATAGAAGGTACAACCTCCAGGTTCTTAATAGCCTCACGCATCTCGGAGTCTGTCTCCATAGGCATGACATGGTTATGCTTAGTCTCCAGATGGTTCTTCATGAAGTCCATGTATCTATCGACTGTCTCAAACCAATCTTCTCTACGTCCTTCTGCTTCTACGAATCTGCAATACCTACTCTTAGCAATATACTCTTGGTAAAAATCCATCTATATTTCCTTTATCAGTTTATCGTAATTATCTTCTACTAAATCTTCAAATCTAGTTAATATCTCTAAAGACGTAAGCCCTAACATTTCAACTATTTCTATTTCATCTATTACAGAAAGCTTCTCTATTAATTCAGGAAGAGTGAGCTGATCTCTAAGAAACATCTTCTTTCTCCATGTCTTCTATTTCCATCAGCACCAACGTACAGTATCCAGAGATGTCCCTCCAAGAGTCATCGTACATCGGATCGCCATTAAGTATCCTGGCTAACTTGTTGGCAATCAACTCAAGAGACTCTAACATATAAGCTGGCATTAACGGATAGTTACGAGAGTTCTTAATTACTTTCTTTATGTCCTGACTAATCTGACTTACGTCTCTGTATTCACCATATGTACCTGCTCTGGTTTGTAGTACATTTTTAATTTCCATATTGTTTCCTTAGATAATTAATTGACACAGGCATCTCATCAAAGCTACCATTGTCTACTTCATTGAACACCCACACACCAGACCAGCTACCATTAGTCTGAGGATTAAGATACTCCTCATCGTGTTGGTAAAAGATACCAGCAAACAAACCAGTGATCCTAGAACCGTCAGCTTTCTTACTGAACGCTATAGA
>JACLAB010016410.1_pt1 | contig 19653 bp, 20 predicted proteins | sample 8027921 | NCBI WGS metagenome assembly JACLAB01 (sample SAMN15725117, study PRJNA655200) | protist metagenome | isolation source: fluorescence activated cell sorting (FACS) single amplified genomes of... | place: USA: West Boothbay Harbor, Gulf of Maine | collected 2000-07-19 | reverse complement strand
GTATCAGAGGAGCCCGGCGGTGACCTGTGGCCCGTGCGCGTCGGTTCGCTCGGGCTGAAGAACAAGGCGTGCGGGTTCAACGCGCAGGGTCCGTGGCTGGCGTCTTGCGGAGACGACGCAGACGTCGTCGGCACCGGGGAGGGAAAAACAAAACGAAGGTTCGTCGTCGTCGTCGCCGAGCCCGACGCGGAGGTGACGAGCGCGGGGGGCGGGGACGTGCTCGGGCGCGAGGAGACCGCGTGGAAGCTCACGGCGCACCCGCCGGTGTCCGTGCAGACCGCGTTGCCGTGCGATTGCTCGTACGAAATCGTCGACGGATTGGACGAATCGATCGTGTTAGCCGCTGGGATCGCGAGGGCGGGCGCGACGGAACGGATCGTGGATGTGAACCCCGCGTCGTCCCTGCGCCTGCGCCTCGTACCGCTCGACCCGGTGACGGGTGCACCGCACGGGCGATGCGTCGGGTCCGTGCCCCTCAACGGGACGCGTGTGGGTGGACGTGGCGGCGGATCCGAGCGGTCGCCCGCGGTGCACGAGATGCTCCTCGATATTTCCGCGACAAACTCGGGCGGATCCGAGTTTGTTCGCCTCGCGGTGACGTGCGAGCCCGCGTGTGTCACGCACGTGCGCAGTGGCCCGGCTCCTATCCTCGTGGACGTCCGCGCGCCGCTTTTGATCGCCAACGGGTGCCCGTTTCCGCTCGTCTGTTCCGGCGTCGGATCCGTCTCGAATTCGAAATCGAGTTCGAAATTTCACGGGTCCTCGGTACAACCCGGTCGACAGGCGATGGTACCCACGGATCCCGTGATATCAGCCGCCAACACGAACGTCAGCACGGAGGACCTACACGCGCGCGTCGTGTACGTCGCGCGCGAAGGGGACGGGCGTGCACCATCGCGCATCGACATCGCGCCCGGGTCCGTCGTCCGAAGCGCGGTATCCACCGCCGAGGGAGTCGTCGAGGTGAGTCTCTTTCATCTCTAAATGTTTGCCTAAAACTAAAAAAATGTGTTTTGTGTGCAGGTTGTCGCGTCCGCATCCGCGTGGGCGCCCCCCGGCGTCTCTTCCCTGGCGTGCACGTCACCGTGCCTCCGCGTCACCGTCGTCCCTTCACTCGCGGTGGTTAACCTGTCGGGCCACCGCGTCGCGATCGAGGCGGCGGGCGGGGGTATACCGCGTGATCTGGAGCCGGGCGCTGGTCCGCTCTGCGTCTTCGCGCCGCCACGATCGATTTCGAAAAATCAGAAACGAAGAGGGAAGAAGAAGAAGGGACGCACCGGAGCCGTGGACGCCGATTCGGATTCGGACGCCGCGTGGGACGTGGACGTGCGGTTGAGCGCGAGGTGCGACGGTTCGGGTCACGCGTGGTGCCCGAAGATGTCCATCGACACCTTGGCGTCGATCAACGGCGGTTTGTGGGTTCGACTTCCGAGGCTCGACGCCGACGACACGGAACCCGCGAATTTTGTGTCAATGCACGTGTCGGTGGAGAGCGCAGCCGGGGTGACGGGCGGTCGACTCCTCGTGACTCGCGGGGGGAACGAAGGATCCGCGGACGTCTCCGGGACATCCATCCGCGTCGCGAACAAGACCCTGGACGGAGGATCGAGCGGATCGACCACCGTGTGGATTCGACAAGTCGCCAAGCGCGGCGGCGGGAGTCACGACCCGGAAGGGCCTTGGCTGGAGGTGAAGTGCGGGGAATCATCCCCGTGGGCGCTGGCGAACCCGCTCCGCGTGGACGACGCCGAGTACGCGTCCTTCGCGGCGACGTCGTCGTTCGGCAACTCGGGGTCTATCCACCCTGGGTCGTTCGACTCCATCGGCGGTCCCTCTTTGACCAGACGGCTTAACATCGCGGAGGCCATGGACGGCCGTTTCGTGACTGGCGAGTTCCACGACGCCCACGACTCCGACGAAGACGAGGATGATGACGACGACGACGACGATGACGCGTCGTACGTGGACCTGGGCGCGAACGACGCGGCGAGGCCCGCTCACGCCGAGGTGGTTCTCGGCCCCGACCCCGCCGACCCGCGGGCTCCTCGATGTCGAATCGCCATACCCGCGGACGTCGCCGCGGGCGCCGACGGCGGCGGCGCGCGGTGCCGCCGCGCAACTCCCGCGGACGGCGAGTCCGCGGCGCTCACACGCGACGCCGTCGGTCGATCCGATAGGTTCGATCGGCCGTGCGGGTACATCCGGAAAGCGTCCGGCGTCCACGGGGGTGCGGTGAAGGAAATTTCGTACGCAATCAGGCGGAGGTGGGACGGCGTCGCGTGCGTCATCGAGGTATCGCCCCACGCCGTGTGTGAGGACGATATTGATAAGGGCCACGGGCACGGCACAGAGGCGGAGATGACGGCGTCTTTGTCGATGATACGCGAGCGCGACTACGAGCAAATAGACTGCGGGCGAATCGACGAAGCCGTCACCGAGGTTTCACTGCCGGCGGTCACCGTCTCCCTCGTGGACGACGGCGACGAGCGGCTGCTCTGGTCCTTCGACGGCATCGCGCTTCGGCTCGGGTCCCGACTCGGCATCGACGGCAAGTGCGCGTCCACCGAACTCCGCGTGCTGGCCACGCAAATCGACGACCAACACCCGCGAACGGTGAGTCTATTTTCTTTAATCCTCGTACCTACGGGCAATTAGAATGACGTGTTTTTTTTTTTCCCCTCATCAGGCGTATCCGGTGCTTCTGTACCATAACCCGAGTAGGGGCGCGCTGCTGGACCTGGTGCTGACGTCCGCGCCGCCGCGTGACGAGAGCGACGCGCGGCACCCCGGTCTGTGCGTCAACGCCACACCCGGGGGTCTGCACCTGCGGGTGTACGAACCCCTGGTGTGGAGGTTAAAAGCGTTTGTGGGGAAACTCTCGGGAAGCTCCAACAACGTCGCCTCCGGGACAAACGCCGCCTCTGCGGAGACCGACGATACGACGGGCGAGGAAGGACGGAAAGCCGCGGTCAAGGATCCGTCCATGGCCCTCGGACTCCTCCGCCTCTCATCCCTCGGCGTCCGTCTAACGTTTAAACCCGCGCCTCGGTCCAGGCCGAGCACGGTGGGACCCGCGGCGGCGTCCGTGTTGGCGTTTTTAAACCTCGACAGACTTCCCGTCGCGGTCGGCGCTTTCGTTCGCCACCGCGTGCGTTTAAAACGGTCGGATATCGCGCGGCAGGTCATCGGGCACGTCAAGGGCGAGGTCATGTCGCAGTGTCTCGCGGTGTTGACGTCCGTCAACCACCTCGGGAACGTCGCCGGGACGCTGGACGCGTTCGGGGATAACATCCGCAGGTTGGGTAACCTCGGGATGGACGACGGCTCGGGAAAAAAGAAGAAGGGTTCGGGTTCGATCGACGACTGCGACTCCGACGACGACGACGCGATGGGAGAAGACGCGGAGTACCCGTACGTGGGCGCCGCGGGCGTCGGTACCGGCGCCGCATCCTCCCGAAGCGGCGTCGCCGGCGTCGTCGAGAAGAACGTCATAACCGGAGCCATCACCGGGAGCTCCGAACTCGCCAAGAACGTTTTAGTCGACGGCGTCGGGGGAATATTCACGAAATCAATCGCCGGCTTTCAAAAATCGGGCATCAGCGGACTGGCGACGGGAACCGCGAGAGGGATCGGCGGGCTCGTCACGGGCGCCGCCGCGGGTGCGGTGGGCGCGGTCGCGAGGGTCGTCGAGGGCGTGGACGCCACGGTGGGCGCCGCGCAGGATCAGGTCAAGGGTGGCGCCGACGCGGCGGCGGCGACGCGGCGCCGGCTGCCGCTGGCGACCCGCGGCGACGGCGTCGTCCGGTCGTGGAACGAAGCGGACGCGCGCGGGCTGCACCTGTTGCGCAGCGCGAGCGTGCGTGACGCGCTCGGGAACCGGCGACGTCCGTTCGCGAGCGGCCGGTTCGAGGCGGCGCTTCCGCTGGAATCGGACGGCCGAGTTTTGTTGCTCAGTCACCGGCATGTGGGGTGCGTGGTTTCAGCCACCGAGGCGATCGAATGGATCCTACCCTGGAACCAGGTCGCGAGCATAGGTGTCGATGCGGACACGTACACGGTGGTGGTACACGCGAGGGGCGCGGTGGGTGACGACGGGGGTAAAGGGTCCGATCCGTTTGGAGCGGTGTTGGCCATCGGGTCGCAAGGCAAGGGTAGCGCCGCGGACGTTGATCGCGCGAAGAGGTTCGCCAAGTGCGGGTCGGTCGGTCGCGCGGAGGCGGTCGCGGGGAGGGTACGGGAGGCGTGGGCGGCGAACAGGGCGCAGGGTGGTGGCGCCGCCGCCGCGGGAGGAGGGTTTTGATTTAGACATACCGTAGGAATGAAACAAAAATGATGAACAAAAATCCGTCACGGTCCGAATTGCTCCAGCACCTTCACGATGTTCTCGTGCTCGGGCGCCTTAGTATTGACCGTTGCAATCATTGCCCGACCATGATTGACGGCCTTACCAACGTCTGCGCCGGCTAGGAGCAGCATACCTACAATAACGTCGTGTCCCTTTTTAACTGCCTCCACAAGGGGTGTGTCGCCGTCATTACTTGCCAGGTTCACATCCGCGCCCGCCTTTATGAGCTCAACGACACATGACGCTTGGCCTTGAGTAGCGGCGATGATCAGAGCCGTCCGATTATCACCTGCTGTCTTGTTCACATCCGCACCTGCTTCGATCAGTGCCTTTACCACCGCCACTTGGCCTTGCTTGACGGCGAATTGCAGAACTGTTGCATCCTTAACAGACTTGTTCACGTCCTCCCCGGACGCCAGGAGGGCCCTGGCCGCGGGCACGTTGCCGTGCTTTGCGGCCCAGTACAACGGTAGAGCGGTCCAAATCTTCTTCCCGACCACAACCAGGTGTGCAGTGATCTTCGCCTCCAACGACCGAACGCCGTCCGCGCTCCAAACTGCGGCGTTGTACGCCTTGTTCACCTGCGCCAAGTTGAGCGTATCCTTTATGTCGAGTTTTGGGAGTATCTCCTCGGTGAACACGTCCGGCAACTTCACGGCGATGACATCGAGGATGGAGATCATGCCGCGCCGTAAGTACGTCACGGTATCGGACTCTGCCTCTTCTTCTTGCACATTTTGCGTGTCCATGGCGCGGCCTCGGAAGTGAAGAGGGTCGCCCTCGGTCGTGGCTTTTGTGGATAACTCTCGGAAATGCCAAGTGATGTGATTCTTGGCAAGCCAAAGTTTCAAATGAACCGGTCGCGTCATGGCGTCTGCGAAGCGGGGGGCGGAGGCTGACGCGGCGTGGGGGTGCGTGCTGAGCGAGGGCGCGTGATGGTTAATTGCGCGGTGATGACGTCTCATTGAACGATGAGATGGAAGTTCTAAACTCGCTCGTAGAACTTCAACAACGTCACGACCTTCTCCCGCTGATTTATTGTGGCGATTGTCATTGGCGTGGCCCCGCTCTTGACAGCTTTGCGAGCGTCCGCGCCGGCTTGGATGAGCACGGCCACGATACCCTCGTGTCCTTGTTGGGCGGCTACGTAAAGCGGGGTGATGCCCAAAGAGGACGCTTGGTTCACATCCGCGCCCGCCTTTACGAGCTCCATGACGACGTGCGTGTGGCCTTCTTGAGCGGCGAAGTACACAGGCGTAACGTTGTGGATGACGCTGGTGCGCTGTCCACTCGCGTTCACAGTATGTGGTGATGCGGGCTTGTTCACATCAGCCCCTGCTTCTACCAGTGCCTTCACCACCGCCGCGTGGCCGATGCTAGCGGCGACGTACAGAGCTGTGCTGTTATCTCCAGTCAGAACCTTGTTCACGTCCTCCCCGGACTCCAGGCAGCCTGACCGCGGGCACGTTGCCGAACTCTGCCGCCCAGTACAACGGTTCAGTGATCGAGTTCTTCTTCCCAATCCTAACAAAGTGTGCCTCGATCTTCGCTTCCAACGACCGAACGCCGTCCGCGCTCCACACCGCGTCGTTGTACGCCTTGTTCACCTGCGCCAAGCGGAGCGTATCCGTCACGTCGAGCTTTGGGAGTATCTCCGCTGCGAACACGTCGGGCAGCTTCACGGCGATGGCCTCGAGGATGGAAATACCACCTCGCCGCATAAACGTCACCACATCGGACTCTGCCGCTTCTTCGTGCACATTTTGCGTGTCCATGGCGGCCTCGGAAGTGAAGAGGGTCGCCCTCAGTCTTGGCTTTGTGGGAAACTCTCGGAAAAGCCAAAGTGAGGTGACTCGTGGAAAGCCAAAGTTTCCTATGATGAACCAACGAGCTCGCGTTTCGATAGTGTCCGCCTTTGTAATACAACAAACGATTCAAGTCTAAAAGAACATCACCCACGCAAGCGATCAGTAGGCCATCACGCGTAACTCCCGTACGCGTACTGCCCACCCGGGTTCCTCACCAACCCGCCGCTCGGCTGATTCTTCTCGTTGACCTCGTTCAAAACCGAGTGCAACTCACCTCTGTGAACGCTGTTACGATCCTTATCCATCGCGTAACACACAAACACCGCGTCCACCACGTTCAGCACGATCATCGCGAAGAAGCTCATGACCACGAGGGAGATGATACCGGATAAAATCCCGACCAGACCGGCGTAGAGACCGGCGTTGGCGGCTAAAGTGACGGAGAAAGTCGCGGCGGACAACAACCAAGTGGCGCACCCGAACCCGACGGCGATGACCAGCGACACGCCTTGTAATATCATACCCGGGAACGAGTACGTACCGTACGCGGTGAGAAAGTTTCGGGAGAGTAAATCGGTAACTGAGGCGGCGGCGTCGCAAAAGGCTTGGCCCGTGATGGACGCTTGCAACATCGCGAATTTGGAGATGTACTCGATGACCGCGTAGATGCACTCCAGGCACGTGACGAGCAGGCAGACCAGGATGTTATCCCTGTCCTCGCGCCGTAACTTCTCCGCCGCCTGCCGCGCCAGCTCCACCATCGTCAAGATGAACGAGCCGAAGCACACGGACCCGAACGACGGACCGAGCGCGTGGCCCAAGGCGCGGGTCACGCCACCCTTGAACGCGGTGGTTCCGACTGGAGCGAAATACCACTGGCATATCGTACCTCCGATGACAAACAGCCTCGTCTCCAGCGCCACGGAGATGAACCAGATACCGGATACCATCGCCATCGTCAGGTAGAAGGGCACCCAGCTCTCCACGTCCCACGCGCAGCAGTCCACGTCGAGCCCGTTGAAATCCTTGCAAATCTTGGAAGACGCATCTTGCGACACAGCTTCGTGCGAGACGGCGACGTGGCCGTTCATGTTGGCGAACATCATGAACGCGACGCACGGCGCGAGCCAGCAGAACGCCACGAGCTGTAGCCCCACGACGGCGGTGACGATGTGCGGGTTATCGCGCAAGCCTTGCGTCGCCACCGTGAGGAGCGAAGCCACCAGGTTCAGTTCGTCTCTCCACAGGTAAAAGACAAACGCGGTGAGCGCGGTGAGCAGCGCGAAGATGATCGCCGGGACCGCGGCGCCCGCCGCCGCGAAGGATACCGTGAGCGCCGCCATGATGCCAACCTTGGCGTACACGACCCCCCACACCATGGTGCTGGCGCATTGTTTAAACATCCATAGGAGTAAAACTCCGAGGAAGAAGGAGGCGACGAACGCGGTGATGAGCCAAGGGTACGCGGCGTTGATGAACGCGGTGGCGTCGAACGGCGCGGCGGCGTCCGCGCTGCTAGACGCGGGCGTGGGCGCAGCAGCAGCCGCGGCGCCGGCTCCGAGGGTGGAAGGCGAAGATTGATAACGATGGCTCACGACGTCTCTGTCGGTGCCGAGGGCGGCGTTGGCTGCGGGTCTCTGCGCGTTCGCCGCGAACCTCGCGGCGTTGGCGGCGAGGACATCGGAGAAGTGGAATTCCGGTGCGGAGCACGCGGCGCCGAGCCTGTTGTCCGCCGCGGACGGTGAGTCGTCCTGGCCGGCATACGCGATGAGGCCTCCCGCGGTGGTCGCCAGGATCACCGCGAGGAAAGCCCACGACCAGACCGCGTCCTGCTTCTGCCTGTGGTGCGGGTTCAAGGACGGAGGATTGGGATTAAATTGGTCAGTGGTGCGTTCGTGGTGCGTTTTGGGTGGGCGGGAAGGCGTTCGCGCGGGTTCGCGCGTGTGTTCGCGCGTGTAACCACCGCACCGCGTGATTCCATTCTTTCTTTCTTTCTTTCCCTCGGGGGCGAATTGCGAGTTGCGAGGGGGCGCGAGATCTGTGGAGGGTTCGACGGCGCGGCGGGGTGTGACGTACCTGGGGCCGAAGTTGTAGACGCCGTCGGGGTAGCCGGCGATCGGCGCGTATTTTCCGCTCATCGCGCGCGGACCCGCGTCGAGAAAGCGCGTCGAAAGGTGACGACGAAGAAGGAAGGTGACACCGTGTTGAACTCCTCGTGAAACAATATGCGATTTTTGCTTTCAATTGACCCACTCGATTGATCGCGGAAATCCGCTTCTTGAAAGCAAAAACTTTAAGACCCATAACCTACCTGCGAGACAACAACTCACGGATCTTGCCGCTCGCACAGTGACGGCCAGAGCCAGCGCTCTTGGCGGGGCACAATCGCGCGCCCTTCGTAGGCGACGGCGACACGCGCGACCCGGCGTCCGCGCGAACACACCGTTCGAGCCCCGTGCTTCGAACCCCACGCCGCGCACCGCCGCCGCACGAGCCGAGGCCCGCGTCGCCGCGCGCCTTATCTCGCCCGCCAGGTTTTTTAGGTCTCCGAGTAGTGGAGAGAGGGAAAGGATCGTCGCGATGGCTGCCCACGCGTGCTCCGTCTCCGGCGCGTGCTCCCGCGCGATCGCCCCGGTCAGCGTCCGCGGCACGTCCCGCGCGCGTGCCGCCGCCGCCAAGCCCTGCCGCGCGCACGCCGCCGCCATGCCGACGATCCGCGCGCAGAAGCTCAACGACGGCGTCGTGCCCGTCGGCGTCCAGACCACCCACGGCCCGATGGGAGTCCAGTCCGCGCTCCTCCTCGACCGCATCATCATCCTCGGCGATCGCATCGACGAGGACGTCGCCGTGCGGACATGCGCCGAGCTCCTCGCGCTCTCCTACGAGGACCCGGAGAAGGACATACGCATCTTCCTCAACTGCACCGCGGGGACGCAGTACTGCGTTCAGACCATCTTGGACATGATGGAATACATCCAAAGCAAAGGGGTGGACATCTCCGTCGTCGGGATGGGATGCGTGGCGGGCCCGCCCGCGATGCTGCTCGCGGCGGGCGCCAAGGGCAAAAGGCTCGCCATGCCGTCCTGCAGGATCATCCTCTCACAGCCGCTCGGAGGTCTCTCTGGGACGTCTTACGAGGTGAAGATCCAGGCCATGGAGCTCAGCCGAAACGCCAGGATGCAAGTCGCCGTGTTTGCAAAGTACACGGGCAAATCCTTCGAAGACATGGGCGAGTTTCTCGTCCGGGACTCGTACATGTCGCCGCAAGAGGCGATGGAGCTGAACCTGATCGACGGCCTGGTCGACGTGAACGAGGTCAAGAGGGCGCGATGAGGGTTAAGAAGGGTCGGGGTCGAGTGTGAACTCGTTATAATATAATTCCATTTTTTAAAATCTTCATCGGGACTCACACGTTGAGGTCCACCAAGGATCGATCCTTGAGAGGGATCGCGAGCGGCGCGGGTAAGTTCTCCCCGCGTACGTTCGCGCGCGCGATCGTCTCCGCCGCCGCGCGCCGCGCGGCTTCGAGCAGGTAAAGGTCCGTAGCCACCGACGCGTGAAACAGCGAAACCGCCGACCCGCTCTGCCTCGTTCCCAGCAGATCCCCCGCGCCCCGCAGCCGCAAGTCACTCTCCGCGATGTGAAACCCGTTATCACTCCGTTCCAACACCCGCAGTCGTTGCTGGCTCGGGTACCCGGCCTCGTCGCCGACGAGTAGGAAGCACTTGGACTGCCGGCTGCCTCGTCCAACTCGGCCTCGGAGCTGATGCAGCGTGCTCACCCCGTGACGATCGGCGTCCTCGATGATGATGACGGACGCGTTCGGGACGTCCACGCCAACCTCGACGACGGATGTCGCGACGAGGACCTGCGTGTGTCCGTCCGCGAACGCCTTGAGCGCCGCCGCCTTTTCCTCCGAGTTCATCTGCCCGTGCAGGATCCCGAACGTGATACCCGGGAACTTCTCGACGAGTGCCTTGTGCTCAACCTCGGCGCTCTTGAACCGCTCGAAGGAATCCGCGGTGGACGCGTTGACGAGCGGGGTGATGACGTAGCACTGCCCGCCGGTGTTGACCTCCTCCACCATCGCCCTGTGCGCTTCGTCGATTGCGTTGGGGCCGACGGAGAGTTTGGTGTAGATGGGTAGGCGACCCGCGGGTTTCTCGTCGATGGAGCTCAGCGCCATCTCGCCGTGCTTGCACATGGCGAGCGTGCGAGGGATCGGTGTGGCGCTCATGGCGAGGACGTGCGGCGCGTGCCTCCACTCCACCATCTCATCCGCGTCGTCGGATGACTCGGACGAATCCTCATCCTTCTTTGACGAAGAAGAAGCCTTCTGTGCGGATGAAGTCTTCCCCGACGAAGACGAAGACGACTCGCCGCCAGCCTCGGCCCAAGCTGCCTTGTCGCTCTCATCGCCGTCCATCTCTTTCTCCGCATCCTTCTCCTTCTCCTTCTCCTCCGCGCGTTTCCTGTTCTCCCACCCCGACTTCTCACTAGGTCCCGCCACGGTCGCCAGGTCACCCCGCCGAACCGTACCGCCCACGGGCCCTGTAAACAAAACACATCGTCAGACTAGTTGACCATACGGGAATAAAAAGAAACTCACCTTTACTGGCGAGCGCCGCCCGTTGTTCCACTCCGAACCTGTGCTGCTCGTCAACCACGGCGAGCCCGAGGGACTTGAACACGACGTCGTCGGAGATGAGCGAGTGCGTGCCGATCACGACGTGGCCTTCGCCGCTCTCGATGAGCTTGAGCGCGGCGTCGCGGTCTTTCCGCGACGTGCTACCGGTGAGCAACACCACTCGCGGTGGATTTTCTAACCGGGAAAAGATATTCTCCAGGGTGGTGGCGTGTTGCGTGGCGAGCACCTCGGTGGGCGCCATGAACGCGCCTTGGTGCCCGTTCCCGACCGCCGCGAGTAACCCGAGCGCGGCGACGATGGTCTTGCCGCACCCGACGTCCCCTTGCAGCAGCCGCAGCATCGGCGTCGTCCCCGACATGTCCTACACAAAACACACACGCGTCAGTCTCTAATTGCCCGTACGAGCGTTACAATAAACCCACCTGGAGAATCTCCTCCAGCGCGCTTTCCTGCCCGCGTGTGAGTGAAAAGTCGAGCACGCCCCGTAGCTCGTCGCACGTGGACGTGTCGACGATGCTGACCCCTTCGCCGCCGCTGCGTTGCGCGCGGTTGCGCTCCTGCAGCAAACTGACCTGCAGCAGCAGCAGCTCCTCAAACGCCAGTCGTTCCCTCGCCGCCACCACCTGCTCCACCGTCTCCGGCGCGTGAATAAACTGCACATAAAACACGCCGTCAGTATATATATAATCGCCTCTACGAGAATACAAATAAACCCACCTGCATGGCGTCGACGTGCGAGATGAGCTGCAGCTCGGGGAGGACGCTGCTCTCCAACCCGAGGCTCACCGTCATCGGATCCGCGGGTATGCGACCCTTGAGCGCCTGCACGGACGCGGACTGGACCTCGTGCCACTTATCGGGCGCGATGTCGTGCTTCTTCGGGTAAGTGGTGACCACGTCAACCTCCGCGTCGGGGTTCACTGTACACAAAATACGCCGTCAGTCACGTTATTGCCCGCACGGAAATAAAAGTAAAATAAAAAATAAAAATAGACGCACCGCCGCCGCTCACGAGTTGCGCCTTGTCCAGGGTGAGATGCCCGCGGCCCGTCCGCGTGGACAGCGCCCCGCGAACCGCGCACGGTGACCCGGGAGATAAACCCGCCTCCGTCTCCTTCTGAACGTACTCCCACAGCTTCACCTCGAACGTCTCCGTCTTACCTTCGCCGTCGTCGCACTCCACAAGAAGCGTCGAAGGCGTCTTGCCCCAACCCTGTGTAGATGGTAAATCAGTCCAATTGCCCATACAAGTACGAAATCAAAAACAAAACTCACCTTGCGTGAATACGGCGCCTTGAGGTAGCTCACCACTCGGCCGGGCACCAGCACCGCGGTACCCGCCTGCATCCCCGCGTTGAACCGCGCAAACTCCTGGTACTTCCGCGGGTAACACCGCAGAGCTTGTTCCACGGTCAGCACCCCCGCTTTCTTCAGCTTATTCACCGTCTGAGCGGAAACGCCTGTGACAAACAAAACACGCCGTGCCGTCAGTAAACGCTCGCACCGTCAGTCCAATTGCCCATACGAATATAAAAATAAACGCACCGTGTTCCTTCAACACGTCAATCGGCGACTCCTCCCACGCTTTGTAGTCCACGCGGAGCTTGGCGTGCAGCGCGTGGAGCGCCGGGTCGCCGCCGCCGGGGGTAGACGCACCCCCGGCCGCCGGCGCGGCGAACGCCTGCTCGTCCGCCTCGACCATCCGCGCGAAATCCATAGTCTCGGGGACGAACCCGTTGATGGGATCCGCCTGGACCCAAAACACGACGTCATACTAATTGCCCATGCGGAAATACAAATAAACTCACCTGGACCCAAAACGGCCTTCGCTTTGGTTTACCCCCGGGAGAGTTCTCAGACTCCAAACGCTCGCGTTCTTTCCGCGCGAAGAACGCGTCCACTGCGTCCGCGTCGTCATCCTCGGTGGCATCCCCCGAGTACGTCAGATCGTCCAGTTCGCTCTCCGGAATGTTCGCGGAGGACTCCACGTCGATGTCCTCGCCGACGGAGGTGACGATTGGAGTCGCGCCGAAACCGAGAGCGGCGGTGTTGGAATTGACTCCCCCCGATGATCTCCCCGTCTCCGTTCGGTGCAAGGGCGTGGGCGCGGATGCGCCCGCGATCTGTCGACGTAGCGAGTTCTTCGCGGGGTCGCCCATGGAGAACGAGTACGTCTTCATGGCGTGCACGGCGTCGGCGAGCTCGGCGTCTGGATCGGCTCCAATATTTTCTCCTCCAGAAGAACTCCCGTTAACGTTACCGATGGATCGACCGGCGGTGCCCTCGAGGGAACACCCCACGAGTCCCTGCAAAACATCGCCGAGCATGCGCGCGTCCGCCTCAGCTCTGTGCGCCGCGCCGTCGACGGTGACACCGAAGTGACCCGCGAGCGACTCCAACTTGTAACTTCCGCCCGGCACAGTGTTTTTACTCAACGTCTTCCTCGCCAGCGGTAAGGTATCCACGAACCGCCAATCATCCGGTAACTCCCGACCGAGCCGACGGTACTCAGCCTGGAGGAACCCGGCGTCGAATTGCCTGGCGTTGTGCGCCACGAGTAACACGCTGGCGCCGCCGCTCCGCCTGTGCACAAAACGTTCGACAAAACGTTAATCCAATCGCGCAATTACGAATATAAGAAGAAATACACTCACCGCCGAGCTTCGTCGATGTATTCCTGGAACAACTCCGCCGCGCGTTGAAACGACGGCACGGCCGGTGCGCTGACCATCGCGTTGGTGATACCCGTGAGTGCCACGACGGGCGGTGGAACTGCGAATCGCCCGGGGTTGACGAGCGTCGACATCGGCGAATGCGACGGATCCGACACGTTCACCTAAAAAAAACATGCCGTCAGTCCAATTGCCTATACACACATTAAAAGAAAAGAAACTCACCGCTGCGATTTCGATGATCCGGTTGCGGTCCTTGTTCAAACCCGTCGTCTCCAGGTCGAACACCACGACGCACGGAACCTCCGACGGCTGGGTGTTCGCCGCCGCCGCCTGGGACGCGAGGGCGGAGGCGGGGACGATGACGTCGGGTGGTTTGAGGGTAACTCCGGAGTCGGTCCCGGGCGTCGAGGTCGTCGCCGGCGCGGGTGCGGCGTCCATCGCGGCTCGGCGTTGCGCGGCGCTGCTCGCGCGCTGCTTGGGCTCGGGCGCGCGCGTCGCGGATGCGTCCCTGCTCGGGGGTTGCCACGCGCGCGGCGCCTCCCGGGTTTGTTGCGTCTGAGCCGCCCTTTGCTGCGACTGATGGAGGACGGATCCGAGCCTTCGGAGTAGGCCGTCGCGATGTGCCGGGTCCATCGCGGCGTATCGCCGCGCGTCCTGCGCGATCGCCGCCAGCTCCGCCACCAGCGCGGCCTCGTTCACGCCCCCGCCGCTCGCGCCCACCGCGGCGCTCAGCCGTGACAGGTGGCTCAGGAGAAACTGCTGGAAGTCGTCGTACTGTTTCCCCCGCGCGTTTGGGCATCGGTTCCTCAGTTCGTAATCGAGACCGGCGCGGAGCTGCGACGCGAGGCTGGACGATGATGTCGGGCTGTCGTTCGCGCTCGTGGCGGCTGGCGGCTGCGAGGATGCCGCGTCGGCGGGTGCCGCGAACCATCGCGCGCGCCGGGCCGCCGCCGCGCCGACGAACGGCGCCCCGAGGCTTTTCAAGGATGACGACGACGCGGCGATGGCGATGGACGGGATCGCGGCGTTGGGGCGTCGTTCCGAGGAAGGGGACGCGCGGGAGACGACGCGCGCGGCCGACGCCGCCGCGCGACCCGCTCGGCGCACTGTATGCATCGACCCGACCTCCGCCCTGATCGTCGCCGTGCCACTCATCTAACACCGGCGCTCCGTGTTGTGTGGCTCGACGAGAGAAAGCCCGCCATTTTTTAGCCAGTTTGATCTGCTGCTGTTGTGACCGTTCGTGCGTTGTTGAGTCTACAAGCCAGAGCGCCGGGCGCGCAGCCAGGCACACCCCGGACTTTCATTCGATGGCACCGGTCGTTATGCGCGGCAGGGGCCGACCCAAGGGCAGCAAGAACAAGGCCAATGGTGCATCGGCGCCGGTACCCGCGCTCAAGCGCGGCAGGGGCCGACCCAAGGGGAGCAAGAACAGGAAGACCCCCGACGCAGATCTCGTTGTTGAGCCCGATGTGCTGGTGTGCCCAATCACGCGAACCATGTTCCGCGACCCGGTGATGGTCTTCGACTCGGGGCACACGTACGAGAGGAGCGCCATCGTATCGCACTTCAGGCGCAACGGGGCCAAGGATCCGCTCACGCGTCTCGCCCTGAGCAGCACGAAGGTGATGACGAACTGGGCGGTGAGACAGATCGTTCAGGACTGGCTCGACAGGCACCCGGACGTGACGCCCGACGATTGGGACAGTCGCGAGCTTCTGGAGCCGTCGAAGGATGACGGGACTGACAGTAACGATGATGAGGGGGATGACGCCGGAGTGCTCCGGACATGGCGTGCGATGTGCCCTGAACTGCAGGAGAGATGGCCAGAGGCTGCGCGGCCAGAGCACTGGGAAGGGGTGACGATGGAAAGCGGCCGGGTGGTGGAGCTCGAGTTGCAAGAGTTTGAACTGATCGGAGCGGTGCCGGCGGAGATTGGGCGCTTGAGTGCGCTGAGGTACTTGAACCTCACCGACAATCAGCTGACGAGCGTACCGGCGGAGATCGGGCAGCTCACCTCGCTGAGGGTGTTGTTCCTCAACCACAATCAGCTGACGAGCTTGCCGGCGGAGATATGGCAGCTCACGTCGCTGAGGGTGTTGGAGCTCGCCGCCAATCAGCTGACGAGCGTCCCGGCCGAGATCGGGCAGCTCACGTCGCTGCAGCAGTTGGTCCTCGGCGGCAATCAGCTGACGAGCTTGCCGGCGGAGATCGGGCAGCTCACCTCGCTGGGGGAGTTGCACCTATATGGCAATCAGCTGACGAGCGTGCCTACGGAGATTGGCCGGCTCACCTCGCTGAGGTCCTTGAACCTCGGCCAGAATCAGCTCACGAGCTTGCCTGGGGAGATCGGGCAGCTCACCTCGCTGAGGGGGTTGAGGCTCCACATCAATCGGCTGACGAGCGTGTCGGCGGAGATCGGGCAGCTCACGTCGCTGACGTGGTTGGACCTCACCCGCAATCAGCTGACGACCTTACCTGCTAGGATACGCGAGCTCAGAGCGGCGGGTTGCGAAGTGAACATGGATGACGTCGTGACGTTTGAAGAATAACCTTTAGAAATATACGGACAGGCTCTTCGCTCTTCAAAAACGCTTTTTTCCCAGCCGGAGCTGACTGGGCAAACAGTCACGGCGAAAAGCCGACCTCTGATTGGCCGACAGAAGATAATCCGGACCCCCCTTTTCCGCCCGAGTTTCTATCGTTCGACCGAGGCGAGGCCATTACGTCCCGCGCCTCGATCCAAGATGGCCTCCATGTCCGCCGCGGCGCTCGCGCCCGTCGTTCACAAGACCCAAACCTCCCGCCGCTCCAGGTGCGCGCGCCACCGCCACCACCGTCCCGTCCACCGCACCGCGGGGACACGCCGTCCCCACGAGAGGCCGTCCCGTCTCACCCGCAATCAACACACGATGACCCGAGGACCGACCTTCGCGTCCCCGGCGCGCCGCCCAACAGAGCTGACGATCAATCCCGAACCCGTCGCACCATCCCAGGTCATCCGTCCGCGCGCGCGCCGCGCACCGCGCGACCGTCGCCGCGGCGGACTACGCCCCCAAGAAGGCTTTCTTCTTCCCCGGCCAAGGTGCGCAGTCGGTCGGCATGGCGGGCGAGCTCTGCGAGGAGTGCCCCGCCGCCAAAGCCTTGTTCGACCAGGCGTCCGAGATCCTCGGCTACGACCTCCTCGACGTGTGCGTCAACGGCCCGGCGGAGAAGCTCAACTCCACGGAGGTCTCCCAGCCCGCCATCTACGTCTCCTCCCTCGCGGCGCTGGAGAAGATGAAATCGACCGAAGAGGGCCAGGCGCTCATCGACTCGGTCGACGTCTGCGCCGGTCTCTCCCTCGGCGAATACACCGCGCTCACGTTCGCGGGCGCCATCGCCTTCGAGGACGGCGTCAAGCTCGTCAAGCTCCGCGGCGAGTCCATGCAGGCTGCCGCGGACGCCGTCCCATCCGGGATGGCTTCCGTCATCGGTACGTTTATTTTAATCACCGTATGCGTATGGGCAACTAGACTGACGTCATGTTTTATTCACAGGCCTCGCCGCGGATAAGGTGGATGAATTGTGCGCCAAAGCCTCCGCCGACTGCGGCGGCGAGCCCGTGCAGATCGCAAACTACCTGTGCAACGGCAACTACGCCGTCTCCGGGTCCATTCCCGCGATCGATAAGGTTGCCGAGATCGCCAAGCCCGAGTTCAAGGCGCGGATGGTGGTGAAGCTCGCGGTGGCCGGCGCGTTTCACACCGACTTCATGGCGCCAGCCGCCGAGGCTCTCACCGCTGGGCTCAAGGATACCCCAATCTCAGCGCCGAAGATCCCGGTCATCTCCAACGTCAACGTCGAGGCGCACACCGACGCGGACGCCATCCGCGCCACCCTCGCGAAGCAGGTGAGTTTATTTTAATGCGTGTACGGGTAATTAGAGTGACTGACGTCGTATTTTGTTGTCACAGCTGACGTCGCCTGTGCGTTGGGAGACGACGATGACGACGCTTCTAGAGAAAGGCCTGGAGTCGTCCACCGAGGTCGGACCCGGCAAGGTCATCTCTGGCATCATGAAGCGCATCGACAAGAAGGCGGTGTGCGAGAACTTCACCGTTTGATGATGTGACGGGTGAGGGAGAAGGGAGGCGGCGACTAGCGCGGGTGATTTTTTGGTCGAGCGCGACGAACTCGAGTTAATAGTTTTGGGTTTTGGATTGAACGATTCTTTCAAGTGATTGGGCGTGTTCTCATCGTGCTACAAGAGCCGTGTCTATTCGTCAAAGGTCATCCCACACACTTCCGGTGCACCACTTCGCAGCTGCCGCTTCGAGCTCGCGTATCGCAGGGGGCACGCTCGTCAGCTGGTTGTTGTTGAGCCACAAGTGTTTCAGCGACCTCAGCTGCCCGATCTCCGCCGGCACGGTCGTCAGCAGATTGTGGTTGAGGGACAACCTTTTCAGCGACGTGAGCTGCCCGATCTCCGCCGGCAGGCTCGTCAGCTTATTAAAGCCGAGCCACAACTCCTTCAGCGCCGTGAGCTGCCCGATCTCAGCTGGCAAGCTCGTCAGCCGATTGTCGACGAGGTGCAACCTCTCCAGCGACGTGAGCTGCCCGATCTCCGCCGGCACGCTCGTCAGCAGATTGCTAGCGAGGCTCAACACCTTCAGCGACGTGAGCTGCCCGATCTCCGCCGGCGCGCTCGTCAGCTGGTTGTCGGTGAGGTCTAACTCTTCCAGCGAGGTGAGCTGCCCGATCTCAGCCGGCACGCTCGTCAGCTGATTGCCATCGAGGTCCAACGTCCTCAGCGCACTCAGGCGCCCAACCTCAGCCGGCACAGCTCCGGTCAGGCCCATCTCATCGAACACGAGACTCACCACCCGGCCGTTTTCCATCGTCATCCGCAGCCAGTCCTCCGGTTGCTCATCCTCCGGCCAATGCTCCTGCAGTTCAGGGCACATCGCACGCCATATCCGGAGCACTCCGACGTCGTCACCTCCCTCATCGTTTCTGTCAGTCCCGTCATCTTCCGACGGCTCCCGAAGCTCGCGACTCTCCTCGGTGCGCACGGTTCGCTCTACGTGTTCCATCTGCGACGAGGTGGATATCTTGCGCCGTTTGGAGGGTGCATTCGATCGGACGTCCCGGTTCGCCCCTGGCTGCGCGCGCTGCACTGTGGAAGAGGTTTCCTCGGACGGTTACTGAAACAAGTCCCGTCAGTCACCTCGGATTGTCCGTGCGTTTTTATTTGTGTGAGATTTTATGCATCCATTTACGCCGTGACTAACTCTCACTGCATCGCGACGTCTTCCCCCGCGTTCGCCGCGAGCTTCGCCCTCAGATCGTCCCCACCAACCTCACCCGCCGCCGCCACTCCGTCTCCCGCCGAGGAGACAATCTCCGGCCGAGGCGGCTCCGCGGCGCGACCCGCCGTGGACCCGGGCGGGTCGAGAATGCCCGGGACGGCGACCCGGAGGGTGAACAGCGCCGACATCGCCGGTCACAGGCACCGCGTGCGGACCGCGCGACGCGAGTGACTGATGTAAGTTTTTGGCGCCACGGAGAGTCCTTCTCGGACCGGCGGTCTATCAAGCAGATTCGGAATTGGCCACGCGATCACAGATCGGACGCGCCCCGCCGCGGACATTCGACTTCACACGACGAACATGGCCGACGACGAGATGATGACCGACGCCCTTCCAACCGGCGGCGGCGGCTTCGACTGGGCCGACGACGTCGCCGCGGAGCACGCCGCGTCCGGCCACGACGCCGCCGTCCTGGAAGCTGAGAAGGAAAAGGCGCGCAAACGTGCCGAGCGATTCGGGCAGGAGTACAAGGAACCCAAGGCGAACGCCATCGCCCGCGGGCTGATGAGCCGCAAGGAAGTGCTCGCGATGCGCAAGGAGGCGGCGCTGAAGAAGATGAACCGTCGCGGTGAGTTCGTCGCCGGCATCGACGTCTTCGACCCGGCGGAACAGGCGAAGCGAGCCGCGCGCGCCGCCAAGTTTGGCACCGCCGCGCCGTCCGCGCTCACACCGGAGCAACAGGCGATCAAGGACAAGCGCGACGCGCAGGACGCGCAGAGGCTCGCGGCGAACGCCGCGGCACTCCAGGAAGCGTACGCCGACGCCATGGACGACGGCACGACGCGCGGAGCCGCGGACGGCGCCGTCGGATCCAACGCATCCGCCG
>JACLAB010003913.1_pt1 | contig 19657 bp, 13 predicted proteins | sample 8027921 | NCBI WGS metagenome assembly JACLAB01 (sample SAMN15725117, study PRJNA655200) | protist metagenome | isolation source: fluorescence activated cell sorting (FACS) single amplified genomes of... | place: USA: West Boothbay Harbor, Gulf of Maine | collected 2000-07-19 | reverse complement strand
AGGCGCGTTTGCATGCGTCACGGGCGGTGTCGGTACTCCTTCGCCGTCGTTTGCCGCATCGAGCGGGCCCGCGAATGAATTGCTCGAGTTGCGAAAGATGGAAGAAGCGAAGAGCCGCGAGCGGCTCGAGGCGCTCTATCGCGAACTTCGCGAGGAGGAATCGAAAGCGATCGAATTGAGGTATTTAAAGGAGGGTGAAGCGCAGGCTGAGTTTATGAAATTGCGTGAGGAGGGTGAGAGTAAGAGTCGGGAGCAAGTGCTCGCGGGGAAGACGTTGTGTGTGACACCTTTTGGGATTGATATTGTAGGGATCACAGAGTTTGTGGCGTTGGCGGGCGCGGTGGCGAGCGGGATCTCAGCGAATCAAAAGAAGGAGGAAATCACGCAATTAAATGAAAAGTTGCGAGGAATTAACACGACGTTGCGCCAGCAAGCCAGAGGAGGTCGAGGGACGATGGATGAACCCGGTGGAGGGGGTGCGGAGGATGCCGCCGAAGCGAAGACGGCTGTGGCCACGAGCTCGGATGAATGGGAAGCGTTGTCGGACGACATGAAGGAGCTCAGGTTAGCCTTGCGCGAAGGTCGTAAACTCTTACGCGATGGCAAGGCTACCGATGCTTTGGCAGCGTTTAAAAAGTCTCTCATGTTGGCGCGCGTCGTCGGCGACTTGATTTCCGTCCGCCGAGCCACGCGCGGCTTGGGCGCCGCCAAGCGTCAACTCGGCGACCGAAAGGGCGCCATCGCCGACTTGTTAGAAGTTCTCGATGTCAGTCAGCGTTTAAGCGACTACACAGGCGACATGGATGCTCTCGGTGCGATTGCTGATTTATACACCGAACTCGGTGACCTCGAAAACGCCGGTCGCTACTACGACTTGTACTTGAACCAAATCAACGACGAAACCGTCGACGCGGGCGAGATTGATTAAAAAATCAAACCCACCCCCATCGTCGCGCGCACGCCCACAGAACCAAGAAAACAACACACAATCGTCGTCTTCTTTGTCTCCTCATGCATTCACTGCTATGTAATACAACGCGTACGCACTCAACACCACCACCAAAACCCGCGCGCGCGCCCGAACGCGCTTTTTCACCATGAAAAAGCCACGTGACGTCACGCCACCCCTCTCGCCTTTGTGCGCCGCATTCTCCGCCGCGTCCGCCCCGCACGCCCTCGCGCGACGACGCACACGCACGCGGATTTAAAAATCAATTCATTCGCACCATGGCGCAAGACGGATGCCAACCCATGGAGCGCTTCATGCGTCGCGAATACGCCAACCACGGCGCCGGGAGCGCACAAAAGTCGTGGGCGTTTTGCCCATCGAGTCGCGACGATGTGGCGAGCGGTGGAGGCGGTGCGGCGCGGCCGAGCGCGATGCCCGGCGCAGTGATGCGTGGGTATTCTGTGAGTGGATACGTGAATGGGTATAACCCGACGCTGCCGGCGTATCCGCCGACGAGAGCGCAGTTGGAGGCGGCGCGCGCGAGAGGCGGAGGCGCGGCGATTGGGCCGGCGCCTCCGGGACAGCGGTTTAGACAAGCGACGGCGGTGTGGGATGGACCTGCACCGCGTGGGGATCCGAGTAAACCGCAACCTGGGACACCGTATTATGTTAATACCCCGAAAGAGGAGGTGTTTGATGCGAGTAAGGAGGCGAAGGATGCGCACGTCGCGGGCGGGGGGCGCCTGCCGTATTGCGGGTGCGATGGCTCGGTCGCGGCGAGAGGTTTGGCGGCGGGAGCAACGCATGTTCGATGTGGGAATTCGCGTGATGGTTCTTTGAAGAGTGCAGGGGAAGCGATCGCGGCGTATGGGCGCGAAAAGGTGTTCGTGAGCGCTAAATTATCGCCCGATGAACACGCGCGCGTGGGGGAGGCGGTGGCGGCGATTTTAGCCGCCACTGGCGTGGGGTATTTGGATTTATTTTCCATCGAGTGGCCGGTACAGCACAAGCAAGGCACTACGGAGATCGATGGCGAAGGTAGTTTGGAAGCCACGTGGGAAGCGCTTGAAAAATGCGTGAGTGAAGGTACGGTAAAGGCGCTCGGCTTGGCCAACTTTTCCGTCCCCGCCGTCGAACGCTTGATGAAGGTGGCCAAGGTCAAACCGGCGGTAAACGAAGTGGAGTTACACCCGCTTTTGGCGCAGCGTAAGCTTGTTGGTGTGTGCAGACGTTACGGCTTGCTCGTCGTCGCGCACACGTCACTCGCAAACGGCGACGACAAGCTTTTGAAGCACCCCAAGCTCGTTCAAGCGTGCGCCGACGCCGCCAACCCGCAGACGCCTCAGGCATTGCTCACGCGTTGGTCTTTGCAGCGCGGCGTACCCATCATCATCGAAGACGAACAAACGCTTGATGAATGCATGAAAGCGACGACGTTCCGATTGACCAATGCTCAAAAGGTGCTCATCGACGCCATCGAACCGCCGCCAAAGGATGGCGGCGTGCGCTTTTTCCACCCGGCGTTTGACTTCACTTTCGACGACCCATTCTTAGGCGGCGTTTACCGTCCGGGTCTTGACCTCGTGCCGAACTAAACATTACACGAATTACATCACGCTTTGCTTTTTTATATCCATTTCAGTTTCGTTACTACATTTACAATACGCCCGCTAATCGCTACTCGTACACGCGTCCCTTCCGCGAAAACAACTCTCTTCACCCGCGCCGCACACGACGCCTCACGCCTCGATCCCGCGCTGCTTCAAAACGCACCGATGCATCTCTAATTCGCTATTCAAGAAAAACCCGAGGAAGAACGGGGAGACGACTAAGCCCGTTTTCGCGCTCACCGTGAGCCGGCGAAAGCCTGAGCTCTTCAAGTTTGCGAGGAAAACCGCGGGGGCACTGACGGCGAGGCCGTACAACGACCCTCTGATGCCGCCATAGAACGCGGCATCGAGGCATTCGGCGCGTGCAGCCTCGCGCGCGGCTTCGACGTCGGCGTTGGATGACATGGTGCGGCGAGTTGTGACGTCACGCAGTTTTTTGCTCGCTCAGAAATTAATAGTATTCCACAACGCGAGAAAGAAATGGCTATGAATGTGCGCCTAGATGCGCGCGAACGAGGGTATAATACTGAACATACACCGTCTATGTATTTTTCACAGCAGCTTCGAGGGCGGCGATGAGAGCTGGGACGTTATCTACAGAATACGGCGCTCGCTCGGCGGAGTTTAGTAAGACGCGACCGGCATTCCAGCCACGGTCGGCGAGCCTTTTAGTAAACACATCGATGTCACGCTTGGCCAAGCTTTCTGATTCTTGTAACGCCCAAACGTACGCTTGTTCTGCGGTTAAATCAGGACGGTAAGGTAAAACACGGAGATGTGCGACTTGGATGATTGCCTGCAACACGTCTCGGCTCGAAGCGGATTCGCTCAACGCCAGTAACGCTCGACCTTTCAAGCCAGTTTTCTTGCGTTGCCATGGAAACTTGTGCTGGCGCTTGGTGCGTGTTTTCGTCGTTACGTTTGTAGCTACTGTTTTCGGCGCATCACGGGTATTAATGTCTAAAACCACGCGCTGCTTTGATGTGCCTGGCTCGTATGCCAAAATGTACGGGCGCGCATTACGACTTCCTTTCAACGCGTTCACCAAGGACTTTGGCGTCGAGCATACCTCACCGAGTGAAGTCACGGTGAGCGGTAAGTTTGATTTGTCAAGTCTCGCCGGAATGAACAGACGCTCGGCATCAGCGACGCGTGCACGAGTTGGGATCTCCCGCTCCTTGACAAACATCTCTGCAATAATCTCCGCTCGCTCCTTATTAATTGTTCGCAATTGTACCGCCTTGAGCTCTTTCCAAATGCACACTAAGTCGAGCACAGCTAGAGGTCCAAACGCAATCACTGGCAGCGCGCGCCTGATCTCTGGTCGAACGCTTGCCACTTTACTCATCGTTCGTGCCGCGCCGACGGCAAGCGCCAAGCCAATATTATCCGCCACAACCTGTTGTGCGCTCGTCTTCGCCGCAACTTCCGCTAAGTTTTCTTCTAAGATGAACGTACGCTGAATCGGTGCCCGCACGACGTTTGCGGTTGTGATGCCAACAGACTTACCGATGTTTGCCGCCGTCGCAAGCGGCAAGAAATGCTTTGGAAAATACGGCGTAATAATCTCAACGAACGAACTCGCGTCGTAAATCACGCTCGATGTGAATCTAAACCGCTTCACATCACTATCGAATGCGCGTCCAAAGTTTGCAGCCACCGAAAGCTTGCCTAAACGCCCTAAACCATCCTTTAACACCCAATTTACTGCCGCAGCCGCCGGCAACGTCCGACTCGCCCCGAGCCCAACCGCAGTCAACATTTGTTGCGTCGCAAACACTGAAATACAAGAGCTCGCGATGCGCTGCGCAAAACGAAACCTCGCGTAGTCCCAGTAATCGCTCGTCACGCTCGATGGTTCTGGAAGGAGCGCATGTGACGCACGCTCAGCGAAACGCTTCGCCGCGTCCCGCGCCATCAAGTCCAAACGCACGCCATATCCTTTCGGTGCGCCACCCTCGGGCGTGAGCTCACCAGGCTTCCTGACTCGTAGTCTACCATTGTCGTACACATACCGTAAGACGTCGCGCGACGATCCAGGACGACGCTCGCGCAGTGGAAGAGGAATGAGCCCGCACGCGGGTTTGCGACGGCTCACAAACCCAAACGTTTTCGTCGTCGACGGTTCAGAGGACGACGACGCGATAGAACACCGTTCATTGAATCGTATCGTATACGTGTATTCGTGAGACATCGCGACGACGCGCCGAGGTGTGACGAGAGTTTTCGCCCATGCTTTTTGTAACAGACTGGGGCACGCGAAAAAGGACGTCTATGAAATGAAATGTTATATGACAAAATTACCACGCCCGCGAGGCTCGCTCATGTGGTGTATTCGGCGTTGATTTTGACGTAGTCGTACGACAAGTCACAGCCCCATGCTTGGCCTTTACCCGGGCCGGAACCGACAGAAATGTCAACCACGCACGTGCCGTGCACGCCGGTGACATCCTTGAGGTACTGGCTCGCGGCGACGGCGTCAAAGGCTAAAGGTTGACCCTTGTCCATCAATTGGTGCGGACCAAGCGAGAGCTTGAGATCGTTCTGATTGAAGTTATGCTTGACTGGCGACGCGTAGCCCGCGGCGCAGGCTAAGCGACCCCAGTTCGGGTCGTGGCCAAAGATAGCCGCCTTGGCGAGAGACGAGCACACGACGGAGCGCGCGATGACGCGCGCGTCTTCATCATCCATCGCACCAGACACGTTGCATTCGATTAAGCACGTCGCGCCTTCACCATCCCACGCAATCGCCTTGGCGAGACCACGGCACACGGCTGTGAGCGCTTGCTCGAGAAGCTTGGCATCCGCGCTATTGGCGTCGGTGATGACGGCGTTTCCAGCCTTGCCGCTCGCAAAGCACACCAACGAGTCATTTGTACTCGTGTCACCATCGACGGAGATTTGGTTGAACGAATTCGTACCAGCGCGAGAAGTGATCCCGCGCCACACTTCGGGGGATACCGCGGCGTCGCACGTCACCACACCAAGCATGGTGGCCATGTTTGGATGAATCATACCGCTGCCCTTGGCCATGCCGCCCATGCGCACTTTTTTGCCGCCAATGTCCACCTCAATCGCAATCGTCTTACGAACGAGATCGGTAGTGCAGATTGCGGTTGCCGCGGCGTTCGCCGCCGCAGTACTCGCCTCCACGTTAGCCGCCAAAACGTCAATCGCAGGCAAAAGCTTATCCATTTTGATGCGTTGACCGATGACGCCAGTGGACATGAGCAAAATGTCGTCTCCGGCGACGCCGAGCGCCTTGGATAACGCATCGGCAGTCGCCTGAGAGTCCGCGAAGCCCGCATCGCCGGTCGCTGCGTTCGCTTGACCAGCGTTGATCAGCAACGCGCGCGCCGTAGGCTTACCCGCGAGTTGTTTTTTGCAAAACGCGACGGGCGCCGCACACATCAGGTTTGTCGTAAAAATCCCGGCGCACGTCGCGTCTTCATCCGCAACAATCAACGCGCAATCCGCTCGCGTGCCCTTCTTACGCAAACCAGCCTTATATCCTGCAACTTTGAACCCCTTTGCCGCGCACACACCACCATCAATCACAGTCCACGGTCCATCCGGTAACAACGCCTCGCGCACCGGCGCGTACGGCAGCGTAAACGCGCCCTCGTCGTTAAAATCAATCTTCTCCGCCGACGCCCGCACTCTCACCACGCGCGACATCGCACCCGAACGCCCCACCTTTGCCCCCGCATTCATTTTCATTGCTTTTGCGCACACTCGCGCGGTCTTTGGCCCACAAACGTTCACATTCGCGAGCGCCATGATGTCAAAGCTTAAAACGCGTGTCCCGAAACGCGTCTCACAACTTTCGATCGCTCAGCGCCTTCACGCCCGCCCCGAACGCGTAATCCACGCCTGAATTCCACGTCCGTCGCAATTCTCGACTCACCGCGCGTCCAAACACGCGCTCGATCCCCTCACCGTCGCGCGCACCGGCGCCAACGTCGTCAAAGTCGTTCGATGCGCCTCGAGCTCGCGCCTCTTCGGTGCTGGTAAACACGCGTCGCGCGGTGTTGGCGTCGACGTATTTCACGCTCGTCACCGCGATCGATGCGCAGAGTAAACCCGTGAGTGCGCTCGTCAGTCTCACGCGGTTCGCAATGGACATACAGTCGCGTCGTCGAATGCCGCGCGCGCGCGGACGCGTTTGTTGGAGAAGAGGGCTGCGCGATCGGTGTGATCGTCAAACGCCGACGCACTTTGCATCGAACGACGTCGCACTGGACGATCGATCGATCGACGAGGTGAGAGAACGCACACGCGAGGACGTGGGTTGTGGCGCACGCGCGCGCGCACTCGACTCGCACGGCGAGGCACGGGACGTTATATATACGGGACGTGTGTTGAATTTCAGCGCGCGTGACGACGAAAAAGAGAGACGACAGGCCACGATACGATGCCGCCGAAAGAGACAGTGCTCGACTTGGGTCGATTTATCGATAAGGGTGTTCGTGTGAAGCTCAGTGGAGGGCGTGAAGTCACGGGGACGTTGAAGGGATACGATCAGTTGCTTAATTTGGTGCTCGACGAGTGCGTGGAGTACATGCGAGACAGAGAGGATCCGCTGCGGATTACGGATGAAACGCGCGAGTTAGGATTGTTAGTGTGCCGTGGCACGAGTGTGATGGTAGTTTCGGCGTTAGATAGCATGGAAGAAATCGCGAACCCGTTCTTGGCGCAGGATGGGGATGATGGCATGTGATTTCTTTGTGAAAATTTAGGGACGCGTGTAGGCGCTTGTTTTCTTTGCAATGCGACATCTTTTGTTGTTTACTACACGTCTTTTCATGCACCTTCGCTAGTGTTTGCTTTGCGCCGCGCAGTTCTCTTTGCTTTCTTCGCCGCGGCGGCTTGTTCCTCTTCCAAAGTGGGCGGGAGTGGCGCCCACGTCGCGAATGACCATGGTTTGTCTTTTGTCTCGGCGCGTTCAATCTCAGCAGCCAAAGCGTCATCTCGATGCGTCTTGCGAAGAGACGACGGCGCGCGCGCGAGTTCGCTTTTGTTTAGTAATGTTAACGCCTCTTTCACCGCGCGTTCGAGCTGTGGATCCGCGCCAGCAGCATAGTCGCTCGGTTTGATGTTGACGCAAACGTCTGGGTACACGCCAACATTTTCAACCTTGTTCGTTCGAAGACTTGGGTCTTTTACTTCGTCGACGAGTAGTACGTTTTGAGACGGAATGCTCACCTCGGAACCGTCGATGAGATCTGCGGAACCGTGAATAGAAAGCAGTCCGCCCCAAGTACGCGTTCCAACGACAATGCCGAGACCCAATTTTCGGAACGACTCCGCCATGAGCTCAGCATCCGAACCAGTACGTTCGTTCACGAGCATCACCAAAGGACCTGGCGTGTTTGATGGGTACACTTGTAATTCTCCTCGTCGAGGAATATCCCAGGCAAGCGCGCGTTGTGAGAGCTTGGAGAGTAAAAGCTCGCTAATGTGACCACCCGTGTTACCTCGCAAATCGAGCACCAAACTACCCTTGCGAACCTCGCACGCGTAATGGCGCCAAAATTCAGAGTATCCAGTACTTTCCATGTCTGGCACGTGTAAATATCCAACCACGCCGTCGCTCATCGCATGTACGGTCCGCGTGCGAGACTCGATCATATCGCGATAGCGAGCGTCCAATTCAGAATACATGGCTCGAACGCGAACAGGAACAATGTCACCCTTCTTAGGCCTGCTATCGTCTTTGTTTTCTTTGCTCTTCTTCTTTTTATCCTTGAGCGACAACTTTTTTAGTGCTTTGTCGACACCCGCGTCCTCGCTATCAATCTTAACCGTCAAGAGCACTTCACTCCCACCCTTTTCCACCAACAACGCCGCGGGAGAAACATGCTCTGTGAGCGGGATGCGATCAATGTTTAACAATATATCACCCTCTGAAATATTCACGCCAGGTTTGCTAAGTACACCACCGCGTGCGTCATCCCAGCTATCACCCTTGACAATGTTTACGATGCGATATCCACTCACTGATGCGTCCCAAATAAAATCAGCGCCGAGGTACCCCGCAGAATGCCTACGCGCCGAGCGACCTGGGTCGCCCGACGTAACAGAAACGTGCGAGCAACCAAGTTCGGCGCTCATTTCTGTCAGCATATCAGACAGTTCCCTTCTCGTGCTTATAGTCGGGAGAATGCCTTCGTAGCGCGTCAGTGTGCCTTCCCAATCAACGCCGTTCATGTCCTCGCACCAAAAGTCGTCACGAAGACGGCGGTATACTTCGCCAAGCATCTGTGCCCACTCCTTGGCTGGGTCAACCAGAACGCGCACGCGGCCATCAAGGTTAATTAAACCAGTTCTTCTATCGCATGAATGCTGATCTAGTTCTTCGCTGTCACTTCCGTCCTCCTCGGGACGAACGCCAGCTTTGTACACTCTGAGTTCCAAGTATCCATCTGTTTCTTTCTCCACAATCATGCACTTGCGATCGATGGACAGTGTCACCTCGCCAACGCCACCGTGAATTAAGATACTTCTACGTAAATCTTTGACGCTGTATGAAATTAATGTCCCGTAACCACCGTCTTCATCGTCTGAAGAGTAGTCTGTACCGACGCCTCCCGGAGCGCCGCGGCTTGGTGGGTACTCGACAACCATGAACCGACCATCTTCGAGACCGCATAGGCATCCATAGCGAGATATCGGCATCGGTAACGCAACGACGCGCTCAGTAAGACCGTCGATGTCGATTTTTATCGGTGGCGGAGCTTCACCCGAGTAAGATTCGTCGTCATCGTCGTCGTCGTCAGTTGAGGCGTCTTCGTCGTTTTCTCCGTCGTCAGCATCTTCATCAACAGTGGACCAGTCGCTGTCATCGTCTGCTTTATCTTTCTTTGATGAGCTTGCCTTCTTGCTATCTGCCTTAGCGTTATTGTATCGAGGATCGCTGTCAGAGTCATAATCTGATCCAGATCCAGATTCGGAATCATACGGCGGCTTCAATTCCTTGAGCATCGGGTTGCGCACATCCTTTTGTAAAATAATCAAATGTGGGCGCTCGACATGAGGGAACGCTAAGCCAAACTTCGCAGCATCATACACCGGTTCAAGTTCTCTCGAACCCAAAAAGTACAAGTACTTTCCATCGGCATCCCAAGCCGGAGAGTGATCGCCGAGCACAGGTTTGGTTGCGTCAAACACGGTTCCCTTGCGAACATCCAACACGCGAATGCACGACTTTTCGTAATTCATAAAGTATGTATACGCGAGAAAGTTTCCACACGGACTCCAAGTCAAGTCTGTAATTCCCTCACTCGAAGCGTCTGCCGTACGCATGTCTCCATTGTCTACATTCACTATAAGCAGGGCGTTTCTGTGATTCACGATGGCGACGAGCGGCGCCTCTGGACTCGGTAGCACTTCCTCGACGCGGCCTAGCACACCGTGGTGCAATCCTAATCGCTTCGACGTCCGACCAGCCTCCTCGTAATGCACTTCAATGTCTTCTTCCCCACTTGCGTCGGTGACGAATACTAAGCGTTCGCCGTCGTACAAATAAGCGCCAAGCCGAGTGCGAGGCTGCGCTTTGCTCAAGACGCTCGCGAGCGGCGCCGCGACTTGACCTTTCGGCGACTTTAGTTCTTTTGCCGGGGGATAACTTAAGACCGGTCCATCCCATATACCCATGGTAAACGCTTGACCGCGAACGAGGAGCATGATAGTCACTCCTTCGGGATGAAGATCCCAATTCTCAATCCAGTCGTCCGCGTGCACAAAGCGCTTGGAGAGTTGCACGCGAGGTCCTCGCCAGGTAATATCCAACGCTTCGCCGTTTGTGTTCTCAGCCGCGTCGCAAAGGTGATAAATTTTACCACCTTTCATGTATGTCACGCCTAACGCAGAGCCCGAGGACGAGCGATCGACGGAAACATGGCGCACTGGAAAACCTCCTCCAGAGGTGTGCCGACGCACATCCCCTCCGTCGATGTCGCACGAGAACGCATCAATCGACCCGTCTCGCTCCATGGTGAACAGCACGCGATCGTTCATCCACTGTACGTTACCAAAGTTCCCCTCGAGCGCATCGAGGGCGTCGATGCGCTTCAAATCGTCTAAAGGTCCGACCCAAATTTCCCCGCACGCTCCGCCTTTGTACCCACGCCAGTGCCCCACGGCGGGATCCTCAGTGTTTCTCCCAATGACGAACGTTTCTTGCCCATCGACGACTCGCACATCTAAATCATGCACGGGTCCAATCCCTAAGCGCACGGGCGCGCCGACATCGACGTCAACGACCCAAATTTCATCCCCAGTCGGTTCGCTCGCCGCCGCGCTCGACGAAAAGTACACGCGCGTACCATCTGGAGAGAAACAGCACGCGCGCGCGTACGACGCCCCCATGTGGGTCAACTGTTTCATAGGTCCTCCGTTCGCATCGACGACATAGAGCTCGACGTAGCCATCTTCGATGCATGTAAAGGCTACTTTGTCTCCAGCCGCCGACGCCACGGGACGCTCGCACGCGCCATGCGCCTGTGTCAAACGCCGAGGTGCACCGTTCACCGACGTGCTCACCGCGTAAATATCGTCTTCACATACGAAGAATACGTCTGTACCGCGCACGACGGGCCAGCGGTAGTATCCGCGATCGTGCGCGGTGTTGGCGTCAACTGTAGGGTAATGCACCGCCCTCGCCCTGAACGACGGCTTTGACGACGCACGAGACGTCCGAGACGTAAGCGCACGGCGCATTGTGTGTTGTTTCCCGTGGACGTTTGCACAGGGTCGTGCCGAGGATGTTGACATGTACACGACAGACTATGACGACGTGATGATTTGATGTGCACTTTTCACACGGTGACAAAAGCTATTGTAACTAACGTCGCGCCCGAATGACGTCGACGAGACGACGAATGCCCGTCGCGAGCGTCTCTCGCGGCACGGATGCAAAGCAAATTCTATACCAACCCACTATGTTCATTTCGCAATCACGCCCAGGCGTGAGCACGAGTTTGGCCTCGTCATAAACATCGTTCCAAAACGAAGTTTCGCTCGCGGGGCCATCGGCGGCCGCGCCTTTCAGAAATGGCGACAAATCTATAAAGACAAACATCCCTGACGCCGGAGTCACCATGCGCCTATCCAAATCAAAATCATCGTTCAATTCGTTGAGTGCTTTGAGTTCTTCAACGAGGCAATCGTACTGGGATTTCAATCGACGAGCGTTCTCTTTGACAAACCAGTCCATCCAGTCGTCGTCCTCCATGACGTCACATAACGCACACTGCATTGGTCCAGGAACGGCGCAAAAGTATGAAATGTTATCCATCGATCGGTGAACTTCGGCATTTTGCGTCCATAACGCGCCAATACGGTACCCACTAGCGCAAAAATCTTTGCTTAAGCTATAAATCACATGCACGTAATCCTTGTACACGCAGTCATCTCCTCGAGACAGCGCGATGTCAAAGCCACTCAAATGTTCCGTCTTGGATTCATTGAAGCTCGAACACGCGTAGACTTCATCTACAATGACGTGAATGCGATTGTTCACCGCCCAATCGACGACATTTGCAACTTCTTGTCCGCCGTACTTCACACCAGAAGGGTTCTCTGGATTGCAAATAATGATGGCGGCGCACTTTCCCTTGTATTCGCCTCCACCCTGGGTCTCGATCATCTTGCGCATGTCTCGCTCAAAGTCTTCAGGCGTAGGCAGGTGATACAAACTTTCCAAAACAACATTTTGATCAACCTTGTGAAGCGCAGAATCGAGTTTCTCGTACTCAATGTGCGCAAAAGCTCCTCGTCGAACGGGTGCACAAGCAACGCCCAACCGAGCGCGCAAGTCGTTGGGAAATGCCGGGTAGTACGGGGCTGGAATCATCACAAAATCATCTTCATTCGCGACGCAAAATGCTAAATTCTCAATTACCGCCCCGGCACCGCTCGAGATGATGATATTCTCCGGAGTGAGCGTCCTGTCCAACGCTTTTGCGACAGATGTCCCGGCGGTTGCCACCCGCTTGCGCAAGTGCGCCGCCATAGCCTTGCGCAACCGCGCGCTACCCTTCATATCATCATACGACGCACTGGAGTCTGGAATTGTGCCTTCTTTTGTCAATGCCTCGCGTAGTCGCTGCTGAATCGCGTCGACGGTGAGCTGGTTTTGAGCCACAGCGAGGTTGATGAAACCACGCGGATTTGTTTCGGCGTCGTACGGATCACTGAACGTTCGAACGAATGCATCGAAATAGGTAAACGGTCGTTGTTTCGCTCGATTCCCTCGCGCACTGAGCGTTGTTGTCGGTACGCCGCCAGACATGGCGCGCACTGAGGAGAAAGAAAGGTTGTTAGTTTGTTGAGGCTGTTTTAGTTTTACAAGAACAACACGTCGAAAGCACTACAAGTACAATGTTCATCGCAAAAATGGCTGCATAATTGCCGAATGATTGAACGTGAAGTTTGTCAACGCTGAAAATGGTTCGTAAGCTACGGCAGCATCGTTCTCGTCGTCGCTGACATCGTCTAAAGAAGCCATGATTTCCTGTTCCAAGTCTTCTAGCGTCATCGTCTTCCCACGCCCGGCGGCTGGGGACTGCGCGGCGATCACGTTGTTCATGCGTGGCTTTGGTTGTTTCGACTTCTTCTTCTTCACCCAGGCCGCGATGGCTTTCAACCCAGGAAAACATGACGCGTACTTGCCCCTGTACTTGTTAAGTTCATCGTCTGGTAAGTCAAAAATCCAAATTGGGTTCCACACAATATCGGAAATTTCCTTACGCGTGTGCGTCAAGAATTTCGTTTCCTCAGAGATACCCTGGATGATAAATAAAGTGTTTTTTTGCGTCCATTTCCCTTGCGCCGTGTTCATCTCCTTGCCAAGTTTACGGTAAAAGTGCACCTTGTCCTCTTCAACGATGAAGTCACGAATGTTGACCCCAATCTCTTCCTCTACCTCCCGCGCCGCGCACTCGGACTCCGTCTCACCCGCATCCATTTTTCCTTTGGGAAATCCCAAACTCTTCGAATTCGAACCCCACCCACGAACCATCAAACACTTGTCCATGGCCGGGTTCAGCAGCACCGCGCCGCACGTCGGAATTGAAAACTTGTACGCCAAAAACTTGTCATAGGTTGTCGAAATATCCTTCGCCATCGCCATCGATTTCAACTGCGGCACAATCTCAAACATATTTGTCGCAAACACTCTCAACTTCAGCACCGGCAACCTGGCATCCTTTTCGCGTATAAAATCTTCATAATACCAGTGCGCTTGCTCCACGAGAAACAACAGACGATTCCCATCTGCAAGCTCCTCTGGTGGCGCATTCAACACAAACCTCGCCGCGAGCTCGATGTATAGCTCAGACTGCTTATCCGAAACATTCTTTATCTGAACCTCCTTGGCCGCCTTCTTCTGCACCTTCTTCGACGTGACCGCTACGTCAGCGGCATCCAGCTCAATCGCATCCGTGTCCACGTCGTCACCGCCGCCGGTGGCATCGCCCCCATCGATACCGTCCGCGGCGGCTTTCTTCTTTTTCGCCATGCTTCACGCGCGCGCCTGTTGCGACTCGCGTCGTGCGCACGCGTGCGTTACAATGGCGATCGCATTGGCGAAGGAATAAAAAAAACCGCACCGCATTTTGCGCCGCACTCGTTTGGCGCAGCGTTGGGCGTCGCAATCGCAATCGCGCGCGATGGTGGCCCAAACGCACGCATTCACGGTGACGTACGATATCGATGCGCCGTCGAAGAAAGATGCGCAGATGATCGTCGACGCGATATGCCTCGAACAAACCGTGGAGCTGCCTGAATCTTTGGTGCCACCTGGGACGTGGATTAACGAGCACGTCGTGGGAAAGTGCGTGGAGTGCGTGGAAGTGAATGATGGACATCATCGAGGGGTGATGTATCGCGCGAAAGTGCGATATAGCGATGATACGAGCGGGTTTGAGCTTCCACAGTTGATAAATGTGATTTTTGGCAACTCGAGCTTGAAGGAACGAGCGCGGGTGTCAGACGTGGAGTTTAGCGCGGAGATGCTCGCCAGGTTTCATGGTCCGCGGTTTGGCGTCAAAGGGTTGAGGAAACTGCTGGGCGTCGAGCGAGGGCCGTTGGTGATGACGGCGTTGAAGCCCATGGGGACGCCGAGTGAAAAGTTGGCGGAGATGTGCTACGCGTTTGCCAAGGGTGGCATAGACGTCATTAAAGATGATCATGGACTGGCAAACCAAAGATATGCGCCGTATGAAGAACGTGTTCGAGCGTGTTGTGCCGCAGTGCGAAGAGCAAACGAAGAAACGGGACGGAAGTGTATATATGCGCCATGTATTAACGCGCCGGCGCACTTGGTGGTGTCGCGAGCGAAATTTGCCAAAGCCGCCGGAGCCGGAGCGGTGTTGATGATCCCTGGACTCACTGGCTTGGATAGCATGCGCGTGTTGGCAGAAGACCCAGAATTTGGGTTACCCATCATCGCACATCCGGCGATTTTGGGAGCAATGCTCGGTGGTGGTCCGCGAGACGAAGTTCGAGGCTTCACGCATGGCGTCTTACTTGGATTGTTACCGCGGTTGGCAGGTGCAGACGCGACGATTTTTCCGAGCTTTGGTGGTCGGTTTGGTTTCAGTGTAGAAGAGTGCAAGGCCATCGCACACGGTTCTCGACGTCCGCTCGGGCACTACCCGGCAATTTTTCCTTCTCCTGGCGGAGGCATGACGCTCGACAAAGTCAAAACCATGATGGATACTTACAGCCAAGACGTGCTGCTGCTCGTTGGTGGCTCGCTGTACAGTCACAGTTCGGACTTGACCGCAAATGCGCGACACATTCTCGCCATGGCTGGACGCACGGATATTTATGGTCCGAAAGAGTTGCCGCACGGCGCCACGTCGCCGTCTCCGTACAACACCCCTGGCTCATCAAGCGGTGCGACGTTTACGCCGGGTAGTGGTATGCGACCAAAGCTCAAGCTTGCATCGGGTACTCCGGGTCCATATCCAACCACACCGACATCATATCCTGTTACTCCGCAAAGCACATATCCTGCAGCGCCGCCGTCAACACCGATGAGCATGGATCCCGAAGCGGTGAAAGTCATGAGTGCGCTCAAGGATAAAAACGCCGCGCTCGAGTCTAAGATTGACGAGCTCACGGTGCTAGTAAAGCATTTGATGGCGGAACAGGCCAAGGGTAATGCCACAAAGCATGCCAGCACTGGACCTCTTGAAGGCAACCATAGCAAGGTGCTTAATAGAAAACACGGCGAGTTCCAATGGGAACGAGTGCCGCAAGAAATGTATAAGATGGATGGTGCAAGTTTTAAGAATTGCTCACGCATCGAGCTGATTGGTAAACGTGGAGAGAGCCCGTGCTTTCACGTGCGCTACTTTGAGGTTGCCCCCGGTGGATGGACGACTCTGGAGCATCACCAACACGAGCATGTCGTCATCGCGCTCAGAGGCGAGGGTGAGGTACAACTCGGACTTGAAGCGTACCCACTCGCATTAGGCGATGTGGCATATACAGCTCCGGGAGACGTACATCAGCTTCGGTGTAAACCAGATGCTAAAGACGCATTTGGTTTCATCTGCGTCGTCGCATCTGATCGGGATCGACCAGTAGAGGATGAGCCATACGAGTTGCTCAAATCGTGCAAGCTTGCGCATATTTTGGACGAAGACGTTCGCACCGCGCTCGAAGCACAGATTAAGCACCGGGCCGAACACAAAGCTGCCCGTGGTGCCGTCGCTGAAGGGTCTGCGTGCGAATGGAAGCCTGGTATGAAGAAGAAACAAGCGACGGCTGTTGCCGAAGGCTCTGCGTGCGAGTTCACACCAAAATCCAAGGCAAAGTCTGTGACTCCTAGAAGATACTTTCCTTGATCATAGAAAAACTATTCTTTTGTTGTTGTTAATAAAATACAGCTACGTACTAGTCGTTGACTTACAAGCCTTCAGCCATCATTATTTCATCAAGCTTTGGGTCGCGTGCCAAGTCTTCGAGGCTCTGGCGAAAGCCTTTGACGAGTCGTTCAACATCTGATTGCGTGATTTGATGGTGGAAAACCACGCGAATCATGGCGGGTCTAGCGCTCCATGGTAGTACTAAAACACCATGGCTCTCTTCAAGTTCACGCACGACCGCGTCGGCGGTTATGCTGGGCACAGTAACCGTCACGAGCACCATGTTTGAGTCTGGAGCGAGACACTCGATACCAGGCGCGCCGGCAAGACTTTTTGCAAATGACTGTGCCAGTATATGGTCCGAGCGCAACTTTGGGAATACTTCATCAATAGCCACGAGTGCCGGAGCGGCAAGCACGCCGACTTGACGCATAGACCCGCCCAAAGCTTTCCTGAAGCGTTTGGCTCGCTGAATAAACTCCACAGGCCCACACAGCACAGACCCCACCGGTGCGCCGATAGCCTTGCTTAAGCAAACGCTCACTGAATCGCACCCAACGACGAGTTCCCCTGGACTCTTCCCGAGTGCTACAGCAGCATTCCAAATTCTTGCGCCATCCATGTGCACCTTGACGCCAAATTGAGCGCACAACGCCGCCACGCTTCGCACGTACTCGCAGCTCAACACCTTGCCCCCAGTCTTGTTATGTGTATTCTCCAGACACACTGCCTTAGTCACTGGAAAGTGATCGTCTCGTACCTGACGTATCGCGTCTTCAATATCTCCGAGCGCCATGGTGCCATCGCTCGCGTTCGGTACCGCTCTCGGGTGCGCGCCTCCAATCGTTGCGATTCCGCCTTGCTCGTACAAGTGCACGTGCGACTTCGAGCCAACGATGACTTCCGACCCGCGCTCGTCGCACCACGTGCTAATGGCAAGCAAGTTGGCCATCGTGCCGCTCGGCACGAACACCGCCGCGGGGTAGCCGAAGATTGCGGCAACTTTCGCTTCTAATTGCTTCACCGTTAAGTCGTCCCCAAGCACGTCGTCACCGACGATGGCGTCACGCATCGCGTCGCGCATCGCGGGCGTGGGTTTCGTCACCGTGTCCGAGCGCGCGTCGACGACGCCCGGCGAGAGACACATCTTTGCGCGCATGATGAGCGCGAGCGAGGTGGAAAGTGTCGTCACTTGCAGGCCCACGCGCATGGACCGCACCCTCATCGTCGATGGTGCAGCGATACGAGATGTGACATCGTTAAGGACATTGGCATCGTCGTCATCCTCCTCCTCCTCGAGGACGATGTCGACGAGTGAGACGACGCAGGTGTTGCGAGAACTCGCGGTGCTGTGTGCTGGTGGTTGGTGCACTTTAACAAAAGACGCATCTGAGACCGTTCTCACGACGATTGAGGGCGCTATGCGCGACGTGAGCGAATACGATGATGACGGTGGTGGTACATTGATGTACATGCGCGCGCTAGAGCGGTGCGTGCAGGCGTCAGGGGCGGTGCTGGGCCAGAAGAAGTGGTTACGACTGAAGCGCGCGTTGAAAGAGTTTGCCGTGTCGCGCGCAAGATTGGTCGTAAAGCGACCACATTTCGATAACGGGTGCGCGATGGATGCTTTAAGCATGGATATTTTGATTGAAATCTTGTCGAGGTGCGACGTCGAAACGTTGAAAGCTTCGGCGTGTGTGTCGAAGGATTTTCGAGAGGCTGCCGCCATCGTCGCCGCGACGGCGACTACGCACGCTAACGCTGATGATTTCCCTCGAGTGAGATGTTTGAAGTGTAAAAAGTACATGTGGCGGAGTCAAATGGATGAAGCATCGTGCCTGAACTCGAAGCATAGACATGCGTTAGGTGAGACGCTTAGAGGCGGACTTTGGAAGTATGCGTTTCGCCGCGAATTGCGTCGTCGTCGATGTTGCTACATAGATGAAGACTCTGACGATTCTAGCACTGATAACTCGACTAGCGACGATGATGACAACGACCAATCAGAGTCCACTTTCAAAGAGAGAAAGTTCTGGACTATCGGTAGATCTTAGTACACTTATTACAGATAGAGATAGTCTCTAGTAACCCGCGGACATTTTAGCATTCAGCGAATCGAGCAAGTCCACTGCGGGGGCAACCTTTTGTTCCACCGAACGTCTATCGTACGTCGATTTTTGCATTTGCAACGAGTGTCCCATATAAATCGCCAGCGCTTCAAGTTGACGCTCGGATGCATCAGTGCCGCGCAAGTGTGTGACAACCATGTCGCGAATCAAGTGCGGATTTGTACGCTTTCCAGTGAGCCGCATCGCAGTCGTCGTGAACAGACGGTATACCCCTTGCCCATCAAACTGTTCTCCGTTTTTACGAGTGAATAAAAAATCGTGCTTGGGTTTCAGCGCCGCGCGATGTTTGGCGATGAACTCTTCTAATGTTGGGTACAAGTGTTCCGAGAGCACCAGTGGGGGTCGTACTCCGTAATCCTTTCCAGTCTTATAATCCCCAGGCCCGTGACGAATCACCCACTTATCGCCTTCTTTGAACAAAGTTTTGCCAATTTTCAACTCACGAATAGTACGTTGACGATCTGGCACGCACGACAAAATACCAAAGATTAAATATCTCTGCACACTCCACGCCACAGCAGATTCTGAGCGGAGTTGCCCAACATAATTTCGCGGCAAACATTCCGACTTGAGATTTTGCACCAAAGTCAAGTATTCGTCCCATTCCAGCCACTTCATGCGCTCGTCGCTGACTTGAGGCGCGCGCTGCGCTCTCATTTTCGCATCCTTGGCCATACGTCGCAACTCCTTCATGATGGGCAAGTCGTGATAAGGCTTAGCCTCGCCCTCACCAGGCTGTGCCTTGCTTTCATGGCCGTACAAAAACTTGACAGCCGCAATACACGAACGTGTCACTAATAATTCATAATTTGCCGACGTCTGACGTTCATCGTTGAGCCAAGTGACGTACTCAAACGCCGCGTCTGCGCTCGCCGCGTCTTTCGACGGAAGCAAGTCTGTGAGCGTAACTTTGGACTTGTCCAATCCCCGCTCGGCGCACATCCATCCTAACGCCCCACGCAAGATATCTTCGTATTTATTCGCAGTGACGCTCGCGATTGGCGTCTCTTGCGGGCCTAATCTACGAACAGTGAGGAATTTCTTTAGCGCCTTGAACTGCTTCTTCAGCTCGCTCCCGCACTCGTCGAG
>JACLAB010015324.1_pt1 | contig 19659 bp, 23 predicted proteins | sample 8027921 | NCBI WGS metagenome assembly JACLAB01 (sample SAMN15725117, study PRJNA655200) | protist metagenome | isolation source: fluorescence activated cell sorting (FACS) single amplified genomes of... | place: USA: West Boothbay Harbor, Gulf of Maine | collected 2000-07-19 | reverse complement strand
CACCTTTAATAAGCATACCTTCATAGTTGGTAGATTAGGTTTTGTAAAAAAAGCAGGTCTTTATCCTTATCTTGTAGCGGCATCTGGTATGCCTCTAATAATTGGTAGAACAGATGCGAATCCAATAACTAGTAATGTTTCCTCTCAAACACTTACAGAATCCGCACGTTTTGATTCTTCAGGAAGTTTTGAATTTAATACTACTGCTAATCTTGGTGCTAGATACTTTATTGTTAATCAAGCGTCAGGGTCTGACGGTGGATTTATTTTAAGAGTTGGAAATTCTAATAAATGGCAAAATTCAATGAATTCAGCAGGACAGCTTAATTGGTATAGCTACACTGCAGGTGCTATGACCACTACAATGCATGGTAATGGTCATGTTTCTATACTTGGAAGTCGTGTTGACAGAGGTGGAGCACTTAATATAGGGGGAACAAGTCTTACAGCTAGAGTATTACCACAAACAGACAATGTTGGCTATGTGGGAGAAGCTGCTTTTAGATGGCAGGCGATATATGCAGTAGCAGGTTCTATAAATACTTCTGACGAAAGAGAGAAAACAGAAATTAAAGAAACTACTTTAGGTCTTGATTTTATAAAAGATTTAAAACCAGTTAGCTATAAATGGATTGATGGAGAACAACAAAACAAAGGTAAAGATGAAAGAGAACATCAAGGTTTAATAGCACAACAAGTAGCTGAAACAGTTGAGAAACATGGTATAGATAAAAATAATTTTGGTGGTTTAGATATACAAAAGACAGAAAAGTATGATGACTTTCACGGTATGTCTTATGACCAATTTGTAGCTCCACTTATCAAAGCTATACAAGAACAACAAACACAGATTGAAATACTTAAAACAGAAATACAGGAACTAAAGGGATAATATGGCATATACATTAGTACCAACAGAATTAATAGTAGATGGAGCAATCACTAGTGCAAAGTTAGACACTAATATAGCGATCTCAGGAACTTTAGGTGTAACAGGTGAAGTTACTTTAGCAACCCATCTTGTTATGGGTGATAACGATAAGATAAAGATAGGAACAGGTGGTGACTTAGAAATCTACCATGATGGTTCTAACTCTTATATCTCTAACTCAACAGGCAATCTCTATTTAGGCGATACCAATGGCTCTGTACATATACAAGCAAAACTTAACGAAGAAAGCATTATATGTGCAGCCGATGGTGCAGTAACTCTTTACCACGATAATGCTGTAAAACTAGCTACAACAAGCACAGGGATAGATGTTACATCTAATGATAGTACAAATAATTCAGTTAGTACTTTATTAAAATTATCACATACAACGACTGGTACTGCTACTGATGGTATAGGAACAAGAATAAATTTTGAGTCTGAAGATGATGGTGGAACTGTTTCTACAATGGGATACATAGATACATTATTTACAGATGTTTCAGATGGTGCTGAAAAATCAGCCATACAATTTTATACAAGAAGTGGTGGTTCAATAGCTAGACAAATGCATATTGACAGCACTGGTGTTGGAATTTCTACTACTGCAAATGTTTCCACATCAAATAGTGAACAAGGTTTTTGGTATGAAAATAATGGTTGGATGGCTATATCAAGGAGTGGAAATACTACAGCCTATTTTAATCGCTTGTCATCTGATGGAGATATTGTTGCTTTCAGAAAAGATGGAACAACAGTTGGAAGTATTGGTAGTCGTGGTGGAGCTGTTAGTTATATTGTTCTTGACCCAAGAGCATCAGGTGCAGGTTTAACAGCTACAAATGATGCTATTCTACCATCAGATGAAACAGGAGACCCTGTTAATAATAATACAGATTTAGGAACATCAAGTATAGGCTTCAAAGACCTCTACCTTTCAGGTACAGCTAATGTTGGTGGTTTAACAACTACAGGCGATATTAACTTTGGCGATAGTGATAAAGCTATCTTTGGTACAGGTTCAGATTTACAGATTTATCATGATGGTAGTAATAGTTATATCAATGACGTAGGGACAGGAAGTTTATATATAAAAGCTACTAATTTAAGTTTATCTGATGCGGCTGGTGAGCAATTTTTAAATGCTTATTCTAATGGTGGTGTGGTTTTATATCATGATAATGCTCAAAAATTAGAAACAACAGCAACAGGCATAGACGTAACAGGTACAGTAAATGATTTAACTTTAGCAGCAGGTAATATAGAAACTAATACAAGTAATAATTTATCTATTAATACTCCAAACTCATTAAGAATTAATATTGATTCTAACAATAGTGCAACTGACCAAGTATTTGTAATAGGACATAATCAAACTGCTGTTGATAATAATAATGCTTTAATGACTGTTAAAGAATCAGGCAATGTTGGAATTGGCACGAGTAGTCCTGACCATGATTTACACATAGAATCTACAGACCCAACTCTTATTCTTGCTCAAAGTGGCAGTCTAAATAATGCAAATTCAGGTAGAATACTTTTTGCTGAAAGTCCTTCTTATACTACTGTTGATGCTCATTTTGAAATTAAATATGATGGTTTAGAGAATCACTTGTATTTTGGCTCACCTCTTGACCAAACAACAGATTTGTTTGTTGTTGGTAGAGATGGCAAAGTTGGAATTGGAACTGATAGTGCTGCAACAGAGCTTCATGTAAAAGCATCTAGTGGAGATTGTGAATTAAGACTTGAAGCTGTTACTAATTCAGATGCTAGACTTAGATTTGGTGACGCAACAGATAATGATGCAGGTTATATAGGTTATAACAGAAATTCAGGCTTTATGAATTTTAGTGCTTTGAATACTGCTGGTGAAGCCATGAGACTGGACACATCAGGCAACTTGTTGGTGGGTACTAGTTCACCAAGTTTAACAAATACTGGGTTTGTTGCACGACCTAATGATTATATGTCTTATACAAATACTGGTGATGCAGGAGACAGGTGTTTACTTCTTAATAAACAAAATGCAACTGGAACTATTGCTGAATTTAGAACAGGAAATGTAACAAAAGGCACTATTTCAGTAAGCAGTTCATCAACAGCTTACAATACATCTTCAGATGGTAGACTTAAAGAAGTTACAGGCTCTGCAAGAGGTTTAGAAGTTATCAACGAACTTAACCCAGTAGCTTACAACTGGAAAGCAGATGGACAAGCTGACGAAGGTCTTATAGCTCAAGAAGTGTTAGACATAGTACCTAACGCTGTATCAGGTTCTGAAGAAGAATACTATCAAATGGATTACAGTAAACTTGTAGTACATTTAGTTGCAGGAATGAAAGAACAACAAACAATAATAGACGATTTAAAATCAAGAATAGAAACATTAGAAGGATAGTGATAGACTAATACTTTTAATTAGGAGAATTAATTATGGCAGAAGCTAACGAAAATATAGTAAACGAAGAACCAAAGGTTTTAACACTTACTGAAAAGGTAGATGACAAAGATGTTAATAAACAATATCTTATAGATGACATGTCTGATGAAGGTAAAGTTTTATATAACAAACTAGCCATCATTCAAAAACAAAAGAATGAATTGGTTGCAAATGCACAGTTTGAAATTGAAAAAGCAGATGTACTAATCAATCATTACATGGCAGAACTCAAAGAGAATTTGCCTGAAGAAATGGAAGTAAATGATGAAGATGCCGAAAGTGGAGATAACAAACCCAACTGATCTCAGTAAGTTGGAATTGCACGAACAGATATGTGCATTACGCTATGAAAATATAGAAAGGCGTATGGAATCAGGTTCTAAAAGATTTGTTCGTATGGAACATCAAATTTGGGGTCTGTATGCATTAATCATTGCATCACAAGTCATAGGAGCATTTATCTAATGGCAGGATTAACAGTAAGCGTAGAACCAACCCAAGAGCCAGTAACATTACAAGAAGTAAAAGAATACTTACGAGTTGATGATTCTACTGACGAAAGGATTATTAGACCTTTTATAGAAACAGCAAGAAGGTTCTGTGAAGAACACACAGGTAGAGCATTGATGACACAAACACTTATTTTATACCTTGATGCTTTTCAGGATATTGATGACCCTTTATGGGAAGGCATGAGAACTGGTCCTTACTTAAACTATTATAAAAACTATATAGTATTACCGAGATCGCCTGTAGCTTCTGTATCCCATGTAAAAACTTATGATGATTCAGATACAGCAACTACAATGGCTGCTTCAGAATACTATGTGGACAATGCAAGAGAACCAGCAAGAATAGTTTTAAGAACAGGTAGTACCTTTCCTACAGCATTAAGAGTAGCCAATGCTATAGAAGTAAAATACATAGCAGGTTATACATCACAATACAGTATTCCTGAACCATTAAGATTAGGCATACTACAACATATAGCTTTTCTTTATGAGCATAGAGGAGATATGTATGATGCTAAATTACCTTATCCACCAATGCTAAGGTCTTTATATTCACCCTATGTTGTTCATAAAGGATTAGGCTCATCTTCCTTAATGGCATTAGGTTAAAATGGCTAATAGTATCGGCAAGATGCGATATAGAGTTAAAGTAGAAAATGCTACTAATACTCGTGATGCAGGTGGTGGTCTTTCACAAACCTACTCACCAGTTACTTTTATTTACGCCAATATTAAGCCAACAAATGCCAATAGCACATATAGACAAGGGATAGTACAAGAAAAGGTCACACACGAGGTTACAATTCGTTATATGAAGAATATATCTACAAACAGTAGGGTAACTTATGGTAGTCGTAATTTTAATATCAAAGGCATAGTTAATGTTGATGAAAGAGACAGATACCTAAAGTTATTATGTGAAGAAGGCGTAGCAATATGAGTATTGATTTAAAAATATCTAATCTCAAAGCATTTAATAAAAAGCTGAACAAAACATTGCAAGATAACAAAGTCAAAGAATATGTGACTCGTGGAACTATGATGGTTCAAAACACAGCTAAAGAAAGCATTTTAAGAGGTGGAACAGGCATTACATATGAAAAGTATGAACCAAGAAGAACACATACAGCATCAGCACCGAATCAACCACCTGCTAGTGATACAGGATTTTTAGTCAGTCAAATAACAATGAATGTTGATGTAAAAACAAATGGAACTGTTGTTGGTCAAATAATATCAGCAGCACCCTATTCAGCAGCTTTAGAGTTTGGAACAACACAGATGACTGAAAGACCATTTATGCAACCTGCATTAGAAAAGAATAGAAGAAAAATAGAAAGGATGTTTAAAAAAGGTGTACTGAAATGAGTATAGGACAATTCCAATTACAAAGTGCTGTGTACACTGCTCTTAATGTAAGTGCAATCACAAGCACATTATCATGCGGTGTTTATGACGAAGTTATAGAGGGTAATTCATATCCATTTATCACACTTGGCGAAGAAACAGCTATTGATTACAGCACCAAAGATCTCACAGGTGGAGAGTACACAATTAATATTCATATTTGGTCTCAATACAAAGGTAGTAAGGAGACTAAACAAATAATGGACAAGGTACACGATTTATTGCATGATATAGACTTAACTGTCACAGGTTTCAATTTGATTAACCTCAGATTTGAATATAGTGATATAATGAGAGACCCAGATGGTGTTACTAGACATGGAGTCATGCGATTCCGAGCAATAATATTAGGAACTAACTAATTTATAGGAGAAAAAAATGGCAGCACAGAAAGGTTTAGATGTTTTAATGAAAATTGACATCAGTGGAACGAAAACTACTATTGGTGGTTTAAGGTCTACATCAATCACACTTAATGACGAATCAGTTGATATTACTAACAAAGATAGTCTTGGTACTAGAACATTATTAGCAGGAGCAGGTGTAAATAGCCTTTCTGTTAGTGGTTCAGGAGTATTTACAGATTCAGCAGCAGAAGTTGCAGTTAGGACTGCTTTTGCAGCTCAACAAAATACTACAGATGGTTCTTCAGCACAAACTGCAGCATTTGAGAGTTTTCAATTTATTATGCCTAACTTAGGTACTTATACTGGTAATTTCCAAATTACATCTTTAGAGTATTCAGGTGAGTATAATGGTGAAGCAACTTATTCAATGTCTTTTGAATCAGCAGGATATATAACATTCGCAGCAGCATAAGGGAGTAACTTATGGCTTGGGATAAAGTAGTAGTTAGAATTAACAACCAAGATATACATGGTATGTTTGATGGCGAACAATTAGACATACCAGTATGTGATATCAAAGATACTATAAAAGTTAATGGTAAAATCATGCAGGTTATGTCTTCATCAATTGATACAAGAGATAATATATTAAAAATAAAACTTGCAAAGGCAAGTCAACCAAAAGGAGAAAAGTCAGATGGCGAATCCACTAAAGGGTGAAATACCTCTAACACTAGGTAAAGAAACTTATAAATGCAGACTTACAATAGATGCATTGGTAAGAATAGAAGACGAATTAGATAAAGGCATTTTAGAATTAGCTACTGCCATTGCTGAAGCTAAAGTGCGTATTCGCACACTCATTGTTGTTTTAAGACACGCCCTTAGAGGTGGTGGCAATGATTATGATGATAAGAAAGTAGGTGAAATCATATCAAGCGTAGGCATAGTAGTAGCATCAACCGAAGTAGCTAAACTCTTAGTTGCAACATTAACCGATAACGACTCAGAAGAGGAAGTAGATAAAAAAAAAGTAGTAGCGTGAACTCTGTAAGCATCAACTGGGCAGATTATGTAAAAATCTGTATTGGTATGATGAATATGCGACCTACTGATTTTTGGAATCTTTCTCCTAGAGAGATGTATTTAGCAATATCAGGTTTTAAGACTTTTCATGCAAGTGGTGAGGAAAAAGAAGAACCTATGGATTCAGATAGGTTGCAAGAAATGATGGAGTTATATCCTGATGGCTAATAAAATAGACCAATTAATTATTGAAATTAAAGCTGATACTAAACAGCTTCAAAAAGATTTAAAACAAATACAAGGTAAAATTAAAGTAACTGGTGCAGCAGGTGGTGCAGCTTTTGGTGCAATGGGTGCTAGTTTATCTAAAATAAAAGTACCTGCTCTTGCTGCTGCTGCAGGTATTGCAGCCATAGTTTTACCTATGAAGGCAATAGCAAGTGTTGGAGCTGGTTTTGAAGATTTAAAAGATTCATTAGATCAAGTATTTGGAAGTATGGAAGCAGGTGATGCTGCTATGGATAAAGTTTTTAAGTTTGCACAGACAACTCCATTTCAAATAGAAGATGCTACAAAGGCATTTATACAGTTAAAGTCTGCAGGTATTGAGCCAAGCATGGATATGCTACAGACATTTGCTGATACAGCATCAACATCTATTGACCAACTTGGAGCATTTGAAGCATTAATTAGAATAGTACAAAGATCAGCAGCAGGTGGTATGGGTCTTGAAGAAATTAATCAACTAGACGATAGAGGTATACCTGCAACTAAAATATTGACAGAAGAATTAGGCAAAAGCAGAGATGAATTATCAATATATGGTAAAACTGCAGAAGGTGCTGCAGAGATGGTACAAATTTTAATCAAAGGATTAGAAAGCAGGTTTGGTGGTGCTATGGCTAACAAGATGGATAACCTATCTACCAAAACTTCTAATATGGTTATTTCATTTAAACAATTAGCAGACGAAGTATTTAAATCAGGTTTAGGGGATTTACTTAAAACTTTAACAGATAGGCTAACTGGTTTTGCTGACCAAGCAGCTCGTATTGTGCGTATCAGAAATGACAAAGCATCTTTGGGAGATATGGTAGATGATAAAACAGGTAAGATTGATGCACTATCATTACCAGTAAAGCTAAACTTTGCACAAGATTTAGAAACAGAAGCGTTTAGAATATTAAATGATGCAAAACAAGCACTAGCAGGTGCAGAAAAATCAGGAGCTACAGGATTAGGCTTAGTAATGTTTCAAGGTGAAGTATTTGCAGCACAGCGAGATTATGACAACTTTAAAAGAATAGTTGATGATTTTTTAGCAGAAAAAAAAAGATTATCAGCACCCACAGAAGAAACTCCAAAAGTTTTTGATGTAGGTAATATAGAAGGTTTAGTTGAGTTTCAAAGTGTTTTTAAAAAATTAGTAGAAGATACCATACCTGAAACAAAAAAATTGCAAGATCAAATGGATTACATTAAAAATTTAATGGAAACAGGAGACGAAAAAGAATTAAAAGGTATCATGGCTTTTCTTGGCGTTAAAGATGTTAACGAAATGCAAGACGTTGTAGACCATCTAGGTACAGTAAAAGATGGACTAGAAGAAGTAACTACTTTTAGTAGTGAAATGCAACAAACTATTATTAATGCATCAAATGCTTTCACTACAGATTTCGTAAATTCATTAATGGAAGGTGAAAATGCTATGGATAGTTTTAAGAACTTTGCTAAAAGTATAGTTAGCCAAATAATATCTACATTTTTACAGATGGGGGTAGTTAATGAAATACTTAACAGTGTATTTGGTTTAAATGGTACTAGCAGTGCTTTGCCAACATTTAGCAATGCTAAAGCAGGTGGTGGAACTGTACAAGGTGGTTCACCTGTATTAGTTGGAGAAAGGGGTGCAGAAATATTTGTACCTAATACTGGTGGAACTATCATGAATAACATGAATAGCAAAAACGCTATGGGCGGTGGTGGTACTACAGTGATAAATCAATCTATAAACTTTGCTACAGGCGTTGTACCTACTGTAAGAGCAGAAGTTATGAAAATGATGCCACAGATAGCTGATGTCACTAAAGGTGCTGTAGCTGAAGCTGCAGTAAGAGGTGGAAATTATAGGAGAATGTTGCAAGGTGGCTAAATTAATAACAATGCCAAATACACCTAATTTTGTTAGGAGTAATTTTTCACTAGTAAGAACTGTGGGTACTACTACCTCACCATTTACTGGTAAAACAAAAACACAAGAATATGATGGGGTTTATTGGACTGCTGAAGTTTCTTTACCACCTATGCGTAGAGATGTTGCTCTTAACTGGCAGACATTTTTATTAGACCTAAATGGTCCTGTAAATACTTTTAAATTTACCGACCCTGATGCTTTAGTTAATAAAGGCACTTATGATGCGACTGCTTTAATATCTGAAATAAGGGTTAATAATACTTCAGTCACTTTATCTTTTGCATCTAATGGAACTCTTACTGCTAATGCTTCTACTTTTGCAAACGCTATTGTAGGAGATTTTATTGTAGTTACTGGTGCTGTAAATGAAGAAAATAATGGAACACATAAGATCACAAGTAAAACCAGTAATACAGTAGTGGTAACTGATGGTGATTTCACTACTGAAAACAGTACAGCAAGTTGTAAGGTAAGAACCAATGTAAAAGGTGCTACTGGATTATCTTTAAAGGCTTCTTCTACTAGTGCTACAGGAACAATAAAGAAGGGAGACTACCTAAGTGTTCAATCGGCAGCAAACTCTACTGGTACGCCTTCTCAGTTAGTCATGGTTACTGAAGATGCTACATTTACCAATGCTACTACAGACCAATATTCAGTAAAGACACAACCTAAATTAAGGTCAGATTTAGCAAGTGGTCATTATGTTGTTTTCACAAATCCTAAAGGTAATTTTAGACTTACTACAAATGAAGTGAGTTGGAGTGCAGATGCTATCTCTAATTATGGTATTTCATTTGCTTGTATAGAGGTTATTTAATATGGCTACTAGACAGGGTATAGATAGCTCTATTGTCAATCGTTTAGGTGCTGATGAACAAGCAATGTTCATAGCAATAAAAGCACAATTTGATACCGAAGATGTCTTATTGTGGTCAGGTACAGATGACTTAACTATAGATTCTGAAACATACACTGGTGCAGGTTCTTTATTGTCAATTAGTAGTGTGGAAGAAGGCACAGAATTACAATCCAATGGTGTAGTAATAACTCTAAGTGGAATGGATACAACTGTTCTAAATTTAGCACTATCAGAAAATTATCAAAATAGATTTGTAACTATTTATCTTGGATACCTCATGGGTGGCACGAATGAAGTTGCAGGTACTTTAACTTTGTTTAAAGGAAGAATGACAACCCTGTCTATTGGTGATACACCACAAGGCTCTACCATTACTATAAATGCTGAGAATAGATTAATTGATTTAGATAGACCCTCAAACTTTAGATATACCAAAGAGTCGCAAAACTTTTTACATTCAGGTGATACTGGATTCAATAGAGTTACTTCTTTGCAAGATAAAGAAATTGCATGGGGTCAACAAAATTATACAACTGGTGGCACAGGTGGTGGTGGAAACCAATCAGACAGACATGGGATTGGAGTGAACCGAGCAGAAGAAAGATGAGAAAAGTAATAAACTGGGAAATATCTTTTGATACATTTATTCAAGAAAACAAAAATAAACCTTTTATTTGGGGTTCATGGGATTGTTGTAAATTCTCTAATGCTCTTATTAAACAAATAACAGGCGAAGATTTAATACCAAAAAGTCTGACATGGAAAGATGAAGAAAGTGCAATGAAGGCTATTAAAAAATATGGTGGTACTTTATTAAAAAGCATAGAAAAGGCTTGTAAATCAAAAAAAGTAAAAGAGATACCAAATGCTTATATGACCAAAGGTGATCTAGTGGTTTATAAAGAAGAATCAGAATTAGTAGGTATATCAGATGGCATGAATATATTGACACCTACTGATGATTGTATAGGAGTTAAAAATAATGTTGATATTTTAAAAGTGTGGCGTATAGATGGCTAAACAAATAAAAGCAGCAGCAGTAGCAGCATTAGTTGTTTTTCTAGTATATTCAGGACTAGATGTTAAAACTACCATGAGTATTTTTGGTATGGGAGCAGCAGGTTCAGCAGCAGTATTAACCTTTGCTACAACTTTGATTGGTGGTGTTATTGGCAAGATGACATCAAAAGGTATTAACGCTACAGGTGATAATTTTGGCTCTAAATTTTCAACAAGAAGTGCTATAGAACCAAGAAAGATAATTTATGGCGAATGTCGTGTTGGTGGTACTTTTGTTCACATGGAAACATCAGGTGTTGATAATTATTTACTACATGCTGTAGTTGCGATAGCAGGTCATGAAATAGAAGATTTGGTAAGCGTAAGACTAAATGATAAAAATTTAGGCGTTTCATCTAGCACTATTAGTGGTTCTACTGTTTATACATGCACTGACTCTGATTATACAAATACTGAAAACGATAATAATTTTGGAAGTGGCAGACTATTAAGATATACATTTGAAGATGGGAGTCAAACTGCTGTTAATGGTTTTATGAATGCACAGTTAGGCACAATTAATACATCAGATAAGTTCTTGGGAGTGTCTTATGTTTATGTGCAAATGGTATTTGACACTGAAGCATTTGGTGGTGGTATGCCTTCTTTATCTTTTAATGTTAAAGGTAAAAAGTGTTATGACCCAAGAAACAACACGACAGCATATACAGTTAATCCTGCTCTACATATAAGAGATTTTTTAACAAATACACAATATGGTTTAAAAGCCACAACAACCGAAATTAATGACACAACTAACGCAGGTGGTTTTGCAGCAGCAGCGAATATCTGTGAACAAAATGTTACTTTAGCAGATGGCTCAACAACAGAAAAAAGATATACAGCTAATGGATTTTCTAATTTCAGTGCAACTGGAGCAGGTATTATTGAAGGATTGCTTAGTTCTATGGCAGGTAAAATGTCTTATGTTAATGGTCAATTTTGTGTATTTGCAGGTGCTTCACAAACTCCATCTTTAACGATCACAGATGATGAATTACTGTCAGAGTTAAATATATCTACTAATCCTAACGCAGGTAATCTATTTAATTCAATAAAACCTATTTATGTAGATTCAACCCAAAACTACACTGCTGCTGATGCAGAGGTTTATCAAGATACAACATTCCTTAATGCAGACACTCCTTCAGGAGAAAGCACAGCTAACTATGTAAAACAAATGGAAACACAACTGCCATTTACAGTTACAGATACTATGGCACAAAGATTGGCTAGGATTGCTTTAAAAAGTCAAAGACAAACCACATCACTATCTTGTTTAGTAAGTTTAGAATTTATGAGATGTCAACCAAATGATTGGGTTTACATGACAAATGAAAGATTAGGATATAGTCAAAAAGTATTTGAAGTTATCTCTACTAACATGGAAATAATAGACAGTGGTGATGTTCCAGTTATGGCTACAAGACTACAACTTAAAGAAGTTGCTGCTTCTGTCTTCAGCTTTGCAACAAGCGATTATACAACAGGGCAATCAGAAGGCTCTGATGTAACAATAGGGAGTTACTCAGTTACAGCACCTAGTAACTTGTCTTTGGCACAACAAACCAACAAAGATGGTGTTACAACTAAAGTAGATATAAAAGCATCATGGACTAATAACTCTAGCGATAAGGTCACACTTACAGAGGTGGCGTATAAGCTAAGTACAGATGGTGCATATACCTCAGACTTTACTGTTGGGAAAGGTGTTGCTGTAGCCCTTCTCCCTAACGTTGTAGTAGGTAAAACTTATAATGTTAAAGCTAGGCATATTGATGTTAATGGTGTAGCTAGTTCTTATACCAGTGTAGTAAATATAACAATAGCAGCACCAACAGATGCACCAGCAGTACCAACAAATTTAACTGCATCAACAGGACAAGCATTTAACATTCTTGTATCTTGGACTAACTCAACCAGTGCTGATCTCAAAGCAACTAAGATATATAGAAGAACATCTAACACAACACCAACAGATGATACTTATTTAGTTGAAACTATTTATGGATTAAATGGCAAAGTAACAAGCACATTATTTGGTACACAAGATGGATTGACAGCAGGTACAACTTATTATTTTTGGGTAAGGTCTGTTAATCAATCAGATGTGCATTCAGCTTTCGTAGGTAGTGCTTCAGGTAACTTTACTAATGTAAGTGCAGGAGAAATTGTTGATGGTGCTATTACTACTGTTAAACTGGCAACAGATGCAGTTACTAATGCAAAAATAGCAGTAGATGCAATACAAGGTGATGTTATAGCAGCAGGTGCAATTGTAGAAGCTAAGTTAGGAGTTGATGCTGTAACTAATGCCAAACTTGCAGATAATGCAGTAAACACAGCACAGATAGTTTCAAGTGCAATTAGTGCAGCAAAAATTGCCACAGGTGCTGTGACTAATACTAAATTAGGAACTGATGCTGTAACTAATGCAAAACTAGCAGACAATGCTGTTCAAACTGCACAAATTGCTGCTGATGCAATTACAACTGCAAAAATCGCAAATGATGCAATTACAGCAGACCTTGTAGCAACTAATGCAATAACCACAACAAAGATAGCAAATGATGCAATTTCAACAGCAAAAATATCAGCTAATGCAATTACAGCTAATGAAATAAATGCAAATGCTGTTACTGCAGATAAAATTATTGCTAACGCGATTACAACAGGAAAGATTAATGCTGGTGCAATAACCACTGCAAAGATTAACGCAGGAGCAATTACAGCAGATACCATAGCTACCAATGCTATAACTGCTGTAAAAATCAATGCAGATGCTGTAACAGCAGACAAGGTAGCAGCTAACGCAATTGTTGCTAATAATATTACAGCTAATGCGATTACTTCAGATAAAATTATTGCTAGTGCAATAACATCAACAAAAATATCAGCAGGTGCTGTTGTAGCAGGTAAGATTGCTGCTAACGCAGTTGAAGCTATAGCAATAACTGCTGATGCTATAACCACTGACAAAATTGCTGCTAATGCCATAACTAGTGCCAAAATAACAGCAGGAGCTATCATTGCAGGAAAGTTAGCAGCAGATAGTATAGTTGCATCTAATATACAATCTAATGCAATTACAGCAGCTAAGATAAATGCAGATGCAGTAACTGCTGATAAAGTAGCAGCCAATGCGATTGTTGCAGCTAATATTGTTAGTGGAACTATCACTGCTACTCAAATGTCAGCAGACTCTATTGGTGCTGACCAAATTATAGCGAATGCAGTGACAGCAGATGCGATAGCTTCAGGAACAATTACAGCTACAGAGATAGCATCAAATACAATTACTGGAACACAGATAAATGTTGATACTTTAGATGTAAAACATTTTGCAGACGTAACTGCTGATATTATTTCGCATAGTGGAACTACAGTTCCTTTAGCTGTTTTTGGAAGTGAATTTCAAAGAGGTTCTACAAACTTCACAATACAAACACAAACTACAGGCACATATCTAAGTATGTCTATTGATGAGGTCAGAAACAATGCTCAATATCAAGCTATATGGACTGGTGTTTATGGTGATTGCACAAATGGTGTTTTAGAATACAGTGTTAATGGCGGCTCATCATATACACAAGCAGCAGGTGGTATACAAAATGTCACTTTTGCGGCTGGTACATTTAGAACTTATGTTTTTGCATACAGTGGAACTATTACAGGACTTGCCACATCAGGTGTAAATGCAAACAAAGTATTTTGGAGAGTAAGATGGATAAACAAACTAAGAAGCACATATCAATCACTATATGTATTTATAGACAACACACAATAATATGATCTCATATACAAAGTACATAACATCAACTGGAGTAATAATTGGTAGTGGTTCTACAAATGTTGCTTTAAGTGATATACCTTTAGAAAGTAATCAATCAGTCATACAAGGTGTTTATGAAGTTGAAAAATATAAAATTATTAGTGGTTCTGCAGTAGAACAATCAATAGATTTTTGGAATGCTGTAAGAATAGAAAGAAACACTTTATTAACAGAATCAGACTGGACACAAATGTCTGATAGCCCTCTCACAGATTCTAAGAAAACAGCATGGGCAACATATAGACAATCTTTAAGAGACTTACCTTCAAACAATTCAAGTGCATCATCTTATGACGATGTCACCTTTCCTAGTGAGCCAAGCTAATGGATGCTGTAGTTCAATTAATTAATGAAGTTGGTTTCCCAATAGCAGCAGCTATAGGTCTAGGTTTATTTATTTGGAAACTCATAAACAAAATTATTGATGGTATGGAAACAAAAGTAGATGTGCTTGATGAAAAGGTATCTGCTCAAATATCTGAAATAGAACAAAGATTAGGTCAAAAACTAGACTCACAACATGGAATATTAGTAGCATTAATTGATAGAGTTCGTTCTGTAGACAATGAGATTATTAGACAAGATACTCTTTTGAAGACTATACTAGGTGTACCACAACTTATGCACACCGATAGGTTGGCAAAGGCGGATAGAGATGACCAAAGAAAAGATTAAGAAAAAAAGAGGAAGACCTAGCAACGCTGAACTCAAACGTAGAAAAGAGGAAGCTGAAAAAACTAAAATAGCATGGTTTGTTATGGTTATTGGACTAGCATTAGTAATAGGTATATTCGTACAGAATCTTAAAGCAGACCAAATTGTTCATAAATTTAAGTCTCCTAGTTTTAGTGGTGTCAACACATCCAGTCATTATTTAACAATAGAAAACCAAACCTTTAATAGAAAGATGACTATTAAAGAAGAACTAAAAGCCTTACAAGACGAAATAGAAAGAGATAAAGAGAACACTACTCTTGCTAGATTTATGAGAAACTTAGAATCTCGTATCTATGCTCAACTATCAAGACAGCTCGTTGATGCTTTATTTGGAGAAACGCCACAAACAGAAGGTACTATTGAGCTTGAAGGCAATACTATAGAATACACATCAGATGGACAATTTATAACATTGAGAATAACCAACCAAGATGGCGAAGTCACAGAGATCACATTACCTATTGGTTCTTTTACTTTCTAGTTGTTCTACGATTAGTGTAATTAATGACACTAAACAACTTAGATTTGATTCGCAAAAGAAAGATACCAGTATATTTTCTTTACAATCAAAAGATTTATTAAATGTAAAAGCACCTATATCAAAACCAGTCGTTGCTGTCTATCCGACTGCATTTACAGACCAAACAGGACAAAGAAAAAGCAATAGTGAGTTTGCTTTGTTTTCTAGTGCAATAACACAAGCACCCAATAATCTTTTAATACGAGCATTAAAACACGCTAGTAATGGTAATTTTTTTAGAGTTGTTGAAAGAGTTGGATTAGATAATTTAGTAAAAGAAAGACAAATTATTAGAAGCACAAGAGAAGAATTAGATGAAGAAAATCGTATCATGCCCTTGCTATTTGCAGGTGTCTTGCTTGAAGGTGCTGTTGTATCGTATGATAGTAACCTAACAACAGGTGGTGCAGGAGCAAGATATTTAGGAATAGGCACAAGTGTGCAGTATCGTGAAGATACTATCACTGTAAGCCTTAGAATGGTTTCTGTAGCTACTGGTGAGATACTGGTAGAAGTAATGTCTAGTAAGACAATACTTAGTTATGGTCAGTCACAAGATTTGTTTAAATTCATAGAGATGGGTACTGAGTTAGTTGAAGTGGAGTTTGGTGTTTCACGCAACGAGAGTACAACTATAGCCTTAATGAAAGCTATAGAAGGTGCTGTATTAGAACTTATAATTATCGGCTACGATAAGGAGTACTGGAAATATGAAGAAAATAAAATTAATGAGCCTGATTGTGATGCTGACTGCATTGCCAATATTCGCGGATAATGAAATCTATGTTGATCAAAGTGGAAGCACAGCATCTATTGACCTAGAACAATTAGGTAGCTCTAACCTTATTGGTGGAACTTCTGCTGTATCAGGAACTATGACTGCTCTTGACCTTGATGGTATAAGTATGACACTTGATATCAATCAAATAGGTTCAAGTAACATATTTAGGTCAGATGGAATAGATGGCGATAACCTTACTGCATTTTTTGAATTTGATGGTGATAGCAATGTTATGGATATTCTTATGAATAGCACAGGATTAATATCTGCTGATTATATTGATTTGAATATAGATGTTACAGGTGGTAGTAATACCTTTGATATTAAAATTGCAGAAAATTCTGATTCATCTTATCTTGATTTAGACTGGGTTATTACAGGGGATTCTAACCAATTTGATTTTGATATTGATTACGCAAACGCAATTAATAATGTAGATGTAAATGGTAGTTCTAATGCTATCAATTTTACAGGTAGTGGTTATTCAGGAAATACATCATCTGATTCAGGTTATTTTTATATGGATTTAGATGGTAGCAGTAATACTTTTAACATCATACAATCATCAACATTAGCAAGGGATTGGTTAAAAATTGAAACTACTACTTCTAACTCTAATATTTGTATCACTCAAAGTGATGGGGGAACAGCAACAGGTTGTTGATATAGGAGATATATCAGAACTAAATGGTGTTGCACAAATAGTAAGAGATCAACCACTTAATGCCAAATTAAATTTTGGTATACAAAGTAATGATGAAGCTATCACAACTAATGGTCGTATGGCTATTACTTTTCTTGATGATTCAACTGTAAGACTTACAGAGCATTCTGAACTATTAATAGATGAATACATCTATGACCCTGACCCTTCTAAATCTAAAATGGCTCTTACCTTTAGTTTAGGTACAGCAAGATTCATAACAGGTAATCTAAATAGAATAGATAAACAAAACATACAACTAAAAACACCCACAGCAAATATCGCCATAAGAGGGACAGACTTCACAGCTACTGTAGATGAGTTGGGTAGAAGTTTAATTGTATTGCTACCTGACAAATATGGTTTATCAAGTGGTGAAATAGAAGTCATTACAGCTACTGGTAGCGTACTTTTAAATAAACCCTTTCAAGCAACCACAGTTTCTGTATTTGAAAACGCACCAAGCAAACCAGTCATTTTAGATTTAACCTTAGACATAATAGATAACATGCTGATTGTCACACCTCCTGATGAAGAAATGATGGAAGGGGAGGAAGTAGTTGTGCAAAAGAAAAATATCTTAGACTTTGATGATTTAGATATTGACTACTTAGAAGAAGATTTTTTAAAAGAAGATGAATTAGAATTTACAGAACTAGATATCAATTATCTTGATGTAAACTTTCTTGAAGATTTATTAGATGTAATTGATGCATTAGAAATAGCAAAAGATGAAGATGTATTAGCTCAAGATGGTATATCTAGTAATATAAAAGGAACACAGTTAGGACAAGATTTAGATACACAGATTACAACTTTTTATACAGGTGAAAAACTTACTCTAATAAGAAGCGTACAAAACACAGCAAGAGTAGATATAGATGGTGGTTCTAGCTATACAGTCATCTTTATTCAAAATGGTGTTTCTAAAGTTGTCACTATCAATGGTGGAGAAGGCAGTACTATAAAAATAACACAGGATAATTAATTTAATTATTATTCCAAAATGGGTTTACATCTCCATCAAAATAAACGATAATAGTTGTATAAAATGAAAAACGCTTTAAAAAGCAAGGAAAAATAAAATGATAAAAGTATACCAAGCAACAGAATTCGCAAATAACGAAAAACCTTACAAACTCGTAGCTACTATTGATACAGAGTCTTTTCAATATGCATATAGAAAAACACAAAATATAGACGAAGCATGGTCTGATGAAGGTTACAGAAGCACGTCAGAAGGTGATGTTTTAGTTCATGATGATGTCACTTACTTTTTAGTTCCAATGGGTAATGGTCGTAATGGTAATAAAAGTTACGAAAATTGGGGTGATACAGAAGTGATTGATAACTTTGATTCTAATGGGTTCTTGTACAATGGTAATCATAAAATTTATTCTAAAGATGGAAGCCTTATGGCTACGTTTGAAAATCCTGTGACTGAAAAGGTTTAATGTAAAGATTTGCATCTTTGTTTAAAACAAAGGGTCTTAATTGACCCTTTTTTTATGCTATTATTTTGTGATGAAAAGATTTCTGTTTCCGATAGTAATACTATTATCACTCCCACTTATATTTCAAAGCACACCAACTGAAATACTGAAACTAAGAACTTTTGATGCATTAGTAAAACAACAAGAACCATCAGGTAATTTTGTAATACTAAACATTACAGAAGAAGATGTTGAAGCACAAGGTGGCTATCCATTTCCAAGAAGAACACTAGCACAAATACAAGTAGATTTAATCAACGCAGGTGCTATTGGAGTTGGTTGGGTTATATCTTTTCCACAAGCAGATAGAATGGGTGGAGATCAAGTTTTTGCTACTACATTAGGCTATGCACCATCTGTACTAGCTATGTTTGAAGATAACAGTGGTAATTACCCAAAACCTACAGGAACTGTTGTCAAAGGGAATCATGTTAATGGTATAGTATCAATGGGAGTTAAGGAAAACCTGAACACTCTAACAAATAATACATTGCAGGGTTTAGCCATTGCTCCCACCGAAGTTGACCAACTCGTTAGAAGAATCCCATTACTTGTAAGCACACCTGAAAAAGAGTGGATTCCATCATTCGGCACACAAATATATAAAGCATTATTTGATGTTAAGACTTACATTATAAAGACTGGTGATAATGGTATTGAGGAAATATCAATTAGAGGAATACCACCAGTTAAGACAGATAGTCTTGGTCGTAAGTGGATTAGTTGGGTTGATACACCACAAACTGATTTAAAAGAAATGGATGTAGCAGGTAAGTTTGTTTTTGTTGGCGTTACTGCTAATGGTGTAATGCCACAGATAGCAACTCCAGTT
>JACLAB010000316.1_pt1 | contig 19659 bp, 12 predicted proteins | sample 8027921 | NCBI WGS metagenome assembly JACLAB01 (sample SAMN15725117, study PRJNA655200) | protist metagenome | isolation source: fluorescence activated cell sorting (FACS) single amplified genomes of... | place: USA: West Boothbay Harbor, Gulf of Maine | collected 2000-07-19 | reverse complement strand
TGAAGTAGGGGAAGAGAAAAGCGAGGACAGCGAAGCAGGAGGAGAAGAAACAACAACAACAACAACAACAACAGACAAAGACGACGAAGAAGAAGACGATGAAGATGAGAAGAACGTTTTCGTCGTTGTCGCTAAAAAGAGCAACGCCATCACCACCACCAACAACAACGATGCGAGCGATGCCGTCGATGTCATCCTCATCATCATCGTCACACTCACCTCTTATTTAGCGAGAGAGAGAGTTGTCCCCCTGAAAGAGACGAGATACTTTTAACGAAGAGTCAAGAATGTGTGGAAACGCTTCTCTGACTCTTCTTCCAAAAATGTCGGCATTTTCAAAGCACACTTTTAACGGGGGTCGCGTTTCCGCCATAAAAAGCGTCAAGAAGAAGAAGAAGAGAGAGAGAAAAAGCGAGAGAGACAGACACAGATAGAATATATATATATTTATATCATGGAGAGTGCCACCACAACCACTGCGAATGGCGGCGGCACGCGCTTGCGTTCTGGAAGAGTTTTGGGAAACGCCGGCGGCTTCACTTCTGCGGCCGAAGCGAAAGCGGCGCTGTTATCTGGCGGAGGAGCGTCGTCGTCTTCTCCTCGAGTCACGTTCAGCGCTGAAAACGAACAGCTTTTACTGAGAGGCATCACGGCCGTGTTCGAGCGGTGGGCCGCGCTGACCATGGCGGTCGTCAACGAGTGGGGCGGTTACGAATCCAAGGAGAAAGCGGAGAGTTTGCGACTGGAAACGTTGGATTTTTTGCTGAAAGATTCCAAGAAGGACTCCATCGAAGATTTTCTGTACGATTGCATCTGCGAAGATTTCAACGTTCAGTTGGAAGACGAGTCGCACGAGGAAGTCGGAAAGGTTTTGAGAGCGATGCACGAGGAGTGCGGGAGAGGAGAGTCGAGCTTGGTGGAGAAGATTGAAATGCAAAAGTTACCGAAGGACGCGATGCGGTTTAGAGACGCAATTGCGGAGGCGGATATGAGGAACGAAGGATTTAAGATGGCGGGAGTGGACGAAGAGATGGACGATGGAGACGAGAGCGAAAGTTCGAGCGATGAGGAGATGGACGATGGAGAAGGAGACGCGGAGGAGCTAGCGGCTGGCTTGAAAGGGATGGGGAAGAAGAAAAACGAACCGGATGCCGACGGCTGGACAACCGTTTAGTTTTTTTTAGTTATGTTTGTAGCAGATGTATAGATTTTCTTGTGATAGTTTTCTGTAGATAGATCCTAAATATTATACTGCCTATATTTTGAGTAGATTTAAAGCGGCTCTTCGACGACGGAGATGATTTCTTCCTCTTCTTCTTCGATGGTGACGATTTCTGACTCTTGGTTTCCATAGTCTGCGCCCAAAATCTTCTTGAGCATACCTTGGTACTCGTCGCTCTCGATTTTTCTCTTCTTTTCTTCCATCCATGCTTCCCATTTCTCCTTCGTTTCTTGCTTTGCTTTGTCCAACATCGTTGCTTGTTGGTTTTTGATTCTCTCGTCCTCTTCTTCGAACTTTTTGGAGTATTTTTTCAAATTCTTCTTGATGTCCGCCTCTTGCGCCTTGGAGAGTAAGCTCTTTCCTCTCGGACGCCACAAGAATTGGAAGAATCGTTCTCGCGTCTGCTTGTATAACAAACGTCCGTTAAACGTCCAGACGTGGTAACCGTTTTCCATTTGGTGCACACCAGTCACGGCAGTCGTAACAAATCTTCCAGTTGGGTCCCACTCGACGTCCGTTGCCATGAAGTGTTCGCACGTCGCCATCGTTTCCATCTCATCGACGTTGAAAAACTCAAACTGACCGTTCATAGTTTTCAAACCGGCTAACACGATCATTGACCCGTCCGGGGACCAAAACAAGTGGTTCGCCGTTTTAGACTTCAAAGTCTTCAACAAGTGGACTTTCTTCGCGCCACCTTCGGCTTCAATCATAGAGTAGAAACTGACATCGGGTCTCGCACCGTCGCCGTGGATAATGGCGAAGCGGTGACCTTTGGGTTCCCACGCAAAGGCGACAATCTTTTCCGACTTATCTGGCAAAGCGAGGACTTCCATCGGACACATGGGTTCGCGCAAACGAAACAATTCAAAACCACTGTACGTGCTCTTCTTCGATTTCGTGTGATGGTCGACTTTCACCGCAAAATAGTCACCTTGCGATTGCCAGTACATCTTCACGTCGCTGACGTTGAACAAGTTCTTCGATCTGACTTCTTCTCGAGAAGGTAATCGCGTCAATGAAATTCTAGCCGGCACATTCCCACTGTTTTGCTCCGGCTGAAACGTCGCTAAAATTGGCTCTCCAGGGGACCAGCAAAATTCGGAGACGCCAGGGAGCTTCACCGATTTTTTATCCAAGAGCGTCATCTCTGGCGCTTTGTACACCTGAACGGCATCTTTCGCCAAGCGAGCGAAAAACGCAGGCATCTCTTCCTTCTTCTCTTCTTCTTTGTTATCAGTATTTGCGCTACTAGAGGTTACCACGTCTTCCGATTCTATGCCGTTCCATTTGAAAATAGGCCACACGAATCCTCTTTGGTTAGCGCTTGCCAAGAAATCTTTTTGCGCACCAGAGAACTGTCTCAACTTTTGTCCGGTGGCAATGTCAAAAAAGTTCACCACTACCGATGCCGGGTTCCCGTGCGACGGCTCGTGCGCCGAGCCTGAACACAAGTACCTCTCGCACGGAGAAAATTCGATGAACTGCACGCCCGAGTGCGAAAACTTGGCCAATCTCCCAAAACTTGACCCTCCCCACAAAGCCACACCTTGTCTGTGCACCGTCGCCAAATACGTCCCTCTCGGGGACCACTGCACGTAACTCTCCGTCCAAAACGATCTCTTGTACTCTTCTACTGCCGTGCTTTTTTGCGCGTCGTTCCAAAAAATCTCCGTCTCGTCCCCGAAACGGCAGACAAACTGATCTCTCCCTCTCTCGTCCATCATCCAAGCCTGCGTGTTTTCTCGCTGCACGTACGGTTTCGGCTCTGGCGCGACGTACTCGTCCGGAATCTTCGCATACTTTTCAAAATCGTCAAACTTGCTCACTTTAAATACGTGCGCTTTATCCAACTTGTACCCGTCGGTTTGCTCCACAGCCGCGTCCGCTTCCGCTTTCGAAGAAAACTCGATAAAGGCGTACCCGCACGACATCTTTGTCGAAGGGTCCATCGGCATGTGCAAACCACCGTCTCTGATTTGCCCAATCTGGCCGAAAATCTTCGTCAAAACGTTCGTCAATTTCACGAATTTCGCCTCCGGCACTTCCGGGAGGTTATCGACGATGATGGCTGTGCTCACGCTCTCATCTTTGGCTGCATCTTTCCCTGCGCCAGCTTGTTGCATTAAATCCTCATCGTCGGACGGGATGCCGTAATTATCCTCCGAGGGAGGTAAATCTATGGAATCTATGTCTACTTTATCCCACTCGACGTACCCATTCTGTGCGTTTATTGAACAATTGAAAGAGAGAAAGAGAGAGTGAGAAAAGAGCGCGTAAGATTTTCTCCAGCCGACAAAGACACACGGAGGAAAGAGAAAATGTGGTTTCGAAACGCCCCCACTCATCGATGAAGATACGCGCAAAGTTACGCGCATAAACGAGATCAAATCGAAACAAGCGAAAAGAAACGTACCGGTCCGCGAGGGAAAGATGCCGGGATCTCCAGTTGTACCATTTTTGATGCTACCTTTATAGCGGAGAAAGTATGTGAAGACAGCCGGTTTTTCGATCGGGAAGGGCTTTTGCGAATATAGTTTAGGGTTTCTATGTTGTTCAAGACCCAAGCGCAGGAAAAACTACAAAACACATTTATTATTAATATTACACGCCGCCGCTTTGCTACTATTATTGGCACTATCTAAAATCACACTCGAATGACGAAATTCTCCTCGACTCTTCTCTCCAACGCTCGAACGATGTACGTTTCAAACGCGTCTCGACTGTTGCCGGTTTCTTCCATGGGTAAGTGCGCGGAGTTTTCGAGCGCACGGAACGACGTTTGGAAAACCGGAAGAGAACTGTCCGTCTCGATGCTAGTGCTATTATAACTATCGTTGTTGTCATTATTATCACTCAGCGACCGCTGCTGCCTGGACGATGAGATCCTTTTCAGAGTATCGTGCAAGTCTCTCGCTTTGTTGATTGGGGTCGTTTCGTCTTTCTCTCCGCAGCAAATATCAACGAAGTTTACATTCAGAGACTCTTCGCACTCGAGGACGAGAGCCGCGTCGTCGCCGAAACTGCCGCCGCCATTGATCGAAGCGCGAAATTGTTGTAGTAAAGCCTTGTCCCAATTTTCGGCCGCTAATGGACGCGTATACGCTTCTCGTGCTTGAGTGGATAAAGAAGCGTACGAGCCTTCACCCGTCTGGACTTGATTCGCGTTTCTCCGCGTAAACGAACGCACCAAATTCAATCCGTAATCGTCGTTGTTAATCAACGTTCGAAACCAAAATAGTTTTGCGAGACGTTCTGGAGACACGCTGTTGCTTTGTTTCGACCAAGGCGAGGGGGTCTCTTTCATCGACGAGGAGGGCAAAGACGGTTTTGGAACAAACACGGCTGGCGAGATGAACATCATTCCGGCCACGTTCAATCGACTTTCCTTCTTCGTCTTCAACTCGTTCATTTTTAACGCCATTTCCATCGCCACGTTCGTGCCCGCAGAATGACCGACCAGAATGACATTCTCAATCTCTAATTTTTCCAAAAACTGTACCATCAACTTCGCCTGCCCGCGCTTGGAATACGCAAACTCGCCGTTTTGCATCGGCCTCGACGTCAACCCGTACGGCGGTCTGTCGATTGCGATGCTTCTCACGCCAACGCTCGCTGCCACCAACGGCAACAATCTTCTGAACGAAAACGTAGACCCGTTCGCGCCGTGCAAAAAAACAATCGCACTTTGCGGCTTTAACAGCGTATTTCTCGGGAAACTCCCCCCCGGCGGTTGTGACTCTTTGTAATGCACCTTCACTTGCTCGATTCTCGCCTCGGCGTCTCGTTCGTTCTCTAGAAACACCTCCAAAAACTTTGAATCCTCGTCCGCTAACTTTTCCACGGGCATGGTATCTCTCAACTCCTCCGGTTTCCCACTTAAAATGGGTTCTCGAATCAACTCATCGAAATCTTTCCGCGCTTTTTTTTCGATGGAAGAGGAGAGGGCGTTGAACAAGTCGAAAATTTCCGCGACTTGGTTGTTATTTTGCGCCGCCTGAACCCGCGCGTTCCTGCTTCTTCTTCTTCCGTGGGCAGAGGAGGAGGTCGACGCGATCGGAGAATGGTGGTGGTGGTGGTGTGCGCGCGATGTGCACCCCCGTTCCATTCTTTATCTTTTAGTAATAACAACGTTACGCGTGCGTGTTGTGAGAGATATTAGATTATTTTATGACGTCGTCGTCGAAAAAAACTCTTGCGTGTGTGTGTTTTTCGTGAGAAAACGCACGAGTTTTTACGCCTCTCACTCACCTCAAAAGCTTTAAAGAACGAGAAGAAGAAAAGAGACCCCGCCGGGAGAAGAATATAAGAACAGGCACGCAGAGAAGAAGAAACAGTTTCTCACATTCGATTGGAGAGAGAGAGAGATGTCGTCGTCTTCCGATAAAACAACCGACGACGACGACGGTAGTGGTGGTAACAAATACGCGCGAGAGATGGTGCGATTTCTAAACGACAGTTGGACGCCGTACCACGCGGTGTTGGCCACGGCGAAGACGCTGCTCAAAAATGGCTATCGAGAAATCTCGGAAAAAGACCGATTTTTAGACGCGGAATTGAAACCGATGGGGAAGTATTTTTACACGAGAGGATTATCCTCCGTCGTCGCGTTCGCGGTTGGTGGGGAATACGAGCCCGGGAACGGTTTTGTTATGATTGGCGCGCACACGGATTCACCGTGTCCTAAACTGAAACCGAAAACGAAAGTCGCGCTGAACTCGCAGACGGATTTGATGCAAGTGGCGGTTCAACCGTACGGTGGTGGGTTGTGGCACACGTGGTTTGATCGTGACTTAGGCGTCGCTGGGAGAGTGGTTTTAGCGGACGAAAAGAGCGGGAAGGTGGAGCATAGATTGGTCAAGATTGAGGAACCGATGTTGCGCGTGCCAAACTTGGCGATTCATTTGAATCGGGACATTTACACCGAGGGGTTCAAGGTGAACTTTCAAACGCACATGGCGCCGTTGTTAGGGTTGAAACCGAAAAAAGAAGGAGAGAGTAGTAGTGACGATAAAGGTAATAATAACGGTGGAGATAATAACCATCATCATTCAGAATTTTTGGAGAAACTGGCGAAAGCGTTGAACTGCGATCCGTCCTCGATTCGAGATTTTGACTTACAATTATGCGATGTGCAACCGTCGCAAATTGGCGGTTTGAACGGGGAGTTTGTCTTATCTGGGAGATTGGATAACTTGGCATCGTGTTATTGTAGTTTAGCTGCTTTAGTGGAAGCGACGACGGAGGAGAAATTGAAGAAGGAGAAAGGCATTCGAGCGCTGTTGCACTTTGACCATGAAGAAGTTGGGAGCGCGAGCACGACTGGAGCAGGTGGGTCGTTGACGGATGAATTTGTCGATCGCGTGACGAGCGCTTTTGGGAACGGAGACGCGGACGCGTTAGCGACGGCGAGACGTAAATCATTCTTGGTGAGTGCGGATATGGCACACGCGGTGCATCCGAACTATGCGGATAAACACGAGCCAGGACACAAACCGAAATTTGGCGACGGTGTGGTGATTAAACACAACGCGAATCAGCGGTATTCGACCGATGCAATCACGTCCTTCATGTTTAAAGAAATTGGCGAGAGACGAAAGATTAAATCGCAAGAGTTTGTGGTGCGTTCCGATTTGGGGTGCGGGAGTACCATCGGTCCAATTTTGAGCACGAGAAGCGGCATTCGAACCGTGGACGTCGGTATGCCGCAGCTTTCGATGCACTCAATTCGCGAGATGTGCGGCACGGAGGACACGAGATTATGCGTCGAGCATTTCAGAGCCGTATACGAGGACTTTTTCGAAATGGACGAAAAAATGATCGTAGATGGATCGATTGGACAATTATGCCGTCCGTGCGATCGATTTGAATCTTCACCCTCCGTGGGAGTAACACCCTTGTCCGATGAAACGAAGAGCATGTCTGCCCGAACGTATTCGTCGTAAAAAGAAAATAGATACATTACATTTTGTCATTCATCAACTCAATACATATACATTCATTACTATTATGCAAGCTAGATCAAGCTAGGTACTCCTATTTTCAATTACCTCCCTCATTAACTGATCACGCAACACCCGCCTTCTGGATTACTCCCCCCGCTGCTTCCGGTGTTCTTCTTCAGCGTATCCGCATTCAAACTGAAAGCGATGACAGAAATATCATCCATTGGTTTGCCAGAATAAGCTCGATCGTCCCAACTTAACATGCAAAGTTTCTTCGACCCTTTTTGAACGTCAGTACCCGAAATGAAAGCCGCTTGCTCGTTCGTTCGCGTGTCCCACAAACCGTCGCTAGCGATTATGACCATGGCGAAAGTATCGTAATCAAACGATATGTTTGTTATATCCGGCTGCGGAAGCATAGAGCGCGGGGAGTTTCGATCACCAATCGAACGAGACATTCCATACGACGCTCCCGAGGGACTGAATAAACGTAATTCAGAGAGTTTTTTACCAGAGGGATCGTCAGAAACGAATTGACCGATGAAGGAAATGCGCTTATCTGCGACTTGATACGCGTTTGGATTCTTTGCATTCTCGTCTGGGTCCACAGTTTCGCCGTTCGTGGTATTACTCGCGTCTCCTTCACTCTTCACTGTTGCTATTTGGGATAACTTTGAACCTAATATTACGCTTACGCTTGCAGGTATGTTATCCATGAGCGAATGGTCGTCCTTCGACGACGTGGAGTTGTTATCGTCTTCGTTTCCGTGGTGTTCTTCTTGTTCTCCACCTCGAGTCGAAGTAGATCGAGGACTTCGTTGGCTCCTTCTTTCTCCTTGTACGTTCGTTTTTCCACCTCGCAAGCTTCCACCTCGACTCGTCGCTCTCGAACTGCTCGGCGAATGCATGACGTGTTCTAAATCTTGAAACCGTGCGAATGAATTGCTCCCGTGAAGCGAATCGTAGTGTCCTATAATTCTTTCCTGTTCCTCCGGCGAGTTTGGTTTGTGATCTTTCGTAGCGAACACGACCTCATTTCGCGCATTCTTCACCATCGCTCGCGAATCTCCCACGTTTGCAAACTTTAAAAACACTCTCTTTTCTCCAAACATGACGAAGCACACGCACAAAGTCGACCCGCTTGTCGTTTTCTTCTTAATCTCCTCATCTAATTTCACGCACGCGCGTTCGATGGCTTCGTCTAAAAACGCCGAAAAGCCCGTCGTACCAGACACCGGGGCATTCGCTTTATCGTCCACGTACTGCTGGTTTTCCACCATGGACCAAAATATATCGTTGGTATACGTTAAGAATTTCTTCGCGCATCTCGCTCCGGCGTCTTTCCCGCAGTGCGAATCAAAGAGCAGGAAACACCCGTCGCAGATGCCTTCAATTTTCGACAAATGGCAATACGCGTAGTCTTCGTTTTTTTTACACGGAATCATCGAGATGGCGTATTCGAGCTTCGAGCCCACTTCCGGCGAGACGTGCTCCGCTTCCGAGAAGTCCCCAGACGCCATCAGGTCTGGCTTCGGAGACATTTCCCCCCTCTTTTTTTAGAACGCTTGAAATGTGTGTAATATATATCCGCACTCGCTCCAAACGACGGCGATGACTGTTGTCGTTAAAATGATGAACTTCAGCCCGCGCGCGCGCAAAAGAGAGCTCGCTTTTCCGCCCAGTTTTTTAAAAAAGCACGCGCTCAAAACAACTCGGCTCCGACGATGTGAACGCGTTTAAATAGTGCGCGTGTATATTTATGCGTGTGTGTGTGTACACACGCACCGCGTGCAAAAGTGAAGAAATAGATATCCTTGTGAGTCCATCAATCCGCAAAACAAAAAGCGACGTGACGTTCCCCAAACGGCGTTTTTGCTGCCAATTAAATGCAATTAAATTGCACGCTCGCACTTGGGCCGGGGAGGGTGCCAACTTTTCAAATTTTTACACAACAGAGAGAGAGGGGAAGAGCCGACGCCAAAAAATTCAAAAAATAAGAAAAAGATTTCGTAGTACCATCCTACTACACTACGACAAAACTACGCGCGCGCGCGCACCGCGTGTGAATTAAATCACACACACACACACAAATCCTTATTAAATCTCTCTCTCTCTCTCTCTCATCTTCAGCGCATGCGGGTGAACTCCCCACCTCCTCTTCGCGGTGGCGCGAATGCTTTTGTAAACGACAACGTTGGACGCGACGACATTTTCTTGGAAAGAGAGGAAGACGAAGACGAAAAACAGCGAAAAGCGATACAGCGTTTGTGCGATTTGAGCGACCAAATCGACCAGGCTCGAGACGCGAATCAGTTTCAACGGGCGATAGAATTGATGCGAGAGCAAGTGAGATTGTTCAGAGTGCAAGCGACGATGAGTGAGGAAGAGCGAGAAGCGATGGAACCGTTGATTCAGTCCGCTTTGGAGGAGATTGAAGAGATGCGAGGGAAGCTGCAAAGAGAAGAAGTATCGACGAAGAAGAAAGAAGAAAAAGAGGAGGGGAAGGAGGAGAAAAATAATACGACGACAATGACGACGACGACGACGACGACGAGTAAAAATACGTTGATTGAGGTTGATAAAAACACGGTTTTGACGAAAGTGATCTCACCCGCGCCGGGAGCGAAACCGGGAGGGGCAGTTGCGCCGTTCGCTGCGACGAGACGCGACAACGGAGGAAGCGCGACGAGAGGAAACGAAAAACAAGGAGAAAACAAAGACAAAGAAGACAAACGGACGATAACAACAACGACGACGACTGCGAAGGTGTTAGAAACGAAAGCGGCGTGGGGGATACCCGTGAGTGATGGAGAAGAGGAGAACGCAGAATACGAAGTTTTTCGCGTGATCGAAGTAGCGAAACAACAAGAGAAGGAAAAGAAATCCTACGGAGAGTTGAAGAAAGAAAAGGAAGCGCGAGAAGAACAGGAAAAGAAAGAAAAGAAAGAGAAAAAGAACCTGATGGAGCAATTACAAGAGGAAGGGAGAAGAACTCGAGAGGCGTCATCGTCGAAACCACCGGTTCAACGAGTGGTAAACTACGGGAAACCACCGCCATCGATACGCGACGAAAAACAACGCTTGGTGACGACGAGAACGATTGATCCGAGAGAAGAAGAAAACAGAGGACGCCGACAGTCGCCGAGAAAAAATCACAGAAAGAACAAACGCGGTGGTACGTCCGGAGCTTCGCGGTACCGCGTCGATGACGACGACGATAACGGGATGACGTACAACAACAATAACACTAGAAAGAAAGGACACAATAAAAGGATATCTGGGGAAGTGTTTCGCGACGACGACGACGACGATGACGAAGACGTCGTGATTTGTGACGACGAACACCACCATGCCAATGGAGCAGCCGGAGCGAAACCGAAAACCGCGCGGTTCATGACGGCAGGCGATAAGTTAGATTTCGAGCGCGCGCAAAAAGGACTCGCTCCAGTCATGCAGCCGTATCGCGAGGCAAAAGAACAAGCGGTGCTAAAAGCGGGCAGCGTTGGCGGTAGAAATTCAATTCCAGGTGCACCAGGCGGATTTATTGGTCCGTTCGGTCATCTGAACGGTGGAAACGCTAACAATAGTAACGGTCAACAGAAGAACAAAGATGATCCAAACGGTGATTCCGGTCCGGCGTTTTCAGAGCTCGCGTTGAAACGGTTACAACCGACTGGTAAAGAAGTCATTCCAGATGAAATTTTAAAACTCGAACGCGACATCGTCGAACGCGTCATCGGCGAAGTTCTCGATAAACCAGGCACGGTTTCCTGGGACAGCATCGTTGGTCTCGAACACGCGAAGAATGCCGTGCAAGAGCTCGCAGTTTGGCCGATGACGAATCCGGAACTCTTCACCGGCGCTCGCGCGGTTCCGAAAGGTTTGCTTTTGTTTGGTCCTCCCGGTACCGGGAAAACCATGATCGGTAAAGCTGTTGCCTCGCAGTGCAAAGCGACGTTCTTTTCAATCTCAGCATCGTCGTTAACCTCGAAATGGATTGGCGATGGGGAGAAAATGGTGCGGGCGTTGTTTGCTGTCGCGAGACACTGCGCGCCATCAGTGATATTCGTGGACGAGATTGATTCTTTACTCTCGGCGCGAAAATCAGAAGGCGAACACGAGTCGTCAAGACGAATGAAAACAGAATTTCTCGTCCAAATGGACGGATTAGGAGGCGAAGATCCAACGAAACCGATGCTACTGATTGGAGCTACGAACAGACCTCAAGAGCTGGACGACGGGGCCAGACGACGTCTGGCAAAACAGCTCTACATTCCGTTACCGTGCGCGGCGGCGAGACGAGATATGATTTTGAAAACGCTGAATCCAGACGGCGAAGGAAAAGTGAAACACGCGCTAACTGAGAAAGACTTGGACGTAATCTGTGAGAAAACCGATGGATATTCTGGATCTGATTTGAAGAACTTAGTGCAAGAAGCTGCTCGAGCGCCTCTGCGGGAGTTGTTTGCAAAGAAAAAAGCTAGAACTGAGAAAGGAGACGGTGGCGGTGATGTCGTTGACTTGACGAAATCAGGCGAAGACGAAGCGCTAGAGTTGCGCGAAATTCGCATAGATGATATTCGTAAAGCGGCGAAACAGGTACGCGCGTCGGTGACTCGGGCTGACATCGAGTTTCACGAAGAATGGAACAAAAAGCACGGCGCCTTGACCGCGGACGAAGTTGAAGACGATGGCGAATGGTAAATAAAGATCATTAAAATAAGAGACGAAACAAAAAAATATATTATTAGACGACGCGGCATTGCTTGCTACTAGATAGTTGACATATACACATATACAAATAACTAAATATATGATGCCTCCTGCTCTCTTGCGTTGCTATATATCTAATCGTAGACCTTGATAAAGTTCAAAACTTTTTGTACGAGTTCTAAGCTACCTAAATCTAAAGGATCCTCGTAATAACTAGGCACTTCGCTATCGCTATCCGCAAACTTGAACGCCATGTAGAAGTCCTTCGCTCTCGCAGTCTTTGGAACGGGGAAATGCGACGCTACAACCCTATTCGCACCAATAAATCTACGCTGGCACTTTTTCTTCCACTCGCGAATTTCTTCTCTGAAGAATTGAAAGACAATCACGTATACGATGGGTGATACCACGAACTTATTCTTCATCGCGTTAAAGCTCTTCGCCGGATTGATTATGTTTTTCGCATCTGGCGCGATAAACAGAGAAAATAAGGTCATGCGCCTCCATCCATTAATCTCGTCGCTAACATCGTTCGCTCTCTCGACATCTCTTCCGCCTTTAAAATTTAATCCTCGTAAAAGCTTGATTGTAAATGACTCTTCGCTTCCTAAATCTCTCAACTCTTCTTTTGGTATGATATCCGGTGGATTCTCACCATCCACGTACACCGCCGCATCGGTTACGAGCAAAGTTTTGGATTTCTTATGGAAAAAAGTCCCTTCAGAGTACCGATATTGGGACCAAAACAGATTGAACGTGCCTAAAAGTTCGTATTCGATTTCGTTCAACCATTCGGGAGGCGGATTTGAGCTGTCCAACAATTCAGTAGCGTTCGAAATTCCCAACAATGGGTTCGGAAGTTGCAAAGGAAAAGAAAATTGACCAGGAACGACGAATACTTTCGCGTTCTTGTGAGCGCGGGCAAACGATGGGAGAAAAATTTTATGCTCGTACATCGTCGTTCCGAGGACCACGCTCGAGACCCGATAGTCTTTTCCAAACGTCTCTTTCATCAAAGCTATGCACTCTTCGGTTGGTGCGATCGGGTCTTTCACCCACAGCGTCCCATCCTTCAATTTTATCACGGTCATCCGCACGTTCGTGGAGACTCCCAATCCGAATCCGATGCCTTGTTGTTGCGTAAAAGAAAAAACTTCTTTCTCTATCTTTTCAACTTTCGTCTCTCGATAGAGCAAAGGAACCAACGGGAACGGGAACCCGAAAAAGTTCAAGAAGAATCGCTCCTTGCTGTTCTCGTTTTCACTCCCCGTCGAGCCGCTTTCCGTGGACATTGCCGCGGTCGTGGTCCTCGCCGTATTCCTCAAAGCGAAACGAGCTTTTTTGCTTTTTCTCGAACGATGAAGACGAGTAATCATCTCGCCGCTCCCGTTTTTGCTCCTCCTCGTCGCCGTCGTTCTCGCGTTCGCGGCGAACGCGACGACTTCGCGCGCTGTTGTCGCCGCTGTTACTCCACTCATCATTGTTTTTTATTCTCGCGTTGTTCTTGTTGTGCTTTTTGATGACGCTGATATATATGTACGCGCGGTTTTAAAGAAGAACGCGAGAAGCTTTGCGGGGGGGGAGCTCTTTGCTGCGTCTAACCAAGCGGCCAAAATGCAATAGCCACGTACGATTTGTACGACACGTGTGAAGTAGAGAGAGCTTGAACCCATTACATTAGGCATTTTATAAACCTCGCGGCGCAGAGAGAGGGCGAGAAAAGCGTCTCGTCAAAAAAAAAGTTGAGTTTTCTCTCTCTCCCTGTTTCTCTTCTTTGCATAAACGCGCGAGGAATTAAACCACCCGGATTTATAAACGCGAGAAGTCTTTTTTTCTTCGCACGTAAAAACTCAAACTACACGCAATGCAATCGATCGCGCAACCGTGCAGCGTTCGCGTCGCGGCTTCGGCGCGCGTGAATTCGACGCGAAAAAATGCCGTTACTCGTAAAATGGATATCGCTCGTACGCCCAAGGCGTGCGCCTTTTCGATGCACTCCGCGAGAGAGTCTCGTTCCGTGCAAGGGTCGAATAGTTTCAAGAGAGACATTTTAAAGAGAGAGAGACTCTCGAGGCGTTCGTTGAAGACGAAAGCGACCGGGGCGAGGTACGTTTTCCGAATCGTTGAGAAAATTTTGCTCGTAAAATTATTCTTTTGCCCTCGCCTCCGTATTATCCCCGTTTTAACGAACCGGTCGGTGGGTGGAAAATTTTTTCAATTCGAGGAGTGCTTTTAAGCTCACGACGACGACGACGATTCGCGCGCGCTGAACCTCCTCGTCGCGCTCGTTTTATTCTGAGTTCTCTCTTTCATGCGCGAGTTTTTTTGTTTTTGTGACTGACGCGATGCAATATTACTCTCTCGCACGCGCGTTAAAAAAACAGAGCTTCCGCGCTGTCCGAGTTCAAGGAAAAGTTTCCGGCGGCGGAAACCGCTTTTTACTTTGCGGCGTGGTATTTTCTCAACGTCCAGTTCAACATCATCAACAAGACCATCTACAACTACTTTCCGTTCCCGTGGTTTGTGTCTTGCGTGCACTTGGGCGTTGGTTTGCTCATCATGACGTTCTTCTGGACGACGAGGTTGGTCAAGTTTGAAAAGCCTTCCTCGGATTTTTTGAAGGCGTTGACGATCCCGGCGTTTTTGCACGCGTTCGGACACTGCTTGTCGAACGTGTCTTTCGCCACCGTCGCTGTTTCGTTCACGCACACCGTTAAAACGTTGGAGCCGGTATTTTCGGCGCTTGGCGTGTATTTAGTCTCCGGCACCGTGTACCCGTTGCCGGTGTACCTTTCTTTGATTCCAGTCATTGGCGGCGTCGCACTCGCCTCGGCGACGGAGTTGTCCTTCACGTGGATTGGTTTCCTCACCGCGATGTCCTCGAACGTTGCTTTCGCGGCGAGAGCGATCTATAGTAAGAAGCTCATGTCTGACATGTCTCCACTCAACTTGTACAACTACGTGACGATTGTTGCGTTGCTTTTCTGCATTCCGTTTGCGTTGTTCTTCGAAGGTTCCACCGTGGCGGCTGGCATCTCGAGCGCTATCGCCCTCAAGGGCCAAAAAGATTTCGTCATGGCTTTGTTGTCGGTCGGTTTCTACTACCACATGTACAACCAAGTCGCTTACCAAGCGTTGGGCAAGGTTGAGCCAGTCACGCACGCCGTCGGTAACGTTGGTAAGAGAATCTTTGTGATTGGCTTCTCCATTTTGGCGTTTGGAAACAAGATTTCCACGCAAACCGCCATTGGTTCTGCGATTGCCATCGCTGGCGCGTCCGCGTACGGTATCATCAAGGCTAAATACGCTGAAAAGAAAACGGCGTAAGGTATGATCGATACCGAATATATATATTAAATATATGTATCTTTTTTGATGTTTAGAAGTTGGGTTGAGACATTCTTCCTTCGCAAAGGCTGATGCTTGTACTATGCCCGTGTGATGATAAAGAGAGAGAAAGATTGCATAAAAATGTGTTGTTTTAATATTAATATCTGCTATACAAAGCTATACAGAGAAGGCTATGATGAGTAACTAGTGGTTCATGTGCGCTCCTGATCGTCGCTGTTCAAAAGTTCAGTTCTCAGATACGTACGTCTCCGACTCCCCCAGTTCGCTCCGTCGCTTTGCATTCAACTCTATGATATCCTCCCTCTTGAAATCACTGCTCGGAAATTCCTTCTGCCCTTCCTCTATTAGCTCATAAAGCGCTCTCAAACACCACTGCCTGTTGTGTTCTCTATCCCTGTACCTCCTACACACAATTCGAATCTCGTTCGTCTTCTTCAAAAAACGTTTCCCGCAAATGGCCTTGATGTATTCCATCGCCTCCTCGGACAACCCAGTCTCCTTCATCAGAGCGTCCACGTTCACTCTCATACTCACCTTCTTATTCAAACCGTGATCTTGAGTCCCACCCGCCTCTAAAACCAAATTCGTCTCCCACTCCAATATCCTCCGCGTCCCATTTTTCTCCTCTTCCTCGATTTCCGCCCTCTCTTTCGCCCACCTTTCCTTATACTCGTCCGAATTCTTGATTCTCTCGAGCCTCTCTAAAACCTCGTTAAAAACTCTCTCGCGCTCTTCCTCTAACCCAATATGTTCTCTCGTGTCGTATAAGTTCGTTCCGTGCAACTCGTGCGACTCGTACGAATCGATTTCAGTCAACATCCCGGCATACGAACCTTTGTCTTTCCTCGTCAGACGCTTGTTCGTTCTCTCAGAATCGCTGGTCGACGACGAGAGTTCTCCTTCTCCGCCGCTCGAAGAGGAAGGTGGGTCGCTCCCACCGTCACCGTCGTTGTTATCATCGTTACTGTTATTCTCGTCTCCCCCGTCGCCGGCAGCTACTCGTAAACTCGCGCTCGACGTCGCAAACGTTTTCGTCAAAATTCGTCTTCGATCGAACACGTTGTTTGTTTGGTTGGTGCGCGAAGATCGATACCAGTCGATGGTGTTGGTTGTATTGGCCGCTGCCACCGATGAAAACGACGACGACGACGACGACGACGACGACGACGACGACGCGGTCGTCGCCGAGGCGACTCTCGCGTTTCGCAGTTGCAGTAAGAAGCGTCGCGACATGAGTGTTTCCGCTCTTTTTTTTGTTGATTTTGCGGCGACGATAAAATGAGGTCTCTTTGCCCAATTTTGAAATCTTTCTTTGTTTGTTTGTGGATTGCACTAATACTATCATAAGTATATATATACACTACATCTACGTCTACATCCTTCTACTGTTGCTATTGTTAGTGAGATTCATCATTCCACCGTTCGTCGTCGCGTCGGCATCGTTCTCTCTGCCGCCTCGTAAACCATCGGTGATGACGTGTTTCAACGCTAAACCTCTTCCCTGGATGCGTTTCCGCGCGGCTTCGTCCTCGACGCCTCGCAAGATTTCGCGAGAGGTGAAAGTACGCAAGAAATCGCGAGCGAGATCGTTGTATTCTTTCTTCTCTCGGAGTTTTGCGAAGAGGATGTCAATTTTTGCCGTTCGTTGGCGGTCTTCGAGTATTGCTCGACAGAAGAGGCGGTTGAAGAGGTTGATTCGACTGTTCATGTTCTCGAATTCGCTCATCTCCAAGATTCGCAAGGCGTTCGTGCCGAGCGCGTTGGCTGCGATGGTGTGCGCAAAGAACTTGGCCAGGTTGGCTACGCGACGAACAGATGAGGTTTCTTCGTTTTCGCCGGATTTAATTTCTTTTAACTGGTCCTGAATGCACAACCGTAACGTCAACCGGTGTCGCTTTTGGCGCTCGACGAGTTTAGAGGTCAAAATTGCGTAGTATGGGTTGAACGCTTTTTCTTGTAAGCAACATTCAAGGATGACGCGGACGATTTCGCGGTCGCCTTGACCGCTGAGTGGAAGTTTGAGTAATCTTTCCAGACAATCTGCGTAATCTTCCGAGGACATGACGACGCAAAATATTGCACGTCTGGTTTCCGTGTTCATGCGCATCTTTTTTGCCAATTGCAAAAGTTGCGTTTCGTTGCCATCGTCGTCATTGTTTGCATTACTGCTTCTTTCAGCGTTGCGTTTCTTGAACCACTCTTCTGTTCCAGCGGCTTCGGGTAACCACCAGTTGCCCGTTTTTTCTAAAGCATCGTCAGTGAGTATGTCGTATGTGAGTGACCGCAAGGCGACGGTAACCTCACCGACGCGATTGGCCGTTTTCACCCACCGCGATAACGCTATTGGAATGCCGTATTGGTCTTTACCCGAAACATCGCTTTCAGATTTCGAAATCTTGTTATTCTTCAAGTCGAGAACGAGCTCTAGCGTCAAACGCGCACGCTTCGATAAGCCACCACCACTGCCTTCGGCTGCTCCATTTTTACTTTTCAACGCACGAGCGGTCTCGCTCAACGCGTCGATGTACGATTTCATACCCACCGGGTCTTCTCCGCGAAGTTTGCCTCCAGAAACTTTCAAGATAGTGAGCGTCAACCCAGAATCCATTTCTGAGAGCGTTTTTGCTAGTGAAATCAAGCATCCATAAACGACTGCACTCGGGAACAAACCAATGTTGTATAGCTTGGCTAAGCACAAGGCTAAGTTCGATGCAGGTCGAGAAGACTCATCGTTCTGTCGTTCGAGTTCGAATCGTTCGCACACATTTGCCGCAAATCGGGCGGCAAACTCGGGTCCAATCTCGCCGCTGCACCCTGCGACTAAGCACGCAATCGCCGCGCAATAACTCTCTGAGGCTTTCGGTCCTTCCGCGAGTGCTTTGTGCACAAGCTCTTCGCTGACACAATCGCCAACGGTTTTCCGCGGGTGTTCTCTCGCCACACCGGAGATTTCAGCCACGATATTTGCAACATTTGCTTCGCCGAGACGATTAAGCAAACCGCGTATGATTCTTCTTTGCGTTTCAAACGAAGGATCGTCGATGTCTCTCACAGTCTTGTTCTTCTTGCTATTGTTGTTATTGTTGTTCCCCGTCGCAGCAGCTGCTTCCGCGGCGGCTTTCATCGCGGCACGCTGCGCTGGAGGCACATATTTCGTAGCCGACGGTTTAAAGTTTGCGTGTGCCGCTTCTAATGCATCTTTTTTCTCTTTTTCTTCCTCGTCTTCTTCGGATGTCGACATCTCTAGATCCTCGTCTTCCTCTTCCTCCTCCTCCTCCTCCCCCGACGAGGACGACGACAACTCTTCCTCCTCGCTCAAATCATCCGAATCCTCCGAGTCCGACGCGTCATCGTCGCTTTCTCTGTCATCATCACCACCATCACCTAACAACTCTAACCCAGGCAATCCTTCCATGAACAAATCTAACCCATCCTCGATTTTCTTCTTCCCCATCTTCTTTTCCAACTGTTTCGCGTTGAACTCGTCTTCTCTGTACGCGTCGAGTAAACTTTGTCGCATGGCAATCTGTCTAGGAGGCTTGTTCTTCTCTTTCTTTTCGTCTGTTTCTTTCTTCGTTTTCGCGCTCTTTTTCATCTTTGCCGATTTGGTGTCGTCGTCTTTCTCCGCTCTCGTCGTCGCCGCTTTCGTCTTCTTCTTCTTTTTCTCAACAACCAAATGCTCCTCCTTCTTCTTATTCTTGTTTTTCGCGCTCATCATCTCAAACCGTCGCTTCTTGTTCATCTTCTTTTCGTTTTTCATTTCCTGCCTCTTTTGTTTTCTGGACATTGTCGTTGAAGTTGTGCTCTGTCGCCCTCTTCTGCCGCCTTTATCGTCGTTCCTGAACATTTCTTCTTCTTCTTCGTCGTCGCCGCCGGCGCTTTTACGAAAATCCGCATTCTCAAACCCAGAGACGATGTCCTCTCGCTCTTCCCGAAAAGCCAACTGCTGCTGGATGTATTTCGGCAGCTGCGGGCCTTTGTCTGATTTCTTCTTCTTTTTTCTGCGCCCGGGCATTTTTATCGATGTTGTGCGACTGTAACGCGCCGCGATTTCGTCGTCGTTTGCGTATTCTTTTGCAAGTGTGAAAAATATGAGGCAAAAAAGGAAAAAAGAGAGAGAAAAGTTATCACACAATCGAGGCGATGATGTATTGTATATATATTTATACCTAGTATGTAAACGGAAGATAAAACAACGCTTGATGTGTGCGACCGACGGCGCACATCAGCGTATCTCTCTCTTTCTCTGTGTTTCTCTTTATTTTGCTACCTTTTTTTACGAAACGACCGTTGTCGTGGTTGTGGTTGTCGTGGTTGTTGTCGTGGTGGTGGAACCGCTGCTCGAACGGTGCAGTTTGTTTTCTTTACCGCTCGTCGTTTCACTGCTGCTCATCGCGTGGGACTTCGGAGGCGAGAACGATACCGTCG
>JACLAB010012619.1_pt1 | contig 19661 bp, 16 predicted proteins | sample 8027921 | NCBI WGS metagenome assembly JACLAB01 (sample SAMN15725117, study PRJNA655200) | protist metagenome | isolation source: fluorescence activated cell sorting (FACS) single amplified genomes of... | place: USA: West Boothbay Harbor, Gulf of Maine | collected 2000-07-19 | reverse complement strand
AATTGATAAAGTTGATTCAATATTTTCGTATAAATATGATATATTCATTTTGGTATGAAAAATAACATCATTTTCATCGGCAACAATATTATCCATGTTAAGAGCTTCTCCATATTTCATATAAACACTGCTTAATGTTGAGTTATACTCCAATAACTTTTTAGCTATATTAATTCTATCTTCATTAGAAGTAATAGGAGCATAATCAGTTATTAAAGCCACTTGATTAAATGTATATTGATTATTACTTATTTTATTAAAATGTTTTAATGCTAAAATAGGGTTTTTTATAAAAATTAGAACTGTTGGATTTGGTGTAAAATATATACCACTTTTATCAATTATTCCTATTGGCACATCTTCTTTCTTACTTTCATAATAATTTGAAATGGTTCCAAATGTTTCAATATCTTTTTTAGATACTTCAATAATTTTGTTAGAAGTTTTAGCATTTTGAAAATTTAAAAATCTTGATTCAGTAGGCATTATAGGATCATTATATCTATTTACAGCTTGTATATAATAATCAGAATTAGGAACATCTAAAACAGATATAGTTTCAGGACTTTTTATTTCAAAGACAGAAAGTCTTATAACAAGACCAATATCATTTTTTGATGTTCCAGTTCTTAATGCATAATATTCTTCAAAATTATTATTATTTGTTGCAGAATATTTAGTTTCCCATCCTTCACCATTTAAACTATCCATTGCTTGTCTAATTGAACTTCTAGAAGCATGATTTTGACCAATTATTTGCGATTTATAATTTGGATAAGTATTTTTATCTAATTTAGAAGAATCAAAAAAAACAGTTCCATCAGCTAAAGTTCCTAATATTCTTGATTGCAAATTATTTTTTTTAGTAAATTCATTGCATAAACTAGTTGATGCAAATAATGATATCACAACCTTATCATAAATTTGTTCATCATCTGCAAATAAACTAAAATCATTTAATGCTTTTGTGACAAGATATTTATTGAAAACATTTTCGACTAAAAGAGAACGTAATGTATTTAAATAATACAAAGGCATTTATTATATAATATAATACAATATTTTTTTTATAATAAAAAAAAAAAAAATAAACTAATTTCTTTTAATTTCAAAACTTGAGCTATAGAAAAACTGATACATCAAAAAAATAGTTTCCTAACGTATTATATAAAAATAATAGACTTAGTTATGTAAATAGATTTTTTACATTTAATATGAAAAAAATTTGATCATTATATAAAAATATATAAAATATTAAAAACGACCAATCATATTTATTATCTGTAAAAAATTTTTCAATAAAAATCTGCATAAGATTTACGTAAACTTTTTACTATTTAATACTTATTAAAAATAAGTGCTTAAAATCGGAAAAAATATAAATTTATTGATTAAGCAAATTTTGCGTATATTTAGATATAAATAATTCATTAATATCATGTGTTTTAATCGAATTTTCTACTAAATCCATTTCTTCTTCTTCGTCAAAGTATAATTGTAGATATTTACATTCGATACTTTCAAAATGTAAAATCTGCAATTCATCTAATAACCATTTTACTTTAAATGATGAATTGATTAATACTCCGAAATCATAATAGGGTCCTAAAAATTCTTTAATAATGGATATATTATAATCTTTATCATTAATCCGAAATGTTTCTATATCTTTACAATCCATGCGAAAATAAAGTAATAAATTATTTAAAAATGAATCTTGTTTCATTAAATTTATATAATCTTCATCATAAAATGGTAATAATAGATCACGTGTTTCTTCCTTATTTTCTTTTCTTTTTTTTACTAAATCATAATATCCATAAAAAAGTCGATATTGTTTATTATTTACTTGATAATTTATTAAAAAACGAGTATCTTCATTAAATTTAATATTTTTTATACCATAGTAATCAACAATTGTTCGAAATAATTGAGCACTATACATTTTTACTTCTTTCTTTTTCAAATATTCAAAAACTGGAAACGTCACTAATTGATTATTTAAATTATAATAGACTAACTTGACATTTTTGACATAAAAATTTTTATCTATAAAATAATGATCGTAGTATTTATAAATATTTAATTTTGTCCATAGTATTTGATCTACCATAAAACCCAAAAAAAATACAAAATAATACTTTAGAAATTGAAAAAAAAATGACTCTTGTAGTGAATAAGTATATTCTTTTAAAAAAGAGATGATCATTGTTTATACTGAATTATATTGTATATACTTTTCGAAAGAATTTATAATTTATTATAACTATTTCTCTTTTAAATCTATTTTATTTCATTATTCCATATAAAGTTATTTTACATGAAATAATGAAAATAGTAAATTCCTAATAAAAAATGATTTAATTTGTTTCACCTAAATGTATTTAAATAGAACTACTTACTATTAATAATACACTTTGTTTATTTCATTATGTCCGAAACTACGATACCTAATTATCCAATTTTATACAAAGATAAAAACGGCAGGATTTACCAATGGTCGATTGAAATTAAAAAAATAAAAGATGATATTTACCAGTTAATCTATGCTCACGGGCAAAAAGATGGTAAGATTACTCCTCATTATTTAGATATATCTAAAGGAAAACAAAAACGTAATGTTCTTGAACAAGCAATTATGGAAGCTAATAAACGGTGGAATGATAAAAAAGAGAAAGAATTATACGATTCAAATGATGATACAATATCTGATTCATCTGAAAAATCTTCTAAAAAAGAAGCAAAGGAGAAAACAATTATTGTACGTCCAATGTTAGCAAAAACATTTGATCCTACATTATATGATAAAAATTCCCGTGCTTTTAAGATATCATTTGATCCATATGCTTATGTCCAACGTAAATTGGATGGCATTCGGTGCATATCCTATTTAAATGACAAAAAAGAGGTTGTACTTGAATCTCGAACGGGAACAAAGTTTGAAAACTTTGATTTATTACGATCACAACTGAAACCCATGTTAGAAACATTAGGTAAAAATATTTATTTAGATGGTGAATTATATACCAATCAGATACCATTTCAAGAGATTTCTGGGTTTGTTCGAAAATCTAAAGAACATGCTACACACGAAAATATTGAGAAGATCAATGTGATTGAATATCATATTTATGATATATTAACACTCAATAATCCTGATTTAATATTTGAGGAACGTATGAAGAAATTAAATCTATTAGAAAAAAAATATTCTACACTCATTGTTAAATTTGTGGAAACGGTTAAAGTCAAAGATCACAATGATGTACAAACATTACATGATCAATTTGTTAAAGAAGGATTTGAAGGATTAATGGTAAGAGATCGGTCAGGTCCCTACGAAATTAATAAACGTTCGAAATATCTTCAAAAATTCAAGAGATTTGATGAAGATGAATTTGAAATCACCGGTTATCATGAAGAATTAATTGATGATGGAAGTAAAAACCAAGGTAAAAAAATGGTTATTTGGGAATGTATTACCAAGGATAAAATTCCATTCAGTGCGCGTCCCAGTGCTACAAATGAAGATCGTATGAAATTATACCAAGATGCCGAAAAATATCTTGGTAAAAAACTAACTGTTAAATATTTTGGATTTAGCGAGGAAGGTATTCCTCGATTCCCAGTAGGAAAAGATATTCGCGAAGATTATTAAACATCATCTAATTTAGAATATCGTTATTTATAATTTATTATAAAAATAATATATATTTTATTATTTTTATTATTTTTTTTACTATTTTTATTACAATTTATTTTTATTATAATGAATCATTATCATCATCATCTGGAAATAATATTTTTGTTAAAAAATTGAAAGCAAAAACAAACATATTTGGCATTTCATGTTTATCATTTTCTTGATTTTCATCAATAACACGATTATCCCATTCTTTTCTCATTAATTCTTTAAATTCAACGAAATCCATATCCGTATCGGGTTCATATTGTTGAATTTTTCCATGAGAATCTACATAATCAAAATAATCATAATGTACTGAATTTTCAGTACCATAAGAATAGCATTGTATAGTAATACAAGGATCTTCATTTGTTTCTAAATTTTTTAATTGATGAATTTGATTCAATGTTGGACTAATCCATGTTACATCATCTTCATAAAAATCAGCATCTCCAAATGGCTCAATTGTCGGATTATTACCATTTAAGAAAGGGTATAAAGAAACATGAATGGATCCATGTAATACGCGAATAATGGCATCGCAATCAGCATGACTATGAACAGGGCTATAGTGCCCCACAGGCCAAATTTCCATTACATAGGGTATTCCAGGAGATTCTCCATTATTTTCACCTAAAGTGATACGTAAATATGTTTCTTTACTATTTGGTTTTAATTTATTAAATTCGTCACTTTTTTTAATTAATTGTTTATGACACCACATTCCCGGTGTTTGGATACTATACTTGATTGCTTCAGTAAAATCAGGAAAATCATCATCATCTAAAACAAAATTTCTACCTGAAATAGAATTATATAAAATTTGTGATGTAGATGATAAATGAGATGATGGTAAGTAAATATTTTGTGCTACGTCATCCATAGTTAATTCATCTTTATCTTTGACATATAATGAAATATATTGATTAATCGGATCACGTAATAATCGACGTGGAAATATATCTGAATTTATCAACTTAATTTGTGTCAAACTTTCTAGAAATAATTTATTTTCTTCCCATTGTTCGGGATGATCTTTGTCATATTCAAAAAAATATTGATATATAGCAGTATCAATACGTGCTTCTCCAATACCTGCGCAAAATCTTTGGTTTTGACTATCTAAACTAAACCAATAATATGCACCATTTAATGTAATTAGGCCTTTGTTATTTTTATCATCTTGAAACTCTTTTTGGTTGGATATTTGTTTCACAGTTACAGAACCACTGTTAAAAGCCACTTCTAAACCATCATTTTCTGATGAATTTAAAATTTGAAATGTACATGGTTCTTGATCGTATTTTAAAAAATCGAATAAAAAAACAGTTTGCCCATGAATTAATAAATTGATCTTTTCATTATCTTGAAAATTTGTACTTTTTAAATTAATAGCTCTTGGGATGGATGTAAATTTATTCATTGAAATAGTTGATACTGTTTCCATGATTAATTAAATTATAATAATTATTACTATTTTTCCTTTAAATTGAAAAATAATAGTTATACATAAATTATATAATCAGAAAAAAATATCATCATAATATATAGAAATAAATAGGATGGATATTTATGTCATTTTTGCAATTATTATTTTCATTGTTATGATCCTTCTTTTATGTGGAAATTATAAAATTATATTACTTCAAACTGAAAAATTTTCGAATAAATTTACCAATGATAGAAACTGTAATTGTAGTCAAAAAAATATTGAGGAATGTAATACTTATGGAAAATCATGTGTTTGCAATTATTTCCAGAAAAATAGCCACTTTTGCCAAGATGCTTATTAACATTAATAACCATCATTTTCAATTTTCATATTATTATTTTCTTCATTAAGATGATTAAAAATTTCAAGAGCTTCTTCTTTTCGCTTATCAAATATATCGCTTATACAACCATTTACACTATTTTTTATATTTTTATCATTGATGAATTCCTTATATTTACTTTCAATGATATTACATTGATTCTCGATATCAATGGGTATTTTTGAATGTTGAATGACTTCATCTTTAATTTTATTTAATTCATCATGTAATTTTTTCATTGATAAATTAACAATTTCATCTTTTTCCATATTTTTATAATTATTATCTGAATCATAAACATATCCCATATTTGAGTTTTTATCTAAAATAACATTTAAATTATTCTTATTTTCGAGAATTTGTTTTAATAATTCAGTATATTTATTATCAGTAAGAAGCAATAATTGCTTCAAATACATATCAATATGTTTGGTATCCCATTCTTGATCAAATGAGATGGGCATTTTAGGAAGATTGATAATATAAATATTATTATTAATCGTATTATAAGTATTATGTTGATTTTCAATAATGGTATTATTTTGTTCTAAGTTTTCGGAAATTCCATTCATCTTCGCTGATTCGTAGGATAATTGTACATGAACAGAACTATCATTATTAGGAGACATAATGTCTTCTTTTTGATCACATGATTGTAATAATTCTTGATTTTCTACAAATATATTATCTTCTTTTTTTTCATCATTTTTGATTATATTTTCCTTAATTTGACTATTATTGCTATCATTATCGTCTTGAGTAATATCTTTATTATCAGATAATTTTAAAGAGTCTATTTCTTTTTCAGAAGATGATATATTACTATCTTTTCCTTTTTTTTTACAATAAAATTTTATATGTTTTTGTAAAAAACTATTACTACTATAATTTTTATTACAATAAATACATTTATTTTTTGATACTTCTTTATCATTTTTACGCATAGTGGATATTAAAAAAATCTCATCATCGCTATATTTTAATGATTCTAGACGTTTGATACATTGTTTCTTTTTATTTAAATGAACAATCATGTTGCTTTTTTTATTTGTAGTATGACCACACCGTGCACATTCAAAAATATTTTCCATAGTAAAAGAGTCTTTTTATACTATATTTATATAAAAATTTGTCTTTAAATCAAAGTCGTAATATAGCTTTTTTTTTATTTAACCATATTTTATACCATTAAATATATCTTTTTAATCAAAAAAACTTTACCAATAACGTTCAAAAACGTAATTTAGCTCGCAATTTGGCTCGCAATTTAGCTTTAAAAAAAAAATGCATTTTATATATTTTATTTTTAAAAATGCAAAAATAAAAAAAAGTAGTTTTGCATTTTCATTTTTAAAATATTAAAATTAGTGTTTTTTTTTTAAAGCTAAATTGCGAGCCAAATTGCGAGCCAAATTGCGAGCTAAATTACGACTTACACCATAAACGATAATTTTATTTATAAAAAATTATTAAAATGTATGTTAAATTATTGTATTAAAAATATTTTTTTGAAAACTAAAAAAAGAGCTAAATTACGACCTAATCCAAAAAAAGAGCTAAATTACGAGCCAAAAAATCAAAAATGAAAAAACTTTGAGGAGTTTTTTGACCCACTAGTGTATCATGTTTTTTTTTGAAAAAAATTCAGCCAAAACATGAAACGCAAAGACGTTTTTCAGATGAAAAGTAAAATCCGATACATTAAGCGATTATTCCAAAAAAAAGCGCGCAAGATTTTTCATTCCAAAATCATTCCAAAATGGAAAATTGCGCAAATTACAATGCCAAAGTTTTTTTGATATATATGTTTTTTAATTGTATTGTTATGATGTTTTTTTCTAACTAGTAATTTATGTTATTTTTTTCGTAAAAAAATAAATAAAAAAGTTTTATTTAGTAGAAATTTTCAATTTTCAATTTTTAATTTTTAAGATCATCTTTACAAAACCTCAATTTATTTGAAAAGAAACTTAAAATAAATATGGTAATTTATAATAAATGAATGTGTATTCTCATTTTTTAAGTATAACAAAAACTATTTATTTTTATTTTCAAGTATGTATCTCTTATTTTAAATGTAAAAAACCAGTTGCTCTTAAACATAAAAATAGTACTGATGAAGCAACAGAAGAATTGTTATTTATTTCTTTAGTCGAAGAATCAAGGAAAAATATAATTAACTTTTATTGCCATGTTTGTTCTGAAGATTGTCTGAAAGATCAAACATTTCTTATGCATGATAAAATTTTCTGCAGTTATGCTTGTCGGAATCATTATCGAAAACATTTAGAAGAATCACTCATCAATTAAAAATAGGAAATAAATGGTAAATAATTTAGTAAATATAAATTAAATATGCTTATTTTTATTTTTTTTTTTCATCATAAAAATATGACAGTTCTTTCTAATTTAAAACCGCGTAATGATAGATTAGTCAAAAATAAATATTCTATTTTAAAATCATATCACCATGATTTTCATTTAGTAATTTATTATCTTTCCGAAAAAAAATGTAAAGTCATAATTCGTTGTTTAAATCATATTCATGGATGGTCCGAAAATATTCAAATTGAAATCGAAAATTTAGAAAACAAGAAAGAACCCTTCCTTTATTCTATTGGTTCTTCATCTTATCCTTTTAAAATTGTACATTTATATGTTCAACAATCATTAAAACAAAATAATATTTTATTAGATCATCAACAAATTCCAAGAACAATTATTCAAACTTCTGGACAAAGAAATATCCATAATCAATTACTTCTTCATTCTATATATACTTTTCAGGAATTAAATCCAGAATATGAATATCTATTTTTTAATAATAAAGAATGTCGTCAATTTATACAAACTTATTATGATCAAGAAATTTTATCTTTTTATGATTATTTACATCCAGGTGCTTTTAAAGCAGATTTTTTTCGCTATTGTTATATGTATCAATTTGGCGGATGTTATTTTGATTGTAAACAACTTTTACGATTACCATTACATCAATTTATTCATCAAGATGATTCATTAATTTTATGTCAAGATAATCATAAAAATGGACTCTTTAATGCTTTCTTATGTGCAGAACCTAAACATCCTTTATTTTTACACGCTATTCAGAAAATTATTTATAAAATAAAACAATTTGATTCTATTTATGGATCCATGATGAAAAGTGATTATGAAAGAGTTCCTGTTATTTTATCTTTAACAGGTCCTTCTTTATTATATGAAGTTTTTCATGATCTAAAATTATCACATAAAAAATATGTATTATGTCAACATATTGCTGGAAATAATGGTCCAAGTAGTGATAATAAATATTATAAAGATTTTTCCATTCATTTTAAAGGAAAATATGTAATTACGAAAAATTATCCAGGAAGTAAAAGCTTTAGTACACATTATTCCCAATTATGGAGAAATCATCAAATATTTTATCAAAATAAGGTAAAAATTAACGATTATATACTTTCTACATATCCTAGTCAATGTAGTCAAAATATAAAATTTTACATGTTAGATAATAATCAATTAATTATACAAAATTATAAAAAACAAGATAATGATCGTTTGTATGGTATTTTATATCAATTACAGATTATACATGATCCATCAAATGAAGAATATTGTGCATCATTTGAAAGTTCTAAAGAAAATTACCAATTCATTACATGTCCTTTTTCTTTTCCTATGAAAAATTATATTCATAATATACAACCAATAAAACTTAATAAAAAAGACGAAGACTCATGGAATGAAAATAGGAAAACAATCACTTTTCATCTTGTAAAAAATAATTTGATCTATTATTTAATCTGTATGCTAAATGAAAATTGCCCATATGAAAATAAAATAATGGAATTTCAAATTATTTTTGAAAATAAAAAGTCAATTAAGAAAAGAATTAACTTTAACACAGGAAAATTATATATTGAAAAAATATTTAAAAAGGATGAAGTAGGTATTTTGAATACAATTTCTGAAAAATAATTTATAAATATTTTTATAGTTGTCCAAAATGCATATGTAAATTTTTAAATAGTTTAATTTATTAAAAAAAAACATTTTTAATAAATTATATGGTGAATAATATTGTTGAAAATATTGCTCCGCGAAATGATATATTAGTGACTAATAATTATTCTATATTCAATGATAAGATGAAGGATGAATTTCACCTTGTTATTTACTATATTAATCCTAAAAAAGCACAAATAATTATACGTCGAATGGATTCTGAAAATGGATGGGGAATAGATTTAAAAATTAAAATTTATGATGAAAAAAATAATTCACATCAAATTATTTCCATAGGAAGTTGTGAAGAAAATTATAAAATTATTGAACTTTATACTAAAATTACCTTAGTTCGGAAAGATTCTATTATGCAAAAAATTCCAAAAGTGATTATGCAGACAAATAATATTTTAATTAAAAATATAAAACACTATAATGCTATATGTACATTACTTGAACATAATCCATCTTACGAGTATGTATTTTTTGATGATAGTCGATGTATTCAATTTTTGCGCGAACATTACAAAGTAAATATTTTATTAAAAAATCAGGATAATGGCGAAGAAGAAGTCGATGTAGTGAAAGCTTTTCAATCTATTATTCCCGGCGCTATTAAAGCTGATTTTTTCCGTTATTGTTATCTTTATATTCATGGTGGAGTTTATGTAGATCACAAGGTTCTGTCTAATATTTCACTTGATGAATTGATTCATCCTAATGATGAATTAATTTTATGTAAAGATGATGCTCCTAACTCCTATTATAATGGAATTATTATGTGTACAAAAAATAATCTACAACTATATGAAATAATTAAATCTTGCATGAATCATATTTTTGAAAATAAATATTTAAATGATATTCATGAACCTACTGGAAATAAATTATTCTATCAACATTTTTCCAAACATGAAGCAAAATTGATGAAAAATAATGAATTTATTCGTTTAAATAATGGACAACCATTAAATGTAAAAAATAAAAATAAAGATAATTCTCCAGTATTGTTTGTTTCTCATTATAAAAATTATTACCAAGATAATTATTCTAATTTCCGCGATGAATGGTCAAAGAAAAGTTTTTATTATAAAAATGTTGTACGAACAAGTAGTCATTATTTCTATTTTGCACCATCAAAATTTCAAGATACTTTTACAGTCATGCAACTAAAAGAAAATATATTTATATTAAAGCGCACTGATAGTAATCTAGGATGGACATTAGATATTCACGTGGATAGTATTCATATATCATCAGGTCAAAAGAAAATAATTCATGTAGGTTCTTCTAATGAAAATGAAAAAGTATTTATTATTGAATAATTTTATCTTGTAATTTATATAGCCCAATAATTAGGTTAATTCTAAAAATTTTATTATATTTTTTTTATAGAAACTATAATGAATAGTGACCTTTCTTTTTTTCCCGATTATATAGGGAGCTACTTTTTTTCATCATGTCATTCAATTTCCAATTATTTACTAAATAAATATGAACTAATTCAATCATCAGATAAAGAACAGTTTATTCTGCATTTATCTCATATTGATGAAGATTTACTTTATTTTTATATAAAACGCATTGATAAAGAAGAAGGATGGAGCACCGACCTTAAAATTAAATTATATGATTTACATCAGAAAGACTATCTGATTTTATCATTAGGGAATTCTTCTTTTGCTATCAAAGAAATAGAAATTTATTTACCAAAGCCACTGAAAATAGAGTATGAATCTTTAAGTCTTAAAAAAGAATGGATGTCTTTACCACTGATAACAACCATTGAAAATAGTGAAAAAGACATATGGATACCAAAAATAATGAAATTTCATTCACAAAATCCATACTTTTCAATTTATAATTTTAATTACCAAATGAGACGTGAATTTATTGTAGAAAATTTTAATTCAAATATTTATTTTTATGACAAAATAAAAGATCAAGAATTAAAGAAATTACTTTTTTATTTGTTATATTTTAGTAAACATCGTGGATTGTATATATCTCTTTCTCTACTCGATCATCTTTCTTTACCATTACTTAATTATTTACCTAATTCTTTACAAAATCAATATTTATATTCTAAGCATCATTTTTCCTTTATTTCATCCATTAAAAATAATAATTCGTGGATTAATAGTTCTTTATTACTCAAAGATTTAGAAAAAGAATCTTTTCATTCATGGGAAACTTATTTTTCTTCTAAAGAAGGTATTTCTATTCTTCCATCTTTTTTTGATATTATTGAAAAAATACAATTAAGCGAACCAATGCCGCTTATTCATTTTTATAAGCAAACATTTGAATTTAAAGGTTTTAAAATTTTACTTGATTTTGAAGGAAATAAAAAATATCAAATTGAACATATGAACTTTAACTATTACACATTGAATGAAGAAAATAATAATTTAACTGATACATTACAATTTTTTATTATTCATTTAGATAATCATGAAGAAAAAGAGATTACTATTTCTAATTTTAATTTAGCAAATGAAAATATAAAAATATTTAAATTAGATGAATTGAATCAACATGATCAAAAAGAAAAATTATATAGTTATTATCATTTTAAAGATCATTTGCTTAAAGAAAAATTAGATAAAGAGAAATGGCTTTCATTAATTAATAAAAATCAAGAAGAAATACAAAAAGAGTTACAAGAATTATTAAATCAATTGATAATAACAGAAAAGGAAAAAAAAATAAAAAATCAAAGTATAGATTTAAATGAAAAAGATTTAAAAACAAATGAAGAATTATGTAATAAAGATAAACATAAAGAACATAGTGTCTCTAAAAAAGAAATGAATCCATCTAATAATAATTCAGAAAAAATAATTATAAAAAATGAAAATGAAAATGAAACTGAAAATAAAAATGAAACTGAAACCAAAACTGAAAATGAAAATAAAACTGAAAATGAAACTGAAAAAATACAGGAATATGTACCTAAAATTCCATGTATGAAAACAAAAATATTAATCACAGGAGGTACTGGTCTCGTTGGCCACGCTTTACAAGAAATTATTGATACATCAAAATATGAACCTATATTTTTAAGTTCCAAAGACTGTAACTTATGTGATTATGAAGAAACATATCAACTATTTAAAAATATCCATCCCACCTATGTAATTCATTTAGCTGCTTCAGTGGGTGGATTATTTAAAAATATGAATCAAAAAGTTTCTATGTACGAAGATAATACATTAATTAATTTAAATGTATTAAAATGTTGTCATCAATTTTCTGTTTCAAAAGTAATTAGTTGTTTATCAACTTGTATTTTTCCCGATAAAACATCATATCCAATTAATGAAACAATGCTACATAATGGACCACCTCATATTTCTAATGATGCTTATGCTTATGCCAAACGAATGTTAGAAGTACATTCAAAAGCTTATCAAGAACAATATGACAGTAATTTTATTTGTGTTATTCCAACAAATATTTACGGAGATCATGATAATTACTCTTTGGAAGATGGACATGTCATTCCCTCATTAATACATAAATGTTACAATAGTATTCAAAATAATGAAGATTTTGTAGTTCGTGGAACGGGAAAACCTTTGCGCCAATTTATTCATTCTCTAGATTTAGCAAAATTAATGATATGGTCATTGGAATCTTACGAAAAGAAAGATCCCATTATCTTATCTGTGGATCATGAAGATGAAGTTTCAATTGAATCAATTGCCACTATTATTGCTAAAACTTATGATTATGAAGACCACCTTGTTTTTGATGATAGTTTTAGCGATGGACAATTTAAAAAAACAGCCGATAATACATTATTAAAAAGTTATTTACCTGATTATAAATTTATAAAAATTGAAGATGGGTTACCAAAAACAATTCAATGGTTTATTGATAATTATGATAAGGTTCGTAAATAATTATATGAACATGATCATATATTATATATATTAACTATATTTAATATATATATATATTTAATTTAGTTAATATATAAATACAATATTATATTTATATATAAATATAAATATAAATATATAAACTATGCTACCTACTTCCAATAACGCTCTCTTATTAAACAATGGTCTTCCGCAATTTCAATTTTTTGATACATTATATGTTCAACCTACTATATCCCAATTAATTCAACAATCACATCAACAATTTTTATCTTTAGAAGAAAAATTAAATCAGCCTTTGGATAATTATTCTATTTCTGAATTATACAAATTAACAATTGAAGAAACGGAAAAAATTGATTACCCATTGAATTATGCATGGTCAATGGTATCTCATTTGAAATCTGTTTCAAATAGTCCAGAATTAAGAAAAGCTTATGAAGAATCTTTACCAAAAATAATTGAAGAAAATACATATACATCGCAGTCACAACCATTTTTTCGCGCCATTAAAAAATTAAAAGAATCGAATGAACTTTCTCCACTGCAACAAAGAATTATTGATAGTTCTTATCAAGGAATGTTTTTAAGTGGTATCGGATTAACTGGTTCCGAAAAAGATCGTTTCAATCAAATAACCTTATCCCTAGGTGAATTAAGTACTTCTTTTTCGAATAATGTATTAGACTCCATTAAAAATTATGAACTCTATATATCTGAAGAAAAATATAAGTCATCAATGAAGGAAATGCCAAAATTTGCACTTGAATTATTTTCACAAGCATCGAAAGAAAAATATCCAGATTCAAGTCCTGAAAATGGTCCTTGGAAAATTTCACTGGATGGTCCATCAATTATGCCATTTTTGAGTCATTGTCCGAATGAAGAATTACGAAAACAAGTTTATTTAGCTTTTATTTCGAAAGCTTCAAGGGGAAAAGAAAACAATATACCAATTATGAAACAAATATTAAATCTCAAAGAAGAACGTGCTCATTTATTAGGTTATAAAAATCACGTCGAAGTATCTTTATCAGAAAAGATGGCTTCCAATCAAGATGAAATTGAGAAAATATTAAATGATTTACATGACAAAGCGAATCCATATGCTCTAAATGATATGAATGAGCTCATTGATTTTATGAAAAATATACATCCAACTAAAGAAATCTTAGAACTATGGGATGTTTCTTATTATTCTGAAAAATTAAAAGAATCTAAATATGAATTAAAAGACGAAGAATTAAAACCTTATTTTCCCATTGATGGTGTTCTTAAGGGATTATTTCAATTAGCGCAAGAATTATTTAATGTTCAAATTGAAGAAGTAAATTGGAAAGAAGAAAATATCCATGTATGGCATCCTGATGTGAAATTCTTCCATATTTACGATTCTTTTAAAGAAAATAATTCTAAAAAACATATTGCATCTTTTTATTTGGATCCATATAGTCGCCCCGGAGAGAAAAATGGAGGCGCTTGGATGGATGTATGTGTTCAAAAATCAAAAGTAATGGATAAATTACCAGTGGCTTATTTAATCTGCAATGGATCTCCTCCGATTCAAGCTTCCGAAAATGCATGTGAAAAACCTTCTTTAATGAATTTCAATGAGGTAGTAACCTTATTCCATGAATTCGGACATGGATTACAACATATGTTGACAATTATAGAAGATTCATATGCATCAGGTATTCAAAATGTAGAATGGGATGCTGTAGAACTACCTTCTCAATTTATGGAAAATTGGTGTTATCATGAAGAAACATTAAAATCATTTGCGAAGCATTATGAAACAGGAGAAACAATTCCTTCTGATTTATTTCAAAAAATAATTAATCTAAAAAATTATCACGCTGGAATGTCAACGTTACGTCAAGTTTATTTTGGAATGATGGATTTATATCTACATAGTAATTCTATACAAAATGAGGAAGAATTTATATTAATTCAACAAAAATTTGCGGAAAAATATTTAGTAAAAAAAATAGCATCAGAAGATCGATTTTTATGTGCATTTAGTCATATTTTTGCGGGTGGTTACAGTGCTGGATATTACAGTTATAAATGGGCTGAAATTATGTCTTGTGATGCATTTGGTGCTTTTGAAGAAATTGGCTTAGAAAATAAAGAAGAAATTCGTTCTTTAGGAAGAAAATTTCGAAATACTATTTTATCATTAGGTGGAAGCAAGCATCCTTCAGAAGTATATGAAATGTTCCGTGGTCGTCAGGCAAATGTGGATGCGCTCTTAAGACAAAATGGATTATTATGATTTTATTTTATTAGAAATAAATAATAAAAACAAATAATAAAAACAAATAATAAAAACAAATAAATTCGATTATTTTTTTTTAATTTTTCATTGTTCAATAGTAATAATGGAATATAAAACCATTCCTTCTTATTTACCACCTCGAAATGATAAGAAATTACTGAATTCTTATAAAATTGTAAATAGTAATGAAATAAAAAATCAAAGTATTCAGTTAGATTTATTTTGCGTTATTTATTATTTAAATCCACGAAAAATAAAAGTTATTTTGCGAAATTGTGGTTCTGAAGGTGGTTGGACTCAAAATATTCGTATTTCTATTCGAGATTTAGAGAAAACTACAAAATATTTAACAGTATCATGTGGTTCCTCAAATTATAATTGTAAGAAAATAAATATTTATTTAGAAGAGAATGAAGGTGATGATGATTCACCTTTTCATTTAGATTATCAAAAAAATGAATCATCATCATTATCAATATCCTCTTTTTCTCATCAACAAATTCCTAAAACTATTATTCAAACGTATGAAAATAATGAATTTCATAATGTTTATCATTACAACGCAGTGCAAACATTTCTTGAATTAAATCCAGAATATACCTATAAATTTTTTAATGATCAAGATTGTTATCAATATATGAAACAAAATTTTTCTTCGGATATTTTCAATGCTTATACTTCACTAGTACCCAAAGCTTATCAGGCAGATTTATTTCGATATTGTATTATTTATAAAGAAGGTGGGTGTTATTTTGATAATAAATATATATTAAGAAAACCATTAGATTCTTTTATTAAGCCAAATGATAAAAATGTATTTTGCTTGGATAGATTTGATGGACTCATGTTCAATTCTATTGTAATAAGTATATCTAACCAAGATTATTTAAAAAATATTATTGATCGAGTTGTAAAAAATGTACAGCAAAAGTTCTATGGACGCGGACCACTACATCCTACGGGTCCTAAATTATTTTATGAATATGTTAAAAATGAAAATGTCATTTTTCAACATATGTCAAAAAATCCATCGAATGATTATTTAAATAATTATGTGTCATTAGTAAAATCTCCCAGTCAGATTTATTTTCATAAATTTTATAAAGGGTATTATCAAAATAATACCAGCAAACGATATATAAATTATCGAAAAAGTAAAGGGAGTGATTATACACAATTATGGGAAAATCGACAAATTTATCAATAAAAATTTTAATAAAAAAATAAAAAATGATTTTTTTTTATTATAAAAAATATATTTAAAAAATTGTTTCTAATTAATTTTAGAGCAAAGATTCCATACAGCAATTTTTATATTTTATTAAAATTTATGAAAAAGGAATCTGTATTGTTTAAAGATAAATAAAAAAGATTTTATACAGCAATTATTTTTATCTTAAAATGAATAATAAAATTAAATCTGTACTTATTTATCTTTAAATAAATAAAGACTTCATTCAGCAATTTAATTTAACAAATAACAATTTTAACAAATAACAATTTTAACAAATTTATTTTCCCGAAGTCTGTATTTCCCGCCAATTTATAACTATGTATTTGGTAGTTATATTTATCAATTCGATCTAATTCAATCCGATCCATTGATTATATTCATTTTATTCTTATTTTTAATTATTAATAAATTTAAATTTATTAATTTTATTATAATAAATTTTTTTACTATTTACTGTTTTATTCCTTTTTCTTATTTACTAAAATAGATAGCAATGTTCGAATAGAATCATAATTCTCATCATCCAATACTTTTCGAAGTGTTTCCACAGGTGTAATTGTTTTTTGTACTATTTCACCGTCTTCATTTTTTTCTTGTTTTACTAGTGGTTGTCCTGATAAAATCATTTTTAGCAAATTAGGAGAAAATCCCGAAAGAAGTTGTACATTACTTTCATTTTGCGATACAGGAAAACCAGTAGTATTTGCTGCTAAATTCCAGAAAATAATCTTAGGACATTGATATCCATGTTGTGAAAACTCATGTTTCATAGTTTCAAACATAGTATATCCAGATCGATCTGAATTATCAAACTGCATGTCTGAAAAGACAATTAAATCAGGAATTTCTTCTTGACTCAATTTATTTTCCGTAGCAACTTTCAAAATTAGTTGGAAAGCTTTTTGAAAATTAGTAGATCCACCCCAAGAAGCATCTTTTGTTTTTTCTACTTTTTGTTTTAAATTACTATCTTCTTTTAATATTACCCACGAAGGGTTTGTTTCAAATGTTAAAAATCGATTTCTGAAATGATCATGGCTTAATTCAGAAACTAATATTCCTAAGGCAATAGAAACCATCATAGGTATTCCAGACATAGATCCAGAAACATCCACCATTGGAACTAATTTTCCCAAAGAAATACTCTTTTCAGTAATTGATGAAGAAGATAACATTGAATTGAGTACATTTTCACGAATTTTTTGCCATTGACCATCGTAAATTTGATTTTCTTCTTCAGAAATTTGAGAAGAAGAATACAATTGTTGTACTAACTCATGTGGTAACATATCTTTACCATTTACTTTACCAGATGCTAAAGCACCTAATAAATGAAGACGACAATCATTTCGAGATTCTTTTTTAGAACGTCGTAGCGTTGAATTGTGTAAACATTCGTTTAAAAAAGCTTTCCTATATTTATTCAGACATTTGGAAGGAACTTTTGAAAAGTCAATTTCATGATACAAATCAGCACACATTTTAATTTCAGTCACATCCAATTGCTTAGATAGATTTACAATTAATTTACGGTAAAGAATATGTTTATTTTTTTGACTCGAATATAATTGATTTGCCAATTGCTGTGCAAATTCTTTATATTGTTTATTTTCACGAGGTGCCCACTTTGCTGCTAAAGATAAAATAGGAACCGAATCTTTATTCATAGATGAAACAGCTAGTGCTTCTTGATCACGTTTCAGTTGTTCAGCATAATAAGATAAGATTCCTTTTTCAAAAGTAACATAATTATTTTTTTTTATTTTATCAGATGTTGCTATTTTTTTTTGATGTACTAGATTCATTAATTTACAAAAATCTAAATAACTTCCGTAGGTAGAAATATAAGGAATCAATAGTAAAATTTCTACTGGAAAATATTCTTGTAAAGTCAAAAATATAGTGTAAAATAAATCACGTTCTCCCTTACCATTTCGAATATCTCTTGTTTGAAAAGTTAATATAAATAAATCAATAAATAATTGGACATTTTTTGTTTCTTCATATTCAGTTTTTATTTTCTGAATATATGAAATAATTTTTTGTTCATCTAACCCGCGAACTAATTGAAAGAAAAAATCAACCAATAATTCAGAAGTAGATTCAAGTGCAGGGCAATCATTTTCACCAAGAACAAATTTTTTTTCAGTTTCTTTATCCATACCTTCTAGAAAAGTACTCATTTTGTTTTAGTTTTTAAATAACCTTATCAGTAAATAAATTATTGAATATGATTCAGTTTTTAATTAATTAAAAATATTTCATTTTTTATTTGTATTTAATTTATGAAAACATTTTTTTAGAATATCCAATGACAGCACATGTAATACGAGCACCTGCATGCCCTGTGGTTAAACTATCTTTATGACCTCCTAAGCCTAAATCATCGCGTTCAGCATGAATTACTACCGAACGTCCAATAATATTTGACTTAGTACCACGTAGCTTAATGTAATCATCTTGAAGAGAATATTTGGCTTCTCCTTTTTTATCAAAATAAATATTACCTAAATCACCTACATGTCGATTTTTCATTTCAGGACCACCATGATCTTTTCCATATGGATTAAAATGAGCACATGCACCCATACATTTTTCAGTTAAATCTCCGGCTTCATGAATATGAAAACCATGATAACTATTTTTGAAAGTACTTTGTAAATTAATTTCAACGATTACGTTATTCTTTTTTGTATTTTCAATAAAATCAATTGTTCCTTTTATTTTTGGATGATCAAAATAGGAAGTAGCT
>JACLAB010007412.1_pt1 | contig 19662 bp, 10 predicted proteins | sample 8027921 | NCBI WGS metagenome assembly JACLAB01 (sample SAMN15725117, study PRJNA655200) | protist metagenome | isolation source: fluorescence activated cell sorting (FACS) single amplified genomes of... | place: USA: West Boothbay Harbor, Gulf of Maine | collected 2000-07-19 | reverse complement strand
GATGCCAACCATATCATATCCACTCATAATGATCGGCCACGATTGCGCTTGAATAGGCGATGGCGTGCTGAATCCCGCCGTCACGCGCAACAACTCCTTGGAAAACCCCGCATCGGCAAACGTCGACACAGGGGCCAAGTCGGTGGACAAGCCGTCGACTTGCGTAATGGCGAGCTTTTCTCTCGCGCTCGCAATCGCACTCGCCGACATTGATTTCAAAGAACTCGGTGGGTCATAAAACACTCTTTGATACTTTCCACCCGTCTTTGCTAATTCCTTATCGCCTACGTTTGCGTATCCAAACACCGGCGACGCCGATGACGCTTTGTGTGCGGCGTCCCCACCACCACCGTGCTTCTTCATCGCTCCAGAATCGTCACCACCGTCGTCATCCGCGCGCGCGCGTTTCTTGTCTCTTTTCTCAGACTTGTCCTTCTTGTCTTTTTTCTCCTTTTTCTCCTTCTTGCTCTTCTTCATGCCGTCTGATGACCCCATCCTTCGTCGTCGCGCTGTGTCGCGCCGTGTCGCCAAAACGGCGGCGGCTCACCATCGATCCGTCGACGGATCGACCGACGCCATCGATGGTTCTGGTGGCGTCACCGAAGTTTTGGTGATGACGACGGTGATGGATGGATTCCATGGTAGAGTCGTGCGTCGTCGTCGTGTGCGAACGTACGACAGAGCGCGACGTAGGACAGCACTCGTACACAAAGGTGTGAGACACGCACACATCACGATGACGGTGGTGCGACGCGCGTGAAGGGCGACGCGGGTGTGTGATTGGTGTCGCGCGCACACCGAGGACGCGCACGACGAACGAACGAACGAACGAACGAACGAACGAACGAACGAACGAACGATGGAGTTTGAGCACGATTACGACCAGGCGTTGATCGATGGCAGTCGACACGTGATGATTGCTGCGAGCATGGAGTCGTCGTCGACGACGTCGACGGCGTCGTCTTCGGTCTCGAAGGAGGCGCTAGAGGAGAATACTCGAGAGGCGGTGGAGCGGTTACGAGACTCGGTGCGCGCGGCGCCGATAGGTGTCGTTCGCGCGCGATTTATTGCATGCATAGTGCCTACGTTAGATGTTCTACGCCTAAGATGTCAAGCGCTGAACGTGGCGCTGGGGAAACCGCACGAGGACGCGCCTCCAAAGGTTGTGGCGAGACGCCGAGTCGCGGCGGAGCAGGCGCTCGAGACGACGCGGGTGGCGTTGGAAAAGATGATGGGTGGTAGCATCGAGGAGGACGTGAGTGTGCGCATATTCAGTGCATTAGTAGGCGCGTTGTCGTTACCACGCATTGGCGCGTATGAAAGTGTGTGCGAAGAGGTGCTATTGACGTTGCGCGCATTTTGCGCGAGCGCTCGAGGAGCGGAGGACTCGTCAACCGCCGCGTTTCAAAGCGAGCGCCTGGCACCAATGGTTGGCTTTACTATCTCTACATTACTCACCATATCACATGAAGAAGCAAGTGCAGGGGCGCTGGGGAGTAAGTCGTTGCGATCAAGTGCCTTGCTCACGCTCGAGAGAGTGATTCATTTCATTGGCGACGCCGACGCACTGGCGTTTTTTCTTCCGGGCGTCGTGTCTGGCTTGACGAAGGTTTTGGTAGCTGGGAGTGGCATTCGAGCAAACGAAGGTGCAGGACCAGGTGGTACCGCTAGTGATGGCGTTGAATACGCGTTGATCTCGTTATCTTCGATTTTAACGCTCGTTTTGAACGACAATTTATACGAGAGCCATGTCAGCGGTGGCGAAAACAAAACGAATAAAGCGGACACCTTACAGGACGCGTTGAAAGAGATTGTGTCTCGCTCTTCGCGTGAAGACGACGAAGTTTCGCTGCAAAAATTGCAAACACCAGTATTAAATGATCAAATGTCCACTGGAGACGTTTCCGAAAGAAGTTTCAATGTTAAACGAGACGGTGAATGGTTGCGAAACACAGCGCCGCGCGTTGAAACAGCTTTACTCGCAACAATCCCACCATTTGTCAGTAGCGCTCGCTCATCAGTGAGATTGGCCGCGGCAAAACTAGTAGGACAAGTGCTTCAACACTGCTCTGATGTTCTCGGACTCAAGGTTCGACGCAAAATGCTTGAATGTTTGCTAACGCTCAGCGGAGATTCCTGGTCTCAAGTCTCGACGCCAGTTTTGGAAGACTTGCGGTCGCTAGATAAGCTTGGGTGTATCAACACTGACGATTTGGAAATTCTGATCAAAGATGATTTAAGCACACTCGCGGATGTGCTTCGTCAAGATTCAGCTGCGGCTGCAGGGCATTTGCAGCGACTTTGTACTGAGCTCGAGTTCACCGGGCCGAGCCGTCTCAAGGAAATACTTTTTATCAGTCCAAGCTCGCGGCAAAGCCTGTGCTTGAACGTTGTTCAGTGTTTAGTGCTCACGTCACACGTCTCATTGAAAGAAAGAGCCGCAAAGGCGGTGCATCTAATTGACCTCGGGGATGCCTCGGTATCTACTGACACACTTCCGAGAGAACCGCTGCGATTGCAGTATTTTCCAGAGTCATCAATGTATACGAAGTTTGCGACCATCTTAAGAATTCTGGGGCAAGCCACAATAGCAGAGAGTGATGTACTCGTCGAGCCGCAGCTTGTGCCGATCGCGCAATTCTTTTTGGGTGCGCTCAGAGATGGATCAGAAGCAGACCATACGGGCGACGCACTCGTCGTGGCTGGAGCATGGCAGAGGAATGCAACTGCGCACGTAATCGCTCTGAATGAAATCATCCATGGAGTCTTGATCGGAAATCATATCGACAGAAAGTATCTCACGCAAATGTGTGGTCTAATTCTTGAGGAATATGTGTGCAGCGAGGTGTGGGAGCTAGATGCGTTGAATCCTGACAATGCTTCATTGTTGCGTGCCATAATGGAAGGCTTGGGCGTCATTGGCCAAGGCTTGGGGACAGATTACATACGCACCAGTTCATTCTTAACATCTGCATTGTGTCCACTACTAGATAAACTTGGAGAAAACTCGGCTGAAGTGAGAGATACTGCTGCGCTGGTTCTGACTAGAATCGCCATACGCGGTGAGTACGCCTCTGCTGCTGATGATTCCCCAATTGGTCGACTCGTCGTTGCAAATGGAGATTACGTTGTGGATATGCTGTCAAGATATATCCGACATTTAGATCAGCACCCACGTACTTCGCAGCTCTTCGCCGCCGTGTTGAGGAGAACGAACGCCGCAAGGAGTATGGTGAGGCTCTTGGCTGAACCAATTCGTTCAGCTTTGCGCACGCTATCGATTACATCACGGAACCGATATCAAGACCATTCTCGAAACTTTTTGTTAGTGACTCGAGAATATTGTCGAGCTATTGTGGGTGAAGTCGAAAGTATTCGCACGAAATCGAAGTCAGTATTTGGTGCAGTGCAAAAGTATCATCCGGAAGAGCCCGATAGCGATGATGAACTTACCGAGATTTTTGTCGACGAGTTATCAAGCAGCCTCTCTGAAGACATCGAAGGCACTCGAACGAATTGCATCAGTCGAGCACGTCTTTTGCAGTCTATGGTGGTTTCTAGTCTCGAAGTACTTGAGACGATTGGGGGATTGTTAGAGTCTCCTGACGCTGGTGTTCGGAGTTTAGCCGCAAGGTCGTGCGCACTCGTCATGCAGAGTCTTGGTAAAGCGGAGTCTGCATTGAAAGATGAAAAGTACACTTTAAAAGTACTGCAGTCTTATAATGGTCTAGATTCCATTCCGTTCGACTTGACCTCTCTCCATAAAGAGGCTCGGGTTTTGCCTCACGTTCATGATATGTGGCCTCACGTTGTTTCATCGTTGAGCGATAAAAACCGCATCTCTATTCAACCAGAGCCATTTGAGGCAACTTTACAACTTTTAACAACAATGGCCATTGTTAGTGGCGGGGATTTCATTGCAAAACGCATGCACACGGATCTATGGCCATTTTTAGCGCGAGTTCTTGAACATGGCGTGCGCCACGTTGATCTTCAAACGCGTTCATTGGATTCACTTACTATTGCAGACACCATCGATACAGGGCTGCTTCGCACATCAGAAATTTCACCGGAGCTTACAAAAAGTATTCGTATACTGATTCTCAAGGCGTTGACTTTGATTGCGTCCGATAATTCTTCCAAAGATGCACTTCGAGACCTCGTTACTCCTGCCATTCCAATCGTATCAAAACTAGCTACTTCTCACATCTCTTCGACAGAAGTACAAGAGGCTGCCAAAAAAACGTTGGCTTCGTTTGCGAACGTCAATGCAGACGAACTATGGTTACACCTTATGCTTTTGACTGCTTGTTCAGGAGAAGTATACACGATTTCATCTCCCACGTGTGCTGGTGGTCGGTGCTCTCTCCCAACAATTGAAGAGTTGCTGCCCTCATGTGGGTCGAGTCCTGACAAGCGCGCCGTCATTGAGGGAGAATTTGCTCGAGATCTCTTAAAATCTTTAGCATTATAGTCTCATTAGCAATTACTCTAGTCTAGATTCTAATACAAGCACGCGCACGTGCTCGCTTTGAGCAACAAATCAGGGGCTCGTTTCTCACTGCTTCGACCAGGTTCGCATCACAATCCTTGACGGTGTTTAGCCATCGTCTCATGGCTCAGCATGAACGCATGTTGACGGATATCGTATTCCTTGATATTTATGATTGTCGAAATAGACGCGAGCTTCGTGAATCACCCCTCTCCACGGTAAAAAGTATTGGACTGTTTGTAACCCATCGAAAAGCACCGATGCCCCATACGTCGCAAATTGTCCAATTCCTGGCAAAGTACCGTCTTTCGTCGCATAGGGTGGTAGAATATTAGTAAACATTTCCTTTATGCTAGAGATATCACCATTGAAGCGATTTGATGAGTCTGTGTGAAAGCTATTGCCGACAGTAATCTTCTCATGCAAGTTACCAGTGACATTGAAAAATGGTTGAAATACATACTGACCCATGACGGAAGGATCCGCAATACCACGCAGCTTGTCATTGATATAGACTTTTGTGGTGTTCGAGACTCCATCGTACGTGCAAAGTATTTTAAAACTTTCTCCGTCGCGCGCTGTGAAGCCCTTTGCTTTCACAGCCGAGTCGATGACGCGCAGGCCACCTCCAGCGCTTAGCGGTAGATTGTTGTAAGAATCCATGTAAGTCTGCGTTCCGAACCTTATCTGTCCAGAATCGGTGACATACACGACAAGAGAACCTCCACAGAGTGGTTGGTACGGCGCACATCCACCAATCGTCAAAATTGTCTGCGCAACGGCGCCCGAACATGGAATGCACCACCACCATGAAACGTACGCGCACCAGGGATTACAAATCGGCAGTGCATCGTAGGTGACGACAGTTTCGACGGAAATTCTTCGACCAGCTCGTTCATATAGTCCTGTGTAGATGCGTCATTTAATACATCATGGTAAAATAATTAATTGGAAATGCGGTGCAAGAGTTTTGATAATTAATTCGAAATAAATAATTCTTACCTGGTAAGTCATATGTGCACGGTGCATTATCGCATCTATTAAACATCGAAACTTGGCCGTCGACGAGATGAAAAGCGTTCCCTGCACGATATACGAAATCTGCGGTGCGGCAACGAGTTCCAAACCGCGGTAAAATCACATTATCGATCTGTAGTTTGCGGAATTACATTGTTCGAATTAATTAATTTTCATAAAATTTGAAAAATTAATTTACCACATAAAGCTCGCCATTGAGCGCATGCTGACCTGATGCCATGTCCTACATCATACTGAGTATTGCACATAGCGAAATTGTAAACTAATTCGCTGTACCGGTGAAATAATTCGTGCATAATTACTATTAGGTGCCCTGGCCGAATTAATTAATCCAACCTCCGTATAGAAAGTCTTGTGAGCTCACCTCGAATTATCATCTGAAAGTAGTTCTGGACCGGCAATGTGCGGCATAACCACACTAGGATTGCTCATGGCGCAGTAAAGTCCAAGACATGCTGTTTCAGCGCCATAAATTAAATTGTTACCACCCTGGATAAGCAGTCAATCTATCTGTTGGTAATTAATTATTTCGATGGATATCGCACCTCGGAATACGACGAAAGCGCAGTAATTAATTCAGTATCATCTGATATGTCTTTTGAAAGCCAAGGATTGTAGTATTCTTCGTAAATACTGCTCAATTCCTCCCTTCGTGGTATAATCATGAGCATAATTAAATCGTACATTAAAGCGCTTTGGCTGTCAACAACGTTTTCTTGCGTCGTTGCGAGTTCGCCGAGTAATTTGAACCACGCAGCGTTATTTGGCGCAAATATTGTGGAATCGCCAATATCATAACCGTGTCGCTGTAACTCAGGTCTGAGACCCAGTACGCTTACCAGTTCTTCGTAAATGCGCAGTTCTGGCATGCGCTCGATGCGGTCGTAGAGGCTCAATCCTAGTTCTGCAGTAGGTGGAATGAGCATAGCATCTAGAATACCTAAAACTCCATTTGTCGTCGGAATATCACGCCTGATGAGCTCCGCCGAGTTCAATCTTCCTTGAATGGTCAGCCGTGTTTTGGAAGGCAACAGAAATCCCAACACTCTCGGCACGAGCGAAGCGTAATCTTCAATTATACGAATTTTCTTGGCAGCTGATGCGCCTGTGAATGTGCTTGTTTCTTTGAGCAATCCAGGATACATCAACTTCGTAGAAAACTCTTGTTGCTCTCGAATGAGTCCTACGCGAAATGTAAGTCTGTCGTCTACAACTGCGCGCGAGCCGATGACATGATACTCAACAATTTGTTTCAACAGTGCATCTTGTAGCAATAACTCTTGAAACTCCCAACCCAGATATACTAAAGCGAGTTGAATAGCGACGTTTGTTGGTGCGAACGCAATACCGTCGACAAAAACGTTACTTTCAGAGGGTGTATCTAGCTCAAGGAGAAGCGCGGCATTTATTGGCGCTCGCAACATATTTGCAAACATTGACAGTTCGCTTCGCAATGATATCTGACGAAATGCCGTCAAAGTTGGTGGTATGAGTATGTCATCGATTACGTGCACAATTCCGGTGCATGCATAGATATCAGGAGCGACAATTCGAGCATTATTTGATTCGTGACTGCTCGTTGCGAGGCCCAAAATCCGGACACTTCGCTGCGCAAACATAGCAACATCTGCCATGTCAATCATAATTCCAGGCGCTTCAATTTGCCCAGGAATAGCGCTCAGGATGGAATTAACACCCACGGGCTTGAGCTGTTGACCGTACGAAAAGCTAGTCGTCAGATACTTTTCCAGACCAGGACTGTTTGCGTTGTCACCATTGAGTGCGCTTGCCTCTGTGTACAGCAGAATGGAAAGCAAAAGCGTGACATCAGTAAATACTGCACTCTTCGTTAATTGTGTGCGTTTGAAGAATCGACGCCATGCTCGATCAGATCCAAGAAAGTATACCTGTAATGGACGAGCCGGTGTACAAGATTTGATACTCGACACACCTTGTGGATCAAAGTCACCATCGTCCTCGCTCGACTCAACCTGAACTCTTAGAGCTTCTGTTGCTTGATAGGCTTGAAACGTTATACTTAACTCAGGTATTCTGCTTGCAATCGAGTAAACACTTGAGAATGCACTTGCTTGCGAAACCAAAAACGCATCGATGATGTTCACATTTAGTAAATCACAAAGCTGGAGATTTCCCACAAGAACATTTGCAAATCTCCCTAATTCATTGTAAAATCGTATTTGTCGGACATTGGTATTTTGTGAGATTTTCACTCGTAACTGTGAGTTTGCTGCAGTAAGAACATTTGATGAATACGTTTCCAACACATCACCATCGCGCAGTGCTCGCATATTTATGAGTCCTTTAATGAACGACGTTTCAAGAATTTTGCACGCGGTTGTACCATCCATCGAAGTAATATTACTCAAACCTCTGTTATAATTCAATGAACTTGCTTCGAATGCGTCATCGGGGATGACAAGGAGCGTCAATCCTGTTTGACTTTGAGCACCTGCGAGCGTCCCGAGATACTGCAACGTTTCACATTCCATCAGTCCGAAGTCGAGCAACTCGGTAAAGTATCGAAAAGATGAGTTTTGGGACACATTAGGTAATGTTTCATTAAGGCGCTCGCGTAGTGCTGTTGCGAATGACACGCCTGTGAAATTTTGACAATTCGTAGCATTCGTAGAGATTGCTTTCAGGAGGAGAGCTAGACCAACGACGTTCCATCGTTTCCACGACGCTCCATGTCGCATCCCAGCGCCGCATGTGTGGTACGTACGCGAGATTTGACTCTGTTTACAGCACTCTCAAAGCGGCAGGTTATGGTGGCTCACACGCGCGCGTGCGCGCTGTGGATAAAAAACGTTACTTTGATGGGACATGCGAACAAATTTTCCAATTCTAATGCTAATTCTGCAGTGCTATTGTTCGTGTACATACCAAGTGATGGTACGTGCTAATTTCTACTTCGGTGCAATCAGCTTGCGCTGATGCGCGAGGAAATACTCAATGCTGCGCTGGACTACGCCAGCTAGAGTCACGACTCCCCCAATGATGGCACAAATGCCAGTCAAGAAAGCCCCAAAAGACGATCGTGTTTCTTTGAAATCTACGCGAATTGCGCTCAAGTCATACTCGAAAAACACGCCGGCTTGTTTGTTAGAAACTAAACCTAAAGCGTTCGGCCGGGCTTTTGAGTAAGATTCCGTAACACTGTACTGATTTGTACTAATCTTTACGTCTGAGTTCAGTGGCGTGTACGTCGTCGGCACGACGGTCAAGAAGTACTGTTGCACTGAGTTGGCTGGAATCGATCGCTGGGTTCCATCTAAAGGACTAACTATACCAGGGAATCCTTCACCGAATGATAATCGATGTATTGTGTGCGTTAGGTTGAGATTTGTGTGCACGTTGAGCTTGACCATTTGAAGCCCAAGCGACAGGGAGCGTCCAGGTGAAATCACAAAACTCCCGGGAACACGGTTCACCTCGAGATAGCCCTTAACCTCACATCCCTCTTGATCTTTGTTTTCAAACGCAGCTTCAATTCCGTTCGGAAAGTACTCCTTCAAGAGATCGTTAAATCCTCCAAACAGTTGCAGTTGCGCTGGCCTTTTTTGCTCCAGCTGTGAGGACGCTGTTTCTGTTTCATTCAACATCTTGACAGCGGTGGCAATTTCTTGTCGTCTATTCGGTGCCTCGGTAGAAAATTCTGTGCTAAGTAACTTTCCATTCCTATCTAATCTCCGCTTCTTGATGTGACCATCGTGCACATCGTAGTGTTGCTCGCCCGCTTTATCCGACGTATCCAGGGCGATTAAGTCACACGCCATGCTGTGAAACGTAATATCAATATCAATTTTCATTCTCTCGGCGTTCGCTACGTGCTTATTGATTCCATGCTTGTCCACTCTCAATTCGCTCGCAATCGACGTTGTTCGGTAGGCAAAATATTCGCCAAAGAATAGGAACAAGCACAACACCCCGCACGCAAGCGTCGTGATCGCTCCCGACACCGAATCGCCGCCAGCATAGTCTTCCTTGAGCTTAGGGTTGGCATCCAACGCTGCAACAGCTCGACTTAATCGCCTCGATGGCGTCGCGCGATCCCCATCGCGATCATCACCAATACGGTCACTTACGTTTCTGCGCGTTAATCCATCTCGTCGATCTTGCATTCTCTTCTCTTTGAAGACGATAGAGCGCACACGAGAGAGAGAAAGTCAGCAAAAACCCTCGACAGTACGTGCAATATTTATGATTACACGTCAATGCACAGTGTTGTGCGTGTCCCGTGTAACACGCGCTCTGGTGTGACGAGGGTGTGTGTACATCTTGTCCTCACGGTGGTAGCAGACAGCGTGGGCGTTTCGTCTCGACAAGGATGAGCTCTAAAAATTATCATTAAACATCCTAATCATCGAGCAAAAGAGTGCAGGGAAGTACTATGGTTCAATCCGTCTCACTTAAAGTAATTGCACGGCGGCGATCGATGGAATTTTTTCTCGAAGCTTTTGCGTCACGGCCACGCGCACCGTCATGACCGACGCCGCGGGTCCGCTGAGTTTGATCTTAACAATCGGTTCTTCGATATCTATCAGCTCCAATTCGCCACCACCAGTACCAGCGAGGTAAGGTCTGATTTCGTCCAACGTTGCCTCGACGTTTGCTTCGTTCAACTCCAATCCACCCAACTCGTCTTGCACTTGCACCACCTCCATTATGTCTGGAATCTTCTCCATCAGGCGTTTTTCGATACCCATTTGCATGGTCACCGTACTCGACGGACAGCTCCCGCACGCGCCTTTGAGTTTCAGTTTTACCGCTAATCCATCGATTTCTACCAACTCGACGTCTCCACCGTCCGCGATCAAATACGGGCGCACTTCGTCGAGCACGAGTTCAATGTTATCCGCCGTCAACTCGAGCGTGTCATTTATCGAGCCCGATTCCGTGGCTCGCGTCGTCGTCGTCGTCGTCGTCGTCCACATCGTCGTGCGTCTCGACGATGTCGATGTCGACGCACTTAATGCGCGGCGGTAGTGCGTGCGTTGTTGCGTCGTCAACGTTCTCGTCGTCGACGCGGTCATCGTCATCGTGCTCAAGGTCATCGTCGCGAGGGCGCGTCGACGTCTCACGCGTCGGTCGATGGTCGCGCGCTCGTGTTTTTGACTTTGACCCACGCACGCGTGCCTTTCGTTCGCGTCGTCGTCGCTTTGGCGAGCGCTTTCGACCGCGATGGGTGATCGATCGATCGATCGCTCGGCGAGGGCGGGGGTTCCTATTCATGATTGGCCCATGGAGTCCCCCCCTGGGCTATTAAAAAAGGGTTTCAGCGCACCCATCGGGGCGACACACACACGAGAGCGCCGCGCGCGTGGGGGGGGCGATGTTGGCGATGTTTCACACCAGTGGACGCGTGGTTCTAGGTAAAGGATTGCGTATCGCGCGACCGAGAGCGGGTGAACATGGGAATTACGTCAACTACATCCCACGACGGGGCGTGCGAGTCGTCGCCCAGTCGCAGTCGCAGTCGCAGTCACAGTCGCAGTCGCAGTCGCAGTCGCAGTCCTCAGACTCGACTCGACGATTGATTCGCGTGGACGCCCCGACGATGATTCGTTCTCGTGCGGTTACTGGAGTGCCACGCACGGTGTTTAGTGCGGCGGTGAGTGGTGCGGGCGTGGACGGCGAGTCTTCTCCCTCGTCCGAAGGAAGGGATTTGAGCAGGCTTTGGCTCCAAAATACCATGACGAGGAAAAAGGAGGTGTTTGTGCCGCGCGACCCGGCGGGGAAAAAGGTTCAGATGTATGTGTGTGGCGTCACCGTGTACGATTATTCTCACATCGGTCACGCGCGGGTTTACGTAGCGTTTGATGTTTTGTATCGGCAACTGATGCGGTTAGGCTATGACGTAACGTATTGCCGAAACTTTACCGACATTGACGACAAAATCATCAAACGCGCAAACGAAAATGGTGAATCGTGCGATGCGCTTACCGATAGATTTATTGAGGCATTTCACGAAGATATGACTGCGCTTGGATGTCTTCGACCTACGCTCGAACCGCGCGCTACCGAGTGTGTGGATGATATCATCAATTTTATCGAGCGTCTGGTTGCCAAAGGAAACGCGTACGAGGCGAATGGCGACGTATACTTCTCTGTGGACACTTTACCTGCGTACGGTGCGCTTTCGGGGCGAAAGCAAGAAGATAACCGCGCAGGCGAACGTGTTGCTGTGGACGATCGCAAGAAAAATCCTGCTGATTTCGCGCTTTGGAAAACAGCAAAGCCCGGTGAGCCGACGTGGTCGAGTCCGTGGGGCGACGGGCGACCAGGTTGGCACATCGAATGCAGCGCGATGATTGAGAAGATGTTAGGACCAACGATTGATATCCACGGTGGTGGACAAGATTTGGTGTTCCCTCACCACGAAAATGAGCTCGCGCAATCATCAGCGGCGTGCGGATGTGGGGCACACAGCGACGACGAGAACCCATTCGTGCGCTACTGGGTGCATAACGGCTTCGTCAAGGTGGACTCTGAGAAAATGTCTAAGTCACTTGGCAACTTTTTCACGATCCGTGAAGTCTTAGATAAGTATCATCCCTACGTGCTTCGTTTCATGCTTCTCGGAGCGCACTATAGAGCACCAATTAATTACACGCAGCGCGCTTTAGAAGAAGCGTCTGATAGAGTGTACTACTTGTACCAGACCGTTCAAGATGTCAGAGACGTCCTTCGAGATGCAGCCGTGGAGAAAAATGCGAAAAAACCAGCGCCTCTTGTTTTAGACGCATTGAAGCTGGCGGGTGAAACCGAAACTTTAGTGTTCGAAGCGTTAAACGATGACTTGAATACGCCAGCTGTCATGGCGACGCTCTCCGCTCCGCTCAAGATGATGAATGATTTTATGACAACTAAAGCGGGTAAGAAAGCTGTTGGACGGGTTGATGCGTTGCAGTCGTTGTTGTCGTCCGTCGAAGGTCTCATGAATGCCGTTGGTTTACCTAAAGATGATGAAAATGTTATTCTGCCACAACTTCGCGCCGTGGCGTTGAGTCGCGCGGGTATAACTGAGGCTGACCTTTCAGCTAAAATAGAAGAACGCAAGAGCGCAAGAGACGCTAAAGACTTTGCCGAATCAGATCGCTTGCGCGATGAGCTTTCCGCTCGCGGTATCGCTCTCATGGACGGAGCGAAAGATGCGTGGCGGCCCGTTCCGGTGGTAACCGATTAGCTGAATATTTATCCATTCTGTGCGGTTGCTGATGCCAAAACTAAAAGATTGTAAAATAATTTGATTGCAACGTAGTAGTGCATTTTGTTTTCGCTCGTTCGAGTATTTTGCCATCGTCGCTCGCGATAAAGCCCGTCGCGCGCGCGACGCGCGACGTGTCTAGGGTACAAGTGCTCGACCACAATGACGGCGTTTGTTGTTTTCGTCGTTTTCGTGCGACTTGTGCCGGCGGCGGCGGTGTGACCATGCGAGCGCGCGTCACAGCGACGCGTTTTAGAAACGCGGACGTTGCGAACGTACGAAAGGTACACACTCGCGATATTCTTTCGCCCGTCATGGCGAAGAAGAAGAAATCCAAAGCTAATCCCGGCGGTGGTCGACGCAAGTTTTTCCAAAACGCCAACGATGGGCCGGTGCAGACGAAGACGAAGAGCGCGTTCGAGACGATTTCGACGCGTAAAAAGTTTGACATTATGGGTAGAAAGATTAAAGGTGAGCGTGGTAACGTGTTGAAATCACGCACCGAGGCTGTGGAGAAGCGTCGGCGAACTTTGTTGCGCGAACATGAAGAGAATGGCAAGGCGAATGCTTTCGTGGACAGACGCTTTGGCGAGCACGACGGCGAGATGAGCGTCGAAGAGAAGAATATTGGTCGTCTCGCGAAAGCCAGATTACGCCAATTGAAAAAGACGAAAACGTTTGCATTGAATGACGACGACGACGACGGTGATGACGATGGATTCAAAACGCTCACGCACCTGGGAAAACCACTCGCTGAACGCGACTTTACGACAAAGCCCGCGCACGGTGAAGATGACGATGATAATCTGGACGATGAAATCACGCGTAACTTTCACTTTGGCGGCGGTGATATGAATAATACCAACGACGAAGATCCCGAGCGAAGAAAGAGCAAGAAGGATGTCATGGAGGAACTCATCGCGAAGAGCAAGTTTTACAAGGCTGAAAAGCAAAAGCAGCGAGACGACGACGAAGAGATACTTGACAAACTTGATTCCGATTTCAAAGCTATTAGTTCAGGTGGGCTTTTATCTGGCGCGTTGAGGAAAGCGGTCGGCCATATGAAGCCAACGGGTCCGGAAAAAAAGATTCAAGTACCCGAGAAGGATGAGTATGACGTTTGGGCACGAACATTAGCATTTGAGAAACGTGGTCAGGCTGGTGATAGAGCAAAGACGCAAGAAGAAATCGAAACCCAAGAAAAGTTAGCTCTAGAGCAAGCTGAACGAAAACGATTGAAACGCATGCGTACTGGTGGGTCCGATGATGAAAGTTCTGACGATGATGACGGTCCTCAAGGTGGTTATGCGGCTCGGCGACGTAAACTGCGCAAGGGTGAGGATGAGGACGACAACTCCTTGCGCAAGTCTGATCGTAAGCAGGATCACGTTGGTGGTGAAGATTTAGAGGAAAACTTTGCGCTGGAGAGCGATGAGGAGAATTCTGACGAAGAATCGGACAGAGAAGACTCAGATAACGAATCTGATAGCGATGATAATGATGAGGATGAGGATGAGGACGACGAAGACGAAGACTTGGATGATGCCGCTCGCCTGCGTAAATCGCTTAAATCAGAGATGAAACACGTGGATAAAGAGTTAGAACAAGGTAAAAATCGTCTCAGAAAGTTGGGTATCTTACAAGATGGGGTCGAGGCGCGTGCTTCAGACGAGGATGAGGACGAGGATGAGGACGATGAGGACGATGAGGACGATGACGATGACGTCGAGGACGACGAGCACGCTGGTCTCCTTCGAGAAATAGAACAAGAGGTGGATGCTAAAGCGCCACCTGATGCGAGCGCGGCCATCACGAAGTCGTCCGATAAGGGTCTTTTGAAAGGTAAAAGTAAAAAGGATGCTGACGCCGTCGAACGCGTTGACATACCTTTTACGTTTACTATGCCCGAAACCGCTGCGGCGCTCGATTCCATGATTGGTAGCCATAACGCAGAAGATGCATATACGATTATCTCAAGAATACGAAAGTGCAACGCGCCGTCACTGGCAGAAGACAACAGGAAACGCATTCAAACTTTGCTCGGTCTTCTTTTACAGCGCTTTGAAGTCCTCGCCGGTCAAGCGCCTTTACCAATAGATCATTTGGATGTTCTATCAAGACACATCGTGGATCTGAGCGCTCAAGTTCCTTTCTTTGCAGCAACTGCAGTGAAGGCGCGTGTTGAAAAAATGAGCTCCAGGCTTAGACAAGCTTTGCGTGACGGTGAGACTGGCTGGCCACCCGCGCGTACGATTCTACTACTGTCTTTGTTTGCTGCAATTTTCCCTACCACGGATAAGTCGCACCCAGTCACGACTCCAGCGTCGCTTTACATCGGAAATTTACTTGCGCACTGCGCGATTCGATCAACAAGGGATGCCACCTTGGCTGTGATTGTCGCCACAATGGCAAGTTTATATTCGTCAAGTGCCGAAAGAATATTTCCCGAGGCGTTGGCTTTGATGAGTGCCCTTCTTCAAAGTGCTACTCGCTCAAAAACTGACTGGCAAAATGGATTACCTACTCACTTAGCGGAGCAGATTGGAGGACCGTGGTTGTCACAAGGTATCGCCGCCAAAGCGACAGCGGTCTCTTTACCAGAGGCATTGAATGGCATTTATTCGGGTCAAATGAATGATGGCGAATTAGCGGCAATAGCCCTCAAAGCCGCGATTTCATGCTTGCGTCAATTGTCACGACCGGTGATGAAAACGCCTTCGGCTGCAGAATTATTGGCACCTGTTCGCGAGATCGTACATGTTCTTGCACAGGCGAGCAATAAAAAGTCCAAACGTTCTGAACTCTCTGATTCTTGCGCTGATTTCGTCAAGGAATTGGATGACGCTCTAGCTGGTGCTGTTAAAACGCCGCTTGCATACCACACCAAGGCTGTTGAAGCAATCCAAACATACTTGCCTCGTTTCGAAGAGGATGGATACGTGCTTGGTCGCGACTACGATCCCAATCGTGAGCGTGCAGAGAAGAAGAAGCTCAAGAAGCAACTCAAACAAGAAACTCGTGGAGCTGTTCGCGAACTTCGCAAGGATAATCGCTTTATGGCGGATGCCCGTTCGAAGGAACAAGCCGCAGCGGCTGATGAACGTGGTGCGAGACAACGTGAGGTGCTATCCTTCCTTGAGAAGCAGGAAAGCGATCTCAAATCCGGTGGCCAAGGTGGCCAGTTAGTGAAAAACAGGCGTCGCGTGAGCAAAGGTTCCAGACGAGCGTTTTGATGCCGATAGATTTGTAAAGTACAATACAATAATTTCTAAACTACGAAAGGTCACTAATTGGTGGTCTGTTTACTATATCGTTAGCCTTCTTGGCCGCTGCTTTCATACTCTCTGGTAGGTGTGGCGCGCGCGGAATTTGGGCAAGAAGTTCCGCCGTGCGTCTGAGAATTCGCGCAAGGTCTCCTTCATCAAGCGTTGTATCGCGCCTAATTTGCTCCCATGATGTACCTGACGCCCAAGATTCCACAAGTGCTGCAATTTCAAAGCTTAAACCGACTGGAACATCGATGCGAGAAGACATTTGAAGGTACAAAAGGTCATTCATCTTTGGTTCAAGGTCTTGAAGAATTGTAGAAAGTTCTTCTGAAGGACCATAGAAGCATGTTGTTGGGCGATTATCCATGCAAAGAGCTCCTGCAAACCCAGCTAAAGATATCGCGTCAAGGTTTGTGATTTGAGGTGAGCTCAATGCCATTCCCAACCATAATTCGTTTTCACCTCTCAAATCCGCACAAATTTCGCCAAATTCAAGCAGTTTCAACGTCTCAGATTCAAGCGCTCCAGTTTCGACAAGAATATCAACGACGCGCAAGAACTCATCCCAACCAGCCGCGGAGTATTCTTTGATACGTTGTTCAATCTTTGCTCGCTGTTCCTTTAGCGCTTTGAGCTTTGACTCTCGCTTCTTTTGCTGTTTCGCCGTTCGGCGAAGTGCCGCGATTCCCTCCATGTCGTAAATTTCCTCCTGTGTTTTCAGAATTTGCATCTTTTGCGCATTGATGTATTCCGCCGATTCAGGCGCATCTTCAAATGGAACAAAACTTTCTATACTGCTCGCCAACGGTAAATCGGGAAGATAACAACTTCTTGAGCTCTGCAGGGCTATCGGAAGTTTCAATCGCCGGAATAAATGTTGTTATTCCCGGAGCAATCGTCACTTTCAACCCTTCGTTCGTGACAGTTGTAATATATGCGTCAATCGAGTCACCGTCAGCTGCGGCGTCCAATGAGTAGGCGCTCTCGCGTCGCATTGAAAGGTCTAATAATCCACCGCGATCACCCGCGAGCCCAAGAACGGTCGCTTCAATTGTTGAACCGACTTTAATAGATTCAAGAGGCTTGTCATCTTCAGCACTGAACTCGCTGATGTAGATGCGCCCACGAGCATTATTTGGTAACGCGACCAATGCTTGAAGCGCTTGGATTTCAGAGACGACGCCTTTCACGACCGTGCCAGCAGCAATCCGCCCACCCGATGAGCTTGACGCAAGCGGTACAGTAAGGAGCAAGCGCTCTCCTTCATCTTTAGGAAGCTGAACCACAACAGCTTTCACCCGCTGCATGGGCGCAAATCGCTGCGATGGATCTTCATAGCGCATGTTGAAATGATGCACCGGCGCAAATCCAACTAAACCACCGTGATCTGGTAGGGTCAAAGCCGCATACTCAGCTTTAACGAGTTCAACATCTGCCGCGACTTCATCGCCAATCTTAAGTTTCTTCAAATACTTGCTCGCAGCCGTCTTGTTGCGCTTAAACGCATCCAATCCCTCGCGCAAGCCAATGTCAACAACGCCCTCTCGTCTACTGATATCTAGAATGTAGCCCTTGACGTCGTCGCCAGATTTCAACTTTGCGTCATCTGATACTTGATGGGGAGTAACTAAACCGACGACATTTGAATCAATAGGCACGTCAACGAGAACACCGTAATCTTTTGTCTCATTCACCGTGCCATCCATCCAAGTTCCGGGCTTGAGCAACTTTGCTGTGTCCGGAGATATACCGACTTCCTCTGCATCCACATCTCTTTCATCAAGTACTCGAAGATCTTCAAAGAATGCACGAACTAAAGGACCATCGCTCAAAGGCGAAGACGTGGCATTCATTTTGAGTGAAAGTGATAGACGCGGAGGCGATGACGTCGAGTCAACGGAAAGCACAAGCGCGTTTACAGTTTGACCAACCGTGTAAATCTCAGACGGATCCGCGGCGACGCCGTCAGTCAGTTGGGACGGTGGTGCAAGTCCAGTTAGTTTGCCGAGAAACCTCACAAAAACGCCCGAAGACGTCGCTGACGCAACGTAACCTGGGTAGACTGAACCCGGCACAGCATCGCTCGCCAGTGCCGGAAGCTTTGAGTCGCGAACGCTTTCAACGAGAGAAATCTTGCGTGACATGACTGCCCGAGTAGGTTTTCCTTCAAGAACAACTAATGGGCCAATTTCATCTCCAGGATTCAAAGTAGAGCTCAATCCTTGTGCAGTCAAGGGATGATCAGACAAATGCGCGGCGGCAACGATACCTGGCACGTTGCCCTTTTCCGTCGAAAACACGACCTCGACGTTACCTGTGTGAGGATTAACGTGAGTGACGACAGCCGTATCGACAATCAATCCGGGTTGTAAATCAATAGCCGATGCGTTGACAATCATCGTTGATGACCGAGCTTGGACGTCGCCTCCACTTGCGGAGAGCGACAGTCGGAGTCGTCCTGACGAATCAGCAGAAACAATAGAAACTCGAACGACTTGACCAACGCCAAAAGCATCGGAAGGCTTTTGATCACCAATCAATCCTAATTCATTTATACTAGCCAACCCTTTCAAATCGCCATACAGCGAGACAAACACCCCGTATTCGTTTACACCAGTTACTACACCATGCGTAACTGCCCCGGTGAGCGCCTCTTCAAGAGACGCAATGACTGGGAGCTCAGATTTGATCAATGTCCGCTTATGCGAAACTGTTACTCTTCGACTGTTTCTATCAACATTCAACACTCTGAATTTCAGCTTCGCTCCAGGGCTCACCTTTGACGATGTAGTTCTACCAACAATATCGGAAACATGCAGCGGTGGGCAAAGAGCCTTGATGCCTTCAGCCAATTTTATGATTGCTCCATAGTGTTCAACCGCTAAGACTTCACCATTCACGAGCATGCCTGGAGTGAGTTCATCCAGAGAAAAGAAGGGCTGCGCCATGACTGAAGATTTCAAACTGACACTCACCAAACCATCAAGCAACCGATGACCGATGACGCGCACGTTTACGCTACGCCCAACTTTGAACTTTTTCTCAACTTTTTCTATGCGCTCATCAGATAGCTGCGAAACGTGCGCATAACCGGCAACTGCATGTTTATTGTCAAGGATGCTCAATGCCACACCCTGACCAGAATCTATGCGCTCGACTTTAGCCGTCGAAAACACCTGGCCCAGCTTTGGAAGCTCGATTGGCTTGTAGTCAAGCAAATGAGGCAAAAGCGTCAAGCAAATACGCTTTGAAGCGGTGTCGACGAACAAAATTCGTGCACGCATGCGTTCTCCTGTTTTAAATACCGTCGCTACGCCCTTCGCCGTCGCAGCCGCACCAGTATGAAAGCAATCGACCGTACCAGAAAAGTATGTCATGAATGAGACATTGATACCGTCTTCTAAAACTTGCTTCACACGCGAGTTGACGAGCATACCCGGGAGCAGCGTCGAAACTGATGTCGCTGATGTCTCATGTGCCACTGCACTCGTTGCGCGTTTACGATCGCTCGTTACGGTAAAGTATCCTTTATTGCCGGATGGAACGCCAGTGATGACGACGTCAATAATTTTCCCTTTGTACACCGTCAAATCACTTGAAACGTTTTTCTTCGGTAAAAATCCACTCGTATCGGC
>JACLAB010014925.1_pt1 | contig 19663 bp, 27 predicted proteins | sample 8027921 | NCBI WGS metagenome assembly JACLAB01 (sample SAMN15725117, study PRJNA655200) | protist metagenome | isolation source: fluorescence activated cell sorting (FACS) single amplified genomes of... | place: USA: West Boothbay Harbor, Gulf of Maine | collected 2000-07-19 | reverse complement strand
ATTAACTTAACTAAAGGACAACATGATTGAACTAATACTAGAACTACCAATAGAAGGACAAGTAATTGTCTTAGGTTCGTTTGCTGTAATTGTAATAGCAGCATTAAAAACTAAGAAACCTGAAGACCATTTAAATCCATTTGAGCAATCAACTAGATTGAGCGGTAAACAAATCAAACAATTACAAGAGGCTGATAAAAATGACAGATAAAGAGCAAATACAACATTTGATTGATAAAAACACTAAATTAGAGGCTGAGCTTATTGTCTTAAAAACTAAAGCAACAGGTTGGTTTGAAGATATAGCGGAGCTTCGTAATTTAGTGGTTGCACGTAATACTGAGCTTGCAAACTATAAACAAACTAAAATGGACTGGGAGCTTAAAAAGAAAATCATAATGTTTTTACAGAAAACACAATCTGTAGAAGCGTATGACGCAATGACACCAAACCAAATAGCACACAGAGCGGCACAATTTATTGAGAATATACTTAACTCAAAACTACCGCCAAAGCTTGCAATTCCACTTGAGTTGCAAGTGACTACTAGGGAGCCTGACTAAGGTTCCCATAGTAGATATTATAAACATAACCCACAGATACTTATAGGAGTTAGACATATGGCAAGACTGATTGAGAGCATGCCTACTTATAATGATGAAGTAGCGCACGAAAAAGAGATGAGAAACTTAGGTTCTCATAGAACTAATAAACGTTTACAATCTCATATTGAGAGAGAAGAAGAGAGTGTCACCAGTTACGGTAAAATTATGGTGGCAAATACAATAAGACCTTTAGCAATGGCTATAGCTGAGTGGACTGAGGAACAGTCTAAAAAAACAATAGGCAAACCGTCTATTGCATTTCTAAAAATGTGTGAAGTAGAGCCTGAAATACTTGCTCTAATTACCGGCAAACACATAATCAATACAATAACACAATACAAACCATTAACGGCTACATGCATATCATTAGGTGGTAAAGTTGAGACTGAGATTAGTCTTAAAAACTTTAAATATCTAAACCCTGACTTGTACCAAACTGTTAAACAAGACTTAGACAAGCGTAGTTTTAATTATACTTACAAGCGTAGAAAACTAAGAGAGAGTGCTAAGCGTGATGAAGTAATGAAATGGGAAGAGTGGACAACACCTGTTAAATTACATGTAGGTCTTAGACTTGTAGAGCTTATGATTTACTCTACTGGAATGATTGAAATAGGTACAGAGACTGTCAAACATAAAAAAGCAAAGATAATAAAACAGACAGACAAAACGAGAGAGTGGATTAAAAGTAGAAATAGTTTTAATGAACTGTTAAATCCGGAATACTTACCTACAGTCATGCCCCCAAAATTGTGGAGTAATGTTGTAGGTGGTGGCTATTGGACTAAAGAGCTTCCTGAACTTGAGCTTGTTAAACAAAAAAACAAGAAATACAAAAGGGAACTTGAAAACTTTGACATGCCTGAAGTTTATAATGCTGTAAATACAATGCAGGCAACACCGTTTAAAATTAATAAGTTTATTTTAAGTGTTATGCAAGAAGCATGGGACAAAGGGTTAGCTGTTGGTGGTATGCCACCTAACACTAACTATGATATTCCAAACAAACCACATGACATTGAAACTAATGCTGATAGTAGAAGAGAATGGAAGAAGAAAGCAGTAGTGGCTCACACAGAAAATGCTAGAATGTTTTCTAAACGTTTACTGTATGCTAAAATTATATGGCTTGCACAAAAGTTTAAAGATTATGCAACGTTATATTTTCCATTACAATTAGACTTTAGAGGCAGAGCTTATTGTGTGCCGGCGTTTTTAAACTATCAGTCTATTGGTGGTGCCAAAGCTTTATTGTCTTTTGCACAAGGCAAACCTATCACCAAAGAAAACAAAGGTGATTACTGGTTAGCAATACACGGAGCTAATCAATACGGTGAAGATAAAATATCTTTTGCTGACAGAGTTAAATGGACTGAAGATAATGAAAGTTGGATTATAGATTGTGCTACTGACCCTATGTCTAATAGACAATGGGAAGAAGCTTCTAATCCATTTCAATTCTTAGCATTTTGTGATGAATGGAAACGATTTAAAGAACAAGGTTATGGATTTATTTCTAGTATACCAGTTAATGTTGATGGTTCTTGCAATGGTTTACAAATCTATTCACTAATGCTTAGAGACAGTAAAGCGGGTAAGTTAGTTAACTTAACGCACACAGAAACACCACAAGACATTTATCAATTAGTTGCTGATGCAGTTATTGATAAGTTAAAAGTAGATGCAAAAGAAAATAAACCTTTTGCTCAGTTGTGGTTAGATTATGGAGTAAAGCGTTCAACTACTAAAAGAAGTATTATGACTATCTGTTATGGTTCAACTAGATATTCATGCACTGATTTTGTAATTGAAGACTTAACCAAACGTAAAGACAAAGGTGAAAACCATCCATTTACAGATGAGATATTTAAACCTGCGTCTTATTTAGCAGCTGTTATTTGGGATAGTATTGGAGATAATTTAAAGTCTGCCAGAATTGGTATGAATTATTTACAAACTATTGCAAGAATAGTAGCTAAAGAACAACTGCCTATTCACTGGGTAACACCAGTAGGATTTCCAGTTTATCAGTCGTACCCTGAGATGAAGTCTAAAAGGGTCAAAGCAATGTTAATGGGTGAAGTTATTAAACCTAGAATTAACACAGAGACTGACTTAACTGACAAACTTAGAATGGGTAACGGAGTAGCTCCGAATGTTGTCCACTCAGTAGACAGTGCCGCTATGATGACTACAGTTAATATCGCATATAAAAAAGGTATTACTAATTTCTGTAATGTGCATGATAGTTTTGGTACTACTGCCGGTGATGTTGAAACACTTAATAAATCTATTAGAGAAGCTTTTATTAAAATGTTTACTGAACATGATATTCTTGAAAATTTTAGGAATGATGTTCTAAGACAATTACCAAAAGAGCTACACGATAAATTACCTGAAGCTCCCGCCAAAGGTGATTTAGATATTAACAACCTGCGGGAAAGTGAGTTCTTTTTTGCATAGCACTAAAGTACCCATAGTAGAATGGAGAAACACATATGAAAAATAGTTATGTTAAGATTGTAAGTCCTGAAGGCGTGTCACAGTATGCATGGTTAACAAAACCAGATACTAAGTTTGACAAAGATGGACATTACAAAGTAAATCTTGTAGTGCCTACTGACAAGGCTTCTTCATTGATTAACCAAATTGATGAAGAGATTAAAAAGAGTGTGGAGATTGCCAAAGAAAAAAACAAAGGCAAAGCTGTAAAGCAAGCTAACTCACCATACGAAGAACAACTTGATGATGAAGGTAAGCCTACTGGCAATACTGTATTCAAGTTTAAAAGAAAAGCTCAAATAATTTCTGCTGATGGAAAAGTTATTCCATTTAAAGTAGCATTGTTTGATAGCACAGGGAAACCTTTAACTGATGCTAACGTTTGGTCTGGTAGTGAAATGAAAGTTAGTGCTGAGTTAGTACACTGGTTCACTGCAATGGCAGGAGCAGGCGTAAGTCTGAGATTAAGAGCAGTTCAAATAACTAAGCTAGTTGAAGGTGGTGCCGGTAATGCTGAAGGTTACGGCTTTGACAAAGTTGAAGGCGGCTATACGGCTCCGGAAAGTGTAAAAGAAAATGTGGTACAAGAAGAGACAGCAGAAGCTGACTTCTAAACAAGTTGGTTTACAGTATGGCTTTAGGTCAGGCTTGGAAGAAGCAATTGCTTCCGAGCTTGATACTAAAAACATACAATATAAGTTTGAAGAAACAAAACTTAATTATGTAAAACCACAGAAGGTGCACACATACACACCTGACTTTTATCTAACTGGGTCTGACATTTACATTGAGACTAAAGGTTACTTTACATCTCAAGACCGTCAGAAAATGCGTCTTATAAAAGAACAGCATCCTCAGTTAGATATTAGATTTATATTCAGTAATTCAAAAACAAGAATTAGTAAAAAATCAAAGACAACATATGGCATGTGGTGTGAAAAATATGGTTTTACATATGCAGACAAACATGTCCCAGAGGAATGGTATGAATAACTTACGTAAAGAAACTAAATACATTGTGGTTCATTCAACTAATACAAATCCCAAACAAAATTTAGATGTTAAAGATTTAGATACACAACATAGAAAAGAAGGTTTATTTTCTTGTGCGTTTCATAAAGTCATTAAGAGAGATGGCACGGTTCAAGATGGTCGTGACATTATGATAGCAGGTACACATGTAGAAACAGATGTGCACTTGTCTAATAAAAATTCTATTGGCATTTGTCTAATTGGCGGACACAATGTTGACGGACAACCTGATTGTAACTTTACTTTCAAACAATATGAGAGCTTAGTAAAACTCATAGATGTTTTAAAAGCCAGTTATGATGGGGTTGAAATTGTTGGACACCGTGATGTGTCCGGCTCCTCATGTCCTCAGTTCAATGTAAAAGAATTGTTGACATAGTTTGTTTGTGCCTACTGGGTAGAAATATCCAGTAGGTTTTTATTAACCCAAATATATAAGGCAAAAAATTTTATGGAGAATACTGAAAGTACGTTTTTATATCATACGAACTGTGAAGAATGTGGTTCAAGTGATGCCAATTCTTGCTATGATGATGGACATACTTATTGTTTTTCATGTAACACACACAAACAAGGAGAAGAAAAAATGCAAACAAACACAAAACAACCAAGTCAAGATTTTATAACAGGTGAAGTAGCTGCCTTATCAAAAAGAAACATTGACTTTAACACAGCACAAAAATTTAATTATCAAATAGGTTCATGGTTTGGTAGACCATGCCAAATAGCAAACTATTATGATAAAGATAAACAACTTGTTGCACAAAAATTAAGATACCCTGACAAAACTTTTCAATGGTTAGGTGACGCAAAACAATCTGGATTATTTGGACAACATTTATGGCGTGATAGTGGTAAAATGATTATCATTACAGAAGGCGAACTAGACGCACTTTCAATATCTAGGACTAATCAAAATAAATTTCCAGTAGTAAGTATTAAGACAGGTGCACAAGGAGCTAAAAAAGATATTCAAAAAGAATTAGAATGGCTTGAAAGCTATGAAAGTGTAGTGCTTTGTTTTGACCAAGATGAACATGGACAAAAAGCGGCTTTAGAATGTGCTAAATTATTTTCACCAAACAAAGCTAAAATTTGTACGTTACCATTAAAAGATGCTAACGAAATGTTATTAGCAAACAAAACAAAAGAACTAACAGATTGTATCTGGGCAAGTAAAGCTTACAGACCAGATGGGATTGTGCTAGGTGCTGACTTATGGAATGAAATTAAAAAAGAAGATAAACATGTAACAGTACCATATCCATTTGAATGTTTAAATACAAAGACACATGGTTTACGTAAAGGTGAATTAGTTACTATTACTGCCGGTAGTGGTGTAGGTAAATCTAGTTTTTGTAGACACGTTGCATTAAAATTATTACAGAGTGATTACACTGTAGGTTACATTGCATTAGAAGAAACTATAAAACGTAGTGCACTTGGCATCATGGGTGTTGAGTTAAAGAAACCATTACACTTAACAAGAGAGGGAGTTGATGAAAAAGAATTACTTAAAACATTTAACAATACTGTGGGCGGTGGCAATTTTTATCTTTATAATCATTTTGGCTCTACAGTTGCAGATAACTTGCTCTCTAAAATCAGATATATGGCTAAAGCCTGTAATGTTGACTATGTAATACTTGACCATTTACACATGGCATTGTCTGCGTTAGGTGATGCCAATACAAATGATGAACGTAAACTTATTGATTACTTTGTTTCTAAACTTAGAACACTAGTAGAAGAAACTGGTATAGGTTTAATACTTGTATCACATTTATCACGTACTAAAGATGGTAACAAAGGTTATGAAGATGGAGTTCAAGTATCTATGAACAGTTTAAGAGGCAGTCAAAGTATAGCACAATTATCCGATATGGTATTAGGACTGTCCAGAGATTTGCAAGCTGAAAACAATATCGCACAAGTAAATGTACTAAAGAATAGATTTAGTGGCGAAACTGGTAAAGCTTGCAGTCTCAGATATGATTTAGAAACGGGTTGTTTAACAGAAGTACAAGATGAGACAGTTAATGACTTCTAAAAAACCTTCAAAAAAAATAAAAACTAGTCTTGCTTTAACAACAGTGTCTTGGACTTTCTACGTACTACAGGCTGTTAAAGCCGCAAAACAAAGTAGTTCACCTGTTACATTGCATGTTGCTAAAGAAAGTTCAGCATCATTAGTTCAAGATGCTTTAATGGCTCTTGCTATGAATGGTGAAGATGCTGCATGGAACGTAGACGTTAGGCTACACAAACATATACATTAATTATGAAACTACATAAAATAACTAAAAAAGTAATAAACGCTAAATTTGTTTTATGTCATTGGCTTGATATAAACTCTGATGCTTCGTGGATGTCACTAGAAAAAGCAAAAGCAAGCACACCAACTATTTGTGTAAGCACTGGTTGGTTAATTAGAGCTGATAAAAATGTTCATGTATTAGTTGCTGATATAAACTTTGAAGATGATGGTACACTTGCTGATGTAGGAAACGTTACTGTTATTCCAACTATGAATGTAATTAAAAAGAAGGTATTAAAAATATGAGATATGTATTTGATATAGAAACAGATGGCTTTATAGATGTCTGTACTAAAATACATTGTTTAGTTTTAAAAGATGTAGACACTAATAAGTTTTTGTCTTTATCAGTTGATGAAGCACTAGATAAATTATCAAAAGCAAAAGAAATTATAGGACACAATATAATTAAGTTTGATATTCCTGTAATTAAAAAACTATATCCTGACTTTAAAACTGAGGCAAAAATTTTTGACACACTTGTAGCAACAAGATTGTTATTTCCAGATGTTAAAGAAAAAGACTTTCAGCGTAAAGACTTTCCTAAAGATTGCATAGGAAGACACAGTTTAAAAGCATGGGGTAATAGAATAGGAAACTATAAAGCACAGCTTGATACAGACTGGCAAGAGTTTACACCTGAAATGTTAGAGTATTGTAAACAAGATGTTGAAGTAACTTATAATCTTCACAAAATGATGCATGAGGATGTTAAATACTCACAACAAGCTATGGATTTAGAACATGATGTAGCACAATTAATATACACTCAAGAACTACAAGGTTTTACTTTTGATACTGACAAAGCAAAAAAACTATACTCAGAGTTAAATGGTAGAAGAATGGAAATAGAATATAAATTACAATTAATGTTTCCACCTGAGAAAGATTACATACCTTTTATGCCTAAAGTAAATAACAAAGCTAAAGGATATGTTAAGGGTCAAATATTTTATAAAGAAAAAACTATAGTATTTAATCCATCAAGCAGACAACACATTGCAGATAGATTAATTAGAATACACGGTTGGAAACCTACGATTTATACTGATGATGGTAAACCAAAATTAGACGAAACTGTTTTAGAAAGTTTACCATATCCTGAAGCTAAAATATTGTGTGAACATTTCTTATTAGATAAAAGAATTGCACAGCTAGCAACAGGAGCGCAAGCTTGGTTAAAGCATGAGAAAAACAATAAAATACATGGCACTTGCAATACTAATTCTACAGTAACAGCAAGAGCAACGCACTCATATCCTAACATGGCACAAGTACCTAGTGTAGGTGTTCCATACGGTAAAGAATGTAGAGCGTTATTTACAGTTCCAACTGGCAAAAAACTTGTAGGCATAGATGTCTCAGGTTTAGAGGTGAGAATGTTGGCTCACTATATGGCTAAGTACGATAACGGCAACTATGCTAAAGTTGTTTTAGATGGTGACATACACTCTGAAACAAAAACATTAGCAGGGTTAGATAGCAGAGACTTAGCCAAGCGTTTTTACTATTGTTTTCTTTACGGTGGTGGTGTTACTAAGATAGCATCAGTAACAGGCAAAACAATACCGCAGGCATCTAAGATTAAAAAACGTTTCTTAAATAACTTACCTGCATTAAACAAACTAATTGAAAATGTACAGCAAGCAGCTGAACGTGGTTACTTAGTAGGTCTTGATAAGAGACGTGTTAAAGTACGTTCAAGCCATGCTGCATTAAATACTTTGCTTCAATCTTCCGGAGCCTTAGTGTGCAAGCAGTGGTTAGTAGAGTTTGATAAAGTAATTAAGAAAATACCTGAAGCACATCAAGTCGTATGGGTACATGACGAAATACAAGTAGAGTGTCTTGCAAAAGATGCTGAACAAGTTGGGCAATTAGCCGTAAAAGCAATAGAAGACACTGGTAAGTATTTTAATTTAAGACTTCCTTTAACTGGTGAATACAAGATAGGAGATAACTGGAGTGAAACACACTAAAGCACAACCGCACTTTGATAAAGATTTAAAGTTTGGACAAAAATACGAAAATGAATTTCAAGAAGCAGTAGAAGGCAAAGTAGAATGTAAGACTGATAGGCTGTGTCAAAAAACTGGTAACGTATATATTGAAACAGAAAGCAGAGGCAAACCTTCTGGTATTAATAACACTAAGTCTCGTAACTATGCTATTTGTTTATGGACAGAAAAACGTACTGACCAAGTGTGGGTTTTAATACCTACCAAACATTTAAAAAAACTTATGGTTAAGTACCCTATTAAGAATGGTGGGGACAACTGGACAAGTAAGGGACACATAATTCCCAAAGAAGATTTATTAACATTTAACATATAGGATAAAAATGAATAAACAAAAAGTATTATTAATTGATGGTGATATTTTATTATACAAAATTGCTATGAATAATGAAGTCCCTACAAACTGGGGTGATGGTTTGTGGACATTACACGCTGATGAAAATATATGTAAATCAGATGTAGATGCAGTGATAGATAATTTAGGTTCTAATTTTTCTGCTGATGATTATGTGGTTTGTTTAACAGACGCACACAACTTTAGAAAAGATGTGTTACCTAGTTACAAAAGTAATAGAAAAGATGTGCGTAAACCTATGCTTTTAAAAACATTACGTGAATATGTAATAGAAAAACATAATGGTGTTGTCTGGAAAAACTTAGAAGCAGATGATGTTATGGGTATTATGGCAACAGAGCCTTCTATAGATGAGCGAATTATTGTTAGCATTGATAAAGACATGAAAACAATTCCATGCAATTTATCTGCTGATGGACAAACAGTCACAGTTATACCACAACGAATGGCTGACTACTGGTTTATGATACAAACACTAACTGGTGATAAAACAGATGGTTATGATGGTATTGAAGGTGTTGGGATTAAGACTGCTGAAAAACTAATTAAAAAATATACTAACGTTCCCCTTTTAGACCTATGGAAGATAGTCAAAAAAATTTACGTAGATAAGGGTTATACAGAGGCTGAAGCTTTACAACAAGCTAGAGTTGCACGTATATTAAGACACGGAGAATACAATAAGAAAACAGGAGAGGTAAAATTATGGACATTATAAAAAAACCACCACACTATAATCAAGGTGGCATTGAGCCTATAGATTATATTGTTGCTAACAAACTTTCGTACTGTGAGGGCAACGTTGTAAAGTATATTTCAAGATGGAAATTTAAAGGCGGTGTAGAAGATTTAAAAAAAGCAAAACAATACATTGATTTTATTATTGATAAAGAAAGTTTAACTACAGTTACAGAAAGCAAAAATGATTAATTACGAAAGAGATGACTTACTTACTGATTTTGGTAAGACAACATTAAAAGATAGATATTTATTACCAGAAGAAACATCACCTCAAGAAGGATTTATGAGAGCAGCTAAAGCGTTTTCAGATAATGATGAGATGGCACAACGTATATATGATTATGCATCTAAACTTTGGTTTATGTATTCTACACCTGTATTGTCCAACGCCGGTAGTAAAAGAGGCATGCCTATTTCATGCTTCTTAAATTATGTTGGTGATAGTAGAGAAGGATTAACTGGACACTACACAGAGAACGCATGGCTTGCTTCTGTAGGTGGTGGTATCGGTGGTTATTGGGGACATGTAAGAAGTGATGGAACACAAACTTCTGGTGGTTCACAGTCTTCAGGTTCAATACCTTTTTTACACGTAGTTGACAGTGAGATACTTGCGTTCTCTCAAGGTAAAACAAGACGTGGTAGTTACGCAGCATACATGGATATATCACATCCAGAGATAATAGAATTTTTAGAAATGAGAAAACCTAGTGGTGGTGATGTACATAGAAAATGTCTTAACCTACATCATGGTGTAAATATTTCTGATGACTTTATGCAGTTAATAGATAACTGTATTAAAGAGCCTACGTATGATGACAGTTGGAATTTAATTGACCCTCATACAAAAGCTGTAGTACGTACAGTATCAGCTAGAGATTTGTGGTTAAAAATATTAGAAACAAGAGTTGCCACTGGTGAGCCTTATGTTTCATTTATTGATACAGTAAATGATGCATTACCTGAAACACAAAAGAAACTAGGATTAAAAGTTAATCATTCTAATTTATGTACAGAAATAACATTAGCTACTGATGAAAACAGAACAGCTGTTTGTTGTTTGTCTTCTGTTAATTTAGAAAAGTATGATGAGTGGAAGAACAACAGTTTATTTATACCTGACTTAGTCAGGTTCTTAGATAATGTACTACAATATTTTATTGACAAAGCACCTGATGAATTGTTTAGAGCTAAGTTTAGTGCAAACAGTGAAAGAAGTTTAGGCTTAGGTGCTATGGGTTTTCATGCATACTTACAATCAAGAGGTATAGCGTTTGAAGGTGCACTTGCTAAATCATTAAACATGAAAATATTTAAAAGTATTAAAGAACAAGCTGTAGAAGAAAGTAAAAGATTAGCAGTTAAGAGAGGTGAAGCACCTGATATGGAAGGTACTGGTATGCGTAATGCACACCTGTTAGCAATAGCACCCAATGCTTCTAGTTCTATTATCTGTGGTACCACATCACCATCAATAGAGCCATACAGAGCAAATGCATATGTTCAAAAAACTATGTCTGGTTCCTTCTTAGTTAAGAATAAATATCTTGAAAAATTATTAGAGAAAAAAGGTATTAACACTGAGAAAATGTGGACTTCTATTTTAGCCAATAGAGGCTCAGTATTACACTTAAAAGAATTATCTGATAATGAAAAAGATATATTTAAAACAGCAATAGAAATAAATCAACAATGGATAGTTGAGCATGCGGCAGACAGACAAAAACATATTTGTCAAGGACAATCAGTAAATGTATTTGTGCCTGCTGATGTGAACATTAAAGAATTACATGACATGCATATGTTAGCTTGGAAGAAAAAGTTAAAGACTTTGTATTACTGTCGTTCAGAAGCTATCAAACGTGCTGAATTAGTATCAAAAAAAGTAGAACGAACAATTATACCTGAAGCTGATTGTTTAGCATGTGAGGGATAAATGACAGACAGTAGTTTATTTGATGGTGTTAATTATAAACCATTAAAAAAGAAAAAGAGAAAACAAAAAAGTAAAACAAAACAATCTGTGCTATGGACAGTATATCATACTATCCTAGCAATAGAATTATTAATCATAATTATTATAGAAGGGATAGAATTATATAATGGGTACTGACAATTATAAAATTAGAGATGGGAAACATATACCCACTCAAAAATATAAAGATAACTGGGAAAGAATTTTTGGAAAAAAGAAAATGGAAGAAGAATTACCAAAAGAAGAAAAAGATTACCTTAAGGAGTTAGAAAAAAAGATATGAGTTTATTTGACAAACGAACTTACTACAAGCCATTTGATTATGGGTGGGCTTTTGAAGCTTATGATATGCAACAGAAAATGCATTGGTTACCTAGTGAGGTACCATTACATGAAGATGTTAGAGATTGGAATGAAAGATTAACACCAGAAGAAAAAAATCTTATAGGACAAATATTAAAGTTTTTTACTCAAGGGGATGTTGATATAGCACAAGCTTATTTAGATAAGTATATACCTAAATTTAAAGCACCAGAAGTTAGAATGATGTTGTCTTCTATAGCAACCAGTGAAGCTAATCATGCACATAGTTATTCATTATTAAATGATACTATTGGTTTACCTGACAAAGAATATAAAGCATTTCAAGAATACAAAGAAATGGCTAATAAACACGAATATTTGTTTACATCTAAAGGTAAAGGACTAGAAGGTATGGCAAGAGAAATAGCTTGTTTCTCTGCATTTGGTGAAGGTTTACAGTTGTTTGCTTCCTTTGTTATGCTACTTAACTTCCAACGATATGGGCGTATGAAAGGCATGTGCCAAATCGTAACTTGGTCTATCAGAGATGAGACACACCACGTTGAAAGTATGATTAAATTGTTTCATCAATTAATAAAAGAAAACCCAAATATTTGGACAGAAAAATTTAAAGCAAGTATCTATCAAACATGTAGAGATATGGTAGACTTAGAAGATAAGTTTATTGATTTAGCGTTTTCTATGGGTGGTATTAGAGGATTAAAAGCGGAAGAAGTTAAACAGTATATTAGATACATAGCTGACAGAAGACTGTTACAGTTGTCTCTAAAACCTAATTATGGTGTAAAAGACAATCCATTAGGTTGGTTAGACTGGGTGTTAAATGGTGTAGAACACGCTAATTTCTTTGAAAACAGAGCAACAGAGTATAACAAGGGTACCATCACTGGTAACCTGTGGGACTAAAGTGCCCTTTTTAGAAGAAAACAATATGATTGACCAAGATGATTTAGTGTTACCTACAACAGTAGATGAATTAGTTAAGCTTTTAAACAAAGTTTATCCTGAAAAATCACCTAATGTTAAAGATAAAACAAATGAAATATACTTTCAAGCAGGTCAACGTGATGTTGTTAAGTTTATTAATACTTTAAAAGAGAGGACAGAGAAATAATTATGTGTATGTCAAAACCTACAGCACCTCAAATTGTGCAGGCTCCTGACCCTATTCCACCTTCAGCGCCTATTGAAGAAGATAAAGCGCCTAAGGTAGAAACAGCAGTAGATATGGATAAAGACTTAGATTTGAAGAAAAAGAAAAAAGTTGGAACTACAGCTTTACAAACATCTTCTGGTCTAAACATACCCACTACATCCGGTTTAAATATAACTTAATATTATGCATTATAATAATATGTTACAACAAAGCGCTAAAGAGCGATACGAAACATTAAAACAACACAGAGAACACTTTTTAGATAGAGGACAAGAGTGTAGCGAATTAACTATACCTTCACTTTTACCGCCAGATGGTTTTCATTCTTCTACAGATTTATATAATCCATTTCAATCAGTTGGCGCAAGAGGCGTTAACAACTTAGCAAGTAAACTTCTTTTACTTTTGCTTCCACCCAATTCCCCATTTTTTAGATTATCAGTATCAGGTAACGCTAAAAGAGATTTAGACCAACAAAAAGAAATTAAGTCTGAAGTAGAAAAATCTTTAGCAACTATTGAAAGAGAAGTTTCAAGTAAAATAGAACAACTTGCTTTAAGAGTTAGTGTGTTTGAAGCATTAAAACATTTAATTGTAGCAGGTAACGTTTTAACTTACTTACCTAAAAAAGGAACTATGAGAGTATTTCCTTTAACAAATTTTGTATGTAAAAGAGATGCTTCAGGTAACATTGTAGAAATAGTTATTGAAGAAACTATTCATCCTACATACTTAGATGGTGATACATTAGAAAGAATTTCCCAGTTTGAAGATTACAAACCAGATGAAGAATGTGAACTTTACACACACATTTACAAATTAAACGATAAAGAATTTTACACTTGTCAAGAAGTAAAAGGTGTTAAAATTGAAAGCTCACAAGGTACATATCCTATAGACAGTTTACCATACCAAGCATTAAGAATGGTAAGAGTAGACAATGAAGATTATGGTCGTGGTTATGTAGAAGAGTTTTTAGGTGATTTAAAATCATTAGAAGGTTTATCTCAAGCACTTGTAGAAAGTGCAGCTGCATCTTCTAAAGTAGTATTTATGGTTAGACCTAACTCTGTAACTAGAAAAAAAGATTTAGCTAATACTAGAAATGGTGACATAATTACTGGTAGTGCAGAGGATGTAGCAGTATTACAAGCACAAAAACAGTATGACTTACAAGTAGTTGAAAGAAGTATTTCTAAATTAGAAGAAAGATTATCTTATGCTTTCTTATTAAATACAGCTATACAAAGAGATGCTGAAAGAGTAACAGCACAAGAAATTAGATACATGGCACAACAATTAGAAACTGCTATGGGTGGTATATATTCATTACTATCACAAGAGTTTCAATTACCTTTGGTGACCATATTAATGAAACGTATGTCTCAAGCAAATGAGATACCTTCATTACCTAAAAATTCTGTTAAGCCTACTATTATTACAGGTGTAGAAGCTTTGGGTAGAGGAAATGATTTACAAAAATTAAGAGAATTTGTTGCTGAGATTGCAAACTTAGCACAAGTAAATCCTGCTATAGTACAAAGTTTAAATACTCAGGATTTAATAAAACGTATTGCTACTGGTTTAGGTATTGATACGGAAGGTCTTGTGAAATCTGAAGAAGAATTAGCACAAGAACAAGCTGCTCAAGAAGAACAAATGCAAAATCAACAGATGATGCAAATGGCTGAAAAAGCGGTAGCTCCTGCGGTTGCGGGTGCTATGAAACAATCACAAGAACAAGGATAAGTAAATGGTAGATAAAGTAGAAGTACAACAAGAAGAAACTGGTATTGAGAAACCAGTAGAACAAACTAATGAGACACAGTCCACACAAAGTAAACCTGAAGGCTTACCTGAAAAATTCAACAGCGTTGAAGATTTAGCAAAGTCATATCAGGAATTAGAAAAGAAACTTGGTGCGCAATCTCAAGATAAAAAAGAAGTAGACCCTGTTGCAAAAGCAGAGCCTAAAGCTAATGACAATAATTTAGAAATAGCTGAAAAAGCTGTTACTGATGCAGGTTTAGATATGTCTTCTTTACAATCAGAGTATGCTGAAAAAGGTGAATTAGATGCTAAGTCTTATGAAGCTTTAGAAAAAGCAGGCATCTCAAAAGAATATGTAGATAGTTATATTGCAGGTCAAGAAGCTATTGCTAAAACACAAGCAGATGAAATTAAATCTACTGTTGGTGGTGATGAAACATATCAAGAGATGGTTGATTGGGCTTCTAAAAATATGACTGAAGGTGAGAAAACTGCTTACAATAAAGCTGTAAACAGCGGTGACATGGACACAGTTAAACTAGCTGTCAATGCACTTAAAGGTCAATTTGAAAGAGCTAATGGTGTTGAGCCTAAACTTGTAGAAGGTAAAGCACAACCAAGTCAAGAACAAGGTTTCTTATCATGGGCTCAAGTAACAGAGGCTATGGCTGACCCTAGATATGCTAAAGATATGGCATACCAAAACGAAGTTAAAAATAAATTAGCTAACAGTAACTTATAGGAGATACATTATGTACGGAAAAAAAGCTAAAGGTAAAAAAATGTTAAAAGGTGGTCAAAAGAAACTACCTATGGCATTGAAGAAAAAAATAATGAAAGTTAAGAAAAAGAAATAGTCATGGCTAAAAAAGGTTTATACGCAAATATACATTCTAAACGTAAAAGAATTAAAGCGGGTAGTAAAGAGAAAATGCGTAAGGTTGGAGCAAAAGGTGCACCAACTGCTAAACAATTTAAGAGAGCCGCAAAGACAGCTAAGAAAAGATAGTCAATGCCGGCTAAAAAATATCAGTCTCCTTCTGGTGGTTTAAACGCTGCCGGAAGGAAATATTTCAAAAGAAAAACTGGTGCTAATTTAAAAGCTCCAGTTACAGGAAAAGTTAAAAAAGGTTCAAAAGCAGCTAAACGTAGAGCTAGTTTCTGTGCACGTATGTCTGGAGTTAAAGGTGCTATGAAAAAACCTAATGGTCAACCTACTAGAAAAGCGTTAGCATTGCGGAAATGGAAATGTAGATAATGACATTACTTGGTAAAAAAATATTTAGAATAAAAACGTTAATTATGAAGTGCAGAGAACACGGCAAGTTTTCTTGTGCTAAAAGATTAGTTGAAAAACTAATTAATTTAAAATAGTTGTGCACCCTTTTTAGGGGGCAACTTGCCAACACATATTTAATAAAGTGTAATAACCTTACCACCTGCGGGTGACAATCTGGACATGAAACTCAAACATATGTAGAGGCTTTTATAAACAATAACAACAGTAACAAAGGAAAATAATAATATGGCAAATGCAAGTCCTGTTTCACAGGGTCTAGTAAATGCATCTGGTACTGAAGACGCATTGTTTCTGAAAGTTTTTGCAGGTGAAGTTCTTACTTCATTTGACAGAGCTTCAGTAACTCAAGGTGCTGAAATGGTCAGAAGTATATCTTCTGGTAAGTCAGCTACTTTCCCAGTAATGGGTAGAGTTAGTGCGGATTATCATGTAGCAGGGGCAGAAATTACTGGCTCAGACGTGAACCACAACGAAAAAGTTATTACAATTAATGACTTACTTTTATCTTCAGTGTTTTTATCAAACATTGAAGAAGCGAAAAACCACTGGGATGTAAGGTCAGCTTACTCTACTGAAATCGGTAGAGCGTTAGCTTTCCAAAAAGATAAGCACATCTTACAAACTATTGGTCAAGCGGCACAAGCTTCTGCAAACGTAGCTGATAGTGGCTATGGTGCAGGAACTGTACTTACAAACACTGGTATTGCTTCAGCTACTGCTTCAACAGCAGCGAACGCAATGATAGACAGTTTGTTTGATGCAGCTAAACAATTAGATGCTAACTACGTTCCAAAAGAAGGTAGAAAAGCGTTTATTAAGTTAGAAGAGTACTACAAATTAGCAAACGGTACTAACGTAACTAACGTTGACTTTTCAGGTCAAGGTTCAATTGCGGAAGGTAGAGTTGTTAAAGTAGCAGGGATTGAGTTAATTCCAACTCCTCACTTTGTAAACACTGCAATCACGACTGCAAACCCTGATGGTGGACAGTCAGCAACAATTGCAAACCCACAAGCGGTTGACCTATCAAACTATGTTTGTTTAGTGTCACATCCGTCTGCGGCGGGTACTGTAAAACTTATGGATTTAGCTGTTGAAAGCGAATATGATATAAGAAGACAAGGTACACTTATGGTTGCTAAATATGCTATGGGTCATGGCGTATTAAGACCAGAAGCGGCAGTAGGAATTAAAGAAGCTTAATAGCTTAACTTTAATATTTATAGTGGCGGTAGAGGGAGACTGAAGCCGCCGCTATACTAACTAATAGGATATTATGACTACACAGATTACACCAACTACGGAACTACAAGCGATAAACATAATGTTGTCTGTTATCGGTGAGGCTCCAGTTAACTCAATTACAGGCACTACATCAGTTGATGTAAGTACAGCAAAAAATCTTTTAGATGAAACTTCTATGTCAGTTCAATCTCAAGGATGGCATTTTAATACACATGAAAATTATAAAAACTTGGCATTAGACCAAGACAGTAAAATTCCCCTACCTTCAAACTGCGTTAAAGTTGACGCTAGTAAAAACTTTAGATACATAAATATTACATTAAGAAATGGTTTTCTATATAATTTAGAAACACATACAGATGTTTTTACAACAGTACCAGAAGTAGATTTAGTTTTAGTACAACAATTTGAACAACTTCCAGAATACGCAAGACAATACATTACACAAAAAGCATCAAGAAGATTTGCTTCAAGATTTCTTGGTGATGCTCAAATTGTACAATTAATTGGACAAGATGAAAATGAAGCACTTATGGCATTTCACCAAGCAGATAGTCAAGAAACTGATGTGAACATGTTAGAAGGTGATAGTAATACTTATTCAATAATTAATAGACCAACTAGAAGGACTTATTAATGGGTGGAGTAGTATCTCAGAGTATTCCTAATTTTCTGAATGGTATCTCACAACAAACACCAACACAAAGAGGTATCAATCAAGCAGAAGAACAGGTAAATTTACAAAACAATATTGTAGATGGTTTATCTAAAAGACCTGCTTTTGAATATATAGACACTATAGATGCTACGAATGTATTTCCCAACACTGTAAAATTTTGGTCTATACAAAGAGATAGAGATAATCAATTTGTTGTTATATTTTATAATGGTGGTGTAAAAGTTTATGATTTAGATGGTAATGAAAAACCTGTTACAATAGCAAGCGGTGCTAGTTATTTAACTTCAACTAATCCTAAAGCAGATTTTAAATTAGTTAACATTGCAGACTACACTTTTATTGCAAATAAACAAACTACAGTATTAGCAGATACAAATACAAGTGCAGCAAAGATAGAAGAATTTTATATCAATGTTGTTACATCTAATTATGGTAGAGAATATGCTGTAACAGTACAACATCCTAATATGTCTTATGCTGTTAAGTCTTCTTTACAAATGCCTTCAGGTTCTAATTTAAACCATGATGCCGTATTTAGAGATACAGCACACATTGCAGATATTTTATTTAGAGGTACTTCTAGTACATATTTTGATGGTTCATCAGATGCTTCATTTAAATTAACTAGAGAAGACACAGGTGCAACATTAAGTACAACTCAAGGATTAGGGACTTCTTCAGAAGTTACTAATTATTTTACAATGTCTCAATATCCGGGTGTTATTAGAGGTATTTCAACAGATGGCAATGCTAATTATACAGTATTAACAGCTGATGGTTCTGGTAATACAGGTATGTATTCTATAAGAGATGAAATATCTGACTTTACAAAATTACCATACCATGCAAGCACAGACAGTATTATAAAAGTTACAGGTGAAGATGGAGATACACTATCAGATTATTATGTAAAATTTGAAACAGATGGTGTTTGGAAAGAAACTATAGGTCAAGGTGTAAGTCTTGGTTTAAATAATTCTACGTTGCCACATGCTTTAATAAATAATAATGATGGTACATTTACATTTCAAGAAATAGATTGGGATGATAGAAATGCGGGTGATGGAATTACAAACTCTAACCCAAGTTTTGTAGGAAACAAAATTAATAATTTATTGTTTTATAAAAATAGATTAGGGATGCTTTCAAGAGATAATTTAATTTTATCTGAAAATGCAGGTTTTTTTAATTTCTTTTCTAAAACAGTTACACAAGTATTAGATACAGACCCAATTGATATTGCAGCTTCAGGTTCTGAAGTTAATACACTATTTGATAGTGTTGCATTTAATGAAAGTTTATTATTATTTTCTGAAAAAGCACAATACAAATTAGGAAGTGTTGGAGAAACAATATCTCCTACAAGTGCAGTACTTAATGAAGTATCAGCATTTGAATTTGATGCTAGCGTAAAACCTGTATCAGCAGGTAAGTATGCATATTTTGCACAAGCAAGAAATAATAATACAGCAATTAGAGAGTATTATGCAGATGATGATACATTAACTAATGATGGTTTAGATATTACAGTATCAGTACAAAATTTAATACCAAGTAATGCATATCAATTAATTAGTAATACAACTGAAGATACTATTATTGCTTTAGCATCAGACACAGCAGATACACAAACAGTACCTTACA